>Ga0070735_10002163_pt1 | contig 18003 bp, 13 predicted proteins | sample Coa_R1_FD_66443 | JGI IMG/M metagenome (GOLD analysis project Ga0070735, IMG submission 66443) | Surface soil microbial communities from Centralia Pennsylvania, which are recovering from an underground coalmine fire - Coalmine... | ecosystem: Environmental > Terrestrial > Soil > Unclassified ... | reverse complement strand
GCGGCGATGGCCTCAGCCTTGGGCAGCCCGTCGATCGGGCCCGAGTTCACCAGCCTGCCGTCGCCCGCGGTGGCGATCCCGGTCTGCGCCGGGTCGGGCTGCCCGGTGTCGACCACGACCCGGACGTCCAGCCCGTACGCACGCGCGAAGTCCAGGTCACGCTGGTCGTGCGCGGGCACGGCCATGATGGCTCCGGTGCCGTAGTCGGGCAGCACGTAGTCCGCCGCCCACACCGGGATCCGCTCGCCGTTGACCGGGTTGATGGCGTGCCGGCCGAGGAAGACGCCGGTCTTCTCCCGGTCGGTGGACTGGCGTTCGATATCGGTCAGCTTGCGGACCTGCTCCACATAGGCCCGCAGTTCCGGCAGGCGATCAGGAGCACAGACCTGCTCGGCCAGCGGCGAGTCCGCGGCCACGACGAAGAACGTGGCCCCGTACAGCGTGTCGGGCCGGGTGGTGAACACGGTGACCGGCTCGTCGCGACCCTCGATCTGGAAGCGGACCTCCGCGCCCTCCGAACGGCCGATCCAGTTGCGCTGCATGAGCAGCACGCGGTCCGGCCAGCAGCCCTCCAGCTGCTTCGCGTCTTCCAGCAGGCGATCGGCGTACTCGGTGATCTTGAAGTACCACTGGTTCAGCATCCGCCGCACCACGTCGGCGCCGCAGCGTTCGCACTTCCCGGCGATGACCTGCTCGTTGGCCAGCACGGTCTGGTCCACCGGGCACCAGTTCACGTACCCGTCGCGGCGGTAGGCCAGGTCCCGCTCGTAGAACCGCAGGAACAGCCACTGGTTCCAGTGGTAGTAGGACGGGTCGCAGGTCTGCAGCCGGCGGCTCCAGTCGAAGGAGGTCGCGTAGCGGCGGAACGAGGCGGCCTGGGTCTCGATGTTGGCGTAGGTCCAGTCCGCGGGATGCGTGTTGTTCCTGATCGCGGCGTTTTCCGCGGGCAGGCCGAAGGCGTCCCAGCCGATCGGGTGCAGCACGTTGCGGCCGCGTAGGAACTGGTAGCGGGCCAGCGCGTCGCCGATCGCGTACGCCTCGGCGTGGCCCATGTGCAGGTCGCCGGACGGGTACGGGAACATGTCCACCAGGTAGAAGTGCTCCCGGGGATCGGCCGGGTCCTCGGTGGCCCGGAACGGGTCAAGGTTCGCCCAGCGCTTCTGCCATTTTTCCTGGACATCACGGGGGTCGTAACGCTGCGCCAGTTCGGTGCTCTCGGCCGCTGTCATGATTTCCTCGCCATCGAATCGGTCCGGCCCGGTGAAACCCTGTACGGGTGATTGAGCTCCTGCAATGAAAACGCCCCTCGACACGAGGGGCAGCCGCGCCAACGACGGTGGGTCGGCGCGGCTAGGTGAGAAGCAGCCGGACGGCACGCATGCGCACAGGATAGCGCACCCGCCCATTGGGGCGGGCAGTACGCGTCACGGAGTCCTGAATGGCGCGAACCGTTGACGAAACGCAGAAACCAGCGCGTCTCGTCATTCGCCTTGACGGGTGGCCGGGCAGCACCTATTCCTCATACCTGGGGAAGCGGCGGGGCGGGGGGACGATGGGCAACCGGGGGGATCGCGGCGGGCCGGTCGCGATCATCGGCATGGCGTGCCGGTTTCCCGGGGCGGCCGAGCCCGCCGAATTCCATGACCTGACGGTGGCCGGGCGCCGGATGTTCCGGCCGGTGGCTGACGGGCTGCGGGCGGCGCTGCTTGACGACTGGGCCCGGCCCGAGGCGGGGCGGCGGGACACCGGACCGGTGCAGAAGCTGGCCGCGGAGACGACCGCCCTGGCGCTGGCCGACGCCGGGTTCCGCGACGTGGCCGGGATACGGCTCGGCGAGGGCCGATCCGGGCTGTTCCTCGCGAGTTCGGCGGGGGTAGACGGCGTGGTGCGCGAGCAGTTCGGGTTTGCCGCGGACGTGGCCCGGCCGGGCCCGGCGGCGACGTCCTCGCTGCACGCGGTGGCGGCGGCCGCGACGGCGCTCGGCACCGGGGATCTTGACCTGGCGGTGGCGGGCGGCGCCGAACTCGGCCTCGACCCGGCTTGGCTCACCGCGCAGGCGCGCTCCGGGACCTTGGGCCGGGACGAGATGCGCGTCTACGCCGCCGATCCGTCCGGTCTGCTGCCCGGGGAGGGCTGCGGCGTCGTGGTGCTGGCGCGTTCGGCCGACGCCCGGGCGGCTGGGCTGCCGGTATACGCGGAGATCGCGGGCTGGAGCACGGTGCCGGTCTCGTCTTCGGCGCTGGACGGCCAGGCCATGCTGCGGGCCTACCTGCAGGGTGGGATCGATCCCACGGACATTCAGCTCATCGAGGGCGAGGGCACCGGGACCGCGGCCGGCGACCTGGCCGAGCTGACCGCGTTCGCGCAGCTGCGGCGGGGCGGGCGGGCCACCGCGGCGCTCGGCGCGGTGGCGTCCGGGATCGGGTACGCGCGGGCCGCGGCGGGCATCGCCAGCCTGGTCAAGACCGCGCTGGCGATGGCGGCCGGCATGATCCCGCCGGGCACCGGGTGCGCACGCCAGCACCAGCTGATCGAGTCCGGCGACGCGCTGCTCCGGCTGCCCCGCCAGCCCGAGCCGTGGCCGGACGGGAACGTGGCCGCCTCGGGGATCCGGCTGGCCGCGGTCAACTCGCTCGGCACCGCGGACCCGGCGGCGGGGCCTGATGTCTACGGGCTGCGCGGCGCGGAAGGGGTCCATCTCGTCCTGGCCCGCGAACCCGAGAGCGACCGCGGGCGGGGACGGCGGCGGCGCACGACCGAGGCGGTGATCACGCCGGAGGCAGTTGCGACGGACACGGCAGACCAGGGGGCGCGGGCCGGGCCGGCTCCCGGCGGGGCGGCCGGGCCTCCGGCGGTGTTCGCGTTGTGCGGGGCGGAGGCCGGCGAGGTGGCGGCCAGGCTGGGGGTGATCGCGGGGGGCGCCGCGGCGCTCTCGGCGGCCGGCCTGCGCGGGCTGGCCCGCCGGCTGGCGCTTGATGCGCTCCGGGACGCCGGGGAGCACGGCGGGCGGGTGCGCGTGGCGCTGACCGCGGCTACGCCGGCGCAGCTGGCGGCCCGGGCCCGTTCGGCGGCGCGAGCGCTCGCCGCCGGGACGACGGCCGCGGGAGGCGATCCGGGCGCGCGGCTGGCGACGGCTGCGGGAGGCGATTCGGCTCCGCGGCTGAGGACGGCCACGGCGGGCGAGCCGGATGTGCGGGTGTCAGTGGGGGCGGCGGGACGGGTGGTGGTGCTGTTCGGCGGGCTGGCCGGGCCAGGGCTGGCCCAGCCGGCCCGGCTGGCCGCCTCGCTCACGGCGCTGCGCGCGCTGGACTCGCTGGGGGTCACGCCCGTTGCCGCGGTGGGCTACAGCCTGGGCGAGATCACCGGGCTGGTCTGGGCAGGCTGCCTGCCGGCGGCCGAGGCGGCGCGCCTGGTGGCCCAGTGCGGCCAGGTGCTGCGGGGCTGCGGCTGCGGGCCCGCGGCCATGGCGCGTATCACGGCCGACGCCGAGACGGCCCAGACGCTCGCCGCGGCGGACCGGCTGCACATCGCCGCCTACGAAGGCGCGCGCTCGCACGTACTGGCCGGATCCACGGCGGGCATCCGCAGCCTGACCCGGCGGGCACGCGCGGCAGGCGTGGCGGTTGAGGTGCTCGGCATCACTCACGCGCTGCACTCCCCCGCGATGGCCCGGTGCGCCGCCCCGCTGCGGACCGTGTTCGCGGGCACCTGCTTCGCGCCGCCGCGGCGGCGGCTGATCTCCACCGTCACCGGGCGCCCGGTCATGCCCGGCGAGGACCTGGCCGAGCTGCTGGCCGGGCAGCTGAGCCGGCCGGTGCTGTTCGGGCCCGCCATGGCGCTGGCGGCCGAGCACGCCGACCTGATCGTGACCGCCGGGCCGGATGACGGCCTGACCGAGCTGGCCGCGGCGTGCTGCGCCGTGCCCTGCGTGGCCCTCCCCGCCGCGCCGACTGCGCGGGCGGTCGCGGCGTTGTTCGCGGCCGGGGCCATCAGCGACGTGAGCGTCGCGGCTGGCGACATCGGCGCGGCCGCGCCGACGGTGCCGTGGACCGTACCACGGATGCGCGATGGCGATCCGACGGGGCCTCGAACCACGGTCCGTTCGGGATAAAGACTTAATTCGCCAGAACACGCGGGATCTCCCAGTCGGGGCGCAGCGGCATGCCGGAGGTGCCGTCCGGCTGGAGCTTGACGCCCAGCACCTGATGCAGCTCGATGTGGTTGCGGTCGAAGCCGAGCCGCGAGCCCGCCATGTACAGCCGCCAGACCCGGGCGGTGCCCTGGCCGACCTCGGCGACCGCCTCGTCCCAGTGCGCGTCCAGGTTGGCACCCCAGGCGGCCAGGGTCTTGGCGTAGTGCTCGCGCAGGTTCTCCTCGTGCCGGACCTCGAACCCGGTGTCGTGCATGAGCGAGACCAGGTAGCCGGGTCCCTCGAGCTCCCCGTCGGGGAACACGTAGCGGTTGATGAACCCGGTCTTGCGGATGGGCGGCTCGATGTTGTCGGGCCTGGTGATGCAGTGGTTGAGCAGCCGCCCGCCGAGCTTCAGCTTGCCGAGCAGGAACGAGAAGTAGGCGGGGAGGTTCTGCTTGCCGATGTGCTCGGTCAGGCCGATGGAGCTGACCGCGTCGAAGCCGGTCTCGGGCACGTCGCGGTAGTCCAGGTGACGCACCTCGGCCAGGCCGGACAGGCCCGCGCGCTCGATGGCGGCCTGACCCCAGGCGGCCTGCTGCGCGGACAGCGTGACGCCGAGCGCCTTGACGCCGTACTCCCGCGCGGCGTGCATCACCATGCCGCCCCAGCCGCAGCCGACGTCCAGCAGCCGCATGCCCTCGTGCAGGGCCAGCTTGCGCGCGACCAGGTCGAACTTGTTGGTCTGCGCCTCTTCCAGGGTGGCGTCCTCGTGCGGGTAGCAGGCGCAGGTGTACGCCATGCTGGGCCCGAGCACCCACTCGTAGAACCGGTTGGAGACGTCGTAGTGGTGCGAGATCGCCTTGGCGTCGCGGCCCTTGGAGTGCAGCCGGCCGCCGAGCCAGCGCGCCTGCGGCCTCACCTCCTGGGGCGGCGGCGGCATCCGGTGCAGCAGGAGCTTGGGGCCGCCGAGGGCCTGGAGCAGGCGGAGCTTCTCGGCCAGGCTCAGGCTCATGGACTGGGCCTTGGTCATCCGGGCCAGGGCCTCGTACATGTCGCCTTCGACGTCGAGCTGGCCGGCCACGTAGGCCCGGGCCAGCCCGAGCGCTCCGGGCGCCTGGGCCAGGTAGGCCACGGCGACCGGGGAGCGGACCGTGATCTTCACCGGAGATCCGGCGGTGCCGGCATGACTGCCGTCGTAGGCCGTGAACTCCACCGGGGCGTCGGGTCCCGCGAATGCCTCGAAGACCTCGGCTAGTGCCATCCTGCGCGTTTCCTTCCGTGACGGCCTCTGTCAATTAACGCTGGCTCAGTGTCCCCTGATCAGTGTCCCCTGACGCACTTCTCGTACAGCCCGAGCAGGCGCCCCTGCCCGTCGTAGGCGCGCTTGAGCGCGTGGTACGCCTCGCCGTTGTAGCGGCGGTAGAACTCGTCCTCGGGGTAGAACGCCGTGGAGTACAGCGACTTGTGCCCGTCCAGCTTGGCCACGTGGTCCTCGATCAGCCGGTTGTAGTAGCCGTCGGCCTGGACCCGAAGACCCGGGGGCAGCGGCACCGTGCCCCAGAACCCGAAGTTGACGTACACCTCGCCCGGCTTGAGCGGGTACAGCGGCCAGGTCTGCGCGTCACGCAGCGGGCAGATCCAGACCGGGCGCATGCCCACGTTCGCGTCGAAGAAGCGCAGGAAGTCGGCGCCGTGCTCGACCGGGATCTCCACGTCCTGGGTGACGAACTCGCGGGCCGGGCGCTGACGCCCGGAGTTCAGCGCGTCGGTGAGACCGTAGCGCTGGTCCAGGGCGACCAGCCTGCGGTACACGTCCGAACGGCGGTACCGGCGCGGCCACATCCGGCGGACCAGCGGCCGCTGGACGCCGAAGGCCTTGGAGCACCAGAACCAGTCGGTGTCCCACCGCCACAGGTAGTCGCGGATGGCGAGGAAGTCCTCCTTGGCGGCCCGGATCGAGGTGTAGTAGATCTGCTGTCCGGTGTAGTCGCTGCGCCAGGGCGCGACGTCGCTGAACGCCCCGACGGTCAGGTACAGCTCGCCGGGCGTGAACGCGGTCCCGTCCACGAAGTCGGCCCGGTGGCCGCGGTAGCTGCCCTCGGCGGCGACCTGGGCGATGGCCTCCATGCAGGCATCGGCGTCGCCGAACGCGAAGTGGCGCAGGTGCACGTAGGGCCGCACCGGCTCGAGCTCGATGGTCAGGGACAGGGCGTAGCCCAGGGTCCCGTAGGAGTTGGGGAAGCCGCGGAACAGGTCGGCGTGCTCGTTGTCCGCGGTGGCGCGCAGCACGCGGCCGTCGCCGGTCAAGATCTCCATCTCGGTGACCGACTCGTGCGGCAGGCCGTTGCGCAGGGAGGTCGATTCGATGCCGAGCCCGGTGACCGCGCCGCCCAGGGTGATCGTCTTGAGCTGCGGCACCACCTTGGGCATGAGCCCGTGCGCGAGGGTGGCGTCGGCCAGGTCCTCGTAGGTGGTCATGCCGCCGACCCAGGCGGTCCGGCGGTCCGGGTCGACGCGCAGCACGTGATCGAACGCCGACACGTCCAGCGGCACGGCCGGGGCTTTGTCGCCGCCGTCGCGGAACCGGAACAGGTTCGAGGTGTGCTTGGCCAGCCGCACCGGTGTCCCGGGCGGTACCGCCGTGTAGGCCGCGCGCAGCCTGGCTACCGCGACCTCGTGCGTGTCGGCGGTCATGCGGGCATCCTCCCGGTGAGCTGGACGGACATTCCAGGCAGTGTATCTGTAACCGGATCGGTGACCTGACCGTGGCCCGGCCGTGACCTTAGTCCTCATCATCCATTCCCGGATCGTGGTCGTCCACGTCCTGGCCCTCGTAACTGGCCGCCACCTCTTCGGGGGTCATCGGCAACCGGGCCAGCGCGGGCGGCGCGCCGGCGGTGATCACGTCCCGGAGCAACGTGGCCATCGAGTACCGGGGATCATCGGCCAGCGCCCGGTCGAGCGCCACGTTGGCCAGCGCTCCGTTCCCGGACTGCCAGGCGACGAAGGCGAGCAGGGCGGCGGGCGCGGCCACGTAGCCGGGCTGGGCCCGGCGGACCACGTCGGTCCACAGCCGCAGATGGCCGTCGGCGTGGGCGGGATCCATCCGCGCCCAGGCGTCGTCGCGGACCCTCAGGTCGCGCAGCGCCACCGTGATCCGCGCGATCTCGTCGTCGGTGGTGAACCGGCCGCCGCCGCGGTACCGGGTGATCATGGTGCCGACCGCGGCCAGCCCCTCGGCGATGATCATGCGCCGGGCCGCGCCGAGGCGGCTGGACTTGCGGACCCGGCTCAGCAGCTGGGTGACGTGCCGCTCGGCCCGGCGGGTGGCCTGGCGCATCGACTCGGCGGCGATGCCGCCGAGCGGGGCGACGCGGGCGGCCAGGGCCGCGCGGCCGGACAGGACCGGGTCGCCGACGGCGGCCAGGGCCCGCGCCTCGGCGGGATCGGCCGGGGCGGGGTCGAACGGCACCCCGGCGGCCGGGCAGCAGGCTTCGTTGCCGCACAGGTAGGACCAGTAGCGGGCGTCCTGCACCCGGAGGATCTCCCGCACGTCGAGCCCGGCCTGCCAGGCCGCGTCGCGCAGTTCGCGGGCGACGGGGGTGACCACGCTCTCGGGGCCGTAGCCGACCGCCACCGCGGCCGTCAGCCGCTGCGCGGTCAGGACGGAGACGGCGTGCGCGGCGAGGTCGGTGACCAGGTCCGGCTCGGGCGGATCGGGCAGGTCATAGCGGAGCGTGACCCGGATGCGGTCACGGGGCGGCGAGACCCCGATCACGATGAGGCTCGTCTCGGGGACGAAGCCGGTCAGATGCGGGATGAGCCGCAGCAGGGCGGCGGGCGAGCCGGCCCGGACGATCAGGCTGGCCGGGTCGTCCGGGGGGAGGTTGCCGTCGGCGGCAAGGGTTTGTCTCATGCCGTCAGGGTGTGGCGGGGGACGGGGAGTGGACCAGGGCAATCTCGTCCGGCCTGTGGATAACTAGCGGTTGGTCGGCCAGTTATCCACAGGACTGACGGTCGGCTTGACAGGCTTAGAGGCTTATGCCGAGCAGAGCGTCAACAGCGTCGCGGATCAGGCGGGCGCCGGCCACGTCGGCGGGGGTGATGCGGGTCGGCGCGTCGGCCAGCAGGCGGTCGGCCCAGCGGTCGATGATGCCGAGCGCGCCGGGGGCGTCCAGGTCGTCGCGCAGGCGAGCGCGGACCCCGGCCAGGGCCTCGGCGGCGGCCGCGGACGGGGCGACGTCGGGGCCGGCCGAGGCGGCCGCCTCGGTGCGGGCCAGCGCGGCGCGCCAGCGGGTCAGCCGGGCGTCCGCGTCGGCGAGCACGGCGTCGGTCCACTCCCAGTCGGACCGGTAGTGGTGGGCCAGCAGCGACATCCGGATTGCCATCGGGTCAACGCCGCCGGCTAGCAGCCGGTTCACGAACACCAGGTTGCCCAGGGACTTGGACATCTTGTGCCCCTGGTAGCTGACCATCCCGGCGTGCGCGTACACGCGGGCGAACACGCCTTCCGCCGGTGCAAGGGCGACCCGGGCGTGCGAGGCGCTCAGCTCGTGGTGCGGGAACACCAGGTCCGAACCGCCCGCCTGGACGTCGAAGGCGGCGCCCAGGTACTCGGTGGCGATCGCGGCGCACTCGACGTGCCAGCCGGGCCGGCCGCGGCCGAACCGGGAGTCCCAGGCGGGCTCGCCGGGACGTTCGGCGCGCCAGACCAGCGTGTCCAATGGGTCCTTCTTGCCCGGCCGGCCCGGGTCACCGCCGCGCTGCGCGGACAGGTCGGCCATCTCGGCGGGGTCGTACCCGGACGGGGTGCCCGGCCCGGACAGCGCGCCGAACCGCGGGTCGGCCGACTTGGCGAAGTACAGATCCTCGTCCACGTCGTACAGCGCGCCGCGATCGGCCATCCGGGCGGTGAACCGCTCGATGAGCGGCAACGCCTCCACCGCGCCGACCAGGTGGGTGGGCGGCAGGATGCGCAGCGCCTCCATGTCGGACCGGTAGCGCTGAATTTCGCGGCGGGCCAGCTCGCGCCAGTCCTCGCCGTCGCGGTCGGCCCGCTCCAGCAGCGGGTCGTCGACGTCGGTGACGTTCTGCACGTAGATCACGCTGTACCGGGCGGGCGGATCCGGCGGAGCGTCCGCGATCTCGGGCATCGCGTCCAGCCAGGCCCGGACCAGCAGGTCCCAGGCGTTGTAGGTGGCGGCGTGGCCGATGTGCGTCGCGTCGTACGGGGTGATGCCGCAGGCGTACAGCGTGGCCACCGGGCCCGCCGCGGCCAGGACGAGATCGCCGGTGGCCGTGTCGTGCAGCCGGGGCGCCGGACCGGCTCCCGGCAGCACGGGAACGTCGACACGGCGCCAAGAATCCATGTCCGCCAGGTTATCGCGCGGTGATTCGTGCCTGACCAGGCCGGGGGCGGCGGAACGCCGATGTAGTGAAAGCGCGGTTTCAGCACACTGGGGGGTGGTGAAACCGGAGTTTCACTACGCTAGAGGGTAGTGAAAGCCCGGTTTCATCACGTTTAGGAGGAGGCCGGGCGGGGCGGGCGCGGGGGCGGGGCGCGGGCTAGCGCGGGGCGCGGGGCGGGGGGCTAGATGATGCTCTGGGCGAGGCTCGGGAGCTGACGGACGTTGGTGGCCTGCTCGAAGGCGTAGGCCAGGGCGATCAGCCGCGGCTCGGACCAGCGGGGCCCGAAGAACGACACGCCGACCGGCAGGCCGGACACGTACCCGGCCGGCACGGTGACCGACGGGCAGCCCGCCACCGCGGCCGGGCCCGAGGTGTGGAACACGTCGTGGTCACCGAGCACGTAGTCGGTCAGGCAGGCGGGATTGGCGGTCAGGGCCACGATGGCCTCCAGGCCGTGTTCGGCCAGCGGGGTGGCGATCGCGGTCCGGGCCAGGCGGGTGGCCTCGCGCCGGGCGGCCAGGTACTCCGGATCGGCCAGGTCGCCGCTGGTGGCTTCGGACGCCTCGAAGGTCTCCTGGCCGAACCGGGACAGCACCAGGTCCGCGTTGCGCTTGTTGAAGTCGATCAGTTCGGCCAGGGTGCGGGGCAGCGCGCCGTCGAACCCCAGGTCCGCGAGGTAGCCCAGGTAGGCGTTGATCCCGTACTTGAACTCGTAGCGCAGCGCGACGAACTCCGGCTCGGGGATGCCGGCCACCCCGGCGAGCGTGACCGGGTCGGTCACCACCGCGCCCAGCGCGCGCAGTTTGGCCACCGCCATGTCCAGCACGGCGCCGGTGGCCGCGCCCGCCGGGACCGACGGGTCCCGCCAGATGCCCAGCCGCGCGCCGTCCAGGGCCGCGGCGTCCAGGGCCTGCGTGAACGAGGACGGGCCGACGGTAAGGATGGTCCGTTCGGAATCATGGTTATCACCTGGCGCCACGGGATCCTTGGGGTCGGCGGCGGCCAGTACCGAGAGCAGGGCCGCGGCGTCGGCCACGCACGTCGCCATCGGCCCGGCGGTGTCCTGGACCGGTGAGATGGGCACGATGCCGCCCCGGCTGACCAGCCCGTTGGTGGGCTTGATGCCGACGATGCCGCAGGCGCTGGCGGGGCACACGATGGAGCCGTCGGTCTCCGTGCCGATCGCGAGCGTGGCCAGCGCGGCCGCCACGCCCGCCGCCGAGCCCGAACTCGACCCCGACGGGTTGCGGTCGAGCGCGTACGGGTTCGCGGACTGGCCGCCGAGCGTGGACCAGCCGCTGGTCGAGTGCGTCGAGCGGAAGTTGGCCCACTCGGACAGGTTGGCCTTGCCGATGATCACCGCGCCGGCCTCGCGCAGCCGGGTGATCACGAACGCGTCGGGCGGCTCGGCGGACAGCAGCGCCGGCGAGCCCGCGGTCGTCGGCATCCCGGCCACCTGGACGTTGTCCTTGACCAGGACGGGGATGCCCTCGAGCGGGCCGCGCGGCCCGCTGGCGCCACGGCGTGCGTCGCTGGCGGCCGCCTCGGCGCCGGCGTTGAGGTTGACCGTGATCACCGCGTGCAGCGCGGGGTTCAGGCGGTCGATGCGCTGGAGGTAGAAGCTGGCTAGTTCGGACGACGTCAGCTCGCCGGCGGCCATCGCGGCCTGCAGCTCGACCAGCGACGTGTGACCCGCGCTGGCGCGGGTGCCCGGGATGACCTCACGGAAGTCCGGCATGCCGGCAGGATAACGGCGCGATCCCCCGTGTCGTAAGAGTTACCTCCGGGTAACGCGGAGCCCCTCGTTAAGGTCCTGGGCCGCGGCGCGGACCTGGCTGAGGAGTTTCTCCTGCAGCGGTGCTGGCGCCCGCACCAGCGGCGAGGGCACGGTGATGACCGCGATCATGCGCTTGCCCTGGTAGACCGGCGCGGACACGGCGAACACGCCCGCCTCGAGCTCCTCTTCACTGGTCGCGTAGCCCTGCTTGGCCGCCTGGGCGGCCTTGACCTCGAACCGGGCCACGGCGTCGGGGTCACGTTCGGCCAGCGGGGCGAGGTACTCGCGGCGCTGCTCGGCCGGCAGGCCGGACAGCAGCAGCCGGGCGCTGGCCCCGCGGTCCAGCGGCAGCGGCTGGCCGGGCTCGAACGAGATGCGCAGCCGCTGCGCGGACTGGACCCGGTGCACGCAGACCGCGGACCGGCCGATCAGCCGGACCAGGATGACGGTCTCGCCGGTCCGCTCGGCCAGGTCGCGCATGACCGGGTCGGCGATGTCGATGATGGATTCCGCGGCCTCGGCGGCGCGGGCCAGCCCGATGAGCCGGGCGGACAGCCGGTAGCTGCCGCGCTCGTCCCCGGCCAGCAGCCCGGTCTCGCGCAGCAGCGTGATGTACCGGTAGACGCTGGGCAGCGCGATGCCGGTGGCGGCGGCCAGATCGCGTGCGGTCAGGGTGTTCTTGTCCGCCGAGAAGGCGAGCATCAGGGCGAGGACGCGGCGGGCTCCCTCACATCCGTGTACGGCACTCGCTTCGGGGGGCATCCTGACTGCCGTGGCCCTGGCCATGCGTGACCTTTCTCGGGCTATTTCTCGCTAAGTTAGAATTTAGCTATCGCTAGATGATAATAACGACCATAATGTATACTGTCAACGCGTCTACCAAAGATTGTGCGCAATAACTGCGAAATAGCAAGTCGAGGATTGCGGGGCGCGGCGGGGTTCGGGGCGGCTGGCGGCGCGGGTGCAGCCGGGTGCGGCGCGGCCGGGTTCGGGGCGGGGCGGGGCGGGGCGGCGCGGGGCCGGTGGGGGTCGGGGCGGCGGCTGGCGGCGCGGGGCCGGTGGGGCCGCATTACCGTGGACATTTAAGGCGGTCATGGCGACGGTTTCTGTCCGCGATCATTCGTTAGGGGATGAGCAGGCGGGCGCCTAGGGCGAGGGCGGCGGTGGCGACCAGGATGAAGGCGGTGACCCAGAAGCCGCGGGGAAGGCCGGTCAGGCGGGCCAGCTGGTCGGCGTCGGTCAGGCCGGAGCCGGCACCGGCACCGGCACCGGCACCGGCACTGGCGCCAGAGCGGGAGCGGGAGCGGGAGCGGGAGCGCGGGCCGGCGCCGGCCCAGGCATAACGGCGGCGGCGGGTCAGCTCGAGGGCCGGGCGCATTCCGCCCAGGAGCAGGAACCACGCGGCCAGGTACGCGAAGCCCGCCTGCACCGCGGCCGAGGCGTAGTAGCTGACCGCGAACACGCCGCCCGCGGTGACCAGCACCGCCAGCGCGCCGAACACGTTGCGGACGGCCAGGAACGTCACGGCCAGCAGGACCAGGGCCAGCCACAGCAGCGCGACGGGGTGCCGCGCCGCGAGCAGGGCGGCCGCGCCCGCGCCGAGCAGGGACGGGGTCAGGTAGCCCGCGGCCGCGGTGAGGATCAGGCCCGGGCCGCGGCGCTTGCCGCGCGAGTAGGTGACCCCGGAGCTATCCGCGTGCAGCCGGATCCCCTCCAGCCGCCGCCCGGACAGCACGGAGACCAGCGCGTGGCCGCCCTCGTGCGCGATCGTGATCACCTTGCCGGCCAGGCGCCAGGAGGCGGTGTTCAGCACCAGGAGCAGGGCGGCCAGGGCGGTGACCCCCACTACCCAGGCGGTCGGGGCGGGCTGGCTGGCGGAGACGTGGTCCCAGAGCCTGGTCAGGACGGTCATGGGGCGGCCTCGGTGGTCATGCGGTGGGCTATCCCGGTCATGAGGCGGGGTTCGGCGGTCATGGGGCGGGGAGCCAGGAGACGTGGCCGGCCAGCAGGGCGTAGCCGACGAAGGTCACGGCGTCGATCAGCGTGTGCGCGATGATCAGCGGGGTCACCCGGCCGTACCTGCGGTAGAACAGGCCGAAGATGACGCCCATGGCGGCGTTGCCGAAGAACGCGCCGATGCCCTGGTACAGGTGGTAGGAGCCGCGGATGGTCGCGCTGATGGCGATGGCCCAGCCCGGCTTGACGCCGAGCCTGTCCAGCCTGCTCAGCAGGTAGCCGACGACGATGACCTCTTCCACGATGCCGTTCTGCGCCGCGGACAGCACCAGCACCGGGAACCGCCACCAGATGTCGGGCAGGTTCTCGGCCACCACGTTCAGCTCGACCCCGGCGTGGAAGGCGATCAGGTACAGGCCCAGGCCCGCGCCGCCGATCACCGCGGCCAGCAGCGCCCCCCAGGCCGCGTCCTTGCCCGGCTGGCTGGCGTCCAGGCCGATCGTCTTGGGTCCCTCGCCGCCGCGGGCCAGCAGGTAGAGCACGAGCAGCACCGGGGCCAGCGCCAGGGTGATGTTGGTGAGCTGCAGGAACAGGTCGAGCAGCGGACGGCCGGGTGCGAGCGTGCCGTGCACCACGACGGCCTGCTTGCTGATCGCCTGTTGCGCGGTCAGTGAGCCGATGTACTGGACCAGGGCGTAGATGCCGCTGGCGCCCAGGGACACGGCGAAGACGGTGACGATCTCCCAGCGCAGCAGCCGGGGGCCGGGCGGGGCCGGGGCGGCGGCCGCCGTGTCCTGCCGCGGGGTCGTGGAGGTCTCGTCGGACATGGTTATTCAGTATCGCCCGGCGCCGGCGGTGAGATGCCCGCCGTGTGGCGAGCTACTAAGCTCAGAAGTCATTACTTGGCATGCATCACTGAGCAGAGGTCGTCATGGTCCAGCGCTACCCGTCCAGCGGCAAGCCCGTCGAGCTGGAGCGTCCTCCTGCTCCCCCGTCGGTCCTGAACGCGGTCAAGCTCATGTACGTGGGCGCGGCGGTCAGCACCGTCAGCCTGATTATCACGCTGGCCGACATCGGCGGGCTCAAGACCGCGATCAAGAAGGCCAAGCCCACCTGGACCGCGACCCAGGTCAACCAGTACGACAGGCTCATCGTCAGCCTGGCCATCGTGTCCGGCTTGATCGGGGTCGCGCTGTGGCTGTGGATGTCGTGGGCGAACAAGAACGGCAAGAGCTGGGCCAGGATCGTGTCCACGGTGCTGTTCTGCCTGGCCACGCTGGACCTGGTCGGCGTGTTCGGCCAGCCGTCGACGGCGATTGCCCTGGTCTTCCCCGTGCTGACCTGGCTGGTCGGCCTCGGTGCGGTGTTCTTGCTGTGGCGGCCGGACGCGAGCGCGTTCTTCAAGCCGCAGGGCTTGCTGTGATCGAGGCACCCGTCGTCATCTCCGCGGTTCCGACGCTGTTCAGCGGCGACGGCGAGGTGGACCTCGGCGCGAACCACGCGCTGTACAAGCATGTGGCCGGGCTGCTTGACGGGCTGCTGATCGCCGGGACCACCGGCGAGTTCCCGGTGCTGGACGATGCCGAACGGCTGGCGCTGATCGAACTGGCCCTGGCCGAGGTGGGCCCGGACCGGGTGATCGCGCACGTCGGCGCGCCGGACGCCCGGCGCTCGGCCCGGCTGGCCCGGGCCGCGGCGGCGCTCGGGGCGACGCGGATCGCGGCGATCACGCCCTACTACCTGCCCGCGCGGCCCGACGAGCTGATCGCCCACTTCGGCCAGGTCCGGGAGGCCGTGCCGGATGTGGAGCTCTACGCCTATATTTTTCCCGAACGGACCGGCCTGCGTGTTTCCGCCGACGTGTTCGCCGCGCTGGCTTCGGCAGCGGGACTGGCGGGCGCCAAGCTCAGCGGGTCGGCCGCCGGCGAGCTGGCCGCCTACGCGGCGGCCGCGCCGGGGCTGCGGCTGTTCTCCGGTGACGACTCCGACCCGGCGGCCACCATGCGGGCCGGCGGCGCGGGGCTGATCTCCGGGCGCAGCAGCGCGTACCCGGAGATCTACGCTTCTTTGGCGGCGGCGCTGGGTTCTGGCGACCTTGCCGCGGCTTCCCGGTATCAGCTGGTCCTGGACGGGATCGTGGCCCTGGGGGCGAGCATCGGGCGGCTCAAGTACGCGCTGCAGCTGCGCGGCCTGGGCGGGACCACGGCCCGGATGGCCGTCGATCCGCCGGATGCCGCGCTGGCCGACGCGATCGCCGCCGCCGTCGCCGATGTTACCGCTCTGTTACGTTCTTGCTTGTGAACCGGGGGCCCAGGTAGCGCGTCCTGATAGTTGAGGTCCGGCGAAAGCGGGGCGCCGGGCCTCAAAGTGGCTCGGTAATCGTGCGGGTGCCGGGCAGCAGGTCCGGCGAGAGCGGGGCACCAGACATGTGGCTGGTGTGAGCGGGGCGCCGGGTCCTGATCAGGTGCTCTCTGGTTCGCCAGTGAGCACCTCATGCGCACGGGCGATAAGCAGCGGTACGGCGAAGCCTTCTTGTTCGAAGCCTTCGCCTACCGTCTTGCCCTGCCGGTACCGGGCGTGGATGCCCTCCAGGACGACGGCCAGCTTGAAGTAGCCGAACGCCACGTAATACCCGATCCGGGACACGTCCCGCCCGGTGAGCCGGGCATACTCGGCGGCGAACTCGGCGCGGGTCCAGAACCCGGGGCTGGTGGTGGCGTCGGCCGTCACGCTGCGCGTCCCAGCCTGGTCTCCCCCGGGGGTGAGCCAGCCCTCCTCGCCCGCCTCGGTCCAGTAGACGAGGGTCAGGCCCAGGTCGGCCAGCGGGTCGCCCAGGGTGGCCATCTCCCAGTCGACCACGGCCGTGATCCGCGGCTCGGGGTCCAACGTGACCAGCGCGTTGTCCAGCCGGTAGTCACCGTGGACCAGGGTGGTCTGGCCGTCTTCCGGCAGCTTCGCGGCCAGCCTTTGTACCAGCTCTTTGTAGCCCGGCATGTCCCGCGTGGTCGAGAGGTCCCACTGGCGCTGCCAGCGGTCGAGCTGGCGGCGCATGTAACCGGCGCCGCGGCCGAGGTCGCCCAGCCCGACCGCGCCGACGTCGACGCCGTGGATGGCGGCCATCATGTCGGCCAGGCACCGGGACAGGCCCGCGGCCTGCTCCCCGGTCAGGTCCTTGGTGTCGTCGCGGGTCCGCAGCACCACCCCGGGCACGTACTCCATCAGGTAGAAGGGCGCGCCGATCACCTCGTCGTCGGTGCAGGCGGCTACCAGCGGCGCGACGGGCACCTTGGTGCCCGCGAGCGCGGACAGCACGCGGTACTCACGCGACATGTCATGAGCGGTGGGCAGCACGTGACCGAGCGGGGGCCGGCGCAGCACGAGTTGCCGCGTGCCGTCGCTTCCCGAGATGGTCAGGCGGTAGGTGAGGTTCGAGCGGCCGCCCGCGATCAGCTGGATATCGGTCAGCTCCACGGGCCCGCCGGGGATGTGGTCGCTGAGCCAGCCGGCCAGGCGCGCGGGGCTGGGAATTCCCGGAGGACTGCTGCTTTCGGTCATGATCTACCGAATCGTAGAACGAAAATTCATTTGGTCCCACCTCTGGACTAATCCCCGGTGCTGACGTAAGCAGGTGAAAGGGAGCTAGAAGGTCTAGACCGTTGATCTTTGGGGAGGAACCCTTGGCGGATGCGTGGATGCCGGGCGTCAGGTGCATTCGGGCAGAGACCGACGGGGGTCAGCTAGGAGGAGGAGCGCCGCGGGTCGTGTGGCTGACCTTGGGGGCGGATCCGCGGGTTGTTTCGGTTTGCTCGGCCGCTCAGCGGCTCGTCCAGGAGAACCGCCCGTGCCACCTGGTGTGGGATCCGCTGTCCGGCGACCTCGCGCAGTTGCTGCCGATCGTGCGGGCCGGTTGCGCGCTTGGCACCCCGGAGGACATCGAATACGCGCCGGACAAGCTCCCGCACCGCCAGCCGGGCGTGAACCGCGAAGGCCGCCTCTGCGTGCAGATCGGCGTGCTCAGCTCCCCGCGTGAGCCGTTCACCAGCTATCAGATGCTCGGACTGAGCGAGATCTTGACGTGGCTCGACTCGTGGCAGATCCCCCGGCGGTGGCCGGCCGGCGCGCCGGCCCCGTTCCGCGCGGCGGCCCGGGCGCGCAGCCGGGCGCTGTGGGCCCTCGGCGGGCACTTCGGCGCCTCCCAGGTACCGGACTGCGAGAGCGTCGGCCCCGGCGGGATCGACATCGACCAGATCGCCAGCGCGGACACGATCGCCCCGGACCTGCCGCTTCCCGAGCCGGCGCTGGCCAGCGCGGCCCCGATCCGGCTCGGCCCGCGCAGCGGCCACGAGCTCCAGGCCGCCCCGTCGTTCAGCGCCGCCGCCGTCTGACGCCCTTGGCTTTCGTTGCGCCCGCTGTCAACGGCACCGATGGCCCATCGGTGCCGCTATGACGGCAGCAATGTCCCATCGGTGCGGTGGCTGATCGGAGGCGGGGCGTACCGTGAATGGTCATGAGCCTGCCTGACCTCTCCAGCACCGCCCGTACCGAGCTCGGGCGGCACCGCGAGCGGGGCCGGACCGACCGCGACGACCTGTACGCGGTGCTCGACGCAGGGCTGATCTGCCACCTCGGGGTGATCGTCGATGGCGCGCCGCGGGTGCTGCCCACCGGGTACGGCCGCCGGGGCGACCTGCTGTACCTGCACGGATCGTCGGCGAACTCGAGCATCATG
>Ga0070735_10002162_pt1 | contig 18028 bp, 19 predicted proteins | sample Coa_R1_FD_66443 | JGI IMG/M metagenome (GOLD analysis project Ga0070735, IMG submission 66443) | Surface soil microbial communities from Centralia Pennsylvania, which are recovering from an underground coalmine fire - Coalmine... | ecosystem: Environmental > Terrestrial > Soil > Unclassified ... | reverse complement strand
GCAGCAGTCGGGCCACCTCCTCCTCGCAGGGATTTGGTGACCCAGATTCAGTCGGGGTGGGGAATTTTACTCCGGCTCTTTGAGGAGTCTAGCACCGGTCGTGACATGTGCAATAATGCGAGGCGCCGAACCATGGCATTCCTCCATCTTTCAGTCGGTCTCGCCACGCGAGCAGTCTCAATGGGTGGCACTGTTGCAAGGCACAACTCCGTGGCGTGTCGAGGCTATGTGAGTGGTCTAAAAATCAGTCTCTCATCCAACCCACCAGCTCGCCAGATGTTCTCGCAGGCCTCCGCAAACTCCGGAAGGTTCTCCGATATTGTGGCAAAAATACTCAGGGGCGTAAATCCTTGCGGCCGAAGAATATAGCTGTTTCGCCCGTAGAAGATCGCGGAAGTCTTAAGTAGCATCGTACCCGCCTTCTGCCACTGCCACAACCGCTTGGCCGTCAGAAACGCCTCGAACTCCCCTCGCAGCGTTCGGTACTCGAAGGTGGCGGTACGCCTCGAGCGGGGGGAACATTTGCCAGCAGGCGGCACTGTAGCCCAACAAGAATTCCATGTCCGTCGGAGATCCCCGCGGGTGATCGGGTTTCCGACTTCACAAGCGACGCGCTCCGTCCCTCCCGGGGACGGGGCTCAGAGAAGTCCGCGTCGGATCGCGACGACAGCAGCGTGGGCGCGAGTGTCGACTCCCAGTTTGTTCATGGCGGACGTCAGGCGTGCCTTTACCGTCCGTTCTCCCATGCGGAGCGAGGTCGCGATCTGCGCCCACCGACCCGGGCGGTATTTCCGAGATGAGTCGGAGGCGGCGACAACGATCCGCCCGTCGAGGTCCGATCCGGTTGGGCGGGGATGGAATCGAAAAACCTCGCGCCTACGAGGGGGACTCGACGAAGAAAGCCGTGTCTCCGTCCCTCCACTCCGGTGAGGGATGATCGCGCCCTACTCGTTCGCCCCTGATTTGCGTCCGCGGGTCCGAGACACTTCCCCGTTTGTGTGTTCGCCTGCAATCATGGCGAGGCGCTGCCGGTCCAAGATGAGGATCCGCTCGCGCTGCACATCGGCGATGTCGAGGCGTCTCCACTCGGCTAGCACGCGGCTTACCGTGTAGGATGTTGCGCCGATCATCTCCGCGAGATCCTGCCCCGATAGGCCCACCCGGATGACGACCCCACGTGGCGTCTTACGGCCCAGGGATTCCGCCAACCGGAGCAGCAGCCGCGCCAGGCGCCGGTCGACGCTCGACGTCGCAAGATCCTGAGCGCGATCCACAGCTTCCTGAACGTTTTCCGCCATCACGCGGATCGTACTCAACGATACCCACGGATGCGCCATCATGACCTGAAAGACCGTCGGGACACTCCACGCGAGCGCGCGGGAGTCTTCCAGTGCTTCGGCGGAGGCAACGCGCGGAGTCCCTCCCAAAGCGTTCACGTGCCCGAACGGTTCGGTCGGCGTGACAATCCGGAGCACCACGCCTCGCCCTTCGGGGTCCGTTCGCACGAGCTTGACGCTGCCACTCGTGAGCACGTACACGTCGGTGGCCGGATCCCCCTGGTGGTAGTAGACACCGCCCGCCGGCACGCGGCGCTCCGCTGCCGACCGTACCAACGCCTGCAGATCCGTCGCTGCAAGGTCCTGAAACAGGGCGCTCAGGCTGAGGTACACATCGTCGCCCGCGATCACTTTCGCGTGGCTGCGGATCACGTACCGGAGCAGGGCCGGAGCGAACTGCGCACGCTGGTACAGGCACGCCACGGTCAGCGGATCGGGCCCACGCGTCTGCTCAAGCAGCGACTCCCACTCCTCTACGGCGTCGCCGCGGACGTCCATCGTGGCAGTCCACGTCATCTCTACGGCAAGCCACACACCAGTGAAGCCGTCCGCGTTAGCCTCGCGCACTTTCCGGCGGAGGTGGTCGAGCGCCCTCAGGGCGTCAAACGGCGGCGGTCCGTAGACCTCCTGCACACTCACCAGCCCCAGGGCGCCCCGCTCGAGCTCCCTGTCCACGTCAACGCCTCGTACCGCGAGGGCATCGGTGATCTCCGCCGGATCCAGGTCCCCCTGCACGTAGAGACAGCGAGCACCGCTGGCGAGCCCATCCCGGATGAACGGCACGACGAATGCCATCATTTCCGCCGCGCCGTCGTAGACGAGGACGATATGATCTCCGTGCCGGAGTCTCCCGAACCGGTGCTCGGCGTTTCTCAAAGCGGTCACCCCCGATCGGGCAATCGCGGTCGCACGAGTGGCGGATTCGTTCGCGCCCGGCAGTACCGTCCTTCGCGCTTGCTTCACCCTATTATCCCATAGGTGCCGCGGCACGGTGTGAGCAAATTGCGCCAGCGCAAGGGTTGATCTACGACACAGACGGCCGCCGCAGTTCGGCGCTACTCTCTACCCACTGTTGGAACGCTGCCAGGTACGTGGAGGTGCTTACTGCGAATGCCAGTCCCCGACCGGCTTCACCCGTGGTTTGAGCGGCATCCCCTCCCCGCGTGGATCTACGATGTGCACACACTGCAAGTGCTCGACGTGAATGGCGCGGCAGTTGTCCTCTATGGGTACAGCCGCGACGAGTTCTTGGCCATGCGGATCACCGATCTCTGCGTGGCGGAAGACGTGCCTAGGGTGCTCACGGAACTCGCAGCACCACACGCGGATTCGGAATGGCGACACCGCCTCAAGAACGGAAAGATGATTGACATCCAAGTCACCTCGCGGCACGTGAAGGCGCGCGACCGTGATGCCGCCGTGATCATCGTCCAAGGACTCGCCCTGTGCAAGCCCAAGCTACGCGACCTGGACGTGTTCGCCAACGTCCCAGTGGGCGTCTATCGCACCACGGCCGACGGGCAGTTCCTGGACGCGAACCCGGCGCTGGTGCAGATGCTCGGCTATCCTGACCGAGAGAGTCTGGTGGCGACGCGGGCCGTCGACCTGTACATCGACCCAGGGGCGCGAGAGCGGTGGATCGCGGCACTGGAGCGAGACGGGATCGTGACGGACTTTGAGAGCCAAGTACGTCGGTACGATGGGTCCACGATCTGGGTGCGGGCCACCGCGCGGATCGTGCGTCCATCCGCAAGCGAGGCGGCCTACCTCGAAGGTGTGCTGGTGGACATCACGGAGCGTAAACTTGCGAGAACCGAACAGGCGCATCGGACGGCGGAACTCCAGACATTCTATGATGTGTCCCGGCAGTTGCGCGCCGCGCGTACGGTCGAAGAGATGTACCCTATCATCGTGGAACAGGCACGGTCGCGGCTCGCCGCCGACTACGGGTGCCTCGCGCTCCTCAATCCCGAACGTCAAGAGTTCACCAAAGTCTACACGGTTGGGATCCCCACGGAGAAGAGTGGATCGACGTTTCCGAGCGCGGGGACCCGATCGGGGCGCGTGGCAAGCGCGGGAGCTCCCTTCGTGAGCGTCGATCCCGGTCGCGGCGAAGTTCCCGAGTGGATAGATGACGTGTCATACCGCGCCCTCGGGGCGCTGGCCATTGTCCCGGTGCGCTCCGAGGAAGACATCATTGGAACACTCTGTCTAGCACGCGTGAAGGCGTCGGATACATTGGCATTCACCGAGACAGAATTGCGCCTGATCGAAGGCGTCACCGAGGTCGCGGGCATTGCGATCCGGCGCGCGCGCCTGTATCAAAGTCTCCAGGCCGCCTACGTGGATATGATCGTTGCGTTGGCTCACGCCATGGAATCGCGCGACTCATATACGGCGGCGCACAGCGAGCGGATGGTCGCGCTGGCCGAGCGCATGGCGCGCGAACTCGCATGTTCGGACCGGGAGGTCGAGGACATCCGTTGGGGCGCCCGGTTGCACGATATCGGAAAGATCGGTGTGTCCGACATCGTATTGCGGAAGCCGACCATTCTGACGGCGCAGGAGTGGGCCGTCATGCGCCAGCACCCCGTGCTCGGAGAAGAGATCCTGGCGTCGGCGGAACGAATGCGCGGGGTAGCGAAGCTCGTCCGCCATCACCAGGAACGGTGGGACGGCAGCGGCTACCCCGACGGGCTCAACGGCGAGGCGATCCCCCTGGGTGCGCGCATTTTGGCTGTCGTCGACGCCTACGGGGCGATCACCGAGGCCCGCGCGTACAAACCGGCGCGCACCCACGCCGATGCCGTCGAGGAGATCCGACGCTGTTCCGGCACCCAGTTCGATCCCAGGGTGGTTGAGGTGTTTTGCGCCGTGGTCGAGGAGGTCGGGGGCTCGCGCTAGCGGGACAGCACGGCGCAACGGTCGCGTCAGCACAACCCCGACGTCAACTTCCGGCTGTACGCTCGGGTGCGTTGCAAACCGTGCAACCGAGGAGGTGACCGAGACTGGGTACGTACATGGTGCAGTTCACGTACACGCCCCAGGCCTGGGCTGCGCTGGCTAAGAATCCGGAAGATCGAGCGGACGCGTTTCGCGCCCTCGCAGAACAGATGGGCGCGAAGTTGTTGTCCCTCCATTACTGCTTCGGCGAGTATGATGGAGTGACCATGATGGAGGCTCCCGACGAGGCGACCGTGATGGCGATCCTGCTCGCGGCGAATTCCCCGGGGCACGTGAAGACGACACGGACCACCGTGTTGATCACGTTGCGAGAAGCGATGGTCGCGATGCGTCGCGCGCACGACGCACAATACCGAGGGCCACACGGAGACTAAGGAGCCGACGAAAATGATACTGTCGCGCAACCATCAGTATCTACTCCTGCCACGAATCAGAGAACGGGCATCTCCAGTGAGGTCAAGAACTGGCTCCTTGGCGATGAAGAGACCGGCGGCGCACGGCTCCATCAGCGTGAGCGACCGTTGGGGGGAGAAGTGTACCGGCTTCGAAGACTGCTATACGAATTTGATCCGCGCTGGCCGCAGCCGCGCACAGCAACCGGCAGATCATGTCCCCCCGAACGACGTCATACGCCTCGAAATTGCGGGTCGGAGACTCTGGATCAGATGGGTGTGTGACCCACTACAGCTGAGCTACCTCAGCGGCGTCGGTCAGGTCTCCGATCGATAGACGTCCTTGGTGATGTGTGATGCGAACTTCCACGTTCCCTCTTGACGCACGAAGACGTCGCTGCACTCGGTGACCGCCCACGGCAAGGGCGGTGCGATCTCCGAGCCTTCGCTCCGGAAGATCACCGACATCGAGCTTCCCTCGACCTTGTCCTTGCCCACGACGCGGAAGCGGAAGTTGGTCATGATGTGCCTCGTGGTGCGGTCGACCGCGGCGCGATGCTTGCCCCATGCCTTGACAGCATCCTTGCCGACCATGGGCCCATAGGCCATCTGGATGAATACATCGTCAGTGACCAGCTCGTGGATAGTGTCCGCACTCCGATGGTCGACGCGCCACGCGAATTCGACGACAAGATCGATCAGGTCTTGACGGTCGCGCTCCGTCAGCAGGTCCGCACTGTCATTTGTTCCGGCGGGCATTGAACACTCCTTCAGCCACTGGACGCGCGGTCAGCACGACGCCGACGCCCACATAGAGCCCCGTGTGGACGATCACCTCGCGAATCTCATTCTCCGTCGCGCCGTTCGCAAGAGCTCCCACGACATGAGCGCGTAGGGCCTCGTCCGGCATGTGCGCCGCTACGAGTGCGGCGATCGTGCAGAGACTCCGTGTCCGCAGATCCAGCTCCTGGCGGTTCCAGAGCTCACCGAAGAAGCGCTCCACGATGAACTCGTCCAGGTAGCCAAACGCGCCCTCGGCCTCCGACTTCTTGTACTCCGTCCCGAACATGGCGTGCCGGATCGCAATGCCAGCTTCCTTTGGGTCCCGTGTCATTCGTCCCCTCCGGTCAGTCTCGTGACCATCGATGACTCGTTTGGTCCGCCGGTCACGTTGGATTCGCCGCGTGCCTTGAGATCGAGGCGTCGATCACGACGGCGCTGACCAAGACGACGCCCTGCACCGTCCACTGAACCTGTTGCGAGACAGCCATCAGCTGCAGGCCGTTCTGGATGCTGCCCATGAGGATGCCGCCGAGGATGACCGACCAGATGCCGCCTCTGCCACCGAACAGGCTGACGCCGCCGATTACCACGGCCGACAGCGCCACAAGCAACAGGGTGAGATCGGTCGATTGCGCGGACACGCCCAGGGATCGCGAGGCATTGATGACACCGGCCCAGGCGGCGACGAATCCGGCGATGGCGAACGTGATCGCGGTCACTCCCTCGACCTTGATGCCGGCGCGGCGCGCGGCCTCCGGGTTCCCGCCGATCCCATAGATGTGCTTCCCGAGCGGGGTCTGCGTTCCGACATACGACAGCACGGCGGCGATGGTCACGACGATCACGGCCGGAAGCGGCACTCCGCGGTACGGGTTGAAGACCGAAAGGAGGATCCCGAATACGGCGATCGCCAGCCCGGCGGTCGGCAGCACCGTGCTTCGCAGCAGGTGGGATGACGACCCCTCACGGAGCCGTGCGGCGTGGTAGTTCCGGCGTAACAGCCCGAAGAGCGCCACACCCATTCCGGCCAGCAGGTAGCTGAGCCAGTCCGGGAGATACGTCCCGGCGACGGCCTGCAGCGGAGTTCCCGACAGGACAATAACCTGCGTCACCGGCAGCATCCACATCAGTACCGCGTTCAGGATGAACATCCCGCCGAGCGTGACGATGAACGACGGCGCCTTCGACTTCATCACAATCCAGGACTGGAACGCGGGAACGCACACACCGACGATCAGGGCCAGCGCCACAGCGACTACGGGATCCCAGCCCTGTTCTGCGCTCAGATACGCGGCGATTCCCCCGCAGACTGCCGCGAGCGAGGCGAGCGAGATATCGATCTGTCGAACGACGACAACGAAGACGAGCGCGAGAGCGAGCAACGACGAGACCGCGATCTGATTCGATAGGTTCGTGAGATTCCGACTGCTCAGGAACAGCGGGCTCTCGATCGCGAAGAAGACCCAGACCACCCCAAGCGAGAGGATGAGCGGCAGGGTTCGCCACGGACCGGTCAGCCCGGCGACCACCTGCTGACGCAGGTCGATGCGGCGCGGCGCTGGACGGTTCGCCGGGGCCACGGCGGGGAACGTCTCGCGTTGCTCAGTCCGCGGAGCGCTCATCGCAGATGCCCTTCGCTCGCGGTTAACCGATCGGCGAGCTGCTCGAGGCGCGCGGCGCCGGTGATCGCCGACACGAGCGAATGCTCGGTCCACTCCGCTGCGGCCTGGTCGGCGATGGTTTCGCCCAGTCGAAGGACCACGATGCGGTCGGCCACTCGAAGCAGATCGGGGATATCGTGTGAGATGACGATGACACCGCGCCCCTGCGCCCTCAGGGTTCCCTCCCCCATCCTTGGAACTACCTCTCGGGCCGCAGCTAGCACCGGCCCTGGGCTGCTCCAGTGTTTGCTTTTGGGAGACGCGCTATTCGATGGGTTTCGTGAATTCCCTTTGCGATGTCGGCAAGGAATCCATGACCATCGTCTTCGTCTCCAGGAACGGCAACAGACCCTCCAGTCCGCCTTCGCGGCCGAGGCCGGATTGCTTGAACCCACCCATGGCGATTCTGGCGTCTGTCCGCGAGCCGTTGTGTCCGACCGAACCCGACCGCAACCGGCGTCCCACCGTATAGTAACGTTCAACATCGTTGGTAAACACGGCCGCGTTCAGCCCATAGATCGTGTCGTTGGCGATGTCGATTGCGTTCTCCTCGTTTTCTGCCGGGATCACGGACAAAACAGGGCCGAAAATCTCCTCCCGCGCGATGGTCGAATTGTTATCGACATCTCCGAATACGGTCGGCTCGATGAAAAATCCGCGATGGAGATGCGCCGGCCGTCCTCCGCCGGTCGCGAGCTTCGCGCCCTCTCCCTTGCCCTTGGTGATATAGCCTTCGACCCGGTCGCGCTGACGACGCATCGCCAATGGCCCCATCTGGCAAGCCAAATCGAAAGGATCGCCCACCTTGACGCTTTCAAAACACGCACTCAGCGCGTCAACGAGCGCATCATGGCGCTTGCGATTCACGACGATACGAGTCAGCGAGGAACACACTTGCCCAGTCAGGAAGATGGCTCCCTCGCTAATCGTTTTCGCGGCCATACCGACATCGTAATCGTCTAGGATCAGGGCGGCTGATTTTCCTCCGAGTTCGAGCGTGTAGCGGGCAATGCGCTCGCCGCAGATCGAAGCGATCTTTCGGCCCGCTGCTGTCGAGCCGGTAAACGTCACCTTGTCGATATCCGGATGCCGTACCAACAATTCGGAAACCTCACGGTCCGCCGTCAGCATGTTGAAGACTCCCGACGGCAGGCCGACTTTCTTACAAATTTCCGCGAAGAGGTAAGCTGCGCCTGGCGCCTCTGGCGAAGCCTTCACGACAATCGTGCAGCCCGCCAGCAGAGCTGGTGCGGTCTTGTTGGAAATCAGCGCGCCGGGGTGATTCCAGGGGACAATGGCAGCCACCACCCCCACCGGCTCGCGCACCAGCAGACCGATTCCGCTGCCGGCGCTGGTCTTGTGCTCTTCCTGAAAGGTATAAGTGTCGGCAAGACCAGCATAGAACCGAAATTTGTCTCCGAGGCCGCGCGTGGCAGCCTTGGCGATGTTGTGCGTCACGCCGGACTCCGTGACCCAAATCCGGGCGAGTTCATCGGTACGAGCGTCGAGTTCGGTTGCGATAGCATTCAAATAGCCAGCGCGCTCCTTATGGCTCATACGCGGCCACGGACCTTTATCGAATGCTTTATGCGCGGCGGCCACCACTCGATTGATGTCCGCTGCTTGGGCTTCCGCGACGCTGACGAACAATTCCTCCGTCCCGGAATTGATGACATCGATCTTGGACGCGCTGGAGGGCGCGGCCCATTCGCCATCGATGAAAAACCGATCGGGATGGGCCAAGGGTGAGGTACTGACTGTCATAATGTCTCCTCCGCTTTGTGGGGTCGCGGATCACGCTTCGTAGCGACTAGCTCGTCTTGATCCGTACGGCCCTGACGTTGAGATACTCCTCCATGTGTTCGCCGCGTAGGCGACCTCGCCGCGCGCCTCCGCGAGTGGCTTGCCCTGCTCGGCGGTCATGATGGCCGCGATCTCCTCGCGGCGGTCGACGATGAGTTCGCGAGCGCGCGCAGGACGCGCGCCCGCTCGAGAGCCGTCCGTCCGCGCCATCCCGCCAGTGCCTCGGCCGCGGAATCGATCGCAGCAGAGACGTCAGCCCCGCCCGCATCGGGCACCGACCCGATGACGCCCCCCGACGCAGGGTTCGTGAGGTCGAGATGGCCCGCGGCCTCGGTCCAGCGTCCGCCGATGAACAATTACTCAACGACCTCCTTTGCCAAGGCCGTCATCGGGTGAACGAGATGTCGCCGCGGCCGCGGATCGGCTGGACGAATGTCCCTTCCTCACTCGGCGGGATCGGGAACGGGGTGCGGCCAGCGACGTCGCCACGACTCCACTCGTGCACCGTCTCGCGGAGGACCACGCCCCAGCGACCGTTCCGGCGCTCCCAACGATCCACGTACCGGCCGGCGAAGACGTCGATGACCTCCTGGCCATCCTGGCGCCGGCCCGCGTATGTCATAAAGTACGCCTCCGAGAACGCTTTGTCCCCGACGACATCGATCGACAGGTTGCCCATGAAATGCGTGGTGAACGTGGTCGCTTCCTTATTGGCTGGAATGAAATGCGCGACGAACTCCCAGGCCGGTGCCTTGAAGGCGCGTGCGTCCTGGTGGAAGATCGAGCGCATGAGCTCTTCGTCGCAGCGGTCGACCCCGCGACAATAGCGCATCAATGCGTCGTGGATCTCCTGCTTGTCGAGGAGGATCCGCAGCTCAGGAGCGATCGGCAGGTCACCCATAGTCTTCGTCCCTTCAGGCGCGGCTTCGTCGTCGCTGCCCATCGGTCGCGTTAGGCATGCTTGAGCGCGCGGGCGATGTCTCGAGCCTCGTAGCCGAACTCGCGGAACATTCCGCTGATGTTGTTCTTGTAGCCGACGAAATACAGGCGTGGCGCGTTCGGTGCCGCCTCGCCGCCATACACGACCGGCCGCCCGCGTTCGTTGAGGATGTCGAGATGGCCAACGAGCGGCTCGAGGCCGCGGCGGTAGCCAACGCAGGCGATCACCGCGTCAGGCGTCAGACGGCTGCCGTCCGCAAGGACGACCTCCTTGCCCTCGAGACGCTCGACCGCTGGAACCGGCGTGATCCTCCGCTGCCTGACGAGCGGAATCATCCCGACATCGATGACTGGGATGACGTCATCGCGGACCATCTGCGTGACCACGCCGCGGGGGGAGGGCGGCAACCCGTACTCGGACAGGTCGTGCAAGCCGCCCTTGCGTTGTAAGTACGCCATCAGCCGATCGCCGAATTCCACGGACGCCCCGAAGGACCGCAGCAGGATGCCCAGTAGCGGCGGGGGGATGGGACCGTCGCGTGTCGTCAGGTTCGGCGGTGTGCGATACGAGAGCCAGACCTTACCGGCACCAGCTTCGACCAGATCGACGGCGATCTCGGCTCCGGTATTACCGATGCCCACCACCAGCACATCGCGGCCCCGATATGGGGCGCCGTTCTTGTAGTGCGCACCGAGCGTGATGTTCCCTGGAAACTGGTCAAGTCCAGGCCAGGTCGGCTCGACCGGCACTCGGTTGTAGCCGGTCGCGACCACCACAGCCCACGCGTCGAACGACCCCGCCGACGTCTCGAGGCGCCAGCCGTCCGGGGTACGATCCACCCGCCGCACCTCGACACCCGTCCGGACGTCCAATCGGTGATGGGCGACGTATCGCTCCAAGTGCGCGACTACGCCGTCGCGCGAGACCCACTTCCCCTCGCTACGCGGGAATCGGAGCCCGGGCAGATTCGACAGCCAGCGGATCGTGTGCAGATGCAGCCGGTCGTACTGACCTCGCCAGAACTCGCCGACCCTGCCCCGTTCGAATACCACGGGCTGGTAGCCGCGCCGCTTGAGCACCGCGGCAGCGGAGAGCCCCCCGGGTCCGGCGCCGACCACTGCGACGACCCGCTTAGTCACGGCGGCGAGGCACCCATCTGAATCCGCTTCCTGATCGCTCGACGCGCGCTGGAACCTGGCCCGGGATATGGGTCGCCAACACGTCGACGCCGCGGTCGGCGAACTCGTTTAGCAGCCGGCGCCGCGTTTCGAGCCCGAGAGCTTGGTCGATGTCCGGAACGACGGCTTGGGGCCGCTCGACGAGCTCGATCGCGTGAATGAGGTCGGCCGCGAAGACGAGCGGCTCGCGGCCGTCAACCTCCACGACCGAGTGCCCCGGCGTATGCCCGGGCGCGGGCCGCAGGCGAACGCCCGGAGCGACCTCGACGTCGCCAGCGACGGCGACAAGCACGGGCGCGAGTGCCGCGACCGCGACGGGGCCGCCTTCGTTGATACGGCCAGACCCTCCGCCCCGGGACCACTCAACCTCGACGGCAGAAGCGACGACGCGAGCGTTGGGGAACGCCGGGCTGAGATCGTCCGGCCATGAACCGTGGAGCGCTCCGCCGACGTGATCCCCGTGGAGATGGGTCAGTATCACCAGATCGATGTCATTCGGCTTGACGCGATGCGCGCGCAGCGCCGCGTCCAGATCCATCTGCAAGCCGTCGATGAGATGGGCCATCACGCCGGTTCCCGCGTCGACGATGATCGTCTGCCGGCGCCGCTGGAGCAGGAGCGCATTAACCGCGACGCGGATCCTCACGCCCGGGTCGGCGTCCACAACGAATGCACTCAGCGGGGCTTCGAACTGCTTGAGCTCGAGGACGGTCACAGCCCAGTTGCCGTCGTCCGCGGCTCTCGGCAATTGGCGCTTCATGCATCCACCCGCCGCCACTTTCGGAGGCTGATTTCCTCGCTCGCGGGAACGGGGAAACCGAGCTGGCCGGTGGACCACGTTCGGCGTGCCTCGGCGACATAGAGATCGCCCTTCGAATCGAGCGCGAGTCCGTGCGGTGCGAGGAACTGGTCGGGCGCGTCGCCGGGAAGCGTCGACCCGATCCGGGCGACGGTCTCGCCGTGATCGTTGACCACGACCACCCGATTCCCGAGATTCGGCAGGCCGTGCTGGGACGGAGCTGGACCAAGCTCCGCCACGAAGAACAGTCCATCTTGGGACGAGCGGGTGATGGCCAGCGGTCTGAACGCGTGCCACTGCTCAACGAACTTTCCTTCCAGGGTGAAGATCTGGAGCCGGAAATTCTCACGGTCGCAGACGATGACATGGTCAGCGTCCAAGAAGCTGATCCCGTGGGGCACGGAGAACTGGCCAGGGTACCCGCCCGACTCGCCCCACGACAGGATGTGCTCGCCTTCCGGGCTGAACCGGTGCACGCGTGCATTGCCGTATCCGTCCGTGACGAACAGCTCGCGCGTCACCGGATGGACGGCCACGTCGGTCGGCCCGTTGAAATACCGCCCGCTGTGTCGTTCGGCTGGCTGACCGAAGGTGCCGATCTGCATCAGCAACTCGCCGCTCTTCGTCCGCTTCTGCACGACGTGGCCGAGGCGGCTATCGACAAGATAGACGTTGTCATCAGCATCGATCGTGATGGCGTGGGGATTCTGGAACTCGCCATCGCCCCATCCACCCAGGGGGGTCCCGTCGGTGCGAAAGACGAGCATCGGCCTAGGGCCGCGATTGAACACGTACACCCGGTCCGCTGAGTCGACCGCGACGGAATTTGCGTCGCCGCTGAAGCTCACGCCGGCAGGCACGCTCCCCCACTCCGCTGACGGTTCGTACCGCAGCACTGAATTCAGCGTCACAGCGATCTCTCCTGTCGCACCGGCGGCGGTTCGGCGAGCTGCTCGAGGCGCGCGGCACCGGTGATCGCCGACACGAGCGCATGCTCGGTCCACTCCGCTGCGGCCCGGTCGGCGATGGTTTCGCCCAGTCGAAGGACAACGATGCGGTCGGCCACTCGAAGCAGGTCGGGGATATCGTGTGAGATGACGATGACACCGCGCCCCTGCGCCTTCAGACGTCCGATGAGCGTCAACACATCCTGCGTTTGACTCACGCCGAGCGCGGCCGTCGGCTCGTCGAGCACGACCACCTTCGGGTCGCCGAGCACGGCCCTGCAGACCGCGGCACACTGACGTTGTCCGCCGGAGAGGGCGCCGAGGGGCACGTCGATGTGGGTGATCCGGATGGCCATCGAGTCGAGGATCTCTCGCCCCACCCGCTCCATCTCCGGCCGCTTCAGCCGCCAGCCCTGCAGAAGCCCGCTCCGCAGCTCACGTCCGAGGAAGATGTTGTCGATAATGTCGAGGTTGTCGCAAAGCGCGAGGTCCTGATACACGGTCTGGATCCCGAGGTTGACCGCGTCGCTCGGCCGCCGGATCTCGACCGGTTCACCCTCGAAGCGGATCACTCCGCTATCGAGCGGAACGCTCCCGGACAGGATCTTGATGAGCGTCGACTTGCCGGCGCCGTTGTCACCCACCAGCGCGACGACTTCGCCACGATGCAGGGTGAGGTTGGCATTGCGTAGGGCAACGACGGCACCGTAGGACTTCGCGATGCCGCGGAGTTCGAGAAGGGGGCCGGTGCCCTGCCGATCAGCGATCACTGCGGCTCCCGTGCGGATTCGACAACGGCCGATCCCTTCTCAACGCGTTGGGGAACTAGTTTCCCTTGCAGAAGGCCGTGTTCGCGACCGCGGCCGTGCAGATCTTGTCCTTTGGCAGGAACCCGTCGTCCACGATTGTCTGTTGCATGTTCGCTGCGGTGACGAGCGTCTCCGGCGCAAGGTAAGTGGGCACGCCGTCCGGGTAGAACCCATTGAGGAACTTCGCGTTGATGTAGCCCGTGCTCTGCGGCGTCTTCCCCTGGATCGCCGCGATGACGAGCGCGACGGTCGCGAGCGCGGTCTGCCTGCCGTCCGGGTGGAACGTGCCGTATTGGTACCCGAGCAGGATCCGCTGGAGCGCAACGACGTCACCGTCGTGCCCGCCGTAGAACTTCACCTTGCCGAGCAGGTTTTGACTCGCCAGGGAGGCGGCGACGCCATTTCCCGTGCTGTCCTGCATCACGAGGACGGCGTCGACGTTGCCGCCGTTCGTCGTAAGACACTGGTCCATCTCGGCCTGTGCGGAGGCCGGGACGAACCCCTTCGTGTCCGTCTTGCACACGATCTGCACCTGGCCACTACTGACCAATGCATTTAGTGCCGGGCTGACGCCATTGGTCCAGCGGTTGTACACCTCGAAGGTCGGGTCCCCGAGGATCTCCGCGAGCCGGACCGGTTTGTGCCCAACGTCGGTCGTCAGGTGGGCCGTGAGGTAGTCACCCCAGAACTTCCCGACGCCCTCGAAGTCGACCCATACGTAGCTGTTGACTGGCCCGCCGATCGGGTCCTGGCGCAGTGCAATGACCGGGATCTTCGCATCGGCGAATTGCTTGAGCGCGCCGCCGGCGGCCGTGGGCACGACGGGACTGTAGACGACGGCCATCGCCTTTGCCGTGATGGCGGCCTCGACCTGTGTTTGCTGAAGCGCCTGGTCGTTGTTGCCGACCAACTGCACCAGAGTCACATTCGGGAGGTACTGCTTGAACGCGGCGACCTCGGTTGGGATGGTATAGAGAGGCCAGGCCGGCGTCGTCGTATTCGGCCACAGCGCGTAGATCTTCCCGGTGATGTTCCTGTTCGGCACGAGCGGCACCGGCGACGTCGGAGTCGTTCCCACGACGAGCTGCGGGCTCGCGGCGGGAGCGGCGCTCGAGCTGTAGGCCGATGCGATGACCGCGGTGATCACCACTAGCGCGAGCGCGATCTTCTGCCTGTTCATGGGCCGACCTCCTTCGGTTCTGATTGGACCCTCGCGGATTGGCTGGCGGCTCCGTAATTCCGCTTTCAGCTTACCAACCGCAACTATAGACGAGGCGTGACCAGCACGCCTTCATTCGCCTGCATGACGAGCGGTTCCTACCCCATCCGTGCGTAGCGCGTAGCGGAAAGCCTTGTCAGACGCCGACTTCAGCGATTCGCCCTGTTGAACGCCAGTTCCCAGCGCGAGGGCCAGTAGCGAACATACCTCCAGGCACGAGGCCTCTCGCGCGCAGCCGGCCCTTCAAACAGCTATCTCCAGCTCCGTCCGCCGCGAGCGTACGGCCCGGCCCGTTGCGCCCTTGACCGCGTCGGTCGCGGGACAGGATAATCAGCCATGGCCGGCTGCGCTCCTCGTGTCGTTACCCCCCGGCTCCGGTGGCGCCAGTCACGAAAAAGCGCATACTCCAAACTCCCTGTTTAAAGTGTCATTCTGCATTCAATATGCCGTTGCGGTTTCATGAGGTAAATCCACAAAAGTCCAAATTTATTGCCTAATAGTCCAGGAAGAACCCATATTGCCCAATAGTCCACACAACTCTATAATGACGATGACCTTAATTTTAGAGGTGTCATGTTTTGAATGACCTTCGCTCTGATCTTGCAAAAATAATCAATCGCTTTTCCCCTGGAGACGGGGCACATGAATCGCCCCTTCGTGGCACGTATTGCATGAAATTATCTCGCCCCGGTCATCGCACGAAAGAAGTTTGGCGCGCATCGTTATGTATCGTCGCTCAGGGATCTAAGGAAATCATTCTGGGCCGCGAAGTCTATCGATGGGATCGGACTCATTACATTGCTACTGCGATTGATTTGCCGGTCACCAGTCGCGTCTCTTCGGCAACACTAGAGGAGCCGTTTTTATGCCTCAAAATCGATTTCAATTCGCTGGCGCTAAGTGAGGTGGCTGCTCAGCTAGAAACGGGCCCGAAGGAAACGAAGAATCCTCTGCGCGCGGTGTTCATCGGAAAAACGAGTGATCAAATGCTCGAGGCTGCGATTCGCTTGGGGAAGCTTTTTCACGTTCCCGAAGACGCATCCGTGCTAGGGCCTTTAGTGACCAAAGAAATCCTTTATCATCTCTTGAAGGGGGCAGACGGACCGGCGATCCGGCAGTTCGTTCGCTCCGGAAGCAAAATGCACAAAATCTCTCAGGCGATTTACAACTTAAGATCCGAACTCAGTGAAGATGTAGATGTGACCTCTTTAGCGAAAGCTGCGAAGATGAGCCGTTCTGCTTTCTTTGAACACTTCAAAAAAGTAACGGCAATGAGCCCAATTCAGTATCAGAAACGCCTCCGGCTGCTGGAGGCAAGGCGTCTGCTGATCCATGAAGGTGAAACAGCGGAGGGAGCAGCGTTTAAGGTAGGGTACAATAGTGCATCACAATTCAGTCGAGAGTATGCTCGAATGTTCGGAAGCTCTCCCTTGAGAGATGCGCTAAGACTGAAGAGGACTGGTGATGCTCCTTCAAAGGTATTTGGACCTACATTCCGCACTTCCGTTCGATGATCCAGGGATCTGTACCGTCGGCGACGACAGTCAGACCCGGCTCGACCGGAGAATAGCGTAACTGAACGCCCGATCCGTAAGGTCAACAATCCAGGGACGTGTACCGTCCGCGAGGACTTACTTCCGGCAAACGGATCAAGCACAAGATTGCGCGGCGACGTCAGGAATCGAATAAAGAAGTCAGCGAGACTCAAGGGCATCCGAGCAGGCTGAGGCTGCAGGCCGTGGGTTCGACAATACCGCAGGTATTCGTCCTTCGCTGTTGTGTTGGCGATTGTTAGAACGTTGGAAGGGATTGCCCCCGTATTATTCGTCAGGAAGGAGGTCCTGCCTATGGCGTGCTCGGAAGGCCGCTTGCCGGCATTGTACTTTCCCAGCGCAAGCAGCCGCAACATAGCTGGGCTATATTCCTTGAGCACCTTCCTGTTATTAGCTCTGGGTCGTGAGGTCGGCGCCATCCATCACAGCAGTGTGAAAGCATCCTTCAAGCGTATCCGCTCGACGTTAACCCACTGGGCAGGGGTTGGCAGCCTTGCCGGATCATAGCAGATAAACTGCTGGCATAAGAAAAGTTCGGCCTTCCCGAGGAACGAGAGCAGAGCCCGCATTGGGAGTGTTGACATCACGGGTTGCCCGCGTTCCCACACATTGCCCAACTCAATGATGATCGAACCGTCCTCCGTCAGCAAGTCGCGAAAGGCGGGAGCGAAACTCGACAACCAATCAACATAAGGCTCGCCTTGAGGGTTGCCGTAGTTCTTCTTCCGGTTGAGCGGGAAAGGGGGCGAAGTGAAAATGAGCTGAACTTTGTGTCGATAGCGTGCGCCCACGGCAGACGAAAGAAAGCTCTCAATGGAGCCATGATACATCACGCCCCGATCTGTTCGGTACGCTTCCTCAACTATCGTCGCCTGAGGCAACTCCAGCATCGTCTCCTTCGACTCTGGTCTCAACGCCCGATGGGACCGGCGAGATCAGGCTCATGAAATAACATCGACACCGCCTACGGGTCCCTCCAAAATAGCAACGGGAGGCAACTCCTGCGAGATCCTCGCCACCTCAGGCTCTCCCACTAAGATTTTCTGAAACCGGGGCAAGAACCTGGTCACGCGGCGGTAGTGCTCGCGGTAGAGTCGCTCCGCGTCAAAGCCTTCGTAGCTCCTACGCAATCGATAGAGCTCGCTAACCACGTAGCGGGCCGCAACATCAGCAACGATCTCCGCCATAAGTGATCGACAAACTGGTGAGTTCTGTCCCTCCAATCTCTCGCCAAGATATGGCGCTAGCGCGGGGTGAAGACCGGCAATCTTGATCACCCGAATGTCGTCTCCGCTTTCATCTCGTTCGTTTTCAACAATGCCGCGATAAGAGCCCCACTCCTCCCTCGTGAGCCGCACTCGAAAGTCCGGTCCCTCCTCCTTACGGGTCACTTCGACTTGCGTCGTCGCCGTAACATCGTCGAGATTGGCTGTGACCACGGCCTTCGCATTGAGAGTGCGCCCCTCGATCCGTACCAACGCACGATAAAACTCAACCGAGTCGTCATATTCGAGCGTGACCGTACTAGTTGTGGTTCCCACACACGTTGTTGACACTCGCGACCGCTGGGACCCGCCCTTCCAGCGCCGTGTGGGGGCGATGGTGATTGTAGTAGTGCAACCACTTCGGAAACGCGACGCGGC
>Ga0070735_10002160_pt1 | contig 18035 bp, 16 predicted proteins | sample Coa_R1_FD_66443 | JGI IMG/M metagenome (GOLD analysis project Ga0070735, IMG submission 66443) | Surface soil microbial communities from Centralia Pennsylvania, which are recovering from an underground coalmine fire - Coalmine... | ecosystem: Environmental > Terrestrial > Soil > Unclassified ... | reverse complement strand
GGTTTCTGAGTGAATTCGTTTCTTGGAAAAAGGCATTTATACAGAAATCGGCTTTCTGTGTGGTAATAAGCGGTCATCCGTGGATGGGCCAGAGTTAAGAGAGACTCCACATTCCCGGCTAATAACGTGTTTCGAAGAACGATGGCGATTTCGCGTAATCTCATTGCCGCCCATGGTAACAAAATGACGAACTGTCGGTCCGCGCCAGCTTCGCGGTCCAAAACTTAATCGAGCAATGAACTCGTGGAAGCAATTATTTATTCAGGTCGCAAAACGGGGAACAGTCTCCCCGATAGGTTGAACCCATGCCGAATGAGTCCTTTGAGTTGCTCGCGATCGCCGGTATTGAAGCTAAAGTTCCAGTAGAGCAACAATAAAATCAGCTCAGCAATCATGATCAATGGCAGTTGGAACCAAGGCAGGGAAATCCACCGAGTAAGAGCTAAAGTCACTAACAGGATAGGGAGGGCAAATAAAGCCGGCTTCAAAATCCCCGTGCCAGCGAGACGTTTGCGGCTCACAAGGACGCAATCTGTTCGCGGCAAGCTGACGAATACATGCACCGAGACGCTCACGATCGCGCCTATCAACGTTCCAAGGGCGACGCCCGGTGCTCCTATGACTCGTACTGCAATCAGGCTGCACAACAGGTTGACTAAGCTTTCGCTGATTGGTGCATACAGCATTCTGTTTAACTGACCCGCTGCATAGCCCACCATGGCATACGGAAGCATACTAAGACGCGTAAACTGTGCGACCACTAAAATTTCAGCGAGGGTCAGCGTGTGGATTGCGTAATCCGAGCCCACCCAAATACGTAGAAACAACGGCATTCCCAGCAACAGAGGAACTGTGATGAGACACAGCACCACGGTTGAAAAGCGCGTCGTCTTCACCAGCAACTCTCCCATGCGTTGCGGTGTATCACGAGCACTCATTCCGGCGGCAACGGGCATCAGCGTCGAGATAATCGCCCCATAAGGCACAATTAGAGCACTGCTCAACATAGCCGCGACAGCATAGTAGGCTGCCGAGTGAAAATCAAAAGCGACCACAATAGGCATATCGAGGCCGGAGATCAGGATACCGCTGAACTGCGAGACCAACATGGCGGAGCAAAAGACAAGAAATTCTCGAATCATACTGACGTCGATCCAAGTAAACCGGAGCAGACTTCGGTTTCCCTCTCTGTTCCAAAACAAAGTGTAAGTCAGACATTGAATGAGACTGCCAGCTCCGGCCCAGACCGACATCGCTAGTAAGCCCTTGTGAGTATAAGCGGCCCACGCGGTGCCCAACGCACCGGTAAACTTGCCCAGACTTACCGCGAAAGCGTTGATCTCATTCTTCTGTAGGCCAGCAAAAAACCCTGCAACCACTGAAAAGGGAAGCGTCAAAGCCACAGAGATTCCGATCACCAGCAGAGCCTCGCGAGAATCATGCGCAATCGATGGGGGGATGTCCGAAAAAAGGTGGGTCAGTTGCCAGGACACGAGTGCAGTGAGCAGTACAGTCGCCAGACTGCTGACCACCAAGACAGCACCCACACTGCTGAGAAGGCGACCCATGTAAAGGCGATCCTGCGAAATCTCAATGCGCGCCACGAAGCGGGCAATCGCTGTCTGAATTCCGCTATCGAAAACCGTCACGTAGGCTGCCACTTGAAGGAGCAACATCCAAACCCCATAAGTCGACTTATCCAGTACGCGAACGAGTAGTGGCGGCAGAAAAAAAACAATAATCCAGCTTGCGCCACTGCGAAATAGGTTCGCCACGGCGTTCTTCGCCATAGTCACCAAAATTAGCGGCGTGCTTTTTGCCGAGTCGAGATTCTCTTGCACAGGATTCATTCTAATGCGTACGCCTTCTTTTGTGGCCGCACGCCCGTTGCGTTCTGGGTTGGCAAAGCAGACCTCTGGCTTGTCCTTCCAAAAGTTATCAGTTTGCACGGAAGAATTGCTGTTCCTAGGAGGGACGTAGAGAAGGATTTCCTTATTTCAACTAAAAGAACAAATGATCGCGTTTACGGGAGCGCTATGGGACGAATTGCTCCGGCGCCTTGCGATCACTTTGAGGAGGTTCTACACTATTGTTTCGAGTTGGAATTCTTATCTTAATCTTCTCTACGAGGATTCGCGCGCGATGACATTGGAGTCTGCATACTGGAAGGCAGTTCTTTTGAGTTTGCTAAAGCCAAGCATCCCGATCATTCAATTTAAGCCCGAAAAGCGTCAGCCGCCATCACGATCGATACCAGTCGAATCGGCTTGGGTGGGCATCGAGAGCATCCTCGCTGACCTAATAGACCGATTTCATCTCGGAACCAATTCCTGTCTCGAATTCGGGGTTGAACACGGCTATTCGACGGTTGCTCTCTCATCTTTTTTCAATTGCATAACCGGAGTGGATACGTTCATCGGGGATCAGCATACCGTGAACAATAAAGACATTTACGACGAGACCGTCAGCCGTTTGGCTCCTTTCAAGAATATACAGTTGATCCGCTGTGCCTTCGAAGATTGGATTATGCAGGACAATAATTCATATGACCTAATCCATGTTGATATCGTGCATACTTACGCTGCGACATTTGCCTGCGGGTTGTGGAGCGCCACTCATTCACATTGCGCGATCTTTCATGACACGACAAGCTTTCCCGCGGTTAAACAGGCAGTTTCCGACATTGCTCGCCGCACCGGTAAGACCTTCTACAATTTCGATGAAAGCAACGGACTCGGAATTTTGGTCTGACCACAATCTCGGCGGATCAAGGGAACAATTCCTGAACGCTTCCACTGACACTCTATTGAAGACAGGTTATGACAGCATCTGAATGGAGACGTTCAGGAAATCCGGAACAATGACCTCGGCGCCGCATTGAAGCAGCATCTCGGCACGTCCGTTCGTACTTACGCCAATGCAGCGCATACCGGCAGACTTGGCCGCCTGAACGCCACAAGGAGCATCTTCGAACACCAGCAACTTCTCCGGGGATAGATTCATCCGACGGGAGACCAGCATATATACTGCTGGATCGGGCTTACCAACTGCAACGTCATCTCCCGTTACAATTATTGAGAACTTCTCACCCAACCCTAAGCGACCTAAAGTTCCCCAAGTCCGCGCTGAACTGGCGGATGTCGCAATCGCAGATTTCAAACCTGCCGCTTCCAGTGACTCCAAGAAATTGCGAACTCCCGGAATTAGCTTCACATCTTGGAAGTTTTCTTCAAAGAACAGATCCTTTTGACGTCCGTACTCGGCGATTTTGGATTCAGGGAGATCACCGAGAAAATGTCGCAATATCTCTTCGCGGCGCCTTCCCGCCAAGATGAAACTCAATCCTTCATCGGTGACGCTTCTCCCCACGGTGGCAAGAAACTTGCTCCAAGCGACCCGATGTACCGGATGACTGTCGATTAGGACACCATCCATGTCAAAAACTATTCCTTCGATCATTAAACTTCCTTGTGAGGATGAAAACCGGGCCAAGTGATTTGTGCTTTTTGATAATTTTCTATTGTTCCAATGTCCAACAAATAGGTTGATATGGGATAAGCAATCATCTTGCCCGCCAACTGTGGGAGAACATCAAAACCCAGATCCGCAGGCTGTTTGTGCGGGATGGAGTTAAGAAGCGACTGACTTCCCAGCAGAAGTCCCGAGAATGCGAGATTCCCGCGAGGACGAGCGGGTTTCTCCACGAAACCGACCACGGTGCCGTCTTCCACTATATCGAGGATCCCGCAACGATTAGGGTCAGGAACGCGGTAAACACCAATGGTCGCCGCCGGTTTTCTCGCTTGGTGCAGACGCAGCATCGCCGAGAAATCTACATGGTTCAGTACGTCCGCATAGAACACCCAAAAGAATTCCTCAGAATCGACCCACTCGCGATTTTTCAGCAAAGTTCCAGCGCTACCTAGCAGCTCCGTTTCTTCGGCAACGCGCACCTTACTGCCGTGTGGATGCTTACGCAGGAACTCTTGCACCAGTCGTGCGTGAGCATGAATATTGATAAGTACTTCGTCAATACCGAAGTAGCTAAAGATCTCCAGCCAGATCTGAAGCATCGGAACACCACGGATCGGCAGCAAGCATTTCGGCGTTTTATCGGTTAAAGGCCGTAGTCGTGTTCCGTGGCCGGCTGCCAGTAAGAAAGCTTTCAATTTAAGCCCCTTGCTCCCAGGCAACCCGTCCAGAATTGTTTTTCATAGCGCCCGCGCGATGGCAGGCACAAACGTCCAACGTGACCCACCCTTTTCGTCGCTGTCGATGAAAGGATCGTTCACAATCACCTGAGCGCCTTGCATGTCAAAAGAAAATGCCATTTCATGCACGCCCTCTTCTCTTAACGCTGAGCGCACCGCTTCCTGGCGAGGCCTTTCGCAATAAAGCAGCAAAAAACCGCCGCCGCCGGCGCCTGTAATTTTGCCGCCCATGGCTCCGTTTTCACGCGCAGAGGCGTAGAGTTGGTCGATTCTGGGCGTGGAAATCTTTTTGGATACACGCCTCTTCGCTTCCCATCCAGCGTGTAGGAGTTCGCCAAATAACTGAAATTGGGCTCGCTGCAAAGCTTCGCGCATACGTATTCCCAAAGTCTTCACGTCATGGAGAGCGTCCAATGTCGAAGCGGTCTGAGCTCGCGTCGAGTTTTCCTGTTCCTGCAAAATCGTCCAAGAGTGGTGCGCCGCGCCTGTAAAAAACAACATCAGGTTCGACTGGAATTCCTGTAAAACATCGGCTTCCAAATCCATCGCCTCGACTTGAGTACTGCCATCTCGGCCAAAAGACAGGAAATTAAGCCCTCCAAATGCTGCGGCGTACTCGTCCTGCTTGCCAACATGCTTTCCCAAGACATTCCTTGCAATATGGAAAGCGCGCTCAGCCAGTTCGTACTTTGAGAGAGGGGTGTGTAAATAATTGGTAAGCGTTTGCAAAATGTTCACGCAGACGCTCGCAGAAGACCCTAAACCTGTTCCAGGGGGAATCTCTGAAGCTAGGAATAAATCTACAGACACTTTCGAGCCCAAATCTTTTAAAACTGCGAGAGGGATTTCCAATTCGCTGTTACGAACCGGCATATTGGCGATGTCTTGCCAGTTCTCGAATACTCTTAGATCGGAAGATATAACTTGAACCCTGCCATCGCTGCGAGTGCCGAGGATCGTGTAGAAGTATTTATTGATAGCGGCACTCAATACGGCGCCGCCAAATTGCTCGTAGTAAGAAGGCAAGTCGGTGCCTCCCCCCCCGAAGCTAATCCGCACTGGACTGCGAACTATGAGCACTTGGCAATGTCCTTTCCACCAAGAAATCTGCACCGTCTAGGCCTATTCCCCTCCCCTTGTCAGAACGCAACTTCTTCGAGCGTAATAATCTCCTCATTAGAGTCCATCCCGTCTGCAAAATCAATGAGATGTCGAAGAATAGCGACGAATGCATCATATATTGCAAGTCGAAGCGAGCCTTTTCCTCAGATGAATGCTCCTCTCGCAATCCGCACACTTGTGCCAGTCCGGACATTCCGGGTGTAACGTTTAATCGTTGACACTGCCACTCCGAATAGTGTTTTACCCGGTCCGGTGATTCAGGGCGGGGGCCAATCAAACTCATGTCCCCGCGCAAGACATTCAAAAACTGTGGCATTTCCGTAATACTAAGTTGCTGCAGAAGAATCTCGTAACGTGATAGGTCGGGACAATCGCGATCGGAATTCAACCGATACATCCAGAAGTGTTTGCCAAACTTCCCGCAACGGAGTTCGCGAGCGAAAGGCCCCCCTTTCCTGGTAAGTAAGCAAATAGCGCCTAGCGCCACAAAGGGACTGGAGATCACAAACAGGCCAAATCCAAAGATTATGTCGAAGCTGCGTTTGATAACGCTGTTGGTGAAACCCGACTTCGCTTCGCGCAACTGCAAAATGGGCAATCCCCCCAGATCGAGTAATTGTGGCTTGGAAAGATAAAGCTCATAAGGGTAAGGTACCACGCTTACACCAATGCCTTCGCGACGGCAACGGGCAGCGAGATTCATCACTTCCGGACTGCCAAGTCTGGTTAAAGTGATGATGACCTCATCTACTCTTTGCTCATGAATGAGATCAACCACACCTAGCGTTTGTATACTTCTGGCCTCACTCGCTGCACCGGGCAACCGCGTGTCAAACGAAGTGTCAGAGGAACACAGAAATCCCACCACCTGACAGAGCATCTCAGGATGCAATTGTATTTTCGCTGCCATCTCGCGGGCCACAGGCCCATTTCCGACAATGAGAACTCGCCGCATGGCTTTGGCTAAGTATCTCGATCCTAATATGGCGTGGGCTGCACAGCGGATTGACAAAAACCCAAGAAAGAGCAGAATACCGAAATATGACAGGGTTAATCGTGATAGAAATATCCGAAGGACGTAGGCGGCTGCCATCAGGACAGCCATTAACAGGCAAAGTGCAAGAAACAGTTGGGAAAGCGTGGCAGATAAATCCCAGCCGCGGCGAAATCCGTCCAGCTTCATCCACGAAAAGATCAGTGCCCATAACGTGATTGCTGCCAACAGCGGCGGAATAAACGTCAGGAACGTACCATCGGTTGGACCATGCCAGGTGAACCCATATCGCAGCAAGTATGCCAATGAGAGCGCTATAAAAGCCCATGCGATATCACCAGCCAGAATCCAATGCTGAAGTCTCTGCTTCTTCATGGATGAAAATCCGTGTTCATGAGTTACGCGCCGCTTGATTTCAAGTGTGGAAGTTTCTACAGGGCCTTATTAGGGCGGAACTGGGGAACCGAACGTGGGCCATAATTCAGTAATTTTGTTTAATCAGCTAGAGCGTGGGACCAGTTCGGCCTCGCCCACGCCGTATCCGAGCGGGTATTTTTGTTTCCACTGCCAGGCGCTTCGGACGATGTATTCGATATCGGAGAAGCGGGGTCGCCAGTCCAACTGGGTCATAAGGAGTTTCGGATCGGCGGAAAGGATAGCAGGGTCGCCGGGTCTTCTTGCCCTGTCTTTTTTGCGTAACTTGGTTCCGGCTACCTGTTCAACCACCCGGCAGACATCCCGTACCGAATAACTTTTCCCCGTACCAATATTATAAGCGGTCATGCCAGCGCGCTCTGGTACTTCCAAAGCTCGAATATGAGCGTCAGCTATGTCCAGGACATGGACGTAATCCCGGAGGCACGTTCCATCGGGAGTGGGATAGTCATGACCAAAAACCTCGAAGTACTCCCGTTCGCCAGATGCGACTTGGAGCAGCAGAGGAATAATGTGGGTTTCAGGTCGGTGATCCTCTCCGACTGTAGGCGTCCCCCCGCAAGCATTGAAGTATCGGAAGGCGACAACGGTCCAATCGTAAGCACTGGCGTACCAACTCAATGCACGCTCCAACATCAGTTTGGTCTCGCCGTATGAGTTGACAGGATTCTTAGGGTGGTCCTCGGTGATAGGCGTTGTCTGGGGATTGCCATAGACAGCGGCTGAAGAGGAGAACACAAATTTCTTGATGCCCGCAGCACGTGCCTCCTCGATAAGTGCGATACTGGAAGCTACATTAGAATCGAAAAACACGCCAGGATTGGAAACTGACTCCGGAATTAAAGCCTTCGCCGCAAAATGAAAGACCACATCGAAATCATCCGAGGCAAGAATTTTCCGGATTGCCTGGCGGTTTCCAATGTCCACCGTATGCAGGCGCACATTCTGGGGAAGCGCAGCCGCATGCCCTGCAGAGAGATCGTCTACAACGGTAACGCTGTGTCCTCGCTCGATGAGCCGGGAACAACATACCCCGCCAACATAGCCCGCCCCGCCTGTAACCAGAATGGTCGGCATCTTCAATAAGCTCCTTGCGCTCGGATAATTTTCGATGGAGTTCGAAGAAGAATCTTTAGGTCCAGCCATAAACTCCAGTTAGTAATGTAGTAGACATCCATTCGTACTCGCTCCGCGTACGAGACTTCCTGACGGCCTTCCACCTGCCAATGCCCCGTAATGCCCGGCTTTACTGTGAGTAGAAGCGCTTCATAAGGCGCGTATTTCTCAAGTTCCGCCGGGGTTATCATCCGTGGACCCACTAAACTCATTTGGCCCTTGAGAACATTGAGCAGTTGAGGCAGTTCATCCAGACTGTACTTTCTGAGCCAACTGCCTATCGTGGTTATTCTGGGATCGGACCTCAGCTTAAACTGCTGCGTAAACTCGTTGTTGAGTTGCGCGTTGGCGGCGAGCACCGCATCGGCATCGCGAATCATTGTCCGGAATTTGTAAGCGTTAAATTCCCCTCTGGAACCGATCACCCGGCGGCGATAGATGACAGGGGTGCCATCCCCCAAAAGAACCAAGCCAGCTAACCCAAGAAATAGAGGAGAGAGGACAACAATAAGCACCGCCGATCCGAGCAAATCAATGGTGCGCTTAGCAACCCGCTGGCAACTGCGTGGGACGCGCGCCATCAGTGCCGTTGTATCGCTTCTCGCCAGATCGGTCGGCATTTTAGAGAATAGGTATTTAGCAAATCCTTAGGAGGACGAGCTATAATTCGAATTAGTCAGCGGACGTCGCTCCGACCGCAAATTCGGATGATCTGCTTTGGTTCAGTCTGTGCCGAACTACAGAGAAAATTGCATGGGTGACACTCAAGTGAAAATCTTCGATGATTTGCATGTTTTCGGATGGAATGATGATGCAGGGACTACATAAATGTTTCATTTTCCCACCACCAAAACCCGTCAGACCAATGTTGACAGCTCTAGCCTCGTGCGCAACTTCCAAGGCGCGCAGAACATTAGCGGAATTCCCACTTCCGCTAATGGCGAATGCAACGTCGCCCGGCTCCACAAAGTTGCGCAATTGCTCCGCAAAGACGTCTTCGTAGCAGCTGTCATTTGCCCAAGCCGTTACAAGTGGTACGTTATCAGTTAAAGCCAAAACTCGAAAACGCTTTCGGTGCTCGCCGTTCTGGATCGTTCCCTTTCCGAGATCGCAAGCGAAATGCGATGCCAATGCCGCGCTGCCGCCATTGCCGAACAAGAAGATGGTGCGGCTTTCCTCGTAAGCGATTAGTAGTTCTGTCGCTGCTTGTTCGATTGTGGAATGCGGAAGGCTGCAGATGACCCGCTCAAACATCTTAAAGTAGCGGGTCGTGCTGTTGATTTGGGACGCGCTGCCATTCCGACCATCCGCTGCGAATAACCCACTCATTTCGATCTCCGTGACTGCTCAGCATTTGCCGAGCCGGAATTCAAGAAACAATAATTTCTTCAGACTTATGACTGATCTGCACTGAAGAATGCGAACTGCGCCAGTGCTCCAAGTTTTGATTGATGAACCTGCTCATTTCAGACTTGAAGTTGGAAGCATCGAACCGTTCAACGCTCTGGCGTATGAAAGACGGCGAGAAAAAAGTCTCAATTGACTCGAAGAACTCCAGGGCTCCCACCAGGCTGTCATTAGTCTGTTCAGCGAAAAAGACGCCGGTCGCTCGCTCAACATTCGAACGATCCCCTGCCATCAAACCCTGTACCGTCTCCAATGCGCCACCGCGTCCGTAGGCCACGACCGGCCGTCCAAAAGACTGGGCCTCAACAGGAACTATCCCGAAGTCCTCGTCCCCAGGAAAAAGCAGAGCTCGGCAATGAGCATAATTTTCGCGGACACCCTCGTCGTCTAAGCGCCCTAGGAACGTGATACTTGGGCCGGCCAGCTTTCGCAAGTACTTATACTGGTCTCCATCTCCGACGACGCGCAGTCGTCGATTGAGTCGATTGCAAGCCTCGATCGCCAGATCCACTCGCTTGTACCCAATGAGGCGGCTCACCACCAAATAATAATCGTCCACGCGTTCAGAGAGGTGTCCTGCGGAGACGTCGACAGGGGGATAGATGACCGTGGCGTCGCGACGATAATGCTTCTTTATGCGCTTGGCGACATTATAGGAGTTGGCGACAAAATGGTCCACGCGACCAGCTGAAGCCAAATCCCACATCCGTAAGTAGTGAGCTGTTAATGCTAAAGCGAGACCTGCCAAAGGGCGCATGGCGCGGCGATAAAGTGGATACAGATCCCACAAATATCTCATTGGAGAATGGCAATAGCAGATGTGACACGCATCCGGAGATGAAAGCACACCCTTGGCCGGACCTGACTCAGAACTTATTATGAGATCGTAGTTTGAGAGATCGAGTTGCTCAAGTGCCACAGGATGGAGAGGAAGCAGTTGCTTATACCAGCGCCGACCTCCTGGTATCCGTTGCAAGAACGAAGTAGTCAGTCGGTGCTTTTGCAGCCGTGGCGTCATGGTCATCGGGTCTGCGATTAAACAGAACAGATCGGCTTGCGGGTACAATTCCGCCAAGGCTTCCACTACGCGTTCGCCTCCGCCGTTCGCCACAAACCAATAGTGAACAATTGCGACTCTTAAAGGTCTGTCGCCGTCCTCAAAAGCATCCATGCTCCCTCATAGCCGGCTCGACTTTCCAAGGACATAACGGTTGTACTCGGTTGCAGCATCACGGTTCTCCATTATGTGAAGGCCGCATTCGCCGAAACTGGCCTCCAACTGTTCAGCCGTGCGGCGTATACGCCGGATCCCTCGGCGCACAAAACGCGGCAGTAAGAAATCAGGGAGCGCATTCTTCACCGCATACGCGAAGCCCAGCGGCCTGGTGTCGAACTGTAGGTAAGCAACTCCACGGGGGGAAAGCAATAGTCTGACGAGTTCAAAATAATCCTTGATACAGCGAAATTCCGGGATGTGCTGAAAAACAAGCAAAGAATAAATAAAGTCCACACTTCCCGCCGCAAGACCCAAATTTTCTGGGCGACTCTGGTAATCCGCGAGGGTCAAAAATCGGGCATTGGTGATATTCTTTTGCGTCGCCAGCGCGGCTGCCTGGCGCACCATTTCCGGTGAGATGTCCAATCCGAATACTCGTTCAAAGTGAGTAGCCATGGGAAAAACGAGCCGCCCGACGCCGCATCCGATCTCAAGTGCGGTACCGAAAGACACTGCATTTTTGCAGATAACCGGAACAAGTTCTTCCGACACCACGTTTTCGCCACTTTGCCAAAACGCTTCCCGGTTGCCCTGTGGCAGGTGGGTCATGATATAGGTATAAGGGTCGATCCGGGCAAAATCGTCCCACCGGGATTCAGCCGTTTGCTCACCAGTGTTTGATCGGCTTGGATCTCGCCGCGCCGGATAAGAATTAAGTTTCATAATTTACATGCAGAGTCCTATTACAAGGTCCTTCGCCTGCGATTCTAGTTCTCTGTTAAACAGACTTGGAATCTAAGCGATTGTCTAATTCCGAGGCAGTTAGCGTGATTTGCTCAAGGCTAGATCTTGCTCCTAGTATGTCCGCGTAAAGCGCAACGTGAGCGTCCGCTATGCTTTCCCAATTGAACTCACGTGCATAGCGCAAGGCCCTATCAGCTAACCTCATCCTCTGCTCAGTATTTTCACCCAGAAACCGCGCGGCTATGAAAGCTTCCTCCGGGCTTGCACAAAAACTTACAACATCTTCCAAGCCGGGTGGCGTGTGTTGTCCGCGAGTGGTAATCACTGTCATGCCATTCAACAGTGCAGCCTTGAAGCTGGCGCGCCTTTCAGACACACCGTCTGGGTAAGGAAGGTAGGCGATGGAAGACGACGCCAATTTCTTTGCAACTTCCTGTTCACTGAGCTGGTTGTCCCAATTGATAGGGAGCGTCGACGTTTTCGACTTCAACTCTTCAAAATAGGCGGCGTGTTTCGGGGGACACGAACCGATGATTCGTATCCGCAAGGCAAGCCCAGACGCCTTCACGAGCTGAGCCAGTGCGACAACGCTCTCCAGTCCTTTCTTCGGCATAATTAATCCGAAATACAGAATCTCGTCGAGACTGCGCTCACTCTGTCCCTGAAACGCTCGAATGTTGCTGGGAACGGGAATTACGCAGCTGATTGTGGAAGTCCACGGGGCCCACCTTGCTGCGAATCGCCGCTCATGTTCGCTGGGAAAAATAAGTCGCTGCGGACGAATGCTGAATGGCACAAGTGCTAGCTTTCTAAGAATGTGCGCCCGGCTTGCTTCGTGAATGGTAATAACACATCTCTGACGCAGGGCAAGGCCCTGGGCGTTTAATGCTTCTCCAAACCCAACCGTCGGGTACTGAATATGCACGACATCAAATTTCGTCCCGCTGGATTGCTCGCAGCGCGTTATGGAGCCGCGGAGATTCCATTTGCCTGTTGAGATAACATGAGCTTCCACGCCTTTGTGGTTGAGAGCACTCGCCAGCAAGGAGGTGTAATCGCCAACCCCGCACGCACCCGGAGGACAAGGTCCACAAAGCAATGCCACCTTCACCTAGCCGACCACCTTCTGCCTGTGAATATCCGTCGGCAGGCGATTAAGACTGAGCGCGGAATTCAGCGCTGGTACCGACATCGCGAGTCCAAGCAGAAACCAGAGATGTTCATAAACAAAATCAAACCCAGTTGTCACATTAGTGAAAATCATGATCAAACACGCTCCCAGCAGGCAGGTGGACCACCATTGCCATTCTGGATTAAGCAAACTGACGGTCTTTGTTCCTTGCCAAAGCCTGCGCAGCAGAGAGATCAAAAAGAACGAAAAGACCGAAAAACCAACAAGCCCGGTATTCGATAAAAGCTTAAAAATCAAATCATGCGAAGTTACACTTCCCCAACCGAGTCCCAGAATTGGATACTGAAGAAAATATTGAGCCGCTAGAGCTATCGAGTAGGCCCGTCCAATGCCAGAATAGCTTTCCCCCTTACCTAAGATCAGGGAAGAAACTATATCCTGCGCGGGTGAAAAGAGTACAACCGTAAGACCTATGAGGCTGGCAATGGTCAATAGAGTGATTACGTGCTTGCTTCGGATAACTTTCAAGTGTAACAGACAAAATAAATAAACGACGGAGACTAGTATCAGTCCGACGTATGCAATTGTTGACGTCGAGATCAGGAGTGCAACAACGATGATCGCGACCGTTAAGCGGTCCCACCCTCTCGAAATCACAGGATGGTTTCTACTGACTGCGAACAATGCCAAGACCAGAGCTACTAACATGCACGCCGCAAAGATCGACGGTTCGGTCGCGACCGATGACACACGGGTAATTCCTATGTCTTCGAGCGTTTCTAGATAGCCAAGCGCACTTCCAGTCGCGCTGGTGTTAAATATGTAAGCGGGATATGTGAGGTTCAGCACAGAACAGGCGAACTGCATGCAGCCCCAGAGGCTGACGAAGATAGCGGAGATCAGAAAAATACGGATGCTGCGGACCAATTGTCGCAGGTCGGAGTTCCTGAAGGCGACAAGAATCGCCAGCAATACACCGTACAGCAAATATCCAAGCTGTGTAATATTTCGAAATCTGAGCAACAAAGGCTCTGAATTTGAAAGACCATTCGAGAACTCTGGATCGTCTATATATACGCGTCCATTGATCCATAGCGGCATGATCAGAGACACCAGCGCAATCAGCACAAACCATCGCAAATGATTAGCTGGCTGGCGCAGATTTTGCTGTGAATCCCGGGAGCTGAGGAATTTTGGAAACTCCCTCGCCATCCACAGGGCACCAAAAAAAATGGTCGCTTGCACTCCGGAAGCCGAGTCGCCCGAGCCAACGTTCACAACTGCGGTGGCTGAAAATGGCAGGAAAAATACCATGCACGCGTACAACCGGTCCGGGGCGACAAAAAACAAACTGACACCAAGCGGTATTAATATCCAGCCGATAGGCGTTACTTCCAAAAACCTCGCTCCGTGAAAAATCTGCTCAGAACGCAACACGCGGTTCTGTCTCACTCTACTGAGGATGCCACGTGTATCCGATAGCGACATTCGCCAGTGCTCAAGACTTGCTTTCCCGGTCAACAGCGACGGTCGGCGCTGCGGAAATCCCTTGCCTAGCTCCAATCCATACCGCACGAGCTCTGCCCCAGTCGCCTACGATTAGCCGCTTCGCCATTCGCAGCGACGTGCCGACCAAAAGCGAAAGGAATGGAGTTGGCGAATGTCGCGAAAAGAAGTGGGCGGCGGAGGCATTAAAAAAGGTATCTGCGCGCGGATTTTTTCGACCCCAGGCAGACATTCCTTTATGCCAGATTTTGGATTTTCCCGCCACTGCCAGCTTCCAACCCGCGCTACGCAAACGACAGCAGTACTCCGGATCGTCCCAATATAAAAAGATCCCTTCATCCAGTAAACCCACTGCCTCAAGGACACGACGCGGAATTAGCAAGCTTGCTCCAATGATGTAGTGAAGCTTTTCATCAGCGACCGGTGCGAGAAAGTGGCGGGATCGACCCATGAAGAAGTTCACATATCCGCCACCCCAAGCTTGCAATTGCGTTGGTTCTTCCATGCAATAGACAGCCGAACCAACAGCTCCAATCTCAGAATCACCTTCCGCTTTATCGACCAAGGCGTCCAAAGCTCCTGGGTCCGCGGTTGCGTCATTGTTAAGCAGCCAGACATAGTCTGATTTCTCTTCTAACATCTTACGAATGCCGACATTGCAACCGCGCGGAAATCCCAAATTCTTCCCCGTAAAGACGAGCTCCGCCCATGGGAATTTTTCATTTATGCGAGAGGCGGAGTCGTCGGTTGAGCCGTTATCCACTACGATGACCTTTCGGTTCTCGTACGTAAGGCCCTCAAGCGAAGAAAGACAAGTCGAAGTCTCGCTCCAACTATTCCAGTTCAGTACGATAATGTGCACTCTTGGCCTCAAGACACGGTCCCGTACGTTTCCGGTCTACGGGCTACGGGGTTCTGCGAATGGTCATTTGTCGGATCCGGCAAATAACGAATACCGAGCCGTCCAGCACGCCCGTCTAAGAATCCCTCATACATCATCCGCAAGCATGGCATTTTTTGCGTGCCCACCAAAAGTACCCCGGCGGCGTGGCGCAGCAAACGCCCGACAATCGAGGACTTGGTCTTCCAGTCAGGGTAATAGGCCCAGATCGTGAATATCTCGTTCCTAGTTATGTAGTATTCCCGCCAAGGGGCATGGTCGGTCCAGGCTTTATGAAAGCCTAATAAATTAATTTTGCGCGGATTTCCTATGGCATGATCCAACTTGCAACTGTTTACCACTGCGATCTTATAGCCATGTCGTCGCAAACGCAGGCAAAGCTCGTAATCCACGAAGTCCATGAAGAAATCCGACCGTGGAAGCCCAACTCGTTCGATGGCCTCTGCACGGATCAGCGTGCCGGAGGAAATCACTGTATCGACAAAGGAGATCTTCTTCTGGGTGGCTTCCGGGCTCAGCAGACGCAATCCATTGCGCCATAGGTGGCCGCCATATACAGACTGAGTCTCTTTGTGTATACCCAAGGGGGCGAGAATGGCAATGTCTTCGGGTTTTTCACCAACCTGCTGAAGTCCATCCAGTAACCTCTCAAGTCCGTCCAGAGAAGGAATACTGTCGTCATCGAGGAGCCAAGTCCAATCATGCTTTTTTAGCGTTGCCGTGTAGGTAAGCCCAGCGGAAAACCCGCCGCCAACACCGCCATTCTTAGCTAGGTTCAATACTTTAACTTCGGGGTATTCGGTGGCGAGTAAACTTACGGTGTCATCATCGGAGGCATTATCAACGACGACAATCTCATTGATCTTCCGGGTCTGCCGCTTGAGCGCATCCAGTTGTCGTGGCAGAAAGCGTGCAGCATTGGTAGCAACTGTAACGCTTGCCACAGAATACGGTTTTATCATCAGGCGCAATGCCTCCGCTGCCAGTACACTTCGGGCATCAGGACTCTTTTGCTTTCACGGGAAACATCGGCACGATCAAGCATTCTGATGTTGTTTCGAACGGCGAATTCGCGACGTGACCTGAATCCAATTTCGCCGAAGGGGAGCAGTTCTCTCGCGAAGTGAAGGCAAGACTTCGCGGTCCAAGAATTTCTTATAAGGCGCGTTGGGGTCCAGAGTAGACCAATGCTCAGTCCATATCGTCCAAGCCGCGGCCAAGAAAAAAACCAGCACACCACCGCCGAGAGTGAGCAATGCACGTGGCGGCCACTCCGGCTTCTCAGGAAGACGGGGCGCGTCGAGAACCTTGACGCTTGGCGTATCTTTCGCTTCCTGCACCTTGGCCATCTCGTAAGATTGCGTGAGAAGCATGAACACGGCTTCGCTTACCCTTGAGCGGCGGTATAGTTCGGCGTATTCCCGACCTAATACCGGCAATTGCCGTATCGACGGATAAAGAGCATCAGGATCCAGCGTTGTCGATCCTGAATAACTCTTACCACTCAAGGCATTGAGTTGCTCCTCCAGTTCAGAGATATGGGCCTCAAGAGTTCGAACCCGAACGTTTTGGCCGGTATAGATCTGTTGTAATCCACTCAATTCGGACTTGGCGGCAATCAGTTGTCCTTCCAAAAAGGCGGCTGAGTCGAGCATCGCCTTCCCTTGATCTTTCGGATCGAGAGTCGCATTGCGAGACGAAAACTCGCTCAAGTTCTTGTTGGCTTCTTGCACTTCGAGATTGACGGCAGCGAGACGTTTCTCCAGAAATTCTCGTTCGCGGGATGCCGCTGAAGTATTTACCTGCGAGACTAAAGCGTTGAGTTCATCAATGTAGGCTTGTGCCATCGCAGCAACTCGCGCACGGTCATGATCGTCGACCGTGATCGTAATGATCCCCGATTTCCTGTCTTCCAGGAAAGTCGTGCGCGAAAGCAATTTCTTACGAGCTGCGGTATAGGTCTTGCACCCGTAGATCTTGCGCAAGTCGAAGCGATCGATGAGACGATCGGAGATTGTGCGACTGCTCAATATTCCAATAAAAAGGGGGCCTGGTTTCTGCGTCCCCAAAAGATCCCCGACCGCACCGGAGAGTCCAGCACCACTGCTGCTGCCAGGAGCATTTGGCCCCCCTAACATAAGCCCAATCAAACCTTGCATTGACCCGCCGGAGATAGAGCTACTGTCCGGAGGCATGAGCCGAACTGCGGCCTCATAAGTATTTGGAATCACCATCGCGACGATTGCGGCGATTACAAGACCAGCTAGCGAAGCTTTACCCAAACCAGCGCGCTTCGGCCACAACAGTCGAGCGATCACGATAAGCCGAGGCTCGACGCTCTTCCTGCTAAAGTCGGGATCCTGTATCTCGACGGTTGGATTAAGATACGGATCGTTCAAGCTTTCCAACGTAGTTTGAGTTGACCGATCCACTAGTTTCGCCTCACCTGGCAAGGGAAATCAAATTTCCTCTTAAAGCCCCTCCCTAGGATTATAGGAGCTTGGCTGTAAGAAAATAAAGGAATGCAAAGGAAACGATGTCGTGAGCCAAAATGCCAACCTCGGGCGGTCAGCGTGTTCGCCAACGCGGATAAAAAGTTAACTGCAACGAAGCAGTTACGTCTGACTGTCCAATCGGATTTGACACAGGAAATTTCCACTGCTCATACTGCACCAAACCTGACACCGCGATATCCGGTCCAACCTTGAACTCGCTTTGCGCGGAATAGTCAGCCAGCCTCCCGCCTCCAATAAAGGCTGGCGAGACTGTCTGCAAACGATAGCCAAGTTGAATTTTGTTCCTGGGAGAAAGCGAGTACGTCAGCCAGCCCTGCCCGCCTCGACCAGCCCGGCCTATCCAACTGCCGATTAAATTTCCCTCATTTGTATATCCATTAAGAAAGCGACGATTATCTGCATATACAAACCCCGGGGAAAATTCTGAGGTTCGAGATTCGTTAAAACCCTCCGCGCGAAGTTCTAACTTCGGGATTTTCGGTATCCGCGGCATGTAAATACCCGGATTAACGTCCGCCCGAGTCGAACCGATCGGCGACACTTCGTCAGTAACCAAGGAGTCAAAATAGAAAGTCAACCAATCCCTCAAATGCGGAATGCGATAGGAAAAATCGGCCTCGGAAATTCGCTTTCCGGGATTGTTCGCCGCTGTGTTGGAGTGGACGTAGTAAGTGCGGAAAAAATTGCCAAAGGTTACCGGCAAGCCAGGGCCACCGAACATCGCGGTAATGCCCA
>Ga0070735_10002159_pt1 | contig 18036 bp, 29 predicted proteins | sample Coa_R1_FD_66443 | JGI IMG/M metagenome (GOLD analysis project Ga0070735, IMG submission 66443) | Surface soil microbial communities from Centralia Pennsylvania, which are recovering from an underground coalmine fire - Coalmine... | ecosystem: Environmental > Terrestrial > Soil > Unclassified ... | reverse complement strand
CTTTCGACCACGTCGGAACAAGCGCTCAGCGCATTTCTCCCGGCGCACTGGAGTCATGCAAATCCGATTGACATTCTGGGTGACGCCGACCCGGAACGTTTTGCGCGGGCCACTGAGATCGCCCTGAAAGATCCCAATAGCGACGGGCTGCTGGTGATTTTGGCACCGCAGGGAATGACCGACCCGGCAGCGGTCGCAGAACAATTAAAGGGCCACGCCCAACAGCATGGAAAGCCGCTCCTGGCCAGTTGGATGGGAGGCCCGGCAGTGGCCAAAGGCGCGGGCATTCTGAGTGCGGCGGGGATTCCCGTGTTCGCTTATCCGGATGCGGCGGTACGCGCCTTTCAATCCATGTGGAGCTATACCAAACATCTCCGCGGACTATATGAGACGCCTTCGTCCGCCGACGATCCCCTGATGGTGATAGACCGGAAAGAGAAGGCGGCAAGACTCATTGCGAGAGCGGTTGCAGCGGGCAGAGTTCTGCTGACCGAATTGGAGTCCAAAGAAATTCTGCGGCTATACGGAATTCCTACAGTGCCCACTGTGATTGCCGAAAGCGAAGACAGCGCCGCCAAACGCGCAAGAGAAATGGGTTTTCCAGTCGTGCTCAAACTGCATTCGGAAAGCGTGACGCACAAAACAGATGTGGGAGGAGTACGTCTGAATCTGACCGACGAGGATGCGGTGCGCAAGGCTTACCAAGATATTGCCTGTTCGGTTGTGCGGAGTTGCGGCGCAGACGCATTTCTGGGCGTAACCGTGCAACCAATGGTGCGGACTGAGGGATACGAATTGATTCTTGGCAGTTCGATTGATCCACAATTCGGTCCGGTCATTTTGTTTGGATCTGGCGGGCAGCTGGTGGAGATTTATCGCGATCGCGCGCTGGCGATACCACCGATGAACAGCACTCTAGCGCAACGGATAATGGAACGCACCAAGATTTACTCCGCATTGAAGGGAGTGCGCGGGCGCAAACCGGTGGATCTCACGGCGCTCGAAACCATCATCGTACGATTCAGCGAGCTTGCGGTAGAGCAGCCACGACTGCGGGAAATCGACGTAAATCCTCTGCTCGCGGCCCCCGAGCGATCGGTGGCGTTGGATGCTCGAATGGTTCTTTGGGAAAACAAGATACAAGATGCAGACCTTCCGCGCGCAGCCATTCGTCCTTACCCGGCGCAGTACACATGGCGGTGGGTGATGCAGGACGGCGGCGAAGTAACCATTCGGCCGATTCGACCGGAGGACGAACCAGAGATGGTGGCATTCCACGAAATGCTTTCCGATCGTTCAATCTATCTGCGCTATTTTGAGGTGGAGAAACTTGACAGCCGCGTCGCCCACGAGCGGCTCATTCGCAAATGCGCTGTGGACTATGATCGGGAAATTGCTTTAGTAGCTGAAAGTTCCGACGAACCAGATGGCCACAGCATGATTCTGGGCGTTGGGCGATTGACGAAAAGCCTGCCGGACGGGGGCGCGGAACTCGGGATCCTGATCGCCGACCGCTATCAAGGATCCGGGCTGGGCGGAGAATTGTTAAGCCGCCTGATTGAGGTTGCCCGCAAAGAGCAGATTTCACGCGTTATAGCGCGCATTCTACCGGATAATCCCCCGATGCAAGCATTGGCGGAGCGATTTCAGTTTGAGCTCGTACCCAATGGGCATAGTAGGACACAAAGGGTGATTCTGCACTTGTCTAGCAAGAGCCGCGAGTAGGCGAGAAGAGTGAGAAACAAAAATGCACTCCTCTGGGAGTGCATTTTTATGACTAATTGAGAGACGGTCAGCTTTGTGGTTCTTCGCCGCCTTGCTGGGCTTGAGCTTCCGCTTCTTCCATGGCTTTCTTGGTTTCAGCGGCACGCTTGGCGCGGGCTTCGGCACGTTTTTCGCGACGTTCGTCGAGCAACTTCTCGCTGCCGAGCAATTCTATGAAGGCACGTTCAGCGCCATCGCCTTTGCGGGGAGCGGATCGGACAATGCGTAGATAACCGCCCTGCCGATCTCCAAAACGGGGACCGATGGTATCGAACAGCTTGTCCACAGCTGCTCCAGTCATGAGGTAGGCGAGCGCCTGACGGCGTGCGGCGAGATCGCCGCGCTTGCCGAGGGTGATCATCTTTTCGACGATCGGACGCATGGCCTTGGCCTTGGGAACCGTGGTTTCGATGCGCTCTTCGATGATGATCGAAGTCACCAGGTTCCGGAGTAGGGAGCGGCGGTGCGCAGTGTTACGTCCGAGTTTCCATCCTGCAACTTTGTGACGCATGACAAGATCCTTCTTGTTTCAAGTTTCCAGATTTCACAAGTTCTAAGTTTCAAAGTTTCGGGCCCGATGTCTATATAACTCGAGACCCGAAACTTGAAACAGGTTCTTACAAGTCGTCGTCGCCGTAGGCGGACGCGGGCAGAATCTGGTTAGAGGTCGGGCCGGGCACAGCATTGCCATGCTCGTCGATCTTCATCCCCAGACTTAATCCCATGGTGCCAAGAATTTCCTTGATTTCATTCAGCGACTTGCGTCCGAAATTCTTGGTCTTAAGCATTTCGGCTTCGGTCTTCTGAATCAACTCGCCGATGGTCTGAATGTTGGCATTCTTCAAGCAGTTATAGCTGCGGACTGAGAGTTCCAATTCCTCGACCGAACGGTTCAAGTTTTCATTCTTAATTTCCGGCTTGCGATCGTCGGTGGAAATAGCGGTCTCGATATCTTCCTCAAAGTTGATGAAGATATTCATATGGTCCTTCACCAGCTTTGCCGCGAGGCCGATGGCGTCTGCCGGAGTGATAGAGCCGTTAGTCCAGACTTCGAGCGTGAGCTTGTCGTAGTCAGTGATCTGACCGAGACGGGCCGCTTCAACGGTGTAATTGCACTTTCGCACCGGCGAGTGAACCGAATCAATTGGAATGAATCCGATTCCCAGGTCTTCGTCGAAGTTCTTGTCGGCAGAGACGTAGCCGCGGCCACGCTTAAGACGCATTTCCAGATCGAGCTTGCCGCCCTCGCTCACGGTGGCAATGTAAACGTCCTTGTCGAGCACTTCGACATCCGCATCGGCCTCGATCATGCCGGAGGTGATTACGCCGGGCTGATCGGCGCGCAGATAAATGGTCTTGGGCGCATCGCCGCTCAGTTTAAACGGAACCTGCTTGAGGTTCAGGATAATGTCAGTCGCATCCTCGACCACACCAGGGATGGATTGGAATTCATGAAGTACGCCTTCCATCTTGACAGCAGTGACGGCAGCGCCTTCGATCGAAGACAACAGGACGCGGCGAAGCGCATTTCCGATGGTGGTGCCGAAGCCGCGTTCAAACGGCTGCGCCCAGAAAATGCCGTACTTATCGGTTAAAGTCTGCGTGTCAACTGCGAGACGTTTCGGTTTTTGAAAGCCCTTCCAAAGCATTGTTTATTCTCCTTCGGCCATTTGGCTCAATGTCTGCTCCCTGAAGCGGTCCGGCTTCAGGTCAAACGCAGGCAAAGGCTGAGCTGGCTCGAAATGTTGGACCTAAAAAACGGTTAGTAACAGATGACGATTGCGGGCTGTGACGCCCGCAAAACGCCATTACTTGCTATAAAGTTCGACAATCAACTGTTCGTTGACCGGCATCTGAATTTCGTCGCGCTTGGGCAAAGAAACGATGCGCCCGGAATAATTGTCGCGATCGATTTGCAACCAGGTGGGCGCGTGGCCGTGGCTGGCTGCTTCTTTTGCCGACTCAAGAATGGCCAACTTACGGCTGGCCTCGCGGACTGTAATCTCGTCACCGGCATTCACCGGAAAAGAAGGGATATTGACCTTTTTCCCGTTCACATGAATATGGCCGTGACGCACCAACTGCCGCGCCTGGCGACGGGAAATTCCGAAGCCCATACGGAAGACGACGTTGTCGAGACGGCGCTCGAGCTGTTGCAAAAGGATTTCACCGGTAACGCCTTGCGACGCCGCGGCCTTTTCGAAATAGTTGCGAAATTGGCTTTCCTGCGTGAAATACATGCGCTTGGTCTTTTGCTTTTCGCGAAGTTGCAGGCCGTAGCCGACGATCTTCGCCTTGCGGTCTTTACCGTGCTGACCGGGGGCAAAGTTGCGCTTCTCGATGGCGCACTTGTCGCTGAAACAGCGAGTGCCTTTGAGGAACAGCTTCATGCCTTCGCGACGGCAAAGGCGACAGACAGGATCAGTGTATCGGGCCATTTACTCTCCTTAATTAGATGTCCGGTTTACGGGTATGGCTTCACCCTTCTTCCCGGGCTGAAAATTTCTCAGTTTCGAGTTTCAGATTTCCAAACTCGAAACACGAAACTTGTTGCAAATTACACGCGACGACGCTTCGGCGGACGGCAACCGTTGTGCGGAATAGGCGTGGAATCTTTAATCGTGCGAACGTCAATGCCAGAAGCAGCGAGGGCGCGGATTGCAGACTCGCGGCCGGAGCCGGGGCCGCTCACGCGGACTTCAACGCTGCGCACGCCGTGGTCGCGGGCCATGCTGGCGGCGTTCGAAGCGGCCTGCTGGGCGGCGAATGGCGTACCCTTACGCGATCCCCGGAAGCCGAGCGAACCTGAACTCTTCCAAGAGAGCACATTGCCCGCGGGATCGGAAATCGTGACGATAGTGTTGTTAAAAGACGCCTGAATGTGCGCCACACCATGAGAGACGTGCTTGCGCTCTTTTTTCTTGAACGTCTTCTTCTTGCCTTTTTTTTCGGCGGCTGCGCCGCCCGCTGCTGCTGGTTTTGCCATAGAATCTCAGCCTTTAGCCATTGGCCCTTAGCTTTACCACGCCAGTATCGGCGAGGGTGCTAATGCCGAGGCAGGTTTAAGTTTTAGCTGTCGCCTTCTTCTTTTGTGCGACTGTTCCTTTGCGCGGACCTTTACGGGTGCGCGCGTTGGTGTGAGTACGTTGTCCCCGAACGGGCAGCCCACGACGATGACGATTTCCGCGGTAGGAACCGATTTCGATGAGCCGCTTGATGTTCAGCGAAACTTCCTTGCGGAGATCGCCTTCGACCATGCCCTCGGCTTCGATGACCTGGCGGATGCGGTTGACCTCTTCTTCGCTGAGGTCCTGGATCTTTTTCACCGCTTCGACATTGGCCTTCTCCAGAATCCTGGCGGCGCGCGGATGTCCGATGCCGTAGATATAGGTGAGCGCGATATTCGTGTGCTTGTTGCGCGGAAGATCAACGCCTGCAATACGTGCCATAGTGCTCCTTAACCCTGCCGTTGCTTATGCTTGGAATTTTCGCAGATCACCCGCACCACGCCTTTGCGGTGAATGACCTTGCACTTGTCGCAAATTTTCTTTACCGATGCTCGTACTTTCATAAGTTCAGTTTCCTAACTCGGCGATTACTTTCGCCAGATCCTTCGCTTCGCTCAGGATGACCACCTCGGGCTTCAGACGCCCGTAAAAATCGGTCACTTATAACGATAAACAATGCGTCCACGATTCAGATCGTATGGCGATAGCTCCACTGCCACTTTGTCGCCCGGCAGTATGCGGATGAAGTTCTTACGCATCTTGCCGGAGACGTGAGCTAAAACCTGATGCTTGTTTTCCAGTTCCACCCGGAACATGGCGTTGGGCAGCGGTTCGAGAACAACTGCCATAACTTCAATCGCGTCTTCTTTACTCATCCGCTCCTTAAAACAGCATTTAGCCTTTAGTTCTAGGTTCGAAGCCAATAGCTAAGAGCCAATTGCTAACGGCTGCTTTACTGGGTCAAAACCACCGGACCATTTTTCGTGACTGCCACACAATGCTCAAAATGAGCGCTAAAACTGCCATCAGCGGTCACCGCGGTCCACTTATCGTCAAGCACCCGGGTTTCCGGTTTGCCGAAATTTACCATCGGCTCAATCGCGAGAACCATGCCCTCACGCAACTTCGTTCCGTGTCCGCGCGAACCGTAATTCGGCACTTGCGGTTCCTCATGCAACTTGGTTCCAATACCGTGCCCTACGAACTCACGGACAACACTAAAACCGTTTGCTTCAACGTACTCCTGGACGGCTGCGCCCACATCGCCCACTGAGTTACCGATGAGCACCTGCTGAATGCCTTTGTACAGCGAAGCTTCCGTGACTTCCAGCAGCTTTCGCAGTTCCGGCGCCACCGAATCACCAACCGCGACAGTGATCGCCGAATCGCCGTAATAACCGTCGAGTACGACGCCACAATCAATTGAAACAATATCGCCAGCTTTTAAAGCCCGCTTGGCGGACGGTATGCCATGCACAATCTCTTCGTTGATCGACGTGCACAGCACACAGGGATAATCAAAATACCCCTTGAATGCGGGCTTTGCGCCAAACTCCGCAATCTTCTTTTCCGCGGCGCGCTCCAAATCCATCGTGGTCACGCCCGGCATTACCAAACCCCGCAGGTAATCGAGTACCTCGCGCACGATGTGGCCACTGCGCCGCATCTTCTCAATCTCTGCCGCCGACTTGCAGACAATCGCCATTCGCTAGCGGCCGCCCGCCGGAGCGGAGTGCCGCAAAATCTCCCGAAAAATATCTTCCGTCACCTGGTCAGGCTGCCTATCTCCATTGACCACGTGGAGACGGCGCTGGCGGTCATAATAGTCCGCTACAGGCTTGGTCAGCCGCTCGTAAGTAGCCAACCGCTCCTGAATCACTTCCTCGCGATCGTCGTCTCGGATAACCAGCCTCGTACCGTCAATGTCGCAAGCTTCGTCAACACTGGCAGGCTGGGAGTGAACGTTATAAATACGCCCACAGGTGGGACAGGATCGGCGTCCGGTAAGACGGAGCTTTAATAAATTATAGTCCACGTCCATCCGAATCACAATCGGCGCGGTCGCCTTTGCATTCTTACCTTTTTGATTGTCAAAGAGCCCATGCTTCAAAAAGCCGTCGAACCAAATTGCCTGCTCCACGGTACGTGGAAACCCATCGAGGATGAATCCGCGCTTGGCATCATCCCGGTGGAGTCGCTCGGCCACCATCTCCTCGACCAAGTCGTCAGAAACCAAATCGCCGCGTTCCATCACGGCCTTGGCCTGCATGCCTAGCGGCGTATGCCGCGAAACATTGTCCCGCAGCAGATCACCGGTAGAAATCTGCGGAACCTTGAACTTTGCCACGATCCGCTTCGCTTGCGTGCCCTTACCGGCGCCCGGCGGGCCCAGCAGGATCACCGGACCGATGCAGCGCGAGGTGTCGTCTTCACTCCGCCAATCTTTTTCAGGCCCCTGACCAGGCAGACCTTCGCCACCCAGAGTTCGGTTCGCCATCGCGTTCCAGTCCAGCCCCTACCAGCGGCGCCCGCGCATACGTCCGCTGCGAGGCGTAAAGCCGTCATAATGCCGCATGATGAGCTGGGCTTCGATCTGAGTCACCGTATCCATTGCTACGCCGACGACGATCAGCAGCGACGTGCCTCCAAAATAGAAGGTGACTCCCAAACCATTCGTGACCCACGTGGGCAGGCGCTCAAAGAACCCGCCAATGGCACCGGGCAAGTGATTCAGGTGGATGCCAGCGATCATCCACTCCGGAATGAATGAAATGATGATTAGATAAAGCGCGCCTACAAGAGTGATACGGGTCAGAATCTCGTTGATGGCGTCCGCTGTCCGCTTGCCGGGTCGTATACCGGGGATGAATCCGCCATACTTGCGCATGTTGTCAGCGACTTCGCTCGGATTGAATACGATCGAGACGTAGAAATAGGCGAAGAAGATGATGCCAACAGCATAGAGCAAGGTATAAAGCGGCTCACCCCAGGCCAGTGCGTGAAACACAGAACTGAAATACCGATTGTCTTTAAGCGGCTGTCCGAGCATCTGCGGCAAGGTCAGAATCGAAGAGGCAAAGATGACCGGCATGACACCGCCGGCGTTCACACGCAATGGAAGGTGCGTGGACTGACCGCCCATGACCTTTCGTCCGACGACGCGTTTAGCATATTGCACCGGGATACGGCGTTCGCTGCGTTCGACATAGACAATGAAGGCCACGATGAGAAGCATGACCGCAACCAGCAGGATCATGGCAGGCACGGTGAATACGCCCCAGGCCTGAGTCTTGGCCTTGTCAATCAAGTCGAAAACACCGCGCGGCAGGCCTACGACGATACCCGCAAAGATCAGCAGTGACATGCCGTTTCCAATGCCACGCTCCGTAATTTGCTCGCCCAGCCACATGACGAAGGCACTGCCCGTGGTCAAGGTGAGCACAGTCATGAGGACAAAGCCGACACCGGGGTTAATGACAAAGTCACCAGCCTTCTGCAAGCTGATGGCAATGCCGAACGACTGAATCAGACTGAGCAGGACCGTCAGATAACGCGTCCACTGGGTAATCTTCTTGCGGCCTAGTTCGCCTTCCTTTTGCAGTTTGGCCAGCGGCTCATAAACTACCGTCAGCAACTGCAAAATAATCGAGGCCGTGATGTAGGGCATGATGCCCAGAGCAAAAATGGTAAGACGGCGGAGCTGGCCGCCGGAAAACATATCCACTAAGCCAAGAAAACTGCCGCGGCTCTGATCGAAGAACTGCGCCAGCTTATCTGCATTGACGCCGGGCGTAGGAATGTGCCCGCCCAAGCGGTAAACCGCCAGCAGGCCGAGCGTAAAGAGAATCCGCTTGCGCAGGTCAGGAATCCGGAAGATGTTCGCCAGCTTTTCTAACATGACTACAGAACCTCGACTTTACCGCCTGCTTTGGTGATCTTTTCCTGCGCCGACTTGGAAAACTTATGGGCGTGTACAGTGAGTGGGGTTGAAACCTCACCGTTACCCAGAATTTTTACGGGATGCTTGGTGCTGATGACACCGGCCTTGCGCAAAACTTCCGGAGTGATGGTGGTTTCGCCAAGGGCGGCCAGTTTGTCCAGGTTCACCACGTTATATTCCACGCGGAAAATGTTGGTGAAGCCGCGCTTCGGCATACGGCGGTGCAGCGGCATTTGGCCGCCTTCAAATCCGCGCATCATGCGCGAACCACTGCGGGAACGCTGCCCTTTGTGTCCGCGGGCAGACGTCTTGCCCATGCCGGAACCCATGCCGCGGCCCACGCGCTTTTTGTTCTCTGCAGCTTTTTTTGGTGCTCGAACGTTTGAAAGATTCATGACTTTGCCTTATGACTGCTACTGCTGAACGATTTCGACCAAGTGCGGGATTTTCGCCACCATGCCGCGAATCGCGGCGGTATCGGGACGTTCAATCACCTGATTCAGCCGGGTAAATCCCAGACCCTTGACCACGAGCTTTTGTTTCACCGGAGCGCAAATGGCCGAGCGTACCCACTTGAGGTGAAGCTTGCCGCCCGCCGCTCCTGATTTTTTTGCCGTCATTTTCCAGATCCTCTTCGATAGCCTGGTGCTTAAAGTTCTTCAACCGATTTGCCGCGCAAAGTGGCGACATCCTGCCTGTTGCGCAACCGCTTCAATGCATCGAACGTAGCTTTAATTACGTTGTGCGGGTTCGTGGTCCCGATGGACTTCGTCAGCACGTTCTGAATACCTACTGAAGTCATGACAGCGCGAACCGCGCCTCCCGCGATGACGCCCGTGCCTTCCGGCGCCGGCTTCAGCAATACCTGACCGGAACCATACTTGCCGAGCGAAAGATGCGGAATGGAAGTCTGAGTCAAGTTCACGCGGATCAGGTTCTTTTTGGCCGATTCAATCCCTTTGCGAATGGCTTGCGGAACTTCCTTGGCCTTGCCGGAACCGTAGCCGACCACTGCGGCCGAAGGATCGCCCACCACAACCAGTGCGGCAAACGACATGTTCTTACCGCCTTTAACGACTTTGGTCACGCGGTTGATGGCCACGACTTGATCTTTCAGCTGGTACGCGTTGGCATCGAGTTTTTTCACGACTGTTGGCATTCTTTATTTTCCTTTAGAACTGCAACCCACCCTCGCGGGCCGCGTCGGCGAGGGCTTTCACCCGGCCGTGATAGATATATCCACCGCGATCGAAGACGACCTTGGAGATTCCCTTGGCTTTGGCACGCTCGGCAATTTGTTTGCCGACCGCTTTGGCCGCTGCCAGATTGCCGCCAGCTTTGCGCTCGCCCTTTTTGCCTTCCGCAGAGTTGGCGGAAACCAGCGTGGCTCCCGTCATATCGTCGATCACCTGCACGTAGATATGATTCAGCGAACGGTACACATTCAAGCGCGGACGCTCGGGCGTGCCCTGAATCTTCTTTCGGATGCGCACATGTACGAACCGGCGCTTTGCATTCTTGGATGAAATCGCAAGCATATTCTTGTTCCTCTAATCCGGGATCCTTCGCGAGGCTCAGGATAATCGCGATGGCTCAAACATCCGCCTCTGGCACGATTACTTCGCTCCCGTCTTACCCACTTTCTTCTTCAATTTTTCGCCCGCAAAACGCACACCCTTGTTCTTGTACGGATCAGGCGGACGCAAGCTGCGCATTTCCGCGGCGACCTGCCCAACTTTTTGCCGGTCAATGCCCGTGACCGAAATCTTGGTCTGCTTCGGATCGACCGTGGCCTCGATACCGGTAGGCAGCGGATACTCAATCGGGTGTGAATAGCCCAGGGTAAACACAACCATTCCCTTGCCCTTCATTTCGGCGCGATAGCCGATGCCGACGATTTCAAGTTCCCGCGTCCAGCCCTTGGTCACGCCCTCAACGGCATTGTTCACCAAGGCCCGGGCCAGGCCGTGAAAGGCGGCATGTTGGTCGCTATCGCGGACAGCCAGAAGCGTGCCGTCTTTCTGTTCCATCTTGATGCCGGGAGGCAGGGCGGTATCCAGTTTGCCCTTGGGTCCCTGCACGGCGACGGTGTTGCCTTCAATTTTGACCGTCACGCCCTTGGGCAGTGCGATCGGCTTTTTTCCAATTCGTGACATAAGATCAGTTCTCGCTCGTTCCCGCTACCAAACCTGGCACAGCAACTCGCCACCCAAACCCTGCTTGCGAGCCTGTCGCCCAGTCATGACGCCTTTAGGCGTGGTCAAAATGTTAATACCCATACCGCCCAGCACGCGTGGAATTTCGGTGCGGCCGACATAGACACGGCAGCCGGGGCGCGAGACGCGCTCCACGTTCGAGATGGCGGCCTCGTTGTTGCTGCCATACTTCAGATACACGCGGATAAGTTTCTGCCCTTCCTCTTCCGAGGCCTTGTAGTTGGAAATGTAGCCCTCTTCCTTCAGAATGCGGGCAATCTCCAGCTTCAGGCGGGATGCAGGTATATCCACCTTTTGATGACGCGCGTTGATGGCGTTGCGAATGCGCGCCAACATGTCTGCGACCGGATCGGTCAAACTCATTGCTTCCTTCTCCTCCGACACCCGTTAGCTTTGGCGGCTCGTGCCTTGCCGAAGAACCCGCGGCGTCGCGTTGTATGCCCATCTTCTTGCGTGTTCTTACCACTACCAGGACGACTTCGAAACCCCGGGAATCTCCCCCCGCAGGGCTAGTCCGCGGAAACACAAGCGGCAAACCCCAAACTTGCGGAGATAGGCGCGCGGGCGTCCGCAAATCTTGCAGCGGTTGTGCTGGCGCGACGAAAACTTCGGTTTCTTTGCGTCCTTGACTCGCTTCGCTGTCGTTGCCATGAATCCTCGGATCCTCTGTCTTACGTTCTCGAAACTCGAACTTATTCTTATGCCCGGAACGGCATACCCAAATGACGAAGGAGGGTGCGGGCCTGATCGTCACTGGCCGCCGTAGTCACAATCGTGACGTTCATACCCTTCTGCTTGTCCACCTTGGCATAGTCGATCTCAGGAAAAATCAACTGGTCATGCAAACCCAGGGTGTAATTACCGCGTCCATCAAAACTCTTGGTGGACACGCCCTTGAAATCACGTACGCGAGGTAGCACCACGCTCACCAGCCGGTCGAAAAATTCATACATTCGATCACCGCGCAGCGTGACCATCGCGCCAATCGGCATACCTTCGCGAACTTTGAAGGCAGCGATGGATTTCTTCGCCTTCGTAACCACCGGCTTCTGGCCAGTAATCTGGCCGAGCTCGTTGACCGCGGGATCCATGATCTTGGCGTTCTGCGTGGCTTCGCCCATGCCCATGTTGACTACGATCTTGTGCAGATGCGGTACCGCCATCGGATTCTTGAGTTCGAATTCCTTCATGAGCGCTGGAGCGACTTCTTTGGTAAAACGCGCCTTCAAGCGGGGCGTTTCCTTTGCGGCATGCTGCGCCACTTGCGCTCGCTCGCCCGCATCCGCCTGCTTTTTCTCTCTACCTTGACCTTTGTTATCTTTTGCCATTGCCTTCGTTGACTTTCTCTCACGGTTTCGGATTGGATACCGGTTCGTGAGCTCTCGCTATTTCGACCTTATTTCTCGAGTGTCGTTCCGCACTTACGGCAAACCCGGACTTTTTTGTCACCGCGCACTTCATGTCCGATGCGCACCGGCCCGCAGGTTCCGCAGACCAACTGCACGTTTGAGATCGCGATGCGGCTTTCCTGCTCCGCAATGCCGCCCTTAATGTTGCGCTGCGGGTTCGGGCGCACGTGTTTCTTGACGATCATGATGTGCTCTACTAACACCTTCTGATCATCGGGAAACACGCGAAGTACGCGTCCCTCTTTGCCTTTATCACGGCCGGAGATGACCTTCACGGTGTCTTCGCGCCGGATATCCACCCGCTTATGCTTTCGAATCACTGTTCTCATAAATTTCTACCTTCGCAACCTGAATCCATAGTTCTCAAAAATATTTAAAGAACTTCTGGCGCCAGGGACACAATCTTCAAAAATTTCTTGTCTCGGAGTTCGCGCGCTACTGGACCAAACACGCGCGTACCCACCGGCTCGCCGGTTTCGTTAATGAGAACGGCAGCATTCTGATCAAAACGAATATATGTGCCGTCACGACGACCATATTCCTTATGGGTGCGGACGATAACCGCCTTCACCACCGCGCCCTTCTTGACGGTTCCATCCGGCGAAGCTTCCTTCACGCTCGCCGTAACCACGTCACCCAAACCTGCGCGCAGTCCGGTCGAGCCGCCCAGCGGCAGAATCACTTGCAGCTTACGCGCGCCGGAGTTATCGGCAACCTCGAGCCACGTTCTCATCATCACAGCCATAATCAGTCTCCCAATTCCTGTAACGAAGCTGCTTATGCGCGAAGCTCAGCTGCAGTTTCAGCCACCAGTGCGGCCTTGCGCACGACTTCGATAAGCTTCCAACGCTTCAACTTCGAGAGCGGTCGCGTCTCTTCGAGCCGCACCACATCGCCCACGCGCGCTTCGTTCTTTTCGTCGTGAGCGTAGAACTTCTTGTTCTTCGAAACGACGCGTCCGTAAAACGCATGCGACTTTTTACGCACCACCTGAACCACAATGGTCTTCTGCATTTTGTTGGACACGACTTCGCCGACAACTTCTTTATGCCGGGGCTGCGTGGCAGCTTGTGTGGTCTCAGCCATTACTTCTTCTCCGTTTTGCCGGCGGCGGCAAGCTCGCGCTCGCGGGACACCGTCTTCACGCGGGCGATATCTTTGCGCAGTCCACGCAGCTTCTTTAGGCTCTCGGTCTGTCCCATGTTGAGCTGGAACTTCAGCTTGAAGAGCTGATCGCCTAGATCACGCTCCTGATGCGTCAGTTCTTCATCGGTCAGGTTCCGAACTTTATCTGCTTTCATAATCTGTTCTCGTTTCTCTAAGTACCCCAGGCCTTCAGTGCGACAGGCTCGGGCGCTTTACAAACGTCGTTCGCAGGGGCAGCTTATGCGAAGCCAAACGCATCGCTTCTGCCGCATCAGCGACCGCGACGCCTTCCATCTCAAACAAAATCTTGCCCGGGCGGACTACAGCAACCCAATGATCCGGGGCGCCTTTGCCCTTACCCATACGAGTTTCGGCGGGCTTCTTTGTCACCGGCTTATCGGGAAACAACCGTATCCAGATTTTTCCACCGCGCTTGATAAAGCGGGTCATGGCCACACGGCTAGCTTCGATCTGACGGTCGGTAATCCAGCCCGGTTCGAGAACCTTCAAGCCGTAATCGCCGAAAGCCAGCTCGCTACCACGCCAGGCCTTGCCAGTCATGCGTCCGCGTTGTTGCTTGCGGTACTTAACTTTCTTTGGCATCAACATAAAATTTGTCTCTGTCTCTGTCCGTTATTCCGGGAACTAAAACGCTCCAGCTTCCTGCCGCTGATCGCGCTTTTTCGTGGGGAGAATTTCTCCCTTGTAAACCCATACCTTTACGCCAATAACGCCATAAGTGGTGCGGGCTTCGGTGAATCCGTAATCGATATCGGCTCGTAGCGTGTGCAACGGCAAGCGCCCCTGCAAATACCATTCCGAACGCGCGATCTCGTTGCCATTTAAACGGCCACTCACGCGAACCTTAATTCCTTTGCAACCGAAGCGCAGCGCCGAATCCACACTCTTGCGCATCGCGCGGCGAAAACCGACGCGTTTTTCCAGCTGCAGCGCAATCGCCTCAGATACCAATTGCGCATCTAGCTCGGGCTTATGTACTTCCTGAATGTCCATGAAGACTTCGCGCCCGGTGCGCTTCTGGACGTCGGCCTTGAGCTTGTCGATTTCCGCGCCTTTGCGTCCGATGATGATGCCTGGACGCGCCGTCTTGATGATGACGCGCAGCTTGTTGCCAGGACGCTCGATTTCGATCGAACTCACGCCCGCCGACTTCAGTTTGTCCTTCAACTCGGCCTTGAGTTTTACGTCCTCGAGCAGCAGCTTGTCGTAATCACGCTCGACGAACCAGCGCGACTTCCACGGCTTGGTGTAGCCGAGGCGGAAACCGTAAGGGTGAACTTTTTGTCCCATCGTTATTCCTTTTAGTCCTGCACTTCCAAATTCGCTTTATGGTCAGATCACTTACTAACTGTTTTTTTCTTCGCCGGAGCCGATTTCTTTTTTGCGGTACCAACTGCTTTCGCGCCAGCTTTCTTTTTTGGCGGCGCCTTTACTGTGCGGGCCGACGGAGTCTCTCCGACCACCGTTGCCACCTCCCCGTCTTTCCTTGGCCGCTCCGCCAGCGTCAATTCGATGTGGGCTATGCGCCGCACATAGCGGAATGCCCGGCCCATCGGTGCTGGGCGGATGCGCTTCATGCGGGGTCCATCATTAGCGATCGCCTGTTTGACGTAAAGATTGTCTACGTCAACGTCAATGCTTTTTTCGGCACTCAGATAGTTCGCATTTTCGAGAGCCGAGCGCAGCAATTTTTCAATGCGCGCAGCAATGCGCTTATTGGTGAAGGTCAGCGTGTTCAGCGCATCTTCCACCTTGCGCCCCTTGATTAGATCAAGAACGAGGCGCGCCTTCTGCGGGGATACGCGAACGAAACGGGCTTTGGCTCTAAATTCCATATCGTGTCCTTATGCCTTCGCCGCCGGGGCCGCCGCTGGCGCTGCCGCCGGCTTGGCTGCAGCTTCCGTGGCCGCCTTCATGGAGTGACCCTTGAACTGCCGCGTGAAGCTGAACTCACCCAGTTTGTGGCCCACCATATTTTCTGTAAGGTACACCGGAATGAATTTCTTCCCGTTGTGCACGGCGATTGTGTGGCCAACCATTTCGGGGACCACAGTCGAGCGCCGCGACCACGTCCGCAGCACTTTTTTCTCGTTGCGCGCATTCATGCCGTCGATCTGCTTTTGCAGGTACGTGTCTATGAACGGGCCTTTTTTAGTTGAACGTGCCATAAATTCGCTTTACCTCTGGCTCGAAATCCTTAAGCTCAAAATCTCTACTTACTTTCTATTTGCTGCGGCGGCTCACGATAAACGCATCCGTCCGCTTGTTATTGCGCGTCTTATATCCACGAGTCGGCTGGCCCCATGGAGTCACAGGATGACGCCCTCCGGAAGTCTTGCCTTCACCACCGCCGTGCGGATGGTCAACCGGATTCATCGAAACACCGCGGTTATGGGGGCGTTTGCCTAGCCAACGCGAACGGCCCGCTTTGCCGATGGTGACGTTTTCGTGATCGGTATTGCCGACCTGCCCGATCGTCGCCATGCAATCCTGCGCGACTTTGCGAGTTTCACCTGAAGGCAGCTTCACCAGCGCGTAGTCGCCTTCTTTAGCAACCAACTGCGCCGCTCCACCGGCCGTGCGCACCATCTGTGCGCCTTTGCCCGGCTTTAACTCGATGTTGTGGATCGTCGTGCCCGGCGGAATGTTGCGCAGTGGCAGCGCATTCCCAACCAATATGTCGGCTTCCGGCCCGCTGACAATCTTCTGTCCAACCTTCAATCCATCGGGTTGGAGGATGTAGCGCTTCTCTCCGTCGGCATAATTCAGCAGCGCGATGCGCGCTGAGCGGTTCGGATCATATTCAATCGTCGCAACAATTGCGGGAATACCCTGCTTGTCGCGCTTAAAATCAATAATGCGAAGCTGGCGCTTGTGCCCGCCGCCAATAAACCGCATTGTCGTCTGGCCGGAGTTACGCCGTCCACCAGTGCGCTTACGCGGCTCAAGCAACGCCTTGTGCGGCGTCGTAGAAGTAATGTCGTCATTGACCTGCGTCGTGCGATAGCGCAGCGTCTGCGTTGTCGGTCTGTATGTCTTGATTGCCATAATCGCTCTCGGTCGTTTGTCATCGACCGTTTGTCGTTTGCGTATTTGCTCACGACCGACGGCCAACGGCTATCGACAGTTCTACAAGTTTTCTGCGTATTCCGGCATCTTCTCGCCCTGCTTCAAGCGAACAAATGCCTTCTTCCAGTCAGGGCGATAGCCCGCGAACTTGCCGCGGCGGCGCTCTTTGCCAGGGAAATTTGCGGTGCGAACCGAATGCACTTTCACCTTGAAAATCGTCTGCACGGCTTGCTTGATCTCGGTCTTCGTTGCCTGGTGCGCGACTTGAAATACCAGAGTGTTCTGGTTTTCTTTAATCGCCAAACCTTTTTCCGTGATCACGGGCTTGCGCAAAATCTGATATGCGGATTTCATTACGCCACCTCCGCCGCTTTTTCATGACGCGTCCGCCGCCGGGGAGAACGCGTGGCCTTCTTCGTTGCCGCACCCTCACTGGGCTGATGTTGCCGCTTTGAAATGGAACCCTTCAATGAAACCTGTAGCTTTTCAATTGCCGGCTGCGAGAAAATCGCGCGGTCGTAGCGCAGCAGGTGATAAGGATGCACTTCATTCCCGCTGACCAACTCCAAACCTTCAATGTTGCGCGCGCTGAGATCCAGATTGCGGTTCGCGCCCTTCTGCACTTCCACGACGAGCACGGTGCCATCCACTTTCAGATTGTCGAGAGCCTCGCGGAAAGCCTTGGTCTTCGCTTCCTTCAATTCGAGCGTATTCACGATGATGAGCTTGCCATCGGCGAACTTCGAAGCCAACGCGGAGCGCAACGCGCCCAGAAGCTTCTTGCGCGGAAACGCGTAATCATACGAGCGCGGTTGAGGCCCATGGACCGTTCCGCCGTGCCGCCAAAGAGGGGAACGGATGGAGCCCACGCGAGCGCGTCCGGTACCCTTCTGCTTCCAGAGCTTTTTCCCGGCGCCCGAAACCAGTTTCTTGTTCTTGGTGGCGTGCGTGCCGGCCCGCTGCGCGGCGCGATAGTGCTTCACCGCTTCCCACAGCAAGTCTTCGTTGACCGCGCCGAAGATTTCATCGGCAAGATCGAACGTTCCAACCTTGGCTCCGCTTAAATTGTGAATGTCAATGGTTGCCATATGCTTTTTCTTAGGCGCGGGCGTGACGCCCGCGCACTTCAGTTCCTAACCCTTCTTAGCCGCGCGCTTGGCCGCCTTCAACGGATCAACCGTCGCCGAACCCGCAAATCCGCGGCGCTCTCTGGGCGGCTTCTTCGCTTTGGTGACAACTAGATACCCACCATTGGGACCGGGGACACTGCCTTCAATCACGAGCAAGTTGTCGTCCTTGTCCAAACCCAGGATGCGCAGATTGCGAACAGTTACGCGATCGTGGCCCATGTGCCCCGACATCCGCATGCCTTTAAACACGCGCGACGGAAACGCGGACGAACCGATAGAGCCCGTAACCTGAAACATCGATCCGTGCGACTTCGGACCGCCGGCAAAGTGATG
>Ga0070735_10002157_pt1 | contig 18045 bp, 15 predicted proteins | sample Coa_R1_FD_66443 | JGI IMG/M metagenome (GOLD analysis project Ga0070735, IMG submission 66443) | Surface soil microbial communities from Centralia Pennsylvania, which are recovering from an underground coalmine fire - Coalmine... | ecosystem: Environmental > Terrestrial > Soil > Unclassified ... | reverse complement strand
GCCGGTGACCGGGCCCGGGTCGAGGCGTTCGGCGCGCCGCTGCGCGCGGCCAGCCGGACGGCGGCGCTGATCGACCGGGACGCGGTGTGGACGGCCAAGCGCGCGGCGCTGGAGATCATCCATTCGGCGGGACTCAGTCCCGGACGCCGGTCGGAGTTCGACGCCTTCCTGGCCCGCGACCCGGAGGCGGTGCATGACTGGGCGACCTGGTGCGCGATCGCGGAGACGCACGGCCCGGACTGGCGGACCTGGCCGGCCGCGCTTGCCGATCCGCGTTCGGCGCGGGTGGCGGCGCTGCGCCGGGAGCGCGCCGACCGGGTGGAGTTCCACGCCTGGCTGCAGTGGCTGACCACGGAGCAGGCCGCCGCCGCGCAGCGCGCGGCCCGGCAGGCCGGCATGAGCATCGGCATCGTCGCCGACCTGGCCGTCGGCGCGCATCCGGGCGGCGCCGACGCCTGGGCCCGGCAAGACGTCATCGTCACCGGCATGAGCGTCGGCGCGCCGCCGGATGAGTTCAACCAGCGCGGCCAGGACTGGACCCTGCCGCCGTGGCACCCCGGCTGGCTGGCCGCGCAGGCCGGCCAGCCGCTGGCCGAGCTCGTCACGGCCACCACGCGGAACGCCGGGGGCCTGCGCATCGACCACGTCATGGGGCTGGCCCGGCTGTGGTGGATACCGTCGGGGATGGCCCCCGGCCAGGGCACCTACGTGCGCTATGACCATGAGCTGATCGGAGACGTGCTGTGCGCCGGGGCGGAGCGCACGCGGGCGCTGGTCATCGGGGAAGACCTGGGCACCGTCGAGCCCTGGCTGCGCGACTTCCTGGCCCACCGCCGGGTCCTCGGCACATCCATGCTGTGGTTCGAGCGCCGCGAGGACGGCTCGCCGCGCCGGCCGCAGGAGTGGCGGCGCGGCTGCCTGGCCACGGTCGGCACGCACGACATGCCGCCGGCCGCCACGTTCCTCACCGGGGAGCAGGTCACCATCCGGGCCGAACTCGGCCTGCTTACCGAGCCGGAGGCGGGCGAGCGGGCCGCCGCCCGGGCCGAGATGGACCGGTGGCTCGCGATGCTGGCCGGCGAGGGCCTCCTGCCGGGCGGCACCGCCGGGGTGGGCGGCACCGCCGGGGTGAGCGGCGCCGCCGGGGTGCGGCCCGAGGACTTCACCGCCGCCCTGTACGGCTTCCTGGCCCGGACGCCGGCCATGCTGATCGGCGTGTCGCTGGCCGAGGCGGTCGGCGAACGCCGGCCGCAGAACCTGCCGGGCACGGTGAACGAGTACCCGAACTGGCGGATCCCCCTCACCGACGGCCAGGGAGCGCCGGTCCTGCTCGAGGACCTGCCCGGGCACGAGGGCGTGCGGGCCGTGGCCGAAGCGGTGTCCGGCGGGCGGCGCGGTGCCAGCGATGCGGAGGAGATAGAGTCCACGCGTGACCCGTGATGAACTCGAAGCGCTGCCCGCCCGCGAGCTGCACGACATGGCCGTCCGGCGGGCCCTGCATCACGTCGACGTGGAGTTCTTCTGGGAGCTGCTGCGGGCCATCCCGGCGGCCGAGGCCTCGGAGGGACACGACGACGAGGCCGGGAGGGACATCACGCATCTGAGCGTGCTGCTGGACGATGCGATCGACTCGGGAAAGGGTGACGTGGCCGAAGCGCTGCGCCCGCTCTACCTCGACTACCTGGAGAAGCACGGCGTAGGCAGCTGAGCGGGTGCGACGGCCCGTTCGGGATGAAATGAAAACGCGCTGGACCGGAGGGGTCCGTGCGGACGGTGCCCCCGGCCCAGCGCAGTGCTGGATTACTCGCCCTGGCTCAGGACGGCTTCGATCTCGAGGTTGATCGTGACCTTGTCGCTGAGGACCACCGCGTTGGTGGCGCCGGGGATCGGGCCGTTGTAGCTGACCTCCCAGTCGTTCCGGTTGATCTCGGTGGTGGCCGAGAAGCCGGTACGGGTGCCGCCGTACGGGTCGGGGCCGAAGCCGTTCACCTCCAGGAAGAACGTCACCTGCTTGGTGACGCCGTGGAGGGTCAGATCGCCGTCGAGCAGGAAGTTCTCGCCCTCGGGGCGGATCCCGGTGGAGCGGAACGTCATCTCAGGGTGCTTCTCGATGTCGAAGAAGTCCGCGCTGCGGATGTGGTTGTCCCGGGTCTCGTTGCCGGTGTTCACCGAGCTGAGGTCGACGGTGGCGGTGACGGTCGACTGCAGCGGGTCCGAGGCGGTCGTGATCGTGCCCTCGAACTTGTCGAAACGACCGCGGACCTTGCTCACCATCATGTGCCGGACCACGAAGGACACCTCGGAGTGAACGGGGTCGATGGTCCAGGTCCCGGTGACGTAACCGGGAATCTCAACGGCAGCCGTAGTCATGGCTCCTCCTAGGAGTAGTACTCTCTTGTTCTTAAGTTCGTTTCCGTGCCTTGCTTCTTTATAGTAACCCACTATACTTGAACCGTCAAGGACTTCGTGTTGAAGCGTCAAGTTCTTCGCCGGACGGGGCCGCGCGAAGTAACCTGGTGAGGTACGGAGGAGGGATTTTCGTGGATTCCGGGCATGTCGACCCGGTTTGCGAGCCGTCTGAGGCGGTCGGGGGCGAACCGTCGGGGTCGGCTCACGAGCCGTCGGCTTGCCGTGCCCGCGCGGTCTTGCAACGCGTCGGCGACAAGTGGTCGATGTACGTGATCGACCTGCTCGGCCAGGGCACCAAGCGGTTCAGCGAGCTGCACCGCTCGGTGGACGGCATCACGGCCAGGATGCTGACCGTCACGCTGCGCGGACTGGAGCGGGACGGCATCGTGACCCGCACCATCCACCCGGTCATCCCGCCCCGGGTCGAGTACGACCTGACCCCCATGGGCCTGACCCTGCTCGACACCATCGGCCAGCTGGTGACCTGGGCCGACTCTCACCTGCCCGAGATCAGCGCCGCCCAGGCCGCCTACGACGCCAAGCACCCGGCCGAATAGGCGGGGCGGGAGTGGATGAGCTGACCGAGGCGGCCGCGCGAAAGCCTGCGTGAGGTCAGTACCCGGCCGCGAGACCCGCGGCGCCCTCGGCGACGGCGAGGCTTTGCGGGCCTGGTTGGCCTGGCCCGCTGCTGGCCCGGACCACGAGCTCGGGGGTGAAGACGATACGGCGGTGCTCGTGCTCATCGGGCCGGTCGGCCTCGTCGAGAAGTAGTTCGGCGGCCGCGCGCCCGAGCTGGTACTTGGGCTGACGGACCGAGGTGAGCGGCACGGCGGCATCGGCGGCGAACTCGATGTCGTCGTAGCCGACCACGGCGAGATCCCCGGGCACGCTCACGCCGGCCTGGCCCAGCCCGCGCAGCACGCCGAGCGCCAGCATGTCGTTGGCGCAGAACACCGCGGTCGGCTTGGTGTTCTGGGTTTCATGGAGAAGGTCCTCGGCGGCAGCGGCGCCGCCACGCGGGTTCATGGCCGGGACGGTGACCTCGGTCAGGACCTGGCCGGGGTCCAGTCCGGCCTGCTCCACTGCCCGGTAGGCGCCCCAGCGGCGGTCGGCGCACTGCCGGATCGCGGTCGGCCCGTTGACCAGGGCAATGCTCCGGTGCCCAAGGCTGAGCAGGTAGGTGACCGCGATCTCGCCACCGCGCCGGTCATCGACGGCGACCGAGCACTGCGCGGCCGAACCCGGCCGGTCAAGCAGCACCACCGGGGTGCCGCGATCGCGGATCCGCCGCAGCTCGGGCGAGCGGCCGTGCACCGGGGTGATGAGGATGCCGCGTACCCGCTGCTCCTCGAGCACGCGCAGGTACTGGCGCTCCTTCTCGTGCGCCTCGTCGGAGTTGCACAAGATCACCGCGTAGCCCGCGGCCTGGGCGTAGTCCTCGACGCCGCGGGCCACTTCGGTGAAGAACGGGTTCGTCACGTCGAGCACGACCAGGCCCAGGCAGCGACTCCGGCCGGCGCGGAGCTGGCGCGCCGAGCCGTTCGGGATGAAGCCGAGCTCCTCCATGGCGGCCTCGACGCGGGCGCGGGTCAGCGGCCGGACCAGGTCCGGATGGTTCAGCACATTAGACACGGTGCCGACCGCGACCCCGGCCAGGCTTGCCACGTCCTTCATGCCCGCCGCCATCAGCCCTCGCATCCCAGGTCAACACGCCCTCGGCGTTCCATCGTAGACGCCCGCACCTGATAACGATTCAGTGGCGAGCCGTAGCGCAGTCATTGACACGCCCGCCACCCGGGACGACACTACGAAACTAATTGAAACGTTCCATTATCAGAACATACTTGATGGAGCGACGCCCAGGTAGAGGGAGTTGGGGCGGAGGGTGAGCGAGGTACCTGCGAGCGCGGCCGGCGACGGGACCAGCGACGCACCTGCCAGTGCGGCCGGCGACGGGACGAGCGACGCACCTGCCAGTGCGGCCGGGAGCGGCCAGGGTGGGCCCGTCCTCTCCTTGAGGCACGCGGCAAAGGCGTTCGGGGCCGTGCAGGCCCTGGCGGACGGGTCGATCGAGCTCTATCCGGGCGAAGCCCACGGCCTGGTCGGGGAGAACGGCGCGGGCAAGTCGACGCTGGTCAAGATCCTCGCGGGCGTCTATCAGCCCGACGCCGGCGACCTGATCATCGACGGTGAACCAGCGACGTTCGCCGGACCGGCTGCGGCCCGGGGCGCCGGGGTGGCGGTCATCTACCAGGAACCGACGCTGTTCCCCGACCTGAGCGTCGCGGAGAACATCTTCATGGGCCGCCAGCCGGTGCGCGCCGGGCGCCGGATCGACCGCGCGGCGATGAACCGAGAGGCCGTCACCATCTTCACTCAGCTGGGCGTCGCGCTGGACCCGGTCCGGCCGGCCCGCGGCCTGTCAGTGGCTGACCAGCAGATCGTCGAGATCGCCAAGGCGCTCTCCCTGGAGGCCCGGGTCCTGGTCATGGACGAGCCCACGGCGGCGCTGACCAATGTCGAGGTGGCCCGGTTGTTCAGCGTCATGGCGACGCTGCGGCGGCGTGGCGCCGCGGTCCTGTTCATCTCGCACCGGCTGGAGGAGGTGTTCGCCAGCTGCCAGCGGGTGACGATCATGCGGGACGGCCGGTTCGTGCTCACCGCGCCCGCGACCGAACTCGACGTCGACTCCCTGATCCGCGGGATGATCGGACGCGACCTGGGCGCGATGTTCCACAAGACGGGGGTGACGCCCGGGGAGACGGTCTTGGAGGTGCGGGATCTCGCGCGGGAAGGCGTCTTCTCCGATGTCAGCTTCACGGTTCGCCGGGGTGAGATCGTGGCGCTGGCCGGGCTGGTCGGTGCGGGCCGGACCGAGGTCGCGCGGGCAATCTTCGGCATCGACCAGCGCAGTTCTGGTTCGGTGCGACTGCTCGGCAAGCTCTTGCCAGCCGGGGATCCCGCGGCGGCCATGGCCGCCGGAGCCGCCTTCGTCCCCGAGGATCGCCGGCAAGAGGGCCTGGTCATGGACATGGGAATCGACGACAACGTCGCGCTGGCCTCTATGGGCCGGCTGAGCCGAGGCGGCCTGATCTTCCGGTCGGCCGAGCGGAAGCTGGCCCTGACCTGGGCAAACCGGCTGCGGCTGAGGTACGGGTGGATCGGAGATGCGGTCTCTACCCTGTCTGGCGGCAATCAGCAGAAAGTGGTGCTGGGCAAGTGGCTGGCCCGCCAGCCCGCCCTGCTGATCATCGACGAACCGACCCGCGGCATCGATATCGGGACCAAGGCCGAGGTCCACCGCATCCTCGACACGCTGGCCGCCGACGGGGTGGCGGTCCTGATGATCTCTTCCGAGCTCCCCGAGGTGCTCGGGGTGGCCGACCGGATCCTGGTGCTGCACGAGGGGCGGCTCGCGGCAGAGTACGCCAGCGCGGAGGCGACCGAGGACAACATCATGCGCGCGGCCACCGGACAGGCCGGAAGGGACGCGGCGTGACGGCCCGCCCGGCGCCAGCACCCGGCGCGCCCAGGCTCGGCACCGTCCTGCGGGCCAGGGAGGCGGGAACCGCCGCGCTCGTCCTGGTGGTCTTTGTCGCGACCACGCTGCGGGACCACAACTTCGCCAACGTGAACAGCATCCAGCAGCTGCTGGTCGGAGCGTCACTGATCGCGCTGCTCGGGGTGGGCGAGACCCTGGTCATCGTCACCCGCAACTACGACCTGTCGGTCGGGTCGGTACTGGGCTTGTGCGCCTTCGTGGTGGGAGACCTGTTCAGGCACCAGCACATCCCGGTGTGGTCCGGGTTCGTGATCGCGATCGCCCTGGGCGCGGCGATCGGGGCGATCAACGGGCTGATCACCACCGTGGCCCGGGTGCCGAGCCTGGTCGTGACCCTGGCTATGCTGTATGTCGTCCGGGGCGTCGACGCCAAGCTGGTGAACGGCCACATCGTGCTGCCGAGCCAGGTGCCGAGCGCCTTCGCCGCGGTGGGTTACCGGAACATACTTGGCATCCCGTGGCTCGCGATCATCGTCGCCGTGGTGGTCGTGGCGGTGAGCTACGCGATGCGTTCCTTCCGTCCCTGCCGGGACCTGTACGCGATCGGGTCGAACCCCGAGGCCGCCACGCTGGCGGGGATCCCCAGCGGCCGCCGGGTGTTCATGGCCTTCCTGGCCAGCGGCGCGCTGGCGGGTCTGGGCGGCGCACTGTTCCTGGCCCTGTTCGCGCAGGTCGACAACAGCGCCGGGATCGGCTACGAGCTCAACGTGATCGCCGCGGTGGTGGTCGGCGGGGTCGCGATCTTCGGCGGCAGCGGCACGGTGGTTGGGGCGGCCCTGGGCGCGCTGCTGCTGAACACCATCCAGCAGGCGCTGGTCGCCGTGCGCAGTTCCTCCTTCTGGAGCGAGGCCATCGCCGGCGCCCTGCTGCTGGCCGCGATCGCGTTCGACCGGTGGCTGTCGCTGCGCGTCGCCCGCGGCCTGCGCTCGGCCAAGGGGGCACACCGGGACCTGTCCGTGGCCAGCCGAGGGAGCCCGACGTGAGCTCGGAAATCGCGCCGCCCGCCGCGGGCCAGCACGCCCCGCCGCACGCGCCGGCCGGGGATGCGGGCGCACGGCCGGCGCTGTGGCGCAGGGCGCTCCGCTGGGAGACGGGCCTGGTGGTCGTGCTGGTCGCGGCGCTGGTGTTCGGCAGTTCGGAATCGGCGACGTTCGCCAGCCAGACCACGCTGTTCTACGCGGGCATCAACATCGGCTACATCGCGATCATGGCGTTGCCCATGACGCTGATCGTGGTGACGGGCGAGATCGACCTGTCGGTCGCGTCGATGCTGGGCTTGTCCGGAGCGGTCCTGGGTGACCTGTGGCATCACGGCTGGCCGATCTTGCCCGCGATCGTGATCGCCCTGCTGGCCGACGCGGCCGGCGGCGCGCTCAACGGTGTCCTGGTCACGAGGGTGGGCCTGCCTTCCATCGCGGTGACGATCGGCACCTTGACGCTCTTCCGCGGAGTAGCGGAGATCCTGCTCGGGTCCCAGACCATCCCGACCGCTTCCGACCGGCCGTTCCCCATGTGGCTGACCAACATCGGGGTGGTCCCGGTGCCCGGGACCAAGCTGTCCTACACCACCGTGATCTTCATCGGCCTGGCCGTCGTGTGCGGCGTGATCCTGCACGTCACGCCGCTGGGCCGCGCGATGTTCGCGGCCGGGCTGCAGTCCGAGGCGGCCCGGTTCGCCGGCATCCGGGTCGCGCGCATGAAGTTCTGGCTCTATGTGTTCTCCGGCGTCATCTGCGCCTTCGCCGGGATCCTGCTGGCGGCGCAGAACTCCTCCGTCAGCTACAACGCGGGCTTCGGGCTGGAGCTCAACGTGGTAGCGATCGTGCTGCTAGGCGGCGTGTCGATCTTCGGCGGCCGCGGCACGATACCCGGGGTCGTGCTGTCTGTGGCCATCGTCGGTTCCCTCCAGATGGCGTTGACCCAGATGAACATCGACCCGAACGTTCAGCAGATCGTGATCGGCGGCCTGCTGCTGATCAGCGTCGTCCTTCCCGGCCTCAGCCGGGGCGCGCGCTGGCTCGGCACCAGGCCAGGCTCGCTGCGGTCCGGTCACAAACCACCGTGGGCGCTGTCTCAGCGCCGCCGGCTGTAGTCGCAATCCCATCAGTTCCGAAACAGCGTTTCCGAAAACAGCGAGGTGGCAGCATGAAACGTATCAATAACTCCGGAATGCGGACGGCCCGCAGACAGCTGGCCGTGGTCCTGGTGGCTCTGCTCACCGGATCAGCCCTCGCGGCGTGCAGTTCTTCGTCCAGTAGCAGCAGTACCAGCACCACGGGCGGCTCGTCCTCGTCGGCGTCGGCGTCGGCGTCCAGCACGGGCATCAAGTCGGGGCTGGTGGTCTACTTCATCCCGAAGGACACCCAGAACCCGTATGAGGTGCTGGCGGACCAGGGCGGCGCCAAGGCCCTGGGCGAACTCGGCGGCAAGGTCGTGGTGAGCAGCGGGACAACGGACACGGCAGCGGCCCAGATCCCGTCCATTCAGGCGGCCATCCAGGCGCACGCGAACGCGATCGTCATCGCCGGAAATGACCCGAAGGCGCTGTGCCCTTCGCTGAACCAGGCCGCGGCCGCGGGCATCAAGATCCTCGCCTTCGACTCCGATGTCAACTGCGGCAGCGCTCCGAACCACCTGTTCATCAACCAGGCGGACACCAAGACCATCGGCACCTCCGAGGTGGACATCCTGGCCAAGGAGATCAACAGCTCCGGCCAGATCGCGATCTTGTCCGCGGCGGCCAGCGCGACCAACCAGAACTCCTGGATCGTGTACATGAAGCAGGAGCTGGCCAAGTACCCGAACATGCACCTGGTCAAGATCGTCTACGGCAACGACGACCCGGCGACGTCGCTGACCGTGCTCCTGGGCCTGCTCTCGGCGTACCCGAACCTGCGCGGCATCATCTCCCCCACCACGGTGGGCATCCAGGCCGCGGCGCAGTACCTCAACACGCACAAGAGCCTGCTCAGCAAGATCGTGCTGACCGGCCTGGGCCTGCCGTCGCAGATGAAGCCTTACGTCCTGGACGGCACGGTCAAGGAGTTCGAGCTCTGGAACCCGTCCAACCTGGGCTACCTCGCTGGCTACGCGGCCGCGGCGCTCGCGTCCGGCACGACGAGCCTGACGACCGGAGCCACCTTCACGGCGGGCACGCTCGGCTCGTACACCGTGCTGGCGCCATCCGGTGCCACCGGGCCCTCGGTGGTGCTGGGTCCGCCGACGGTGTTCACCGCGGCGAACGTCGCCCAGTTCAACTTCTGATCACCGCCGCTGGTGCCCGGCCGCGCCCGGCCGGCCGGGCACCAGCGGCCTGAGGTACGACGAGGAGGCTCCGAGCCATGGCGCGCTACTGCTTCCTGCTCCAGGTGCGGCCCGACCTGCTGGCCGAGTACCGCGAACGGCACGCCGCGGTCTGGCCGGACATGCTGCGCGCGCTGCACGAGACCGGCTGGCGCCACTACTCGCTTTTCGCCCGCCCGGACGGCCTGCTCGTCGGTTACGTCGAAGCCGACGATCTCGCCGCGGCGCAGCGGGCGATGGCCGCGACCGAGGTGAACGCGCGCTGGCAGGCGGAGATGGGCCGGTATTTCACCGGGCTCGACGGCCGGGCCGCGGACGAGGCGTTCGTCGTACTTGAGGAGGTATTCAACCTCGAGGATCAGCTAAGCCGCCTGGACTAGCCGACGACCACCCACAGCACAGGGGAGCCCTGATGACCGCTTCCGCAAATACTCATACCAGCCCCAGCGGCCTGACCCGGATCGCGGGCAGGCGCGCCAAGGTCGGCCTGGTCGCCGGGGGACTCGGCGCGTACTGGCCGCAGTTTCCCGGCCTGCTCCCGCAACTGCGGCAATCGGCCGCGCTCGTGGCCGACCGGATGCGCGCCCTGGACTGCGACGTCGTCGACGTCGGCTTCATCTCCGACGCCGAGGACGGGGCCCGGGCCGCCGAGCAGCTGCGCGTCGCCGGGTGCGACCTGATCGTCTGCTTCCTCACCACGTATATGACCGCGTCGATGGTGGTGCCGATCGCCCAGCGCAGCGACGCGCCGGTGCTGCTGATCAACCTTCAGCCCACTGAGGCGATGGATCATGCCACCTTCGACACGGGCCAGTGGCTGGCCTACTGCGGCGCGTGCCCGCTGCCCGAGATGGCCAACACCTTCCGGCGGTGCGGGGTTCCGTTCCGGTCCGTCTCGGGCTATCTGGCCGACGAACGGGCCTGGACCACGATCGCGCGCTGGATCAAGGCCGCCGGGGTGCGCGGCGGCCTTAGGCGCGGCCGCCACGGGCTGATGGGACACCTGTACCCGGGGATGCTCGACGTCTCGACCGACCTGACCTTGGTGTCCGCCAACCTCGGCGGCCATGTCGAGGTCCTCGAGTTCGACGACCTCCGGGTCCGGGTCAACGCCGTCACCGCCGCGCAGGAGAACGAGCGGATGGCGCTGACCCGCGACGTTTTCCAGATCGACCAGACGGTTCAGGAAGAGGACTTCCGCTGGGCGGCCAGGGTCTCGGTCGGCCTGGACCGGCTGGCCGAGGACTTCAGCCTGGACAGCCTGGCCTATTACCACCGCGGGCTGGACGGCGAGCAGCACGAACGGCTCGCGGCGGGCATGATCCTCGGTGCTTCCCTGCTCACCGCCCGCGGTATCCCGGCGGTCGGCGAGTACGAGTTGCGCACCTCCCTGGCCATGCTGATCACGGACCGGATCGGCGGCGGAGGATCCTTCACCGAGATGCAGGCGCTCAACTTCCGCGACGGCGTCGTGGAGATGGGCCACGACGGACCCGCGCACCTCGCCATCAGCCAGGGCCGGCCCCTGCTGCGAGGGCTCGGCGTCTACCACGGCAAGCGCGGCTGGGGCGTATCGGTCGAGTTCGACGTGAAGCACGGACCAGTCACCGCATTCGGCCTGGGCCAGGAGCGCGACGGCACGTTCCGGTTCGTCGCCTCGGCGGGCCGGGTCGTGGCCGGCCCGCTGCTGCGGATCGGGAACACGACATCCCGGGTGGACTTCGGCTGCGATCCGGGCCGGTGGGCGGACGAGTGGAGCGCGACCGGCATCTCACACCACTGGGCGCTGGGGACCGGCGACCTGCTCCCCGAGCTTCGCACCGTCGCCGAACTGCTCGGCACCGACCTCACCGAGGTGGCACCGTGACCGACGAAGTCAAGGACGCTCTGCGCACGCACGAGATCGAGCTGCCCTCCTGGGCGTTCGGGAATACCGGGACGCGGTTCAAGGTATTCGGCCAGCCCGGGGTGCCGCGCACGCCGTGGGAAAAGGCCGACGACGCGGCCCAGGTCCACCGCTACACCGGCGTGGCGCCCAGCATGGCGGTGCACATCCCCTGGGACACGGTCGACGACTACGCGGCGCTGGCCCGGTACGCGGCCGAACGCGGGATCCGGATCGGCACAGTCAACTCCAACGTGTTCCAGGACGACGACTACAAGCTGGGCAGCGTCTGCAACCCGGACCCGAAGATCCGCGCGAAGGCGCTGGCCCACCTGCTCGAGTGCGTCGACATCATGGACGCCACCGGGTCGCGCGACCTGAAGCTGTGGTTCGCCGACGGCACGAACTACCCCGGCCAGGACGACATCGCGGCCCGGCAGGACCGGCTCGCCGCCGCGCTCCGGGCGGTCTATGACCGGCTAGGCCCTGACCAGCGGATACTGCTTGAGTACAAGCTGTTCGAGCCGTCGTTTTACAGCACCGACGTGCCCGACTGGGGCACCTCGCTGCTGCACTGCCAGGCCCTGGGCCCCAAGGCACAGGTGGTGGTCGACACCGGGCACCACGCGCCGGGCACGAACATCGAGTTCATCGTGGCCCTGCTGCTGCGGGCCGGACGGCTGGGCGGGTTCGACTTCAACAGCCGGTTCTACGCCGACGACGACCTGATGGTCGGGTCGGCCGATCCGTTCCAGCTGTTCCGCATCATGCACGAGGTGATCAAGGCGGGGGCGCTGGCCCCGGTCGCCGGGGTGGCGTTCATGCTCGACCAGTGCCACAACATCGAGCCGAAGATCCCGGCCCAGATCCGCTCGGTGATGAACGTGCAGGAAGCGACGGCCAAGGCACTGCTGGTCGACGCGGACGCGCTGCGCGCGGCCCAGCAGGGCGGGGACGTGCTGGGCGCGAACGCCGCCCTGATGGACGCGTACAACACCGACGTGCGGCCCCTGCTGGCCGAACTGCGCCAGGACGCGGGGCTGGAGCCGGATCCGGTGGCGGCGTATCAGCGATCCGGGTACGCGGAGAAAATAGTGGCGGAGAGGACCGGAGGTGCACCAGCGGGGTGGGGAGCATGAGCGTTGTCGATGAGCTGATCGAGCGGTCGAACCGGCTCGGCGCTGACCCACGGAACACGAACTACGCCGGGGGCAACACCTCGGCCAAAGGCACCGCGGCCGACCCGGTGACCGGCCAGGACGTCGAGCTGATGTGGGTCAAGGGCTCGGGCGGCGACCTGGGCACGCTGCGGCCGGCGGGGCTGGCGGTACTGCGGCTCGACCGGCTGCGGTCGCTGGTCGACGTCTATCCCGGTGTGGACCGGGAGGACGAGATGGTGGCGGCGTTCGACTTCTGCCTGCATGGCCTGGGTGGGGTGGTGGGGTCCGGGCTAACAGGGGCCGGTGCCGCGCCGTCGATCGATACCGCGATGCACGGGCTGGTCGACGCGCCGCACGTGGACCACCTGCACCCCGACTCCGGGATCGCGCTGGCCGCCGCGGCGGACGGGGAGAAGCTGACCGCGCAGTGTTTCAACAAACGGGGCTTCGGCGACCGAGTGGCATGGGTCCCGTGGCGGCGGCCAGGCTTCCAGCTCGGGCTGGATATCGCGGCGATCGCCGCGGCCAACCCGCGGGCGATCGGAGTGGTGCTCGGCGGGCACGGCATCACCGCATGGGGGCAGACCAGCGCGGAGTGCGAGGCCCGGTCGCTGGAGATCATCCGGACCGCCGCGGAGTTCATCGCGGCCAACGGCAGGGCCGAGCCGTTCGGCCCGGTCATCGCGGGCTACGAGCCGCTGCCCGAGGCCGCGCGGCGGGCCCGCGCCGCCGAACTGGCCCCGGTCATCCGCGGCCTGGCCAGCACCGACCGGCCGCAGGTCGGCCACTACACCGACTCCGAGGTGGTGCTCGACTTCGTCTCCCGGGCCGAGCATCCCCGGCTGGCCGCGCTGGGCACGTCGTGCCCGGATCACTTCCTGCGCACCAAGATCCGCCCGATGGTGCTCGACCAGCCGCCGGATGCGCCGCTGGCCGGGGTGGTGGCCCGGTTGAAGGAGTTGCACGCGGCCTACCGCGCCGACTACGCCGCCTACTACCACCGCTACGCCGGGCCGGACTCACCGCCCATGCGCGGCGCCGACCCGGCCATCGTGCTCGTGCCCGGCATCGGCATGTTCAGCTACGGGGCGACCAAGCAGACCGCGCGGGTGGCCGGGGAGTTCTACGTCAACGCGATCAACGTGATGCGCGGCGCCGAGGCGATCTCGGCGTACGCGCCGATCGACGAGGCGGAGAAGTTCCGGATCGAATACTGGGCGCTGGAGGAGGCCAAGCTCGCGCGCATGCCCAAGCCCAGGCCGCTGGCCACCCGGATCGCCCTGGTCACCGGGGCCGGGTCGGGGATCGGCCGGGCCATCGCGCACCGGCTGGCCGCCGAGGGCGCGTGCGTCGTGGTGGCCGACCGGGACTCCGGCAGCGCGGCCGCGGTGGCCGCCGAGATCGGCCACGGGGTGAACGCCGACGTCGCGGTGCCCGTTACCGCCGACGTGACCGACGAGGAGCAGGTGGCGGCGGCGGTGGCCGCGGCGGCGCTGGCCTTCGGCGGGGTCGACCTGGTGGTGAACAACGCCGGGCTGTCCATCTCCAAACCGCTGCTGGAGACCACGACGGCCGACTGGGACCTGCAGCACGACGTGATGGCGCGCGGGTCGTTCCTGGTTTCCCGGGAGGCGGCGCGGGCCATGAAAGCCCAGGGCCTGGGCGGCGACATCGTCTACATCTGCAGCAAGAACAGCGTGTTCGCCGGGCCCGCCAACGTGGCCTACGGTGCGGCCAAGGCCGACCAGGCGCACCAGGTCCGGCTGCTGGCCGCCGAGCTCGGCGGGGACGGGATCCGGGTCAACGGCATCAACCCCGACGGCGTGGTCCGCGGCTCGGGCATCTTCGCCGGCGGGTGGGGCGCCCAGCGGGCCGCGGTCTACGGCGTGGCCGAGGAGGACCTGGGCGCCTACTACGCCCAGCGCACGCTGCTGAAACGGGAAGTCCTGCCGGAACACGTCGCCGCCGCGGTCGTGGCCCTGACCGCCGGGGACCTGCCGCTGACCACCGGGCTGCACATCCCGGTCGACTCGGGAGTGGCCGCCGGGTTCCTCCGGTGAACCCGCTCCGGGTTGCGGCGATCGACCTGGGCGCGGCCAGCGGCCGGATCGTCATTGGATACCGAACGGACCGTGGTTTCAGCCTCCGCGAGGTGCACCGCTTCGCCAACCAGCCCCGGCCCGTCGGCGGCGTGCTGCGCTGGGACGCCCGGTCGCTGTTCGCCGGGATCCGCGCCGGGCTGCGGACCGCAGCCGCGGACGGCCCGCTCGACGCGGTGTCCGTTGACGGCTGGGCGGTGGATTACGGGCTGCTGGACAGCGACGGCGAGCTGATCGCCGACCCGGCCAGCTACCGGGACCCGCGCAGCGGGCCGCCGTTCGCCGCCGTCACCGGCGGCGGCGTGAACGGGGTCGACGCTCGCCGGCTGTACCAGGCCACCGGGATCGCCCCGCAGCCGATCAACACGGTGTTCCAGCTGATGGCCGAGCACGACCTAGACCGGGCCCGGCACGCCGTCCTGGTCCCCGACCTGATGACCTACTGGCTGTCCGGGCAGCTCGGCACCGAGCTGACCAACGCCTCCACCACGGGACTGCTCGACACCCGGAATATGACATGGGCAGACCAGATCGGTGAGGCACTGGCCGTTCGGACAATAATGTTTCCCCCGCTTCGGACGGCAGGCGAGGTGGCCGGGCCCGCCGTCCCCGGGCTAGGTCTGGCGCGCCCGCCGCAGGTGATCGTCGGGCCGTCGCACGACACCGCCGCCGCGGTGGCCGGCGTGCCCGCCGCGCAGGAGGGCTTCGCCTTCGTCTGCACCGGGACGTGGGCGCTGGTCGGGGTGGAGCTGCCGGCGCCGGTGATCAGCGAGGCGGCCCGTCAGGCCGGGTTCAGCAACGAGGCCGGTGTGGACGGGACCACCCGGTTCCTGCGCAACGTGACCGGATTCTGGCTGCTGCAGGAGTGTGTCCGGGAATGGGGGCGGGTCGACCTGGACGAGCTGACCAGGGCGGCCGGGCGGGTGCACGGGCTTCGGGCCCTGGTTGACGTCCAGGACCCGGCGTTCCTGCCGCCGGGCGGGATGACCGCGCGGATCGTCGGGGCGTGCCTGCGGGCCAGCGGCGCGGCGTTGCCGGGCCGGGCGGAGATCCTGCGCTGCATCCTGGACAGCATGGCCGTGGCGATCAGGCAGGCGGTCCGCGACGCGGTCCGGCTGAGCGGCCGGCCGGTGCGGACCGTCCACGTCGTGGGCGGCGGCGTGGCCAACCCGCTGTTCTGCCAGCTGGTCGCGGACGCCTGCCAGCTGCCCGTGGTCGCCGGGCCGACCGAGGCGGCGTGCTGGGGCAACACCTTGATCCAGGCCCGGGCGCTCGGCGCGGTCGGCGGGCCGGGCGGGTCGCTGCCCGAGCTACGGGCCGTGATCCGCCGGGCGGTCCGGCTGGCGGAGTACGTGCCGTCCGGTACGGATCAGGCGTGGGACCGGGCCGAGGAGATCGTGCTGGCCAGCCGGTCATAACGGACGGCGGGCGGCCACCCAGCGGAACGTGTTGACCAGCGTGACCACGCCGTTCTCCTGGAATCGCGCGAGGGCGCGCTTGAGGACATCCCGAACTTCCGGCTCGCCGGCCGCCTCGACCGCCCGGGCGCCGCCCGCGGAGCAGAGCAGCGCCCGGATTGCGTCGTCCATGGTCGTGTATCGCCAGTGGCACACGACCTCGCCGCTCGCAGCGACCGGCAGGCCGGCGCCGGCCAGGGCGGCCTCCAGGTTGCCCGGCGCCGACAGCGCGTAGGGGGCGTGATCGCCGGCCCGGTCGGGCGGGATGAGGGCGCTCATCGCCTGGTGGACGACGGTGCCCCGCGAGCGTTCGGGCGCGGCGAACAAGCTGGCCACCACGCGGCCGCCCGGACGGGTGACGCGGGCCGCCTCGCGCAGCGCTTGCTGGGGGTCACCGGCGAACTGGAACGCATTGATCCCGGTCACCGCGTCGAACGTGGCGTCCGGGTAGGGCAGCGACTCCATGTCGCCCTCGCGCAGGTCGGCGCCGGGGAGCCTTTCTTGGGCGAGCCGGAGCAGGCCGGGGCTGACGTCCAGGCCCGCCGGGATCGCACCGCGTTCTTTTGCGAGTACCAGGGTCAGACCGGAGCCGCAGCCGACGTCGAGCAGGCGGGCGCCTGTGGCTATCGCGGCCGCGTCGAGGACCGCCTCGAACAGCGGCTGGTTGTGCGCCTCGGCTAGTTCGGCCCAGGCCCGCGGGTCGGTGCCCCACAGCCGGCGCTGGACCTGTGCGGCGGCGCTGAGGTTCATCGTCGCAGGGCCTGGAGGCGGGCGTGCATTCCGTCGATGACGTCGTTGTTCTGGTGGACTTCGACCGGGTGGGCGAACAGCGGGCCGCCGTCGTGCCAGGCGACGTCGATCGGGCCCGAGCGGGCGGTGTTGATCAGGCGGCAGCCCAGCCGGGCCAGGCGGGCACTTTCCGCTGTGACGTCGGGGACCACCCAGGACACGTGGCTGACCGTGCCCGGGACCGGGTTGAGCGCGGCCGCCAGGCGGTCATCGATGGCGTGGACCTGATTGAGCTCGACGACGGCCGGGCCCCAGGCGGCGAACGCGGCCGCGTGGTCGAACACGACGTCACGGTGTTTTTGGGCGCCGACGGTCAGCGTGAACTCCTCGAACGTCACGTGCTCGATGACGTGGAAGGGACCGACGCCCAGATCGCGCTGCCATTGCTCCATCGCGGCGTCCAGGTCATCGACCCAGTAGCCGATGTGGTGCAGGCTGGTCATCGTGCCTGGTCGCGGCCCTGGAGCGCGCCGCCGCCGAACTGCCGGTCGTGGTCCATGGTCATCCGCATGAACGGGTAGACGTAGTCGCGCATCTCCTGTTCGTAGGCTCCGATGGCGGCGGTGAGGGGTTTGTCACCGGCCGAGAGCTGGTCGAGCAGGTGCGCGGCGTCGCGCAGCGCGAGGTTCGCGCCCAGGCCGAGCGTGGGGAGCATGGCGTGGGCCGCGTCGCCGACCAGTGTGACCCGGGACGGTTCCCAGGGCGGGGCCGGCTCGAGGAAGCCGAACGGGATCACAAAGATGGAATTCAGGTCGACGTTGCTTACCAGTGCACGGGCGGCGGGGTGCCAGCCGTGGATCGCGTCGAGCATCGCGTCGCGGAGCATGGCCGGGGTGGCGTTTGTCCACTGCGACGCAGGCGGGATCACGGTGCTGGGCGGGACGCTGCAGCTGATCATCACGTAGTCCTCGACCGGTTCGAGGGCCACGTCGGGGGCGATGGCGGCCGCCGCTTCTTCTGGACGCTGGCGGGGGCGGTAGACGGCGATCAGCAGCCGCGAGCCGGTGCGGTCCGCGGCGATGATCACGCCTTCGAACAGGTGCGGCGGGAGCTGGGCGGCTAGTTGCGGGGTCAGCGGCGTGCGGCCGAAGACCCCGAGACCTCGCACGCCCGTGTCGATGACCGTGGTGCCGGGGAGCTTGCGGGCCCGGACGGCCGAGCGGATGCCGTCGGCGCCGACCAGGACGTCGCCCTCGGCGGTGCTGCCGTCGGCGAGCGTCGCGGTGACGTGGGTGCTGGTTTCTGTGTAGCCGGTGACCGGCGTGCCGGGGTGGAACGAGTCGCCCAGCCTGGCCCGCAGGATGGTGCGCAGCGTCCTTCTGTGCACCCCGGTGTGCGGGCGTCCGCCCTCGTTGGGCGGGCCCAGGTGCGGCTGGGAGCT
>Ga0070735_10002156_pt1 | contig 18046 bp, 16 predicted proteins | sample Coa_R1_FD_66443 | JGI IMG/M metagenome (GOLD analysis project Ga0070735, IMG submission 66443) | Surface soil microbial communities from Centralia Pennsylvania, which are recovering from an underground coalmine fire - Coalmine... | ecosystem: Environmental > Terrestrial > Soil > Unclassified ... | reverse complement strand
GCGCTCGGGGCGTCGACACCTTCTTCTCTCATGATGTCGACGCACAGATCGACGCACTCGTTGCAGATGTACACGGCCCCGGGACCCGCCACGACCTTGCGAACCTGGTCCTGTCTCTTGTCGCAGAAACTGCACCGGACCAGTTCGGACACGTGATCAGGCTATCGCCGCCGAGGAACGTGTCAGGCGTGAGCGCAGGAGGGGTAGGGGCCACCGGTGGGCACTGCCCGCTCCTGGCCGCCAGTGTCCTCGTGGGCGCCGGGCGCGGTCTCGCTTTCATGGGCTCGCTCGGCGACGTGAACGAGATCGCTCCGGAGGACCGCAAGGCCAACGTCGTCGCCAGCTACGACGTAATCGTCGACCTGGCACGGCGATCCGCGTCTGCGTCGTCGGCGTCCTCGCCGGTCCACTCGGGCTCTTGGCGGCCATCTCGACGTTCTCCTACGTCGTGCTCGCCGTCTGCGACGTCGGGGGGCGTCGCCGTCTTGAAGGAGCGTCGCCCGGCGAATTCGGCGCGCGAGACTGGGTCCGTGTCGAAGAAGGAGGTCGACGACTACCTGGCATCGTTGGAAGAGCCGAAGCGCGGCACCCTGGAAGCCCTGCGGCGAACGATTCTCGAGGTCGTCCCGGAAGCTGAGGAGGGCATCTCGTACGGTGTCCCGGCGTTCAGGTTGCAGGGCAAGGTCGTCGCGGGCTTCGCGGCCTTCAAGAACCACTTGAGCTACTTGCCCCACAGCGGCTCGGTCTTTCCCGAGCTCGGCGACGAGTTGTCGTCCTACACGACGTCCTCGGGAGCCCTTCAGTTCCCCGTCGACCGACCGTTGCCGAAGGCTCTCGTCAAAAAGCTCATCGCGGTCAGGAAGCGACAGGCCTTGGGCTGAGCCCGACGATGGGCTCGTGGCTCACCATTCGTCGCGAGCTGTCGCCTCTCGCAACAGCGCGGCCAGGAGCTCGGCTTGCGAGTGGACACCGAACTTCTTGAAGATGGCCGCGAGGTGATTCCGCACGGTGCTCGCGCTCAGGAACATCGTGCGGGCGATCTCGGCGACTCCCTCGCCAGAAGCAAGCCGGGACACGATCTGCGTCTGCCGTGCGGACAGCTCATTGCCGACGGGCAGCGAGGCCAGTGCGGGCAAGGTGTCGAGAGTCTCGAAACCCAGAGCTTCCAGCGCACAGTGTCGGGCTTGGCTCTCGAGATCGTCCCCGACGTCGACGGCGGCTGGAGGCAGCGGGCTGATCACGACGCCGAACCGAGGCGGATGGTGGCCGCACATGCCGACCAGGAGGCAGCAGAGACCGGCCCAACCAGCGTCGGCGACACGGATGCGAGTGGGCACACTGACGCCCACTCCGCCGTCGGCGGCGCGATCGGCCGCGTTCAACAAGTCGCCGACAGACGTCGGGTGCACCAGCCCGAGAAGCGGGTAACCCCGGAGCTCGGCGCCCGTGACACCCAGGAGCGATGCATCTGCGCTCATGTACTCGATCTGCCAGTCGTGGTCGGTCACAGCCAGGACGACGGGGGCTTTGCCCCCGGGGGGCTCGATGTCGGTGGCAAAGGAGTGCTCGGACGTGAGAAACCAGGTTCCGTAGGCCGTGCTCGGGCCTTCGACGCGTCGGCCCCAGACGTGGAGCTTGACGTCGTCGCCTCCGGGCGTCACGACGTCTCGGACGACGTGGTAGCCGTCCACCGCCCTGGTTGCCATGGCCGAATACGCCTGGCGCGCCGAATCTTGTGCGTCGGGTCGGATGAGATCGATGGCGTCCGTGCCAACCAGTTCGTCGACGGTGGTTCGCAGTAGCTCGGCCGCCCTGTCATTGGCGGCGACAACCTCGTAGGTGGAGAGATCGGTCACGATCGCGGCCACCGGCAAGTCCTGCACGCCGGCAATCACGTCTTGCAGGTCGTGGACGGTCACGCGCTGCCCCGCTCTGTCCCCATCAGATGATATCCGTCAAGGAGTAGCCACCCCTGCTGAGGACACACCGCACGGGGAGAGTCATCCCGTTGCGTTCGTGAGGAGACGAAGGGAACCCGCCAACGTGGGCCGCTCGAGGAAGTGGCCGTACTTGCGGTGCCACGTGCCGTCCTCGAGATCGGCGCGCAGCCTCGCGACGGCTCGTGCTTCCACCTCGTCGTCGACGAAACCCCATGCCGATTGGGCCCGCCGGACACTCTCGTCGAGAAACCTCTCCGGGCGGGCGTAGTAGGCCTCGGTGAATCCGTCGTGGCAGTCGATCGGCACCGGAACGGCGGTGACCGTCGTCGTCCCCCCGAGCTGATCGGCGATCCAGTCGAGCGGCTGATATCGGTGCCGTTCGGCCTCGACGAGCTCGGGGACGTAGTCGGCCAACCAGAAGTCGTCGAGGGCGTCTCCGTCGAAGGTCAAGATCACGACCGGGCCCGACGCCACGCGCCTCAGCTCCCGCAACCCGGCTGCCGCATCGGACCATTGGTGCAGGGTCACCATGGCCATGGCGGCATCGAAGACGCCGTCGTCGAACGGGAGGCACTCCGCGGTGGCGTCGATCGCCGGGACCCGGTCAGGTGGACGTTGTGAGCGCATCTGCGCCGACGGCTCGACGGCCACCACGTATCGGTCGACAGGTTCGTAGGAGCCCGACCCCGCACCGACGTTGATGACCCGGCGCGCTGCACCGAGCGCGTCGTGGACGAGCGCTTCTATGCGCGGGTCGGTACGCCGGTGTCGAGCGTACGACCACCCGCCACATTCGTAGTCGAAGTCACCTGCACGCCGAACCTCCATCGGACCACTTCAGCACCAGGCACAGGGAAGCCTCAAGGCGGCCCCTTGGGTCAGTGCACCGGGAAGCGTGCGAACACCTCCTGTTCGTCGATGGGGCTCGTCCGCACCGTGAGCTTCAGGTCCCATGTCCCGGCGAACGGGAAGGTGAAGCCCGTCGCCAGGTAATGGCCGGGCCCCCCCACCCGCAGCGGCACGACGATGGGACCGATCGACTCCGCCGGGAGGGTGACCGCGGCGTCGAGCTCGGGGATGCCCACGGGTTGGCCCAGCCGGCCGAGGACGTAGAAGTGGAACTGATTGCCCGGTCCGGCGCGAGCTGGCCCGATCACCGCGTTCACCTGGACGCCGAGGACGTCGAAGCTCTGCGTGAACGGCTGGGCCGCCGCGACCTTGGCCGGCGCGGCGTTGACGAGCAGGGAAGTCGCCGCCAGCACACCCACGGCCAGGGCTGCTTCGGCCAGCACCGACCGCCGGAGCCTGCGAACCATCCGGCGCGCCCACTGCTCACCCGCCTCGTCCTGCTCGCACGCGGTCACCACGGGCGCGGCCCGGGTGAGGACGCCGCCTCCTGCGGTTTCCCTGGCGCGGTGTCCAGCGATCACCGGCCCGAGGCGCGGCGCGTCCCCGCCGCGTGAGGGCGGCGGTACGTCGGCCATCTTGCCCACATACCGCCGGCTGAACGACGCCGCGCCGACCATGGCGATCGCCACGGCCACCTTCACCACCAAGGTGCGCCCGTAGGTGGTGTGGAACAGCGCGTAGAAGCTCCCCACCTGGCGGATGGATTGGACGACGCCGGTCGCCACGATGAGGACGACCGCCCCGAACGCGTAGTTCGAGAACCGCCTGGCCACTCGCCCCACTTCGTCGGGGCGGTCCGCGGCCACGCCGCCCGGGATGAGGAGACCGGCGAGCACTGCGAGGCCGCCCAGCCACACCGCCACGCCGACGAGGTGCCCGACGTCGAGGGCCACCCCGACAGGAACGCTTCCGGTGCTCGACGCGTGTCCGGCGAGGCCGGGCGTCGCGAGGAGTCCCAGCGCAACCACCGCCCCGAAGACCATCCAGGGAACCGGTGGGCGCGCCGACGCGGCCACAAATTGTCCCGGTTCACCGCGGCGACGAGCGCGCCGCGTCAGCACGACCAGCGCGGGCACGAACGCCGCGCACAGGACGAGGCGGAGAAGTTCGACCTCGCCGAAGCGGGTGTGCAGTACCTCGTCGAACAACGACGGCCGCGCGATGTCGCCCAACGGGAGGTCGGCCGCGTAGACCCCCTGGACGGCGATGCCGAGCACCGTGGCCACCGCCAACGTGCCCCACAACCACCACAGCAGCCCACGCACGCGCCTCGTGGCGGCCCCGGTGGGCCACACCACGAGCACGACCGCAGCCACGCCCACGACGAGCACGAGGGCGACGAAGGCGACGAACCGGACGATGCCGAACACCACGCCCACGGCTGGGCTGCCCGACTCCTTGGCCAGCGCATTGGCGAGGGAGGCCGCCTTGGGCACCCCGTTCGCCGTTCCCACGCTGAACACGAAGGCGCCATGGACGGGATGCGAGTCCGCCGAGATGACGCGCCACGCCACGACGTAGGTCCCCTTGGCCAGTCCGGCCGGCAACGCGATCGCGACCGACGAGTCGTCCCCGGGCAGGTGGTGGGTCCCTCCCTCGTCGACGCGGCCACCCGTCGGGCCCAGCACGCGGATCGAGCCGAAGTCGATTTCGACGGGCTCGTCGAAGTGCAGCACCACCTGCCTCGGGGGGCTCGTGAGCACCGCCGAGGTGCCCGGCTGGGACGATTCCAGGTACGCATGAGCGCTCGCCGGGCCGGCCGCGCCGAGCACGACGAGCACCGGGACGACGGCGACAGCGAGCCATTTGCCCAGGCGACGGCCCCCTGTCACGACCCACATCCTCCCAGGAGTTCGGCTACCGTCTTCGTCGGTGGGGCTACGGCGCGGGGTCAGCCTGCTCTTGGCGTTCGGCGCGTTCGTCGCCGTTGCGGTGGTCGCAGTGAGCTTGCGGACCACCCAATCTGCGTCGGCGGTCACGACGCTCACGCTGCAGAACTCGATCTCGTACACCCCCAACGCCACAGGTGGGGGCACCGACGACTACCACTGCACGCTCGTCGACCCGCACGTCACGAAGAACTCGGAGATCGTCTCCAGCGAGTTCTTCCCCCAGAGCCTCGAAGTCCACCACGCCATTCTGTTCCTGGTGCCGCCCAACCTGGCGGCCCAGGCGCGCGCCGCCGACAAAAACGGACAGGGATGGACGTGCTTCGGCGAGACACCGCTACCGGGCTCCAACCTCGGGCAGATCTCCGACACGCCATGGCTCACGGCTTGGGCGCCCGGGCACGGTCGTGATGTCGTGCCTGCCGGCACAGGTGTGCCGCTCCCCGCCGGCAGCCTGGTAGTGATGCAGATCCACTACAACCTGCTCGTCGGGGACCAACCGGTGCGCAGCAAGCTGGTGCTCGACACCGTGCCCGCGACCGGGAACCTGAAACCTTTGGGCCTGGACCTCCTGCCCGCTCCACCCGATATCCCGTGCCCGGCCGGCGTGGAAGGACCGATGTGCAACCGGCTGGTGTCGCTCGCCGACCTTGGGCAGCGCTTCGGTCACGACCAGGTGAATTTCGTCAACATCATCGAGAAGGTCTGCGGCCGCAACGACATCAGCCCACCTGCCGGTGACACCACGTCGTGCATCTGGCCCGCACCCGATGGCGGCAGCAAGATCGTACGGGTGGCGGCGCACATGCACCTGCTGGGCCGGCAAATGCAGATGATCCTCAACCCGGACAGCGCCAACCCGGTGACGTTGTTGAACGTCACCAATTACAACTTCGACTACCAGCGCTCCTACGACCTGGCCAAGCCGGTGAGCGTGGCGCCCGGTGACACCATCGAAGTCAAGTGCACGTACGACCCCACGTTGCGGCAGAAGCTGCCGCAGCTGCGCAAGCTCCCCCCGCGTTTCGTGACGTGGGGCGACGGGTCGTCGGACGAGATGTGCCTGGGTCTCGTCCAGTACGTCAGCAACTGACGCCGCACGTCCGCCGCACGCGAGCCGTGCGGACGCCACCCGGCCGCATGCCACATCTCATGCATTGGGCAACAAATGCCCTCGGCATGCGACTTCGCCGTCAATTTTGGCGATAGACGGCCTGTCGTACCGGTACAAGGCTGTCGTCCGCGCGAAATGCCGGCGGCGTTTCGCCTGACATCAAGGGGGCCGCGATGGGCATGCGGGAATCGCTCAACGCCTTTCTTCGTCCGAATCAGGTACGGCACGTTCTCACGGCGATGTGCGCGACGTCACTCGTCGTCGGGAGCGTGGTCGTCGTGGCGGCGATGCCCGCGATCGCAACGAGCTGGACGGTCATTGAGGCTCCCCTCCCCGCCAACACCGCCGCCGACCCCTCTCCCACCTATGTCTCGGTGGCCTGCGCGTCGAGCGCCGCGTGCGCCGCTGTGGGCGACTACTTCGATACCTCGAGCACCTCGCGGGGTCTCATCGACACGTTGTCCGGAGGTGCCTGGAGCGCCACCGAGGTCCCCCTGCCGGCCAACGCCAACACCAGCCATGCTGCTACTCCCAACCAGGTCGTGTGCCCGTCGGCCGGGGCGTGCACCGCCGTCGGCAGCTACCTCGACAACTCGACGCCGTCAGGGCAGAGCCGCGCCTTCATCGACACCTTGTCCGGAGGTATCTGGAGCGCGACGGAAGCTCCTCTTCCCGCCAACACCAGCACGACTCCAGCGGCTGTCCTCAACTCGGTGGCATGCAACTCGTCGGGAGCCTGCACGGCGGTCGGCACCTACGACGACGCGTTGGGCAACACCCAGGGACTGATCGACATCTTGTCGGGGGGCGTGTGGACCCCGACCGAAGCTCAGCTGCCGGTCAACGCCGCCCTCACCGGTCAAGTCGCCAGCCTTGATTCGGTGGCGTGCGCCGCCGCGGGGGCATGCACCGTCGTGGGCAGCTATACCGATACGTCGGGCGACACCCAGGGGCTGATCGACACCCTGTCGGGGGGCGTGTGGACCCCCGCCGAAGCCGCCCTGCCGTCCAACGCCGCGGCCGACCCCTCGGTCTCGTTCACGTCGGTGGCGTGCCCGTCGACAGGGGCGTGCGCCGCCATCGGCGACTACCTCGACTCGGTGGCTCACGACCACAACCTGATCGAGACCTTGTCCGGTGGCACGTGGAGCGACATCGAGGCGCCCCTGCCGGCCAACGCGGCCGCCGACCCCCATCCGGTCGTCAGTGGTCTGGCGTGCGACGCCGCGGGGAGCTGCACCGCGGTGGGCGACTACATCGACAATTCGAGTCCGATGGGCTTCCAACAGGGCGTCATCGACACGTTGTCCGGCGGCACCTGGAGTGCCGTCCAGGCGCCCTTGCCCGCGAACCACGCGGTCCCGACCGGCTTCCCCTTCGCCCACCCCTTCAACAGCCTCACCACGGTGACGTGCCCGTCGGCGGGGACCTGCACGGCCGTGGGCCTCTATGCCGACAACCAGACGCCCACCGGGGAGGACCAGCCTCTCGTCGACGCGTTGTCCGGGGGTATCTGGAGTCCCGTCGAGGCACCCCTGCCGGCCAACGCCACTTCCAGCGGTCAGGCCTCCATCCTCGACGCGGTGGCGTGCGCCTCGGCCACCGTGTGCGCCGCCGTGGGCGAGTACGACACGTCCGGCAGCCGACAGGGCCTGATCGAGTCCATCGGCATCTCGTCGCCTCCCCCGTCGTGCCCGGGCGGTTTCGCCATCACGACGGCGAGCCCGCTGCCGAGCGCCACCCACGGGGATCCCTACACGCTGTCGTTGTCCGGCTGCGGAGGCACCCCGCCCTACAAGTTCAAGAAGATCGGGAAGCTTCCGAAGGGCCTCAAACTCAGCCACACCGGGGTCATCTCCGGAACGCCGGCGAAGCCGGGCAGCGCCACGTTCAACGTGAAGGTGACCGACAAGGCGAAACCCAAGCACACCGTGACCCAGACGTTCTCGCTCACGGTCAACTGACGAGCCCGGGGACCCGGCGCGCTCGCGGCCGCTTGAGTCTCAGTCGCCCGCCCAGCACCCCATGATGACGTCGGCCACGGTGTCGGCCACGTCCGCGGAGCTCGTGGCGGGCACCCCGAACTGGGCCGGCAAGCCCGAGATGTCGACGAGGAGCACCTTCCAGTCCTTGCGCGCCACCACCGAGCCGTTCTGGGTGGTGAACGCCCCCTGGCCGAGCCCGCTCAGCGAGCCGGTGTCGCCGAGCTGGCTCCCGAGACCGTGGAAGTACGACAGCGTCTCGCTCCACGACGACAGCTCCTTGACCGTCAGGACGAGCTGGCCGCTCGAGTAGGCGAAGCGGCACGTGTACTGGTGGTCGGCCCAGGTCGGGCTGACGGGCTGTTGCGGCGACACGCCGAGAACGTTCGCCAGCTCGCTCTGTGTCTTCTCCGCACACACCATCTTCGAGACGTCGGAAGGAAGCGCACCCGCCGGCAGCGGGGGGCGCGTCGTGGTGGTGGTCGACCCCCGTGCGCCCCGGGCGGGAGACGTCGAGCAGGCCGCGGCGAGCAAGCCGACGCCCGATGCGAAGGCGAGCGCCACGATGGTGCCACGCCAACCGTGCCCCCTCGTCCGCACGGCAGGCGAGCGTATCGGAGGTGGTTTTCGATTCAGCCGCGGGCGGCGGCTGGCGTCAGCGGTCGCGGGTGAGGACCAGCCCGCTCGTGGGCACGCCCGTGCCGGCGGTCACCACCACGTGCTCGGCGCCCTCCACCTGGTTGACGGCGGTGCCGCGCACCTGGCGGACGCCTTCGGCGATGCCGTTCATGCCGTGGATGTACGCCTCGCCCAGCTGCCCTCCGTGGGTGTTGGTGGGGAGCTTGCCGCCCGGGCCGATGTGGCCTTCACGCACGAACTCCTTCGCCTCGCCCCAGTCGCAGAAGCCGAGCTCCTCCAGCTGGTACAGGACGAACGGCGTGAAATGGTCGTACAGCACGGCGCAGTCGATGTCGTCGGGCCCGAGTCCGGACGTCTCCCACAGCTGGCGAGCCACCACGCCCATCTCGGGCAGGCGCGTCATGTCGTCGCGGTAGTAGGAGGTCATCATGTCCTGCTGGTCGCCAGAGCCCTGGGCGGCGGCGGCGATCACCGCGGGGGCATGCGGGGCGGACCGGGCGCGTTCGAGCGACGTGACCACGAGCGCCTGGCCGCCGTCGGACTCCTGGCAGCAATCGAGCAAGCGCATCGGCTCGACGATCCAGCGCGACGCCTGATGGTCCTCCAACGTGATGGGCTTGCCGTAGAACCACGCCGCCGGGTTCGTGGCTGCGAAGGCGCGGTCCGCCACCGCCACGCGCCCGAAGTCCTCGGTCGTGGCCCCGGTCACGTGCAGGTAACGCTGCGCGAACATCGCCACCCACGATGCCGGGGTGAGCAAGCCGTGCGGTACGTACCACGAGAAATTGGCGTTCTCGGCATTGGGCACCGGCGGGCGGGCCTGCACGCCCGTGCCGAAGCGATGCCCGGACCGCTCGTTGAAGGCGCGGTAGCACACCACCACGTCGGCGATCCCACTCGCCACCGCCATGGCCGCCTGCTGCACGGTGGCGCAGGCGGCGCCGCCGCCGTAGTGGATGCGGCTGAAGAACATCAGGTCCCCCATGCCGAGGGTGCGCGCCACCTCGATCTCGGGGTTCGTGTCCGCCGAGAACGTCACGAGGCCGTCGACCTCGGACGGATCGATACCCGCGTCGGCCAACGCAGCGGAGACGGCCTCGGTGGCGAGGCGCAACTCGCTCCGTCCCGAGTCCTTCGAGAATTCCGTCGCCCCGATGCCGCTGATCGCGGTCGTGCCGGCGAAGCTGTGGCGACGGGGGGACGACGCGCTCACGACGCACCCCTTTGAGTGGACGAAGAGCCCGTGGACGGCGCGCCAGGAGAGGACGCAGAGAGCGGCAGCGCCACCCGGACGGTGCCGGTGACGTGGTCGCCGCGGCTGTTGGCGCCCCGCACCGCGATCTCGACCACGCCGCGCCCGTCGCCGCGGCCTTCGGGCACCCCCGCGGAGGTCACGGTCCCCGACAGCACCATGGTGTCGCCGGGGTAGTTCGGCGCGCCGAGCCGGATCGACACCGCCTCGATGCGCGCCCCGGGACCGGTCCAGTCGGTGACGTAGCGCCCCACGAGCCCGTTGGTGGACAGGATGTTCATGAAGATGTCCGGCGACCCGCGCTCGGTGGCCAACCCGGGATCGTGGTGCACGTCCTGGTAGTCGCGCGACGCGATGGCCGTCGCCACGATGAGCGAGCGCGTGAGCGGAATGGGCAGCTCGGGCAGGCTCTCCCCCACCGCGACGTCCTCCAACGCCCGCGTGGCGGCCGTGGCCGGGCTCATCGCGCTCCCTCGGTGACGAGCTCCCCGAGGCGGGCCAGCTCCGCGCCGGGTGAGCCGAGCATCAGCTCGATCTGCTTGCCCCACAGGAAGTACCGGTGGATCGGGAACTCGATGTCCGCGCCGACCCCGCCGTGGAGGTGCTGCGTGGCGTGCACCACGCGTTGGCCGGCGTCGGACGCCCACCAGTGGGCGACGGCGACCGCCTCCGCAGCCGGACGACCGGTGTCGAGTCGCCACGCCGCCTGCCATGTCGTGACGCGGATGGCCTCGGTGTCGATGTACGCGTCGGCGGCACGCAGCATGGTGCCCTGGAACGTGGACAGCGGCCGCCCGAATTGGTGCCGCTCGTTCAGGTAGGAGGCGGCCCGGCGCAGCGCGTCCTCCGTGACGCCCAGCTGGATGGCGCACAGGCCCGTGCGGGCGGTGTCGAGCATCCACGCGATGGCATCGTCACCGGCGTCCGGCCCGGCGACGACGTCGTCGGACGGCACCACGGTGCCGTCGAAGTGCAGATGCGGGTGCACCTGGCGGTCCGTCGTGATGGCGCGCTCGAGCGTCACGCCCGGAGCCGCGGGGTCGACGAGGACGACCGCGCTCGGACCGTCGCCTCCCATGCGGACGGGGACGAGCACACGCGCCGCCAGGTGCGCTTGCGGCACGGCCACCGCCGTGCCCTCCAGACGCCAGGCCGAGCCGTCGGGAACCGCGCGCACGCCCGGCCGGCGCGCGTCGCTCGCGGCCGGCTCGTTGAGGGCGGCGGACAGCCGGGCGTCGCCGGCGACGATCGCCGGCAGCCACCGCGCCTGTTGCGCAGGAGTGCCGAAGCGCGCCAGCGGGGCGGCGCCCAGCACGAGCGTGGCCCACAAGGGCACGGGCGCCACGGCACGGCCCTGTTGTTCGAGCAACAGGCACACCTCGGTGAGCCCGAGCCCCGAGCCGCCGTGCTCCTCGGGAATGCCCAACCCGAGCAGGTGTGCGCGGGCGAGCTCGGACCAGAGCTCCTCGTCGAAACGGTCCGCGGTCTTTTCGACCTCCGCCACGCGCTTCGGTTTCGACTTGCCGGCGAAGATCGCCCCCGCGGCTTCCGCCACGGCCAGCTGTTCCTCGGTGAACGAAAAATCCATCAGGCAGCTCCCCCTGCTGCCGCTGCCCCCGCGACGGCTCCTCCTGCCGCGGCTGCCCCGGCTACGGCGGGGTCGGGCTTGAACATGGCGAGCGTGAGCTCGTCGTCGACGGCGACCATGTCGACCACGACCGGCATGCCCACGTGCACGTCGTCGGGCTCCACGCCGACCAGGTCGGCGACGAGGCGCGTGCCTTCCTCGAGCTCGACCACGGCGATGGGGAGCGGGTAGTCGAAGCCGGGCACCTGCGGGTGGTGGACGACGACATAGCTGAACACCGTCCCGCGGCCGCTCGCCTCCACCGTGTCCCAGTCGAAGGCGCGGCACCTCGGGCAGGCGGGCCGGGGCGGATGGCGCAGCAGCCCACACGAGGTGCACCGCTGGACGAGGAGCTTCCCCTCTTTGAGCCCCTCGAAGAAGAAGGCGTTGTCGTGGGTGATCGCCGGACGGGGCCGCGGGACCTGGGCGGGTGGCGCGGCCACCTGCCGGGGCCGGAAGCGCAGGACCCGGAACCGCATCGTGGCCACCGGCGCGCCGTTCTGGTCGGTGTAGTCCATGCGCGTGGTCACGAAGTGGCCGTCGCCGAGGGCGGTGTGCTTCTCCGGCGAGACCTGTTCGATCACCGACGTCACGGTGAGCCGGTCCCCGATCACGAGCGGCCGCACGTACTCCTGCGAGCAGTCGGTCGCCACCACCGACGAGTAGCCGGCGTCGACGAGGAGCTTCCAGAGCTGCTCGATCGCCGGCGTCCCGTTCGTCGCCGCGGACCACTCGCCGGGCGCGGGCTCCGGGTACCGGTAGCCGCGCATGATCCACGCCTGCAGCATGGTGGGCGGGGCGACGATGCCACCGAAGCCGTTGGCGCGCGCCGCGTCCTCGTCCACGTACACGGGGTTGGTGTCGCCCATGGCGTCGGTCCAGTGCCGGATCATCGCCTGGTTCACCGCGTCGCGGGCCACCATGGGCGGCCCGGACTCGCGGCCCTCGAAGGCGCGCAGTTGCTCGAAGAGGTCGCAGTCGCTCATCTCGACGCCCGGATCATGCCGAGGCCGGTCGTGGCGACGATCTCGCGCTGCACCTCGTTGACGCCGCCCCCGAACGTGTTGATCTGGGCGTGGCGCGCCGAGCGCTCGAGCCTCCCCTGCAGGGCGGCCCCCGGCGATCCCGGCACGAGGTAGCCGCCCACCCCGACGATGCCGAGCAGGCGGCGGTAGATGTCGATGCTCTTCTCCACGCCGAAGACCTTGAGCGCGGACGAGTCGGCCGGCTTGAGCTCGTCGGCGGCCGCCGCGGTCGCCATCCGCCAATTGAGGAGGTACATGGCCTCGAGCTCGGCCTTGCAGCGCGCCAGGTCGGCCTGCACCCAACCGAGCGACAGCACCGGCCGGCCGTCACTCACCGACGTGCGGCGCGCCCACTCCATCACCTCCTCGTAGAGCTGCAGCGCGAACCCGCTCCACGCCGCGAGCCCCACGCGCTCGTGGTTGAGCTGGGTGGTGATCATGCGCCAGCCTTCGTTCTCGGCTCCGACGCGCCGGTCGACGGGCACGCGGACGTCGCTGTAGAACGAGGCGCTCGTCTTGGCGCCCGCCACCGTGACGATGGGCGTGAACGAGAAGCCGGGTGAGCTCGTGTCCACGCACAGGATCGAGATGCCCTTGTGTTTGGGAGCCTCGGGGTCGGTGCGCACCGCCAGCCACACGTAGTCGGCGAGCTCCGCGCCGCTCGTGAAGATCTTCGCTCCGTTGACGACGTACTCGTCGCCGTCGCGCACCGCCCGGGTGCGCAACGACGCCAGGTCGGTGCCCGCTTCGGGCTCGGTGTAGCCGATGGCGAAGTTGATCTCCCCGGACAGGATCCCCGGAAGGAAGAACTGCTTCTGCTCGTCGGTGCCGAACCGCATGATCGTCGGCCCGACGGTGTTGATGGTGACGAACGGGAACGGCGCGCTCGCGCGGCGGGTCTCGTCGAAGAAGATGAACTGGTCGGTGGCGGGCCGGCCCTGTCCGCCGTACTCCTTGGGCCAGCCGATCCCGAGCCAGCCGTCCTTGCCGATGCGGCGCACCATCTGCCGCCACAGCTCCCCGCCCTCGCCGACCTCCCCCACCCCTTCACGGACGTCGTCGGTCAGCAGGTCGGCGAAGTACTCACGCAGCTCGCGGCGCAGCGCCAGCTGGTCGGGCGTCTCCTCCAGGAACATGTCGCCGTCCGTGCTCCGGTCCGGGCCGGGCGCCGCCCGGTCCCGGCCTGTAACTCGTTCTAGTTTGCCCACGGTACCGGACGGGCCCCGCTGCGGACAATCGGCGCGGCCCCCGGCGGTGGCAACCCGCCCCGGGGTGCCCCTAACATCAGTGGAACACGTTCTCATATCGCCGCCGGGGTTGGAGCCGCTGCCACCGGGGTGGGCTGCGGCGGACGTGCGCCCGCGCGGCCGTGGCGACCACGAGGAGGCGCCGGCCATGGAGCTCAGCGACATCGACCTCACCGACTCGAAGAACTTCGTGTCGGGAGTCCCCCACGAGTGGTTCGCCTTCCTGCGCAAGAACGCGCCCGTGTACTGGCACGAGGAGAGCGACGGCCCTGGCTTCTGGACGGTCACGAAGTACGACGACTGCGTGAACGTCAACCGGGACTACGAGCACTTCTCCTCGGCGCGGCGCACGGCGCTCATGTGGGACATGCCCGAGGAACAACTCGAACAGCAGCGCCTCATGATGCTCAACATGGACCCGCCGCTGCACACCCGTTACCGGCGTCTCGTCAACAAGGGCTTCACGCCGCGCATGGTCAACGCGATCGAGCAGAAGATCCACGAGGCCACCGACGACATCATCGACGCCGTGATCGAAAAGGGCGAGGCGGACTTCGTCACCGACATCGCAGCGGAGCTGCCGCTGATCGTGATCGCCGACCTTCTCGGCGTGCCGCAGAACGACCGCCACGCCATGTTCGACTGGTCCAACCGCATGATCGGCCAGGAGGACCCCGAGTACCAGCGGCCCGAGGTGAGCGAGGAATACGCCTCGGAGGCCGCCATGGAGCTCTACGCATACGCGGCCGAGCTCTACGCCAAGAAGCGGGCGGCGCCCACCGAGGACCTGATGAGCGTCCTCGCCGAGGTCGAGGTGGACGGCGACAAGCTGTCGGAGCTCGAGCTCGAGCTGTTCTTCCTGCTGCTCACCGTGGCGGGCAACGAAACGACTCGCAATCTCATCTCGGGTGCCATGCACGCGTTCTTCGACCACCCCGACCAGTGGCAGAAGCTCGTCGCCGACCACTCGCTCCTACCAGGCGCCATCGAGGAGATGCTGCGCTTCGTGAGCCCGGTCATGAACTTCCGGCGGCAGACGATGGCGCCCCTCGAGATCCGCGGCCAGCAGATCGACGAGAACCAGAAGGTCGTCTTCTTCCACGTCTCGGCCAACCGCGACGAGGAGATCTTCGAGAACCCGAACGCCTTCGACATCACGAGGAACCCGAACCCGCACATGGCCTTCGGGGGCGGCGGTCCTCACTTCTGCCTGGGCGCCAACTTGGCGCGCATGGAGATCCGGGTCATGTACCAGCACCTGCTCGACCGGGTGCCGGACATCCACCTCGACGGCGAGCCGAAGCGCCTGCAGTCGGCGTTCATCAACGGGGTGAAGCACCTGCCGGTCGCCTTTACGCCGGCCAAGCCGGTCCGGCGCTGACGGGCCGGTCGCGACCCGAGCCGACCGGCGCCATACCGACCAGGGGGGACGATGCGCTTCCACCAGGCGGTGACGTTCCTGCCGACGCTGCACATGTTGGAGTTGGCGCGCGCGGCCGACGAGCAGGGCTACGACGGCGTCTACGTCTCCGACCACATGTTCTTCCCCCGTGATCGACAGTCGCGCTACACGTACTCGAAGCGTGACGACGGCGCTCCGGGGTTCGGCGACCACTGGGACCCCGACACCGACTGGCCCGACGTGTGGTGCCTCATCGCCGCCATGGCGGCGCTGACCGGGCGGCTGCAGTTCACGACCGGCGTCTACATCGCCCCCGCCCGCGACATCATCACCGTCGCCAAGCAGGTGGGCACGACGGCCGTGATCGCCGAGGGGCGCGTCAACCTGGGCGTGGGCGTGGGCTGGTGCAAGGAGGAATTCGACGCCACCGGCCAGGACTTCACGACACGGGGCAAGCGGCTCGACGACATGATCCCGGCGCTGCGGGCGATGTGGTCCGGCGGTTGGGTCGAGTACCACGGTCCCCACTACGACGTTCCTGCCATGCGCATGGAGCCGTCCCCACCCGGGCCCATCCCCATCATCGGGGGCGGCCACTCCGCTCCGGCGCTGCGCCGGGCGGCGCGCCTGTGCGACGGATGGGTGGCGGCGGGCGCCTACGCCAACGACGAGGCGCGCGGCTACCTGCGCCTGCTCGAGGAGGAGCGCCGCCGGGCCGGCCGCTCCGATGAGCCGTTCCGTATCTTTCTGTCGCTGTGGGCGCCGCCCGACGCCGACCTGTACCGGCGGTTCGAGGAGGAACACGGCGTGACCGACATCCTCTGCGCGCCGGCCATGCTGGCCAAGGTGGACCCGGACGATCCGCCCGAGGTCCAGCTGCGGGCGCGTCTCGACGCTTCGGCGCGCTACGCGGACCGGATCCTGAACGCGATGCGCTGACGCAGTTCGGGGCTGTCGACGGCTGTGACGACGAGGAGGCGGAGGTAGCCATGGGAGAGCTGAAGCTCGGCCTGCAGCTGGGGTACTGGGGCGCCCAGCCGCCCGTCAACGCGCCTCAGTTGGTGACAGAGGCCGAGAACCTCGGCTTCGACTCGGTGTGGACGGCGGAGGCCTACGGCTCAGATGCCCTGACGCCGCTCGCGTGGTGGGGGTCGCGCACCAACCGCGTGCGTCTCGGGACCGCGCTCTGCCAGCTGTCGGCGCGCACGCCGACGGCCATGGCCATGGCCGCCATGACCCTCGACCACCTGAGCGGGGGGCGTCTCGTGCTCGGGCTCGGGGTGTCCGGTCCCCAGGTCGTGGAGGGCTGGTACGGCCAATCGTTCTCGAAACCGCTGGCCCGAACCCGCGAGTACGTGTCGATCGTCCGCCAGGTCCTCGCCCGACAGGGGCCGGTGAGCAACGACGGGCCGCACTATCCCCTTCCGTTCCCGGGAGGGACGGGTCTGGGCAAGCCGCTCAAGTCGATCGTCCACCCGCTGCGCAACGAGATCCCCATCGTGCTCGGGGCCGAAGGACCGAAGAACGTGGCGCTCGCGGCGGAGATCGCGGACGGCTGGTTCCCGATCTTCTTCTCGCCGAACCACATGGGCGAGTTTGCGTCCTCGCTCGACGAAGGCTTCGCCCGGCCCGGCGCGAGGCGGTCGAAGGAGGACTTCGAGGTCATCGCCTTCTGCCCGGTCGTCGTGGACGACGACCTCGAACGCGCCGCCGACTCGTTCCGGCCGATGCTCGCGCTCTACATCGGCGGGATGGGCGCCAGGGAGATGAACTTCCACTTCGACGTGTTCGTGCGCATGGGGTTCGAGGCTGAGGCGCACAAGATCCAGGACCTGTACCTCGACGGCCACAAGGACGAGGCCGCCGCCGTGGTGCCGACGCAGATGATCGAGAACATCGCGCTCATCGGCCCCAAGGAGAAGATCGGCGCCGAGCTCGAAGCCTGGCGGGAGTCGATCGCCACCACGCTGCTCGTGGCCGGGTCGACCGACACCCTGCGGATGATGGCGGAGCTGCTGCTCTGAGGATCAGACGACGCGGCGTCTCGCCCTGCGGGTCGCCATTGAGTCCCCGGCGAGCCGGCCTCAGGGCACCGTCGGCACGTGGTGCACCGTTGTCGTCGTCGTCGCCGCGGCCGTGGTGGGCGTCGCCGAGGACGTCGTCGTCGTCGAGGGTGCCGTCCACGTGGGTGGGGGCGACGGCAACGTGGTCGTGGTCGGGGCAGGCTGCGTCGTCGGCGGAGGTGACGGGGTGGTCGTGGGCGGGGCGGTCGGGGGCGGGGCGGTCGTGGGTGCCGCGGTCGTCGCCGATGCCGAGGTGCCCGACGTCGAAGGCGCCGCCACCGTCGGGGGGTGCGACGCGCTCCCCGCGGGCGATGGAGACGACGATGGTGCGCTCCGCGGGGGCGTCGACGAACCCAGCGCGAGCGTTCCGGGTAGCGCCGTCGTGGCCTGGGGCGCCGGCGTCGGCGCCGTTGCCGGGGCGCTCCCCGCGCCATTCTTGGGGAGCGCCTTCAGCGCGAGCTCCAGAGAGGTCATGGTCGTGGGCGGCGGAAGCGAGCGGAGCGCCTGGGTGAGGGCCGCCTGCTTCTCGGAGGCCGGTAGCGAGTTGTACCAGCGCACGAACGGGTTGTCGGTTGTCGTGGTCACGGCGGGCGCGCCGTGATGCGATGCGCCGTGGGGCGCGGGCGACCCGTTCGCACCGAGCACCCTGGCGAGTTCGACCAGTCCGCTGGCGCCGAAGAGGACGAGCGCCACGGCCAGGAGCACGAGCCCACCGGTGCGGCGACGACCGGTTCGGAGATGTCGACCGGCGTTGGCGCTGCTCGAGTCGTCACCTTCGGCCTCGCGCCAGACGTCGTCCGCACGAGTTCCGGACCCTGCGGTGGGGGCCGCCGCAGCTGGGGCCGCCGCGGTTGGCGCCGGCCCGGGCCCGGCTGGTCGCCCGGCGACAGGCGGCGGGTCGTAGTGCTCGACGCCGGCGTCGCGCACCATCGGCATCGGCTGCCCGCGGGTGAAGAA
>Ga0070735_10002155_pt1 | contig 18056 bp, 20 predicted proteins | sample Coa_R1_FD_66443 | JGI IMG/M metagenome (GOLD analysis project Ga0070735, IMG submission 66443) | Surface soil microbial communities from Centralia Pennsylvania, which are recovering from an underground coalmine fire - Coalmine... | ecosystem: Environmental > Terrestrial > Soil > Unclassified ... | reverse complement strand
GGACCATTGTCGGAGATGATTCGCGGCTTCGCTTCCCGGTACTTCTCCTTAGCTCGCTGTAGAATTAGTTCGACATCAGATTCTCGCATGGACTCCCGTAGGCCCCAATGCACCAGGAAACGACTGAACCCATCCAGAATCGATATGCCAGTGCTGATGCGGCTGCAGGCGCTGCTCGAAACCGGTTCCCTTGCGCGAGGGGTTGCTCTTCCACCGGCATAATAATCCAGCTTGCTTCAACACTCGCCAAACACTCGCCGGACTAACCGCCACAACGTCAGCCTCGAGCATCATGAACGTCAGCCGCCGATCCCCATCAGCGCGCAACGGCACAGTACTTTGTCGTCAACGGATACATTGACTATTTCCTCGTGCGTTTGGGCTGGCGTTGTTTTTCTTTGCGGACGCTGGCTAAGGCTTCATCGATCAGATTCTCCAATTGCCCCGCAGGAATGTCGGCGAAAGCTTGGCGGACCTCACTGACTCTCTGATCGAATAAGCGCCATTTGACCGCTTCCTCTACGAACTTCGAGAGCGCGCCTCTCTTGAGGCCGCGCGAGCCGAGGTGGGAGCGCAAAGCTCGATCAGTGTCTTTCGACCAGACGATGGTTAAGCGGGTGACTTCAGTTTCGGGCATGAGGACCCTCGTAGCCATAACCATATATCAGCACAACTATTTCAGCGGCTTGTGCACTCGAATATGGAGAGAACGATGCGGTATTTTAACCGTCAAGAAACGAGAAAATACGAGAGGGATGACACTTGCAGGGCAACCGACGTTGCCGAATGACTGCTTCCTCTCGCGGACATGACTGCGATTCGAGAGACGGGTTAAAGCATTGCACCGCGGGATCGTTACCTTGCGGAAACCGTCCAGCGAGTTCCATCGCAATAGCCCTCCACATGCTTCGTTCCTGAACCTGATATGGCCGCACCCCACGCGTCTGAAGCAGAATCGGTTACCGCTCGGTGCAATCCCTCGGTTAGTCGACTGCATGGTGGAAGTTTGCTAAAGGGCACACCTCTGGTTCCAATCGGGACTTGGAAGGTGAATGCCTGTGAATCTAGTCGAGCCGACCAATTAACGTCATCCGGCAGAGTGCCGATATACCAGGATTGCGATCTGGAAGCGCCATAGGCGGTGCCGACGGTCGAAGTCCCATTGATTTTGTCGATGCCAATGTAGTCGTCACAAGGATCTCCCGGCGGACGATAAAAAGCGGTAGCCAGTGTCTTGTCGGGGTGACAGTCCCACAAGGTGATTACTTCACCAGTATTGCCAAGGTAACCGGGCGGGTTGAAGAAGTTCAACCGACCCTTGATACCGTTTATCCCTCCCCCCGCGGCCCCACCATTTTGCAGCAGTGTACCAATCACCGCCTGATTGTTATTTCCCCAGGAGCTGCCTTCGAGGCAAGTCAGTTGTACCCCGACGGTTGCGCTACTGCAATTTTTAAACATTCCAGACGACATCTGCGACTGGAGAGCAAGCATTGCATTGCCGCCGGCAATGGCCGTGTCATCTCCATAAATTTGTGTTGCCGCAGCCAAGGGAGATTTCGTGTCTTCCGGGACGTCAAGTACGATGCTGCCAGGCCAGAAATTAAGCTTGGGAAAATAACTCGGATAGGGGCCGAGTGCGTATGGCTTCGTTTCCCTCTCCGCGAAGTCCACGAAGGTACAGGCTGAGACATCACACTGAGGTTGGGCCAGTAAAACGGAACCGCATGCGCCAGTTGATCCCCCTGTGCAGGTGGAACTAGACGGATATACGCGAAATCCCCCTGCTCCTGATGTGCGGATGAGATCGTAGGTAACTTTGTTGGTCCCCTGAACACGAGGACATGCCACCGTAATTTTCCCGCCGGGAACCGATCGATCGACGAGGGCAAAACCGCACCACAAAGGCGCGCTGGTTCCCAAGGCCGAATCGTGGATCACAAGATAATAGTTGTACTGGGCCCCGCGATTCCCCGAAGCAGCGAACATCGGCATGGAGCCACCCGGCCCCTCTCCCCCTCGGACCGTGTTGCTTTGGCCGAAGGCCAACAATCCGGCTTCAGCTCTTTGGGAGCTTCCCGAGCCGGGATATAGCGGGTTCGTGCAGTTGCCGACTTCGTTGTAGACATTGGTGAAAGTGGAAGGACCGTACCCACCTTTCAGAACTCCATCCACCACGGCCCATTCATTAAAGCCCTGAATGACCGAATCGCTTACCGAAAGCGTGTTTCCACTAAAATCCGTGACGCCATTTCCGGTGCAGTTTAGAGAGAAGTTCAAATGATCTGCATAGATCACCGCCGCATTCCTGCTGAACGGACCGGGAGCGAGGATTGCATTGGCGCAGAAAGCGGTATTGCAGCCGTTCAGTCCGCTATTCGTTTGCACATCGGAAATGTGAGCGGCTTGATCGTTTAGTACGACAATTAAGTTGTTCAGCGTGTTCGGTTGAAAACCCTTTGGCGAGTCGATCTCAATGTGATCGAAGTGATTGCCTCCACCATCGTCCTCGACGAAAGCATTTTCAAATCCATTGCCCCCGGCTGTTAACTGGGGAGGGATGGAATGCGCACTGCCACATCCCCGATCGACATATGTCCAGGCAGACGAACTCGTGCTGGCGACTTCATGAAGCCCCCAATAATGAGTGTTAAAAGTGCCTTGAATCTCGACCAGTGAACCCACAGGAGGGTTCAGCGTACTACTGACAGTGGAGACACTGGAATCGCACGAGGTCTTCGTAATGACCGCACCCTCCCTGGAGAACCCGTACAGGCCTAGTTTGGTTGCGACGCGACAGTTATGAACACGATCGGCGGTAGCGGTAGAAGTAAAAACGAATGCCGCTCGCGCCGTCTCGACGTCAACCATCGCCTCACTACAATCGATATCAATGAATCCGCCAGTGATGAGCACGGGCGCATAAATTGAATAGTAAATTTCCCCAGGAGGCGACGTAGGGGAGAGGACGATCTTCGCATTATTCGGATTCTTGGTGGTTGCGTCCCGGAGGGCCTCGTATATCCCGCTGGAAGCCGAGCCGACTGTGAAGGCTCCCGAATGGTCGTTGCTCGGAGTGAATTCGAGGGTTCCGGAAGGCGCACCCGGACGACAACTTCCACCGCTTACTGCCGCTACTTCTTGCCCTCCATTTCCTCCGGAGATGAGCACGTAGAGGTTCTTATCATCTCCTGAAATGCCCGGCGGGCACGGCGCCAGCTGCAGTGACGCTTGTGTGTGGGCTTGATAAGAAGCCGCGGGAGTCGCGGACCAATTAAATGATGGCGAGACATAGCGTACCTCCGACACTTGAGGAATCGCATTCAGTCGCGGATTTTTGGCGCTGAGGAATTCTTGACTCTGGGCGGAACTGACTGGGGAGAGAACGCAACAGACTGACAAGATGTACCACGATAGTCGAAAAACACGGATCATAGAGCGTTGCATTATCCAATGCATAAAAAGTTTACGGCAGTATTCCGGAGAGAGCACAGTTCAATCTCGGACAATCGCCGAGGAGGATGATCACACCAGCTGACGCATTGTAATCGAAACTGATGTGAAAAACGCCGTGCTAGGCGGGCCAGGTGTTGTCTTAAATGAAGTTAAGACATCACCGCGGGCCATCTCAGATTACCAGAGCGGCAGTCCTCGTCATCAGCCCTTGCCGCTGCCCGCAACACGACACACAGCTGAGAAAGGTCGGGCACAGATAGGGCTGATGTGAACCACGGAGTCTCGTTCCCAAACTGCCGCCGCCTGGAGAAACAGATTCTGGGAAATACAACGAATGACTGGGAAGCAGTGTTTTCGGGATTCAGGCAGCAGAGTAGGGCAACATTGTTGTTGTCACCTCGAACAGGACTGATCCGCCACCTCTCCTGGCGAACGTTTTTGAGATGTCTACACACGAGCAGCGAGACAGTGACTCGCCCGTGGTAGGGGGCTTGAGGCGCCGCAGCTGGAATCGTGGAAGTCGAATACTCAAGAGCATGAGCGCGAAACGACGGATTCGCGTCATGAGGAAATAGCGGAAATTGTAAGAAATACTCTTGAGGCGCTAAACAAAAAACCGATTCTGGCTAATACCCGGCAGCACAAAAGCGCAGAACGTGCGACGAAACAACGAGACGAGATCATGCGTGCGCTCACGGCAAGCAAGGGTCGTGTGGGCGGAAGTGGCGGAGCTGCCGCGCGTCTGGGAATCAATCGCACGACACTCCTAGCTCGGATGAGAAAGCTTGGTATTGATCCCAAAGAGTACGCCGCGTAATCGACGGTCCGCTCTGGGCCGTGTCAAATCAGACAGATTGACACTTCGACTTCATTCCTGCTGATTTGCATCCTCTCCTGAAAATGAAAGCAGTTACAACTGGAAACTTTGGCGAGCGTGTTGCATTCTCTCACCTTCACGGAAGTGTGGAATGTTGAAGATTTCTGTGATAGAGAGCCCACGCCGATTCCGACTGGTGGTCGAGGGTATTCTCGTTGAGCCTTGGGTAGCCGAACTCCTTAGCGAGTACACAAGAGCTAAAGAGCATCTTGATGGCCGTGAACTTGTCATCGATGTCACAAACCTTAGCGCCATCAGCGCAGCTGGGGAAGAAGCTCTCCTGGAACTGATCGACGATCATGCCAGATTCCACTGTGGCGTCTTTACGAAGCAAGTCTTAAGGCAACTCGCGTCGAAGCGACGGTCGAAATGAACCTTGGGAAGATCGCTGTGTCGACGACTACAACGAGGCTGCGTCCATTAAGTTGGGGTCTGCAGTGTCAAGGTTTGAAGTTTGACAGTTTTAACACTTGAGCCCGCGCTTCGCGCTTTGCCTACAACGGTACAGTTAAGGATCAATCAGTTAGCGGGAAAATTTACTTGGCATCGGGATTGCCATTGCCAACGGTATATCAACGCCAATCAGAAACGGGCTTACCAACTCTTTGAGGAAAGTGAATGCAGGAATGGCCATGCTGTTGATGATTGGATTGATGCGGCGATCCAGCTTGCGCCCGAGCGCGCGACACAGGCCAGCGGGCCGCGCAGTAGGCGCCAACAATAATCCCGGGCGGAGTCTATTCCCCTGGCCCGACGGGAAAAACAAATGCTCGTTCGCGACAAATAACGAGACCGCAAACGGATGATCGGTCAATGCGACAATCCGAACTGCAAGCGTGAACTTCGATACCTGCGAGAAGGAAAGGATTATGCCTTCCAGTTGTCCACGGAGACGAACAACACACGGCTAGAAAACTTCTGGTTATGCGGTGAGCGCTCCAAGCGGATGATTCTTAATTGTGTGAATCATTCGGAGGTTAAGACCACGATGGAGACAGGAACGCAACAAAACCAAAGACACACATGAACGAGCTGCTTCCAGACGCAATCGCTGCGGGCGCAGCAGAAAAGTAAGAGTAATTCAACCTACAGCTTCGAGCACAGGAGGATTTCATGGCATTCAAAGAGAACTACTTCGATGCTTATCGCAGCCTCAAGCTGACGCGAGACGCAAGTGGTGTACTAGTTGCCGAATTTCACACCAACGGTGGGCCGTTCATTATGAGCGCTCCAGCTCACACAGAACTTGTCGACGCCTTCTACCGGATTGCGCAAGATCGAGCGAACAAGATCGTGATCCTCACGGGCGCAGGTGGGCAGTTCATCACTGATGTCGAGTGGCCCTCTTTCGGCGATGTCGCCGATCCCGGAGTTTGGAGCCAAGTTCACGACGAGGGCGTTCAGGCTCTGGCGAACATCGCCAACATACGTGTGCCTGTCATTGCTGCGATCGAAGGACGGGCCCATGTGCACTCGGATTACGCGCTACTTGCCAGTGTGATTGTGGCGGCCGAAGGTGCGACATTCCAGGATGTAGCCCACTTCTCCGCAGGGGTTGCGCCTGGTGACGGAATCTTTACGACTTGGAGCTATCGCGCCGGAGCGGGACGAGCGGAGGCGTTCCTGTTGAACCCGCAACCGCTGCCGTCACATACTGCACGCGAATGGGGAGTGGTAGCCGAAGTTGTGCCCAACGGTAAGGCACTCACCCGGGCGCGGGAATTGGCTGAGCTGTACCTGAAGGCCCCGGAAGTGACGCGCCGCAATACGCGCATCCACTTCATTCAACCGTTGAAAGAGCGCATCGTGCGTGAAGTCGGATACGGATTGTCGCTGGAAGGAGCATCGTCGGCCGACCTCGTCAAATCAATGCGAGCGAAGAGTGAGCCGCCCTCGCAGAAAGCAAAAGTGGCATGATGACCCGGGAGTAGCTCATCCGCCCGGTACTGAAAGACACGCACCCAGGAGAATTTGATTTGGTGATTTTCGGCGGAGATGTCGATATGAATGAGATCGACGAAATGAACAGATAAGGAGGCTACCATGGCCGGCACAGCAGCTCCAGTACAAACCTCAACTACTACCTGGAATATCGACCCCGCCCACTCCATGGCGGAGTTCAAGGTCAAGCACATGATGATCGCTAATGTGAAAGGGCAATTCCCCAAAGTCTCGGGGGCTTTGTTCCTGGATGAATCTGATCTCGCGAACTCCCGCGTCGAAGCCTCGATCGAGGCGTCCTCGATTCATACTCGCGATGAACAGCGCGATGCTCACCTGAAGAGCGCGGATTTCTTTGATGTGGAAAAGTTTCCGACCCTGCATTTCAAATCCACGAACATCGGCATCGTTAGGGATGGAGAGTTGGCGGTCGAAGGCGATCTAACAATCCATGGCGTCACTCGCAAGGTCCGCTTTTCGGTCGAAGGGCCCACGCCCCCAGCGAAGGATCCCTGGGGGAACACGCGGGTTGCGATCTCGGCGACTACCAACATCAACCGAAAGGATTTCGGCTTGACTTGGAACGCTGCCCTCGAGACCGGCGGCATTCTGGTTGGTGACGAGGTGACCATCACTCTCGATGTCGAGTTCGTGAAGGCTGCCTGACCTAAAGCTACCTCGACAGGGGAAGGGAGGACGATGGTGAGTCTTCAAGAACGACTCGACGAATTCAAGAAATCATTTGAGTCCGGAGCTCCGCCATACAACGCGCCGCATGAAGTAATCGAAACCATGCATCGTGCTACAGCCGAGCTCAAGGCCACAGGGATTGAAGAGCGAGCCTTGAAGGTGGGCGACCGCGCTCAGGGGTTCAGTTTGTTCAATCAAGATCACGTGCAGATAGACTCGGCCGACCCTCTCCGGCAAGGGCCGCTGGTACTCAGCTTTTTTCGCGGGCACTGGTGACCCTATTGCAATATGGAGCTGGAGGCTCTACAAGAGATCTATTCCGACGTGCGAACGCTGGGGGCGCAGATCATCGTCATCACTCCGGAGCTCGAACGGTATACGCGGGCTCTACATAAAAAGCTGAACCTGTCGTTCGATATTCTGACGGACCTTCATCTAAAGGTCGCAGAACAGTTTCGGCTCGTTTTCACACTGCCGGACTATTTACGAGACCTTTACAAATCCTTTGGAAGCACCCTGGACAGATTCAATAATGAACCGGAATACCGACTTCCCATACCGGCGCGGTATGTGATCGACAAACAGGGAATCATTCGTGCCGCCGATGTAAACGCAGATTACACAATCCGTACAGAGCCATCAGAAACTTTGAAGCAATTGCGGAGTCTGAGTAGGGCCGCAGACTAGTAAGAGTAATTCAGCTCTAGAAGGTAAAAAAATGAGGAGAGAGAAATCATGAAAATCGGCTTCATTGGCCTGGGAAACATGGGCTCAGCAATGGCGATGAACCTGCTCAAGGCTGGACACAACGTCACCGTATACAACCGCACCGCTCAAAAAGCCAAGCCGCTTATAGACCAAGGCGCCCACCCGGCTGCTGACCCGGCTGAAGCCTCTCGTGCAGATGTTGTATTCACTATGCTCGCCGACGATCGTGCCGTCGAAAGCGTGAGCTTCGGCGAATCAGGAATCCTGGCGCATCTCCAGCCAGGGTCAGTCCATATTTCATCGAGCACGATCAGCGTCGATCTCTCGCAGAAACTCGCCGCTGCGCACGAAAAACAGAACCAGCAGTTTATTGCTGCTCCGGTTTTCGGACGACCGGAAGCCGCCGCGGCTGGCAAGTTGATCGTTGTCGTTGCTGGCCGTACCGATGCGATCGACCGCTGCACGCCTCTGTTTGACGTCATCGGTCAGCGTACTTTTCGCTTTGGACTGCAGCCTTCGGCCGCCAATTTAATCAAGCTCAGCGGTGATTTCCTCATCGCCTCGGTACTCGAATCTCTCAGCGAAGCCATGGCACTCGTCGGCAAAGCTGGAATCGACCAACATGAGTATGTGGATTTTCTTACCTCGACTCTTTTCGCTGCCCCAGTCTACAAAACCTACGGCGTGCTTATCGCTGACAGGAAATTTCAGCCTGCCGGTTTTGCCGCCCCGCTAGGTCTGAAAGATGTTCGCCTTACCCTCGCGGCTGGCGAGCAATTCCGCGTTCCACTTCCCCTTGCCAGCCTGATTCGCGATCGCTTTTTGGCCTTGCTAGCCCGAGGCGGCGACTCGCTCGACTGGTCGGCAATCTCGCAAATCGCGGTGGAAGAATCAGGCCAGAACGTCACAACCGGCCGAGCGGCGTAAAGCTAAGTGGGATATCCGCAAGGGGTGACCGTGGTCGAGGAGATCGACACTCGCCTAGAAGTTCCGTAAGGAGTGCGCATGAAGACCAATCTTAACCCTTCATGTTTCAGTCCGCGAGGCCCGAAGAATTTGATTTGATCATTCCCTGGTGGAGGGACAGGGTCGACCGTGGCTGCTTGGACGTTTGCTGGGGGAGGAGAAGCGCGTCGCGGTAGTTGACCGCAAATATGTTGGCGGGTCGTGCCCGAATATCGCGTGCCTACCTAGCAAGAACGTCATTCACAGTGCGAAGGTGGCGTCCTATTTGTCGAAGCCAGGAGTGTAGAGGGGCTTATTTCATTATTTTCATCCGCTGCATCAGTGCACAGCGTCAGCGAGTCAACTGTCATCCCTGCAGCGTGAGCTGTCGTGAGGCAAGTGATGCCCCTGCTCGTCACAAGCGCGTCCGGTGTTAATGGGAACGGATTCGGCACACTGCTTGCCTTTGAGTTGGACGGTAAGCTACGCGGCACGTTTATTGATGACGAGCGCATCGTCGACCCCCGTGGCCTCGCCGTAGATCCCAAAGAAAACTTGCTGTTTCTAAACAGCGGGGCCGATCGGGTGTTAGCGATATCGCCCCAAGAGCTCATTGTTCGCGACACCGGGCGGATCGAAGGCCTCAATCCCGGCGGCGGCACTTTCGGTCCGGATGGCCGATACTACGTTGGCTTGCGCACCGCACGCACAATCATCGCTTTGTCGACGAGTCTTGATGCTAACGCACAGCAAGTATTGCCACCCAAGGTCGTACCTTTTCCCCGAGGATTTGCTTTCGGTCACGATGGCCGGCTGTTTCTCGCCTCAGGAATCGGTCGCAATGGGGAAGGCGACAATTCGATACTGGCCTTTGTCCCTGGGGTGTCCCCAGACATTCGCCCCACTCGGTTCGTCTCCGATCCCGAACTGAGCCCGCTCGATCTGGCCATCGCACCCAACGGCAATATCGTTGTCTCCAGCGAGCATCCATTCGCGGTACAGAACGCGGTGACGACTGTTCGGGAATACGATGCGATGGACGGGCACCTTGTCCGAGTTTTCTCTCCCAACGGTAAGGCGGAGTTCCGCAAACCACGCGGCTTACGCTTTGCCCCTAATGGAATCCTCGGCTGCGTCGCTCGCGACGAGGTAGTTGGCTTCGACTTCGCAAGTGGCAATTGCCTGGGACCTATCGCACTATTGCCGCGGTTAAATGGACAAGCCTTGGTCTTTTTCAAGGACTGAACTGACTGGGAGCCACTCGAAAAGTGCAGTTTTGTAGGGTTTCTCCGGATGTCTGTGCGCCAAATGCGAGCCAAACTACAAGCTGCGCACTGATTCGGAACGTGGAATCGACTCAGCTGGCGCGTGGCATTTTGTAGCGATATTTGTTGATTTTGAACCGCTTGATTTTCGAATCGAGCGTTCGCGCTGGCAGCCCTAGTTTCGCGGCCGCGCCCGACGGGCCTGAGACCTGCCCATCAGATTCAGCTAGTGCGGCCTCGATCATTTCCTTCTCTTGACGCGCGAGGGCGCGATTCAGAGTACTCGGCCGGCTGCGCGCCACTGGGAGTTCGCGTCGAGGCCAGGTTTCGTCCACACAAAAGGTCTCGCCATCGCACAATATGATGGCGCGCTCAATTACGTTCTGCAGTTCACGAATGTTTCCAGGCCAGCCGTATGCTTGTAATAATCGAAGACTCTTCTTGTCGATCATTCCGAATTTCTTTCCAGCTTTCTTACTGAAACGGTCAATGAAGTACTCGACCAGCAATGGAATGTCAGCTACACGTTCTCGTAACGGCGGTACCTCGATAGGGACGACATTCAGTCTGTATAAAAGGTCCTCGCGGAACTTGCCCTCGGCGACGAGCGTGTTCAAATCACGATGAGTGGCTGCGATTACCCTGACGTCTATAGAAATGGCTTTATTGCTCCCCACGCGTTCGATCTCGCGTTCCTGCAACACTCGTAACAGGGCGACTTGGATCTCGGGAGGCAGGTCGCCGACTTCGTCCAGAAAAATTGTTCCTCCGTTTGCGGCTTCGAAACGTCCTAGGCGTCGTTGGGTTGCGCCTGTGAAAGCGCCCTTCTCGTGACCGAACAATTCGGAAGCAATCAGCGATTGTGGAATTGCAGCGCAATTCACACCGATGAACGCGCGATCCCCGCGATTGGATCGTTTGTGGATGCTGCGGGCTATCAACTCCTTTCCGGTACCGGTTTCGCCGAGAATCAAGACTGTCGAATCGGAAGAAGCTAGCTTAGCGATTTGGCCTAACACTTTCCGAAGCGCATCCGAGGAGCCAACGATGTCCTCAAACATGGAGTCACGATCGATTTGCTCTCGTAATGCCAGGTTTTCATTCCGTGTCCTTTCCTCCGCTCGGACGCGGTCATCGATGTCAGTTCCAGTTGCATACCAGCGGGTCACTTGGCCCTGATCGTTTCGGAAAGGGTTATAACGAATAAGGAACCAACGATATTGGCCGTCTTTCCCACGAGCCCGCTGTTCAATTTCAAACGGAGCCCCGCGGCCGAGAGCAGTCTTGCGTTCCTTGCGTAATCTCTCCAAGTCGTCGGCGTGAAAGATCCGTTCGCGAAAAAGCGGAGCAATCACATCTTCCGCGGTCAGGCCGGTGTAGTCGAGCGTCGCTTGGTTGGCGTAGATCGGGGCGCCCGAGGAATCCTGAACGACAATCGCCTGCGGTATCAGGTCGGTGATACGCCGGAGTTCGCGTTCGTCTTCTCGTAGCTTCGCTTCTATTTCCTTGAGAGTTTCGATATCAGTACATGTTCCATACCACCTAACAATCTTGCCAGTCTCCTCTCGTAGTGCCTCAACTCTCATGAGAAACCAGCGAAAAACTCCATCATGGCGACGGAGACGGGCTTCCATTTCACCTGGTTCACCCGACGTCAACTGCTTTTTGCACTGCTCCACCAGCGGAGCTCGATCTTCCGGGTGGATGGCAACTTGCCAACCCGAACCATGGGATTCTTCAGGGGAAAGTCCTGTGTATTCGTGCCAGCGCCTGTTAAGGAACTCGATCGAACCATCCGGCAGCATGCACCAAGCCAGGGCCGGGATCGTGTCGATCACCTGCCTTAGTTTGCTTTCCGAATTCTTTAATTCGTCCAGCGCTTTCTGGAGTTTCTCTTGGGGTCGCTGCCGTGTCAACGAAGCCATCGCGCGATTATAAAGCGGGTATCGTTTCCTGATCAAAAGGGAATTCCTGAAGAATCAGGACTCCGTGACAGTCCAAGTGCAACTGACACGGGCTATTGCAAATGGCCTGTGGCTTGCACTAACGATCTCGCCTTCCGGAGCTGATAAGCATGACGCTGCGGATTGAACGGTGCAAAGATCGGATTCGGCTCAGCGGCGAATTGCGAATTGCGCATCTGGAGCAGGTCAAAAGAGAGACCGAGGGGTGCGAATCGCCTGTCGTCCTGGATTTAGAGGAAGTCGATCTCATCGATCTCGAAGGAGTTTGTTTTCTCAATGCATGTGAGGCGGAGGGCATTTCAGTACTTCACTGTTCGCCTTACATCCGGGAATGGATGCTGCAGGAGCGAATCCGAGGGATGAGGTAGGCGTCATGAATGCGTTGCTGGATCTCGCCATAAAGGCACATGGCGGCTTGGATCGCTGGGACAAGGTGACTTCGATCAAGGTCGACATCTCTATCACCGGAGCCATCTGGTACGTCAAAGGACAGGTAGATGTGTTGAAGGACGTTGTCATTAACGCAGAGACAAAACGGGAACGGCTCACGATGGAGTTTCCGGGACAGAATAAGCGAACGATCTTTGAGCCAGATCGCGTTGTCGTACAGACCGCCCAAGGGAAAAACATTACCGCGCGCGATGACCCAAAGAAGTCATTCGAAGGTCAAACGTTCGAAACGCCGTGGGACGACGTGGACGTTGCGTACTTCAGCGGGGAAGCGATGTGGACTTACCTGACCATTCCGTTTATGTATGCGCAGCCAGGCTTTGAGACAGAGGAGATATCACCGATTCAATCAGACGGCGAGACCTGGAGGCGACTTAAGGTTACCGTTCCCGAGAATGTCAGGAGTCATACACGGACGCAGATTTCCTGTTTCGGTCCCGACGGCCTTCTGAGGCGCCATGACTATACCGTCGATATTCTTGGCGGAGCAAAGGCTTTGAATTATGCGTTCGATTACCGCAACGTTGATGGGATTGTCTTTCCTGCCACGCGCCGAGTTGTAGCTTACGAGGGTGACTACCAGCCGGTGAGAGAGCCTGTTCTGGTCGCAATCGATATGAAAGAAATAAGTCTTCTTTAGAGGCGCGGCTGCGTCAGCCAGGTATGGCTTGAGCGACAAAGCTGCAGGAGGAAATTATGTCGGAGACTCTCCCAGAAAAAAATAAGGCGCTTTTGGTTAAAGGATTTGACGTCCTGTTCAACAAGCGCGACTTCACAGAGGCGGGAAAGTTGTGGTCGCCCAACTACATCCAACACAGCGGCCACATTCCGCCCGGAAGCGATGGGCTCTTCGGGCTTGTCAAGGCATTCCCAGCTGACACCAAGTGGGATCACGGCATGATCATGGCGGAGGGCGACTTTGTGATGGTCCACAGCCGGTACTCGAACGGAGACGGTTCGGCGCTCATTGTTGTGGACATCATGAGGATGAAGGACGGAATTTTCATGGAACATTGGGACGTCACGGAGGGAGCTGTCACAGAAGCTGAATCGAGGAGCAAACGTCCGATGTTCGGAGATTCGTGGCCAAAGCTCAGCTTCAAAGAGAGCGAGCTTAGCAGTGCCTGGTGAGGTTTCCATTTCAAGGGAACAAGTCGAACCTTTCATCTGTCCAGAATAGTTCTATGCGGAGGAAGCACATGGCTCTTATCGATCAGCATCAATCCAGGACAAATCACCCGCTCACCAAAGAAGAAGCGCGCGCAAACGTCGCGCCTCTCTACGAGGCGCTCAATGAACCGCTGAAAAAAGATGTCTCAGTGTTGCTTGCTCAAGCCACTAATCCCGACTACCGCTCGTGTTCGACCTTGACAGACTGCCTCGATCGCGAAGGTCTCGCCGAGATATTCAAGGCAATGGGCAAGATGGTTCCGAACCTGCGGTGGACGATTCAGGACGTATGGGTTACCGAAGACCGGATTGTGGTGCTCGGCGAGGCCAGCGGCATGCCAACGGGAAACTTTTTCGGCGTCGAGCCGACCGGTAGGAGCTTTAGAACAATCTCCCTTGACATTTTCACCGTAAAAAACGGCAAGTTGTCGTCCGCTTACCACGTCGAAAATTGGATGGGAGCGATTGCTCAAGTGAAAGGCGCGTAAATGGATACGAAGGATTCTCTTCTAAACTGGGAAGTATTCGTGACACCCGGCATACCCATCGTCACTCCCGACCGGCCGCCGGACATAGGGGAGACATTTTTCCAGGCGATGGCGTCAACTCTCATCTACGGGAACAAAGACGCTGTACTCGTCGACGCCTATCTGACAACCAAACAGACCAGTGCCTTGGCAGATTGGGTCGCGTCAAAAGGGAAAAACCTGACGACCATCTACATTACACACGGTCATGGCGACCATTGGTTCGGAGTTGGTACTCTTCTTGAGCGATTTCCCAACGCTCAGGTGGTGGCAACATACAACACCATTCAAGTAATGCGCCAAAACGCCTCGCCGCAGGCGCTTGACGGCGCATGGAAGCCAGCATTCCCCGGTCAGATTCCGGACAAGTTGGTAATTGCGGAAGAACTCAAAGGAAATTTCATCGATCTGGAAGGCCATCAATTGATCGCTGTGGAACTGGGTCATACCGATACAGACTACACGACCTGTTTGCACGTTCCTTCGATCGGGCTGGTGGTTGCAGGCGACGCGGTGTACAACGACGTTCACCTTTATCTTGCCGAGTCGAACGCACAGAGGCGACAGGAGTGGATTGCCGCACTCGACAAGATTGAATCGCTCAACCCGCTCGCGGTGGTCGCTTCGCATAAACGGCCGGAGAACGAAGATAATCCCACGATTATCGAAGAGACGCGGCAGTACATCCGCGACTTCGATCGCTTGGTGCAGACGACAAACACAGCGCAAGAACTCTACGTCAAGATGCTGGAGATTTATCCGAATCGAGTCAACCCTGGCTGGGCGCTGTGGAGTTCGGCGCACGCGGCGAAACCATAGATAGGACAAATGGGTCCTGCAAGTAAGAAAGGAAACGTTTAGATGTCGAATAGCGCAATTGCCGCGCCTACACAATTTCTCGAAACCTCAACAGAGAAATACGCCTATCGGCGTTTCGGCAAAAAGTCTAAGTATCCGTTGCTCTTCATGCAGCACTTCACGGGCACTCTCGATAACTGGGATCCAGCCGTAACGGACCCACTGGCCGAGAATCACGACATCATCCTCTTCGACAATGCCGGGGTGGGCGGTTCTACGGGCAAAGTGCCTACGACAATGGCGGGGATGGCGGAACACGCCGCTGCGTTTCTCGGTACGCTCGGGGTCGAGACATGTGATGTTCTGGGATTCTCGCTTGGCGGGGTGATCGCTCAGCAGATGGCGCTGGACAATTCTAAAGTGTTTCGCAAGATGATCCTCGTCGGAACGGCCCCACGCGGCGGTGAAGATATCATGCACCTCGAAAAGCCGAGCCTCGCGAAATTCCTTCACGATACAACTCTGAAGGGATACGAGGTACTGCAGAAGATCTTTTTTCCGCCGACAGACACGAGCCAGGCGGCTGGCAGGGAATTCATCGGACGACTCATGCAGCGTAACAAGATCGGGATCCGATAGCGGGACCCGAGGTCGCGCAGGCGCAGATGGCCGCATTTCGCGAATGGGAGAAATATTCAGGCAGCCGATTCGCTGACTTGAAGCGGATTCAGCAGCCAACGCTCGTGGTCAATGGAATCCATGACGAGATGATCCCTGTCGCAAACTCCTACTGGTTAAGCGAGAACCTGCCCAATGCGGTTCTGCTGACCTACCCAGACGCGGGCCACGGGTCGCTGTTCCAGTGGCACGAGTCCTTCACGCGCCAGGCAGAGGCATTTCTTATCGCAGATTCGCCCTACGCACCGTACTAAGGCGGATTCGTTCGAACCGTTGAAAATTTCGTTAGTCGATGCAAAAGGAGACTACGGATGAGCAACTACTCGCACCAGACTGTGCCGAGTCAGTTCATCGAGGCCGGCGCTATTCCTTTTGCCTATCGACGATTCGGCAGAGTCGGCAGCGTTCCTCTTGTTTTTCTGGAGTACTTCAACTCCAACATGGATAGCTGGGACCCAACGGTCACAAACAGCCTGGCAGCGGATCATGAGGTGATCTTGTTTGACAACGCAGGCGTCGGAGCTTCGGGCGGAAACACGCCGGACCGGGTTGAGAAGATGGCGGACCAGTATTTTACATTCTGCCGGGCGCCTCGGGCTGAGGCGGTTAACATCGTGGGCTTCTCGCTGGGTGGGATGATTGCTCAGCAGCTAGCTCTCGATCATCCCCAATTTGTCCACCGTCTCATCTTGTTGGGAACAGGCCCGCGCGGAGGTGAAGGTATGGTCTTCACAGAGCTAACGCCGGAGGAACAAGCGGATCCAGTTGCGTTCCTGTTAGGCGCGTTCTTCGCTCCTTCCGCCGAAATGGAGAGGACACCTCTCGAGGCTTCTGTCACGCGGTCGTAGTTGCGGAAATGATGAACGTGGTCTGTGTTACGACAACAGTTTCGGAAGCCTAAACCAATGGGAGGTTAAGTGACCGCGGAAGAAGTGCTTCGACTTCACACGGATGGCTTCAACCGAGCACTGCAACAGCACGATTACGCGGCACTGGGGGCAATCTACTCGAACCGTTATATGCTCGTTCGCCCAGACGGGTCCGTGCTGAACAAGGAACAAGTGTTGAAGGATCTGATTGAACACAAAGTGGCATTCCACCCGATTGATCTTACAGGCGTGGCCGTGCGCCTTCTTGGGTCAACCGCAATCTTGACCGCCGAAACCACAATCCTATCCTCCCGCGATGGAAAGCACACATACCGACATATTCGAATCGTCGCTGTATACGCTCAGGAGGCCGATGCAATCAGACTCGTCCATTTTCAGGCCACGGAGATTTCGGACGATGTGTCCGCCGAACAGAAGGAGAAGCTATGAAATCTGCAAACCAGACTGTCCGAGGAAAACCAGTGATCCGAAGAATGGAGCTAGAACGTTTCAGCTTGACTACCTCAAAGCCATTGGATCAAGTTGTCGCGGCCTTCAACGCCGCGATTGGACATCCCAATATCACGGAGTTCTGGGAGTCCGCTCACCGCGCAAAGTCAATGGCTGAACTGGAGAGCATAGTTCAGAAGTCTGTCGGCAGCACGGGATTGATGCTGTTTGTGGAATTCGATCACGGTTCGGTTGTACGCAAGCAAACGCCTAGCGACACGCCCCGGATTTTTCGCTTCTTGATTGGGAATCCTCTCATCATGAAGGAAATGGCGAAACATATTCCGGACGCCGGGTCTTATGCTCCTGTGACGGTTCTCATCGATGAACGTCCGGACGGCGTTCACCTGTCCTACGACCGGATGGCGAGTTTCCTGAAGGCATACGGCAACGCCGAAGCACTCAAAGCCGCCAAAGATCTGGACGAAAAAGTTGAGGCGCTACTCGCATCGGCTGCAGGTTAACACCGAAAAGAACTGTCGATATGGCAGACTCCGCGAACGAAAGCCCGCATCCTCTCGTCAAGAGTGGCTGAATTTGTTCAAATTCAGCCACTACCCGTATCTCTATAACCTTGAAGAAACAATCTTGATATGTTTCCTACTCAGTCCGCTCTCAGTCCGCTTTTCTCTGACGCATGGAAGCGAATGGCTCCAGGCCGTGCATTCCAATCGGGCCAACCTCGCTGCAGAATTAGCCGCTTGCAGAGCCCCAAAGGGCGGTTTCAATGCAGTGCAATGAGATTTCAGCGACGCGCCGCAACTCTGCCCTCGTTGCCCCGTTGGCGGCTTGAACGCCAAGGCCTGCCATTACCGATGAGAGGTAGCGGGCAAAGTCTGCAGGCTGGATTTCTGCCGGGAGTTCGCCTTCAGACTGCGCCTGTTGAAGACGCTTCTTCAAAGCAGCTTCACCGCTCTTTCTCCAATCGATCATCGAAAGCTTTACGTGTTCTGAATCCGTGCCACATGCGAGCGCCCCTTGAATTAGAAGGCAGCCGCGAGGATTGTCAGGGATCGAGAGGAATTCCGCAGTTCCACGGATCAACCCGCCTACGACATCCCGCAGCAAGGGCTGAGCCAGAGCCTGCCTGATATAGGTCATCCGCCCCCCGCGGTAGCGCTGCATGACCCTGCGAAAGATTGATTCCTTGTCGCCAAAAGCCGCGTACATGCTGGAACGGTTGATTCCCATGGCTTCGGTCAGGTCGG
>Ga0070735_10002154_pt1 | contig 18060 bp, 14 predicted proteins | sample Coa_R1_FD_66443 | JGI IMG/M metagenome (GOLD analysis project Ga0070735, IMG submission 66443) | Surface soil microbial communities from Centralia Pennsylvania, which are recovering from an underground coalmine fire - Coalmine... | ecosystem: Environmental > Terrestrial > Soil > Unclassified ... | reverse complement strand
TACCTGTTGATTTCACGCCATGCGCGGTTTACGCCGCGTTTATGGACGATTGTCCACACTGAACCTGGAATTTCAGTCCCTGCAGGCCGGCGCCGTTGCAGCCGGCAAGGAGAGCCAGGTGAATAGCGGTAGCGTTCTGCTGGTCGAAGACGACGACACACTCGTCCACTCGATCGTCCGCAACCTCGCGGTTCGCGGCTACGAGACGCGGGCAGCGGGCACGGTCACCGATGGGGTGCTGCTGCTCGCGGAGGAATGCCCCGCGCTGCTGTTACTCGACGTCGACCTCCCCGATGGCTCCGGCTGGGAAGTCCTGAGGGCGCTCCGTGCCGGGCCGTGCCACGACACGCCGGTGATCGTGGTGTCGGCGCTACGTGCCAACCCCCGGTTGGTCGGTGAGCTCCATTGCCTGGCCGTTCTGGAAAAGCCCTTTCCCATGGAATCGTTGCTGCGTCTGGTTCGCGAGCATATCGGCGACGCAGTCACGGAGGAGAAGCATGTTTGATCTGTCTGATCTGCTGTTTGTGGTCATCACCCTTGCCTACTTTGGCGCGAACGTCATCTTCGCCTACGGCTTCGATCGCCTGATGGGAGGGAAGTCCTGATGGAGAACATTCTGCTGACGATCGTTACGGTCGCCGTTCTGATCTACCTGTTCGTGGCTCTGATCCGGCCGGAGGTGTTCTAACCATGCCTTCCTGGCTAACCGGCGAGGCAATCTGGCTCTGGGCGATCTACAGCATCATCCTGCTGCTCACCGCCAGACCGCTCGGAGCGCATCTGTATCGGGTGTTTACGGGGCAGCGGACCTTCCTCCATCCGGTGCTCCGTCCGGTCGAGGCCGGCATCTACCGCGTCTCGCGAGTCGACGAGAGCGAGGAGATGTCCTGGTACATCTACATCCTGGCAGTGCTCGCTTTCAGCATCGTCGGCCTGCTGATTACCTACCTCATCGAGCGCACTCAGCAGTGGCACGGGAGCTTCTTCAACCCGGCGAGTCTCTCCAACGTGACACCGGCGCTTGCCTGGAACACCGCCGTCAGCTTCACTACCAACACCAACTGGCAGAACTACACGGGTGAAGCAACCATGAGCTACCTGACGCAGATGGCGGGTCTCGCGACGCACAACTGGATGTCGGCCGCGACCGGCATCGCGGCCGCCGTCGCCCTGGTCCGCGGCCTGGCCCGCCGCAGCGCCGGTGGTGTCGGCTCCTTCTGGGTCGATCTGGTGCGTTGCTGTGTCTACGTCCTGTTTCCCATGCTGGTCATCTACACGCTCTTCCTGGTCTGGCAGGGGGTGCCCCAGAACTTCAACTCCTACGCCATCGTCCACACCCTGGAGGGTGCGACCCAGACGATCGCGCAGGGGCCTGTAGCCACGCAGGAAGCGATCAAGATGCTGGGGACCAACGGCGGCGGCTTCTTCAACGCCAACTCCGCTCATCCCTACGAGAATCCCACGCCGCTTACCAACTTCGCCGAGATCCTGTCGATCCTCCTGATCGGGTCGGCGCTGGTCTATATGTTCGGCAAGTGGGTCGGGAACACGAAGCAGGGCTGGGCGATCTGGGCGGCGATGTTCGTGCTCTTCACCGCCGGCTACTTCGTCGCGGCCGGCTTCGAGCAAAACGGCAACCACCTGATCGCCTCCCGCGCCCACGTGCAGACGGTGGCCACCGCAACGCAGCCGGGCGGCAACATGGAAGGCAAGGAAGTCCGCTTCGGCATCGACGGCTCCGCCCTCTTCGCCACGGTCACCACCGATGCCTCCTGCGGCGCCATTAACGCCTGGCACGACAGCTTCATGCCACTCGCCGGCCTGGTGCCGCTGACTAACATGGCGACCGGCGAGGTCATCTTCGGTGGGGTGGGCGCCGGGCTCTACGGCATGTTGATGTACGCCATCCTCGCCGTCTTCATTGCCGGACTGATGGTGGGACGGACACCCGAGTACCTGGGCAAAAAGGTGGAGAGCTTCGAGATCAAGATGGCGAGTCTTGCCCTCTTGATCTCTCCCGCCAACATCCTCTTCTTTGCCGCCCTGGCAGTGGTCGGCACCTGGGGGCTCAACTCGATCTTCAATGCCGGGCCGCACGGGCTCACCGAGGTCCTCTACGCCTTCACCTCGATGAACGCCAATAACGGCTCCGCCTTCGCCGGTCTGGGGTCGAACACGCACTTCTACAACGTGAGCGGCGGTCTGGCCATGCTCATTGGCCGCTTCCTCTTCCTGACCCCGCTGATCGCGATCGGCGGCTCGATGGCCCGCAAGAAGACGGTGCCAGCGAGCCTGGGGACCTTCCCGACCGACGGGCCGACCTTCACCATTCTGCTGGTCGCGGTGATCGTCATCGTGGCCGCCCTGACCTACTTCCCCGCGTACTCCCTCGGCCCGATCATCGAGCAGTTGCTCCTCAATGCCGGGAAGACGTTCTAGAAGGAGTGTCGTTGATGACAGTATCGTCTTCCATTCAGGAGCAGCAGGTTCCGCCGACCGAGCCGCCGCACGTTGGAGATCAGCGACGGCAGAGCCAGAAGCTCTCCATCTTCGATCCGACCATCTTGCGGCAGGCTATCGTCGACAGTTTCGTCAAGCTCAATCCCCGGGTGCAGCTGCGCAATCCGGTTATGTTCACCGTGGGAGTGGGCGCGGTCATCACCACCATCGAGTTCACTCGGTCGGTGGTCGATCCCTCCGCCCACCTCGGCGCCGATCGGTTCTTCGCGGCGGCGGTCGCAGTCTGGCTGTGGTTCACCGTTCTGTTTGCCAACTTCGCCGAGGCGATGGCGGAAGGACGCGGGAAGGCGCAGGCCGACACGCTACGGCGTACCCGCACCGATGCGCGAGCCAAGAAGCTGCTGCCAGACGGGCAGACCCAGATCGTCTCAGCCACTGAGCTGCGTCGTGGCGATCTGGTCCTGGTCGAGGCGGGTGATCTCATTCCGGGCGACGGCGAGGTGCTGGCGGGCGTCGCGTCGGTCAACGAGGCAGCCATTACCGGCGAGAGCGCCCCGGTCATCAAGGAGCCGGGCACCGACATCCGCTCCTCGGTCACCGGCGGCACCACGATCGTCAGCGACTGGCTGAAGATTCGCATCACCGCCAACCCGGGCGAGACCTTCATCGACCGCATGATTGCGCTGGTGGAGGGCGCCGTCCGGCAGAAGACGCCGAACGAGATCGCGCTCAACATCCTGCTGGCCTCGCTGACGATCATCTTCCTGCTGGCCGTGTACACGCTGCAGCCGTTCGCCGTCTACTCCGGTAGCGCGGTCGCCATCGTCACTCTGATCGCGCTGTATGTCTGCCTGATCCCAACCACGATCGGCGGACTGCTTTCCGCCATCGGCATCGCTGGCATGGACCGCCTGGTTCAGTTCAATGTGCTGGCGATGAGCGGCCGCGCGGTGGAAGCAGCAGGTGATGTCGACACGCTACTGCTGGACAAGACGGGCACGATCACCTATGGCAACCGCCTTGCCGCCGAGTTCATCCCGGTGGGCGGGCACACCGAAGCCGAGCTGGTGGACGCCGCGCTGCGCTCCAGTCTGGCGGATGAGACGCCCGAAGGCAAGAGCATCGTGGCGCTGGCCGAGCAGAAGGGCGGCACGGTCGATCCGGGCTTCCTCGACCATGCCGAGCTGGTACCGTTCACGGCGGAAACGCGCATGAGCGGTGTCAAGCTCAACGGCCATCAGATCATGAAGGGCGCGGTCGATGCGATCGTCCGGATTACTCCGAACGCGCCGCAGCAGCTCCAGGACGTCGCCAATCGCATCGCGGAAGCGGGTGGAACTCCGCTCGCCGTGGTCAGCGATGGTTCGGCACTGGGTGTCATCTATCTCAAAGACACCGTCAAGCCCGGCATGCGTCAGCGTTTCGACGAGCTGCGGCGCATGGGCATCCGCACCGTCATGGTTACCGGCGACAACCGGCTAACCGCGGCTACTATCGCCAGGGAGGCGGGCGTCGACGACTTTGTCGCCGAGAGCAAGCCGGAGGACAAGATCGGTCTGATCCGGGCCGAGCAGGCCGAGGGCAAGCTGGTCGCCATGACCGGCGACGGCACCAACGACGCCCCGGCACTGGCGCAGGCCGATGTCGGCATGGCCATGAACTCGGGCACACAGGCCGCCAAAGAGGCCGGCAACATGGTCGATCTCGACAACAACCCGACGAAGCTGATCGAAGTCGTCGCCATCGGCAAGCAGCTGCTCATCACACGTGGCGCATTGACGACCTTTAGCATCTCCAACGACGTGGCCAAGTACTTCGCTATCCTGCCGGCCATGTTCAGCCGTCAGTTCCCGCAGCTCAACGCGCTCAATATCATGCAGCTCAAGACCCCGCATTCGGCGGTCCTGTCGGCGGTCATCTTCAACGCCCTGATCATCGTGGCGTTGATCCCGCTCGCGCTACGGGGTGTGAAGTACCGCCCAATCGGCGCCGCCGCGGTGCTGCGCCGCAATCTGCTGATCTATGGTCTCGGCGGCGTCATTGTGCCGTTCGTCGGCATCAAGTTCTTCGACATCGTCCTGACCATCCTCCATCTCACCTCGTAAGAGCACTCAGGGAGAACGCACCATGAGCTCATCCGCATTACAACCGGTTCCCGCCACACCCAGCACGGGATCCACCACCGCGAGCAGCCCGCCGCGACGCCGCTCCTCGCTGCAGGGACTGCTGGTGACCTCGGTCTTGATCACCGTCGTCTTGATGGTGCTGACCGGACTCGTCTACCCACTGGTCATGACGGGGATCGCCCAGGTCCTCTTTCACGACCAGGCGAACGGTTCGTTGATCAAGGTAAACGGCCAGGTCGTCGGCTCCAGGCTGATTGGCCAGAGCTTCACCAAGCCGCAGTACTTCCATCCCCGTCTATCGGCGGCAGGCAAGGGGTACGACGCGACCTCGTCAGGCGGCACGAACCTCGGACCGACCAACGCCAGCCTCCTGAAGAACACGATCGCCCAGGCCACCGCGATCCGCAAGGAGGACGGGCTGCCCCCCAACTACCCGTTGCCATCCGACGCGGTGTCGACCTCGGCGAGCGGTCTCGATCCGGACATCAGTCCGGCGTACGCCGATCTACAGGTTGCGCGCGTGGCGCGCGCGCGTGGCTTGAGCCAGGCGACAGTCCGCGCGCTCGTCAAGCAGCACACCGCCGATCGCACGTTCGGCGTACTGGGCGAGCCGCGTGTCAACGTCCTGGAATTGAACCTGGCCCTGGATCGCCTCAAGAAGTAGAGAGCGCGATGGTCCGGCTGGTACGCACCTTTCTCGTTCCCTACGGCGGAGGCGCGCGGGCCTCCCAGATGCTACGCCTCGCCTGTCAGCTCGCTGCAATCGATGGCGACCGCGTGGTCGCGCTGTACGTCAACCTGGTTCATCCCACTCTCCCTCTCCGCGAGCTGCCCGACGAGCTGGATCGCCCGGGTCGTCTCACGCTGTTGCACGCCTCCACCGTGGCGGAGGCCGTCCCCGGCAGCCCGGCCTCGTTCCGCTACGAAGCGATGCTGGTGCGGGGGCGTGACCTGTCACGGTCCATCGTTGGGCAGGCACGGATCCTCCAGGCGGATGCCATCTTCATGGCACCGCGCCAGCGGCGCCCCTGGTGGCGCCGGGTGCTCTCCGGTCTGCTGAGTACGTCTACCACTTCCCAGGTCGTGCGGCTCGCCCCCTGCGCGGTGATCGTCGGGTATCCTCCGGGATGCCGTGCCGGCCCGGCCTCTCTCCAGGCCGGCAGCGCCGTTGCCGAAGCAGAGCGACACCTGCTCGCCGGTACCCACGGACACATCATGTGAACGGCAGGATCTTCTGGGTACGTCTCTGCGTGGGACCGGGAATGGCGACGGCAGGCGCTCCACATCGGTCCAAGATCGAAAGGGTAACGGATGCATGAGCCGGAACGACCAGACCCCGACATCCTGCTGGCTCGCCTGAAGGAGCAGGAGGCGCCAGCGCGGGGACGCCTGCGCATCTACCTGGGCGCGGCTCCCGGCGTCGGCAAGACCTACGCCATGCTGCAGGAGGCGCACCGCCGGAAGTCACGCGGCGCCGACGTGGTGATCGGCTTCCTGGAGTCGCACGGCAGACCTCAGATCGATACACTGATCGGCGACCTCGAAGTCATACCGCCGCGAGAGATTTCGTACAAGGGTGTGATCTTGCGGGAGATGGATACTGACGCTGTCGTCGCACGGCATCCTCAGGTTGTGCTGGTCGATGAACTGGCCCACACCAATGCCCCCGAATCGCGTCACGACAAGCGATATCAGGACATCCAGGAGCTGCTGGATTCCGGCATCACCGTGATCACGACGCTGAACGTCCAGCACATCGAGAGCTTGCGCGAGTACGCGGAGGACGTGACCGGAATCGAGGTGCACGAGACGGTGCCCGATTGGGTCGTCGACAGCGCCGATCAGATTGAGCTGATCGATCTCCCGCCGGAGACACTCATCGAGCGTATGGAGGAAGGCGACATCTACCCGCCGGCGCAGGCGAAGCAAGCGTTGCAGAATTTCTTCACCGTGGACAATCTCACGGCGCTACGCGATCTCGCCCTGCGCGCCACCACCAGGGAGGTCGAGGAGAAGCTCGAGACCTACCTGGACGAGCGGAAGCTCGGTGGTGTGGCGATCGGCGAGCGCATCATGGTGGCGGTCGATCACCGGCCGGTCGGCAGAGTGGTGATTCGACGCGCCTGGCGGATGGCGGCCGCCCTCAAGGGCGATTTGACTGTCGTCCACGTCGAGCCGGCCGATGGGCGGCGGCAGCCACAGAGCGCCGAGGAGCAGCGGCAGCTGGAGTCGAACCTGCAGCTCGCCGACGAGATGGGCGCCGAGGTGGTACGGCTCCAGGGAAACGTATCGGAGGAGCTTATCAAATATGTGCGTGCCAACCACATCTCACAGCTCTTCCTTGGCCATCCCAGCCACAGCCGCTGGCATGAGCTCCTGCGGGGATCGGTCACGCGTGACATCCTTCGCAAGATGCCCGGCCTCAACGTCCACGTGATTGCCGACCGCCGCACCGAGCGCAGGTAGCCGGCCCGGTGGGGTCGGAGGATCGGAGAATGCAGGACCCGAGAGTTGTCGAGCAGCTGCAGCTTGCCGCGAAGTACTGGGATGGACGGGGAGTTTCCGATCACCTCTGCTCACCGGCTTCGACCGGCGTGCGTCTTCGTATCCTCGCTCCGCAGTGCTGCTGCACCTAGAGTAGGGATATGACGGCAGGCGAGAGTACCGGGAAGCGCGCCGAACCAAACCCCAGCGGGAGCGCTGCCGACGCGCCACTCCCGGAGAAGCCTGCACCGCACCGGGGCAAGCTGACCGTCTACCTTGGAGCCGCACCGGGGGTGGGAAAGACCTACGCCATGTTGCAGGAGGCCCACCGCCTCAAATCTCGGGGCGCCGATGTGGTGGTCGGGTTCGTGGAGACGCATGGTCGGGCTCACACCGCCGAGCAGATCGGGGATCTGGAGATCGTACCGCCGCGGGAGATTCCCTACAAAGGCGTGACGCTGCGCGAGATGGACACCGATGCCGTGCTCGCCCGGCATCCGCAAATTGTCCTCGTCGACGAGATGGCCCATACCAATGTCACCCAGGGGGTACCCGGCTCGAGATACGAGAAGCGGTACCAGGATATCGAGGATCTCTTGCGAGCCGGCATCGACGTCATCTCAACAGTGAACATCCAACACCTTGAGAGCTTGAACGACTATGTCAGGCAGCTCACCGGCATTCACGTTCATGAGACCATCCCCGACTGGGTGCTGGACGAGGCCGACGAGATCGAGCTGATCGACATGGCGCCACAGGCACTCATCCGGCGCATGATCCACGGCAATATCTACCCGGTCGAACAATCGAAACGAGCGCTCGAAAACTTCTTCACAGTTGGCAATCTCACCGCGCTGCGCGACCTCGCCCTGCGTGCCACGGCGAAGGAAGTCGAGGAGAAGCTCGCGGCTGCCATGCGCGGCTACCAGGTCGAATCGCCCTCCGGCCGGGAGGAGACGATCATGGTCGCAGTCGACCACCAGCCCACCGCGAAGAATCTCATCAGGAGCGGTCGCCGTATGGCATCGGCCCTGAAGGGCGGCCTGGTGGTGGTCTACGTGGAGCCGAGTGAGGGACACCGCCAGGCACAGACAAACGAGCAGGAACGGCAGCTACGCGAGAACCTCCACCTGGCGGACCGGCTCGATGCCCGGGTGGTGCGCTTGCGGGGGAAGGTGTCGGAGGAGCTGATTGCCTACGCCCGGGCGAACAACGTTTCCCAGATCATCATCGGCCATCCTTCCCATAGCCGGCTGGAAGAGTTTCTGCATGGCTCCGTAACGAGCGATATCCTACGCGAGCTGCCCGGTGTGGATGTTCATGTGGTAGCAGACGCAGATCGGACGCACGAGTAGACGGCATCCGCCCCGCCCAGGGCAGATGCCGCCTGTCTGGAGTCGAGGGCGACGGCTACCATGGCCTGATGGATCTCTGCCTCCTGCCTGAACCGGCCGGCGTCGAGGCGGTTCCAGGCGTACCCAGCTTCGATCGCCACGGCAAGCTCGCTCGACCGGGTCGGGCCTGGGATCCGATCTTCTACCCGGCCGACACCGGAAGCACGAAGCGATACCCGACACCGGGCTCGGTGGCGATGTAGCGAGGATGTGCTGCGTCGTCGCCGATCTTGTGGCGCAGGCGGTTGATGAACACCCGCAGATACTGGGTCTCGCCCCCGTAATCGGGCCCCCATACGGCGGCGAGGAGCAGCCGGTGGGTGACGATCTTCTCGGCGTGGCGCATCAGGTAGGCGAGAACGGCGAGCTCCCGCGGCGTGAGATCAACCGGACAGCCGGCATGCCGCACCTGCCTGGTGTCGAGATCCAGCGTTAGATCGTCCGCGATCAGTATCCCGCTATCGGGGCTGGCCGCCAGCGGTGGACGGCGCAGAATGGCACGAACCCGGGCCAGCAGCTCGTCGATTCCGAATGGCTTCGTCACGTAATCATCCGCGCCCAGGTCCAGTGCCTGGACCTTCGCCCGCTCGTCACCGCGCGCCGAGAGAACCAGGATCGGTACCGTGGAGCCGGCGCGCAATGCCCGGCACACGTCGACGCCGGACATGCCGGGAAGCATCAGGTCCAGGATGACCAGGTCGAAGTCCGATTCCGCTGCCAGCCGGAGCGCTTCCTCCCCGGTCTCCACCGCACTGGTCTGGTAGCCACGCGTGGCGAGATTGGTCTGCAGAACGCGCCGAATCGCCGGCTCATCGTCCACGATTAGGATGCGCGGGGCCGTCACGAGCGCAACGCTTTCTGCCTGTCGCCGGGAGGCGCCGCTGCCTGACCGCCGCAGTCACCCGCCCGTTCGAGCTGGTCCAGATCCGTGGACACCGGCTCGGGGGGGAGGACGACACGGAAGGTGCTTCCTGCGCCCACCTCGCTCTCCACCTCGATTCGCCCTTGATGCGCCTCGACAAACGCTCGGGCAATCGAGAGACCGAGACCGACACCAGGTGTCCGCTTCGCGTTTCCCGACAGGCGATAGAACTTGTCGAAGATGCGGGCCCGCTCCGCCGGCGGGATGCCGGGACCATGATCTCGCACCTCGATCCGCAGCTCTTCTCCGGCGCTGGTGGGAGCGGTGAAGGCACGCACCTCGATGGGCGCCCCCGGCTCCGAGTACTTGGCGGCATTCTCCAGGAGATTGGTAAGCACCTGCTCCATCCGAATTGCATCGACCCGCACCGGCGGGAGCACCTGATCGACCTGAACCGAGACGGGATGGCCGGCAAGCGGGCCTTCCAGGTGGCGGAGAACCCGGAAGATCACCTCACTCGGGTCCTCCCACTCCAGCTGCAGCTTGATCGCGCCGCCCTCGATCCGGGAGAGGTCGAGCAAGTTCGAAACCAGCCGCGTCAGCCGGTCGACCTCGCCGTCGATGTCCTGCAGGAACGCCCGGCGATCGTCAGCGCTCCACTCGACGTCCTCCTGCAGCAGCGAGCTGGCCGCGGCTTTGATACCGGCCAGCGGCGTCCGCAGATCGTGCGACACCGACGAGAGCAGCGCGGTCTTCAGCTCGTCGCTGGCACGGGCGATCGCCGCCTCCTGCTCCTCCTGCGCCAGCCGCGCCTGCTCGAGTGCCAGCGCCGCGCCATTGGCAAAGGTGGTCATCAGCTGCTCCCGCTCTCCATCCAGCGCGACTCCCGGCTTCAAGATGAGCTCGAGCACGCCGATCGGCCGGTTTTCGATCTTGAGTGGTAGAAAGCGAGCACGCCGCGCCAGGCGCGGCATGGCGCCGTCGCCCAGGCCGCCATGACTTGCGGCGCCATCGGGCTCGAGTGGAACCATGCCGACCGCCTGCCCGGTCTTGATGACGTTCGCCACGATGCTCGAGATCTCGCGGCTCGTCTCCACCGACAGCTCCGGGGGAATGCTGCCGGCGGTGGCCGCGGTATGCCAGCCGGCCCCCGGACCTCGCGGCAACAGGACGGCGCAGGCTCGAAGGTCGAACGCCTCCTGCAGGCGGTGGGTGAGCGTATCGAGCATGTCCCTGAGCTCGTGGTGCGCAATCAGCGCGGTGCTCAGCGCATAAAGCGCCTCGGAGCTCCGTGCCCGAATCATGGCATCCTCGGCACGGCGCCGCGTCGCGGTCGCCAGCTGCCCGGTGAGCAGCGCGACCAGTAGAAAGATGAAGAGGGCCAGGACGTCCCGGGGGTAGTAGATGGTCACGGTATACAGCGGAGGGATGAAGAACCAGTCCCAGGCAAAGACCGCGGCCACCGCCACGATCGCCCCGGCCACCCGGCCGCTCAGGGTGGCGGCAAGCAGCACCGGCACGAGAAAGAACAGGGGCAGGCTGGGGCCGAAGGTGCCCGACGCCCCGCCGAGAACGCTGAGCAACGGCACCAGCAGCACGACCAGAATCAGCCCGATTGCGGCACCAAGAGCCGGCCGCTGCGCTCCGCGTTCGAGAATGCGCTGAACGGTGTAGCGCTGCTCCCCGCCTTCTATTGACATCAGGAGATTATAGCGCTACGCCGAATATGGCCGTCCTCGAGCCTGGTTCACGGCACGCCTCCAGCCTTCGCGCAATCTCAGGCGCTCCTCCGCAGCCATTCGGGGCTCGAAGACCGTATCGATGTCCCTCGTCCTCGCTATCTCGTCCAGATTGTCCCAGTACCCTACCGCCAGACCGGCCAGGTGCGCCGCACCCAGCGCCGTCGTCTCCCGCACTACCGGCCGCTCGACCAGCGTATCGGAGATGTCTGCCTGGAACTGCATCAGGAAGTCGTTTCCGACCATGCCACCATCGACCCGAATCACCGGGATGTCGAGCCGGGAATCACTCCGCATCGCTTCCAGGACATCCTGCGACTGATACGCCACGGACTCCAGGGCGGCACGGGTCAGGTGTGCCCGTCCGGAGCCACGGGTAAGCCCAACGATCGTTCCGCGCGCGTGCTGGTCCCAGTACGGCGTGCCGATTCCGACGAAGGCCGGCACGAGGTACACGCCGCCGGTATCGGGCACCGATGCCGCCAGCACCTCGCTCTCCGCGGCCTCCCGAATGAGGCCGAGCTCGTCACGCAGCCACTGAATGGCGGCGCCGGTGACAAAGACGCTGCCCTCCAGCGCGTAGGTCACCACGCCGCCAATGCACCAGGCGATCGTGGTCAGCAATCCGAAGCTCGAGTCGCGCGGCGCCGGACCGGTGTTCATCAACATGAAGTTGCCGGTGCCATAGGTGTTCTTCACCATGCCGGGCTCGTAGCAGGCCTGGCCGAAGGTAGCGGCCTGCTGATCTCCGGCGTCCCCGGCAATCGGAATCGATCGGCCGAATAGCCCGGGGACCGTCTCGCCATGCAGCCCGGAGGACGCGCGCACCTCCGGCAGCATGGAACGTGGGATGCCGAATTCGCGCAGCAGGTCGTCGTCCCATTGCAGGGTGTGGATGTTGAAGAGCATGGTACGGGCCGCATTGCTGTGGTCCGTACTGTGGACCCTGCCACCGGTAAGGCGGTAGATCAGAAACGTGTCGACCGTCCCGAACAGGAGCTCCCCGCGTTCGGCTCGGGCTCGGGCCCCGGCGACGTGGTCGAGGAGCCAGCGGAGCTTGGTCGCCGAGAAGTAGGCATCGACCACCAGCCCGGTCTTCTCCCGGACCGGCTCCTCCCATCCCGCGCGCTTGAGCTCATCGCAGTCGTCAGCAGTACGACGATCTTGCCAGACGATCGCGTTGTAGATCGGCTCGCCGGTGATACGATCCCAGACGATCGTCGTCTCGCGCTGATTGGTGATGCCGATGGCAGCGATCCCGCCCGATCGGAGCCCGATGCCTTCCACCACCTCCTGCGCCACCAAGAGCTGGTGCGCCCAGATCTCCTCGGGATCATGCTCTACCCAGCCGGGGCGCGGATAGTGCTGGCGAAGCTGCCGGCCGCGTTGCAACCGGGCTCGCCCCTGCCGCCCGAAGAGGATCGCCCGGGACGAAGTCGTACCCTGGTCAAGGGCGAGAATCAGGGACTCGGTCATCGTTCCCCCGTCATGGAGCGTTCAGTCTCTGGCATCTGCCGGCGGACGAACCCCGATTCGACCCGCGACGGGCAACCCCGCTATGGCCATACTAAGGACTGAAGACTGAAACGTGATGACCGATACTCTTCGACTTGATCGCTCCTCTGCCCTCGCACAGCTCGGGGAGGTGTATGACGTTCTGATCATTGGCGGCGGAGCAACCGGACTGGGGGCCGCGGTAGACAGTGCGACGCGCGGCTATCGGACGCTGCTGATTACCTCCGGCGATTTCGCGCAGGCCACCAGCTCGCGCAGCACGAAGCTGATCCACGGCGGAGTGCGCTACCTGGAGCGGGGCGACATCGCGCTGGTACGGGAGTCGCTGCACGAGCGCGGCCTGTTGCGACGCAATGCGCCACATCTGGTCCGCGACCTCCGCTTCCTCATTCCCGCCTACCAGTGGTGGCAGTTCGGCTACTACGGTGGTGGGTTGAAGATCTACGATCTCCTGGCAGGCAGGCTGAACCTCGCCCCGAGTGGCCTGGCCGGCCGCCCTGGCGCAATCCAGCTGGTTCCCACGATCCGAACCGCCGGGTTGAAGGGCGGCATCACCTACAGCGACGGGCAATTCAACGACGCCCGCCTCGCCATCACGCTCGCCCACACCGCTCGCGCGCACGGCGCCGCACTGGTCAACTACGCGGCCGTCACCGGCTTTCAGAAGTCGGGCGGACGGATCACCAGCGCTCTGGTGGTTGATGAGGAAAGCGGCCGGGAGCATACCGTCCGGGCGCGAACCGTGATCAATGCCGCCGGCATCTTCGCCGACTGCGTACGCCGCCTGGACGATCCGGAGACAGCGCCGATCCTGACCTTCAGCCGCGGGAGCCACCTGGTCCTGGATCGGCGCTTCCTCCCCGGCGAGACGGCGCTCCTGATTCCACGCACTGCCGATGGCCGGGTGCTGTTCGTCATTCCCTGGGAGGGACGAACCATGGTGGGGACGACCGACGTACCGGCCGATCGGCCCGAGCCGGAGCCGGAGCCAAGCGAGGACGAAATTGCCTTTCTGCTCGATCACGTTTCCCGCTACCTGGATTGCGTGCCTCACCGAGACGACGTGCTTTCCACGTTCGCCGGCCTTCGTCCACTGGTACGCGGCAAGACGGCTTCAACCGCCCGGCTCAGCCGCGATCACACGCTGCTGGTGAGCTCCTCCGGTCTGGTCACGATCACCGGCGGCAAGTGGACCACCTACCGTCGCATGGCGCAGGACGCCGTGGGCCGGGCGGCACAAGTCGCCGGCCTGCCGGCACGGCGCTGCCTGACAGAGTCGCTCCGACTTCATGGCGCGGACGGCGCGAACCCGGGTTGGAGGGAATTCGGGGCGACCGACGGCGAGATCGCCGAGTATGAACGACGCTACCCGGGCGAGCTGCATCCGCGCCTTCCGTACTCACTGGCAATGGCAGCCTTCGTCGTCGACCGGGAGATGCCGGTGCATCTGGACGACGTCCTCGCTCGGCGCCTGCGCGCGGCACCGCTCGACGCGCGCGCCTCACTTGCGGCCGCCCCGGCGGTGGCACGGCTCATGGCCCGACTCCAGGGACACGGGGAGAGGTGGGCGAGCGAGGAGGTCGAGCGCTTCACGAAACTGGCCGCGAAGTATGGGGCAACCGGCCGGTAGGTCCGTTCCCCGGCCCTATAATCGGAGCACAATTCCACACCGCACCCGGGAAGAGTACGCGGCGAAGCTCCCTCACAGAGACGGACCGGCCAGGGCTGAAAGCCACCGACCAGGAGTCGCGCCGCGGAATGTCATCCCGAAGACTGCCGAAGAAATCCCGCGTGGAGAGTAGACCGGCACGGGACGCCCGTTACAGCGATGCCGTCGACGACGGTCGAGTGTGCCGCGCTGCCGTGCGGTGAACTGCGGGTGGTACCGCGGAAGGAAGCCCCTTTCGTCCCGAAGAGGATGAGAGGGGCTTGTTTGTTTGGCCAGGGAGTTGTGCGGGCGCCCCACCGAGTTTGAGGGAGGCAATGACGATGACGCTTGGACGATACGATCCCGCGGTCGAGGAACCGCGCCTGGCGGCGATGTGGCAGGAGAATGGCACGTACCATTACCTGACGGACCGGTCGCCGGTGTACTCGATCGACACGCCGCCGCCGACTGTGTCCGGCTACCTGCATCTCGGCCACGTGTACTCCTACAGCCACGCCGACTTCATGGCGCGCTACTTCCGCATGCAGGGCCGCAATGTCTACTACCCCATGGGGTACGACGACAACGGCCTGCCGACCGAGCGTCTGGTCGAGCGCCGCTTGGGAAAGACCGCCGAGGAGATGGGGCGCCCGGCCTTTATCGCCGCCTGCCTGGAGCTGAGCCGCGAGTACGAGCGGGAGTACGAGGAACTCTGGCAGCGTCTTGGCCTCTCCATCGACTGGCGTCACACCTACCGCACCATCGACGACCTGGCGCGCAAGACCTGCCAGCTCAACTTCATCGAGCTCTACGGTCAGGGCACTGCCTATCGCCGGCAGGCGCCCACGATCTGGTGCCCGACCTGCCACACCGCGATCGCCCAGGCGGAGGAGAAAGACATCGAGCGCCGCGGCATCTTCTACACGCTGGCGTTCCAGCTCGACGGCGGCGGCGTCCTTCGGATCGCCACTACCCGGCCGGAGCTGCTTCCCGCCTGCGTCGCCGTTTTTGTTCATCCCGACGACACACGGTACCGCGGCATCGTCGGGCGGCAAGCGCGCGTCCCGCTCTTTGGTCAGGAGGTTCCGATTATGACCGACGAGCAGGCCGATCCCGAAAAGGGCACCGGGGCCGTGATGTGCTGCACCTTCGGCGACACGGTCGACGTGGCGTGGTGGCACACGCATAACCTGCCGCTGCGCGAGGCGCTTGACCGGCACGGTCGGATGACGCCACTGGCGGAGCAGTTCGCCGGCCTGACCGTCCCGGAGGCACGTCAGGCAGTGGTGCAGGCGTTGCGGCAGCACGGCGCAATCCTCGCCGAGCAACCCGTCGAGCAGACGGTCCGCGCCCACGAGCGCTGCGACACGCCGGTGGAGTTCATCGTCACCAGGCAGTGGTTCATCCGAGTCCTCGACAACAAGGAGACCTTCCTACAAATCGGGGACGCGATCGACTGGCGGCCGCCACACATGAAGGCGCGCTACCGCGAGTGGGTGGAAGGCTTGAGCTGGGACTGGTGCATCTCCCGTCAGCGCTACTACGGGGTTCCGTTCCCGGTATGGTTCTGCTCGGAATGTGGCGCGGTGATCGTCGCGGACGAGGATCAACTGCCGGTCGATCCAACCACCGAGCAGCCGCCACGTCCCTGTTCCTGCGGCGGCACCGCGGCGACGGCGGAGGAGGACGTGATGGACACCTGGGCCACCTCCTCCCTTTCGCCGCAGATCGCCGGTGGGCAGCTCTCCAATCCCGCCCTCTACGCCGAGGTCTTTCCCATGTCGCTGCGGCCACAGGCGCACGAGATCATCCGCACCTGGGCGTTCTACACGATCGTGATGTCGCACTATCGGTTCGGCGCGACCCCCTGGAAGGAGGTGCTGATCTCCGGCTGGGGACTCGCACCGGGTGGTACCGAGAAGATCAGCAAGAGCCGGGGCGGCGGTCCGATGGCCCCGATGGAGATGCTCCAGCGCTACTCCGCCGATGCCCTGCGCTACTGGGCCGCCAGCACCGGACTGGGAAAGGATTCCTATATAAGCGAGGAGAAGATCGCGGCCGGCGCCAAGCTCGTCACCAAGCTCTGGAACGTGACCCGCTTCGCCGCGCGCTTCCTCGAAGGCTACGAGGCGCCGGCAGCGATGCCCCCGCTGTCGCCCGCCGACCGCTGGACCCTCTCCCGCCTGCAGCGGCTCGTTCAGCATGCCACGAGCTCCTTTGAAGCGTACGAATACGCCGCCGCCAAGAACGACACCGAGATCTTCTTCTGGCGCGATCTCTCCGACAACTACCTCGAGATGGCCAAGAAGCGGCTCTACGACGACGCCAACCCGGGGCACCGCGGGGCTTGCTACACGCTCTACCACACACTGCGCAGCGTCAACCTACTCTTCGCGCCGATCCTGCCGTTCACCAGCGAGGAGGTTCACGGCGCGCTGTTCGCGGCCGGCGGCTCCCCCACCGTTCACCGCGGTCCCTGGCCGGAAGCCGATCAGCGCCTCCTCGACGGGCCGGCGGAGCGAGCCGGCGAGGCACTGGTCGAGATCGCCACCGCCGTCCGCCGTCACAAGAGCGACCGCAATCTCTCACTGGGCGCCGAGCTCGAACGCCTGCACGTGACGGTGACCGATCCTGCCCTCTTGCAGGCGCTGGCCGGCGCCGAGGATGACATCGCCAGTGTGACCCGCGCCCGGGAAGTGACGATCGGCGCCGAGCCGGCTGAGTCGCTTCAGACGATCTGGCAGGGCGAGCAGAACATACCGATCACGGTTGCGCTCTGACGCGGTCACTCACTTCTGGCGTCGTCATGACGACGCCCTGAACTGGCCCCAGCATCCAGCGCGACCTGGCCATACCGGAGCTCGACCGAACTTGCATCTCCTTGCTCCACAACCCATCACACCGGAAAGGTAAAGACCCCCGTCCGCTTCACATTTCTGTCCTCCAGCTCGCGCGTTGCCGGCACCTCATACTCGGCCAGCTGGACCAACTCTTGCTGCGGGAAGTACTCCCTCCCGGGATCGCCGAGCAGGACCCGAATCCGCCGTTCGTGGGCTGCGCGCAGCCATTGCATGACGCGCTCTGCCATCGGCATCTCATAGCAAACGTCACCGGCCAGGATCAGATCGGCCGGCGGTGGGTGGTCTTCGAGCAGGTCGCGACTTGTGACGTCCACGCTCACCCCATTGGCCAGTGCATTGAAGGCCACTGCCTCCGCGGCGAAAGGATCGGTATCTGCCGCCACCGCGGAGTCCGCGCCGGCTCTCATCGCGGCGATGGCGCAGAGACCGGACCCGCAGGCAAGGTCGATCACCCGCTTGCCGGCTACTTCTTCGGGGTGGTCCAGGAGATAGCGCGCGATGGCCTGCCCTCCCACCCAGGCGAACGCCCAGTACGGCGGCTCGCTTTCACCCGTCGCTGCCTCGAAGCCGCGCCAGGCCGGCATCACTTCGTCAGCCAGGTGCAGCCGCAGCTCCGGCAGGAGCGGCAGCGACTGCAGGCGTGTGTGCTGCCGGATGAAGGCGCGCTGCTCCACCGACCCGATTCCGCAGTGCGCGCTCATGGATGCGGCGGCTGATCCCACGCGCCGCGTTACTGGTCGGTCGTTCACGGATTGATCCCCACACCTACCAACGCCTCTCCCTGGAACTCAACCGGTCCCTGCGGGAACATTGCACCGATGGTTCGCACCGCATCAGCGCGAATCTCGGCACGTACATCCTCCGGCAGTGGCTCCAGCATCTCGCGCAACGCTATCGATGCCTCATACTGCTGGTCCCAGAACTCCTCGGCTGTGTCGGCCCGGCCGGTGACGACCTGCACCGCCACGGTT
>Ga0070735_10002152_pt1 | contig 18086 bp, 13 predicted proteins | sample Coa_R1_FD_66443 | JGI IMG/M metagenome (GOLD analysis project Ga0070735, IMG submission 66443) | Surface soil microbial communities from Centralia Pennsylvania, which are recovering from an underground coalmine fire - Coalmine... | ecosystem: Environmental > Terrestrial > Soil > Unclassified ... | reverse complement strand
GAGCGTCGGCGCGACTTCGAGAAAGCCGTCATCGGTCTTCGGCAGCCGGAAATTCGCCAACACCGGCGGCGCGGCGGCCGCCGTGGCCCAGATCACGAGATCGGCGGTAATCGACGAGCCGTCGTCGAAGCGCACGATCGCACGACTTGTTGCCGTGATTTCGCTGACGCGGCGGCCCACACTGAGGCTGATTCCCCGTCGCGCCAATTCACGTCGCGCCCGGCCGATCGTTCCGGGCGAGTAATCCGCGAGAATCTCGCGATTGGCATCGATGAGCGAAATCTGCGCATCGATGCCTGACTTGCGCAACCAGACGTCGAGCCCGAACGCCACTTCGACGCCCCCCGCGCCGGCGCCGACGATGACCACCTCGGCTCGCTTCGCGGCGGGCAGCTCCGACAACTTCTGCGCGAACCGCTTCCGAAACGTCGCCATCGGCTTGATGGAGAGGACTTGCGGGTTTCGCGCCCAGATTTCCCGCTGCCCAGGAACAGATCCAATTCCGACCGAAGCAGCGTCGTATCGCAGCGGCGGCCGATCGGCAAATAAGACCCGCCGCATCGCCGGCTCCAAGCCTGCGACCTCGTCAACAATCAGCCGCGCGCCGCAGGATTCCGAGAATCGGTACAGATCGATTTCCATATCGTCAGGCTGGTAAAATCCGGCGAGAGTCCCGGGCAACATGCCGCTGTAGGTCGCACGGCTGAAGGGCGAGATGACGGTAAGCCGCACGTCGGGAATCGGCTGCATTCGCCACATACGAACCACGTGCAGGTTCGTGTGCCCGGCGCCGATCAACACGAGATCGCGGGAGGGAAGGGAAAGGTCGTTCATCAGGCGGCTATTTCTACCTTGTTCGCCGTGGTCAGCCGCACATCAATGGGAATTGGCTATTTGGCTGCGGATTGCAGCGGCGATGCGCTCGTCGTCGGCCGGCAGCACGCTCCGAAGGTCGAGAACGAGGGCGTTCTCCTGAATTCTTCCGAAGACGCGAGGCGAGCCCAGCCGCATGCGCCGAGCCAGCACATCGACAGTCATCCGCGGATGCGAAAGCCGCAATACGGCGGTCGGCAAGCTGGCGCCGGGAAGCGATCCCCCGCCGACGAGCGCCTGGTCGGTCGCCACCTCAATTCTTAACGTGCCGGCTGCGTCTTGCAAATTGCCGTTGTCGAGCGACGTATCGCGGACCCCGGTTGCGGCGCAATCGCGGCCCAAAGCCAGGTCGGCATGAATCTTACGCGCGCGGGCCAGAAGCTCGTCACGCGAGGCGGCCAGCAGCGCCAACGTGGGAATTTCCCGGTCGGCCTCGCCGCGGAGATAGACGTCCAACGTGGCCGACAGCGCGGCCAGCGTCAATTTGTCGATGCGGAACGAGCGCGCCAGCGGATGGGCGCTCAATCGCTCGATGAGCTCGGCACGTCCCAGCATAATGCCGCATTGCGGCCCCCCCAACAGTTTGTCTCCGCTCCCCAGAACGAGATCGGCTCCGGCGGCCAGGCTTTGCTGAAAGGTGGGTTCCTGCGGGAGACCGAATCGGACGGTCTCGACGAGACATCCGCTGCCGATGTCATCGAGGCACGTGAGGCCGTAGCGGTGAGCCAGCGCGCTCAGTTCGTCGATTTCGGGCGTCTCAGCAAAGCCCTCAACGCGGTAATTCGACGGATGCACGCGCAACAGGGCGGCGGTGGCGGGGCCGATGGCGGATTCGTAATCAGCCAGGCGAGTGCGATTGGTCGTCCCCACCTCGCGCAAGACGGCTCCGCTTTGGGCGAAAACCTCGGGGAGTCGGAATGATCCGCCGATCTCGATCAATTGGCCGCGCGAAATGACGACTTCGCGCCCGCGGCAAAGTCCTTCGAGCGCCAGCACCGTCGCCGCGGCGTTGTTATTGACGACGAGCGCCGCCTCGGCCCCTGTCAATCGCCGCCAGGCCGATTGCAGTTGGTAACCGCGATACCGTCTCTCGCCTGTCGCCAGATCGACCTCAAGATTGAGCGCGCTGGCCGCTTCGCGGACGGCCGCGATGGCCGCTTCGCACAGGGGCGCCCGGCCAAGGCTCGTGTGCAGAACGACGCCCGTGGCGTTGATCACGTTCCCGAGCTTCTCGCTCGACTCGGCCTCGGCCCGTTCATAGACGAATTGCACCGCCAGCCCGGTCAATTGCCGACGGCTGCACGAACCATTGAGGGTGGCTTTGGCGATGCGCTCGCGGAGGTCGGCGACGGCCGCGCGGACCCAGTCGCGGACGCATTCACGTCCGCGCTCGTCGATCAACGGGGCAATCGCCGAAAAGGTCATTATTTCATTGACCGGCGGCAATTCTCGAAAATTTTCTTGCGAGGCGTCGTTCATCCGGCGTATAAGGCTGGCAGAGACTTTGCGATGTAAAGCAACCCTGCCCCACGTTTCGTCGTCACATTCGCACGCGCGACTATTCCTCTTTAGCATACCCGCTCGGCCGGGAGATCGCGAGAAGCGCCGATGCTGAAATGGCTCCAAGACCTCGACCGAATTCTTCGCGGCGAAGCGACCAGCCTGCCGGCCCTGCGACAGGGCCGCATTGACGTTCGGATCGAGAAATTTTTTCGGGATGAAGCCTGGGGCAATGCCTACCTGGTCGTCGGCGAACTGATCTGGAAGGCCTTGACGCGATAAGCGCCGGTTTTCAGAGCAGGCTTTCGAGCAACAGCCGCAACTTTCGCAGCTCGATCAGCCGCGCCTCGGGGTCGCCCAGCTCAGGAAGAATTTCGACCGACAAGGCGCCGTGATATTTGACCCGTTCAAGCTGACTGATGATGCGGCTGTAGTCGATCTGTCCAAGACCGACCGGAACTTGCAACTGATCGGGCGTCGTATCGCGCAGATGCGTGTGGTACACGTCCGGGTAGACCTGGTCGTAGAGTCCGCCCCGATGCGGGCCGCATAAGAAGTAGCTGGGGTCGAGGGTCAATCCGATCCCGGGGGCGGCCCGGCACAACTCGATCGCCGTGTCGGGGTCTTCGGTGAGGTGGCCGATCTTTGTCTTGATCGATACTCGAATTCCGTCTTCGTTGCCGACTTTCAGGAACTCGCGCAGGCGGTCGATTTCGGAATTAAACGGCGTGCCGAGCCGCGACGCAGGCAACGTAATTTGGGCTACTTTAAGCTGCTTGGCGACACGCGTGAGAACGTGAAAGGCTTGGGGATCGAGATCGCTGTCAATGCAAAAGGCGACCGGGGTCATGCGCGTCATCTCGCGATAGCGGATGCAAAACCCTTCGGGATCGCGAATGACCTCAGACGGTTTGAGCTGGGTCTGAGTTTCGTCCATCCACAGCTCGACCTTGTCGAATTCCAGGTCGTCGAGCAGATAACAGGCCTCCGCCAGAGGCTTGTCGGAAAAACAACGGGTCGATGCCGAAACGAACACTCAGGACCACTCCCTTGACGTAAAGTCACAACTTCTTGCCACGAAGCGTCTTGTGACTTAATTCCCCGGTTGCTTGGAAGCCGATGTTTGGGAATGTCAATTTATCCGGATTGTAGCGAATCTGCAACCTTGAGTGACCGAGCGCGATACACCGGTCACGCTTTCAGTGAGGATTATGCACGATCTTCGCGAAAATCGGCCGATATTAAGTTTGGGCCGTCTGCATCGCGCGGTGCTCGTCACCAGGTCTTGCCGGCCGGCGCCGTCATCAATCCGCTTTCCGGGGGGAATTCCAATGCGAAAAATGTTGCTGTCGATCGCGGCAGCCGCCGCGCTGCTGCCTTTCACAGGATGTTGCTCTGGCCAGAAAACATCCGAGGTTGCCCGGGCGCAGGGACCGGCGGCAGCGCCCGCCATGGCACAGGGTGACGACTATTGCGAGGATGTCCATTTCGTTCCAACCGAGAGGACCAGCCGCTGCAAATTCTGCCAAGGGCACGGATGCAGACGCTGCTGCCGCCCGTACCACGTCCCGAGCGATCTGGCCTATCCTCCTCAGCCCGATCTGCCGGCGATCGTGCAATACCCGTATTACACGTGCAAGGGCCCTGATTGCTTCTTCGCCCCGCCCTTGCCGGGCCGTTAAACGTCAGATCGAGTATTGCCACTTCTCGAACGAACGGCTCCACGAGTTGACGATTTCGCGCCGCAGATCAGATGAGAGTTCGACGTGGTTATTTTTCTTGTAGCCGGACAGCGATTTGACATAAGCGGACAGCGCCGGCTCGACGGTCGAGAATTCGGGGAGCGACAACTCCTGGTAGACTCGCCGCACTTGTCCCATCGGGTCGGATTCGAGATCGCGATACGCCACCTCGCAAAATCGGCCCTCGGGAATCAGCGACTTCTCTTCGAAAAACGCATCGAACATGGCGACATACTGCCGAATCGTGCGGTGATGGATCGCCGACAGATCGGGCCGCTGAAGAGAATAATACTCCCAGCTTCGCATGTGCAGGTGCTGCGTGGATTGGTAGACGACATACGGGTCGCGATGAATGTGAACGAATCGGGCATCCGGAAAAATATCAAGAAGAAGCTTGATCCGCCCGGTGTTGGGGGGCGATTTGAGCACCATCGGCCGTTTGAATCTCAGCGTCAACTTTTGGAGCAGCCTCACGAACGACCGCTTCCAGCGCTCGACGTCGCCTGCCGGAACGCCGCGGAACGTGAGGTAGCGGTCGTAGTGTTCGGCTCGACCGGGAAACGCCCAGCCCATGTAGGGGGATAGAAACGTCGACACGCAGAGTGCGAATTCTTCTTCCCAGGGGACTTCCGGGTGCATGGCCACTCCATCGACGCCCATCCGGTTGGCAGGCAGCAGAACCCCGCTGGCCGCCGACATGATCTGCTCACCCAGCAAGAACGTATCGGGAATCATGACCTGCGCAAAGCGCGGGTAGCCGAACCGATCGTCGACCGAGAGCAGGTTCTGAAGGTGAGTCGTCCCCGATCGCCAATGCCCAAGGATGAACAACGGGGGCGGAATGCGTTGACTTGCCACGCGGCGGCTGCAAATGGCCTCTTCAGCCCAGCAAAAAGGCGTGTTGATGAAGCTCACCAGGGTGGCGAACGCCGCGCGGGGCCAGAAACGCGGGGCGACTCGAAACCGGTTTTGCGCCAGAAGTCGGATCCAGTTGCCCGTCGTGATGCCCACGGTGAGACCCGGCCCTGTGACTTTGAAAAAATCTTCCGTCCACGCCATTCGTGATTTCCTCATGCGGGCACAGTGACGTCACTGACAAGCGTCGTCGCTGACAGCTCGGTCAGCCCCCGAGCGCCTTGAGAAACGATTCGACCGAGGCGCACGCAGCCCACCCAGAGCGTTATCCGCGCCTCGCGATTCAACCTGTGCGCATCCGCCATAATAACCATTGGCCGCACCGTCAGGAACTCTTCACCTGTCGAGCTCACACTTTTCGACCCGACGCGGGCCGGCCGACAGTTGCATTCTGGATTTGTCAGTGTGTACCATTTCCCACATGCGACGATGGATCAAATTATGTCCGACGCTGACACGGCGCGTGATGGCGCTGGCGACGGCTTTCGTGTTCACGATCGGCAGCGTCGGATGGCCGCTCAGCCCGGAATGTGCAGCCCAGTCGCATTCGAGCGTGCGCGTGCGCGTGGCTCAAGCGAAATCGTGCTGTTGCGGTCCGAAAGGCACGCGCAGTTCTTGCGGCTGCTGCGCCCGGGCAGTTTCAAACCCGTCGCCGGCGAAGCCCAATTGTTGTCAGAAGAAAAAGCGGGAGTCCAGCCTGGCCTTCAATTGCCCCTGTTCCGGAACGGATTCGCCCGGCTTTGCCGTTTCGTTGCAGCCGAAGCTGCCGGCGCCGGAGATGAGCATGCCTCAACTGGTCGAGACGTTCGCCGTCTCCCCGTTTGACTTTGTCGCCGTCCCGGAAGGCCCCCTCTCGCCGGAAACTCCCCCGCCCAGACCGTCCGCCTGTTGAAAAAACACGGACGCTGCGCGCGGGCCGCCGCGCGACTGATCTGGCACTCGTCATGATGGGGAGACACCATGAGCGGCACACACAGACCGCGCCGAGCGCGCGGCTTCACTCTCATTGAACTGTTGGTGGTCATCGCGATCATTTCGATTCTCACGTCGTTGCTCTTGCCCGCCGTCCAGCACGCCCGCGAGGCGGCTCGACGCACAAGCTGCAAGAACAACATGAAGCAGTTGGGTCTCGCGATTCACAACTATGAAAGCACGTATACGACGTTTCCGTTCGCTGATGCCGTCAACACCAAAGTTTCGCCGAACACGTACGGCTTTTCTCCCCAGGCGAGGCTTTTACCTTACTGCGAGCAGGCCAATCTGCAAGACCTGCTCGATTTCACAAAGCCCGCCTTCTCGGGCCCTTTCAACAGTCTCGTCCCGAACCCGCTTTTCGTCAACGCGTTCGCCATGGTGATTCCCATGTTCTTGTGCCCCACCGATCCGGCGCCTCCGGTGGCCACCGAGGCCGGCTTCACCTACCAATACGCCGGCAACAACTACATGTTCAGCACGGGGAGCGGGACGGGAACCAACTACGATCAGCGTTGGCGAACCGACGGAATCGTGTTCTACAACTCCAGCGTCCGATTCCAGGATGTCATCGACGGCGCTTCGAACACCGTTTTCATGAGCGAGTCGATCCGCAGCATCGGCCAGGATATGACATTGCCCGCGGGAACGACGCCGGGCTTTCCCTACCAATATACGCTCAACGGCTCGACGGGGCTCAATTCGACGCAACAAGCGACGCCCGGCATTCCTGTGACCGGCAGTCCCTGGAGCGCTTTCGCCAACGCCGCCGGCATGAATTCCAATCCCGACTTATCGGTCGTCTGGCCGCAACTGACCGGCTGGCGCGGTGCGTCGAGCGATGCCCTGCGCGGCCGCGGAATCAGTTGGGCGCACGAGGGAATGCTCTCGACGCAAACCAACGGGTACACCGCTCCCAATAGCCGCATTCCCGACGTGGTGACGCACTTCAGCGGCTTCTTCGGACCGCGCAGCTTTCACTCGGGCGGGGCCAACGTCCTCATGGGGGACGGCACCGTGCGGTTCCTGAGCGACAGCATCAATGTGGCAACGCAGCGCGCCATCCACAGCCGCAATGGTCGTGAAGTCGTTGGCGAATTTTAGCCTTCTGCCCGTGGATCTTTCATCATGAGCGAGAGCGTTGCGCCAACGGCTGGCAAATCGTGGCCCGACTATCGGGCCGTCTGGCGCTGGCATTTTTATGCGGGCCTCTTTTGCATCCCCTTCGTCGTCATTTTGTCGATGAGCGGCGCCGTCTATTTATTCAAGCCTCAGATTGAAGCCTGGGTTGACGAGCCTTACGACCATCTCGCGATCACGCGAAAGCCGGCCAGCGCCGCCGAGCAAGTTGGCGCGGCGCTGGCGGCGGTCCCCGATTCAACTCTCGATGCCTACGAATTGCCGCGATCCCCGAACCACGCCGCCCGCGTCATCGTCAATCGGCAAGGAGACGCCATCCGGGTCTACGTGCATCCGCAGACGCTGGAGGTGTTGCACGCCGTTCCCGAAAATGAGCGGCTCATGCGGCTCTTCTTTCGAATCCACGGCGAGCTGCTCATGGGCGATCGGGGTTCGATGCTGGTGGAGCTGGCCGCCTCGTGGACGATCATCATGATCATCACGGGCTTATTTCTTTGGTGGCCGCGCCAGGCGAAAGGCCTGGGAGGCCTGGCGTATCCGCGGCTTGGTTCAGGCTCCCGCATTTTCTGGCGCGATCTGCACAGCGTGACGGGCGTGTGGATTTCATGCCTTGCGCTGTTTCTCTTGCTCAGCGGATTGCCGTGGGCCAAGTCCTGGGGCAACTATTTCAAAGCCGCGCGGCGGGTAATCGGCGCGGCTGTGGCGCAGCAGGATTGGACGACCGGCAGCGATCGCGCTTCCGGGAAGAGCAAGTCGATTTCGGGCGGGCACGGCGAACATGGCGGCGGCTCAGGCCGGCGAAACGGACGGCCGCGCGCGCCCACGCCCAAGGACCTGACGCCACTCGACCGAATTGCCGCGATGATCCGCCCACTGGAGTTGCTGCCGCCGGTGCTGATTGCTCCGCCGGCGCGTGATTCCGCGAATTGGACGGCCAAGTCGATGACGCAGAATCGACCGCAGCGCGTGAATCTGGTCGTCGACGGGACGACGGGAACGATTGTGAGCCGCGAAGATTTTGGCGATCGCCACCTGATCGACCGGATCGTGGGAACGTGCGTGGCCGCTCACGAAGGCCAGCTTTTCGGCTGGCCCAACCAGTTATTGGGACTCGTCACGGCCGGCGGCTTGCTGCTCATGTGCGTGAGCGGCGTTACTCTCTGGTGGCGCCGGCGGGAACAGGGCGTTTTGGGCGCGCCCAGAGTCGCGCTCAGCCCCAGAGTTTCGATCGGCCTCATCGTGCTGGTCGTCATGCTGGGAATCTATCTGCCGATGTTCGGTGGCTCCCTGCTCGTTGTTCTGACGGCTGAAAAGTCGATCTTGAGCCGCATTCCAAGCGTGCGTCATTGGTTGGGCCTAAATGACAGAGGCGCCGACGAGGGCATGTGACCGCAGATTTCATTGGAGCGATCCGGGGAGACTTTGACGTGTGGCAGAAATCCGGATTTTTCGCGCTGCCGACTTTGGTCGCGATGGCGATTGCGCTTTCGGGGTGCGGCGGCGTGCGGCCGGTGCCCGGCGGCACCAAGGGGACGCTTCGCGCTGGGGGCCAGGCACTGAGCGATATTCAGGTGACGGTTCATCAGCTCGACCCGGACGGCATGCATCCCGTCGGCTTCGGCGTGACCGGCCCCGACGGCTCATTCGAACTGGTGAGCATGGGCGCCAAAGAGGCTCTCTGGCTGGCTCCCGGCGAATACCGCTTAACGCTCGAATCGGCCGGCGCGCCCGTGCAGATTCCAAAAGAATACGCCCAGCCCGCCGCCACACCTCTCAAAGTCTCGTGGTCGAGCGGCCAGACCAATCTCGAGCTGGAAGCCCCGGCGTTCCCGCCGAGCCGGTGAGCCCTTTGCGTGCCGCGCAAATTTGCTGTAGCTGAATTCGTGAGAATTCAGGACTCCGTGGGCAGACGAGTCGTGTGTTTCACCGCATCACGGGGAAACCTGCGCCGTGGGGTAGGTTTTCCAATCTGCCCGTCCAATGAGCGGGGAATGCGTGATGCAACCGCGGCGGGCGAATGGCTTGACTCCTGTGACAGAATGTCCTATGATGTTCGTGAGACAAGTTGTCCTAGGAAGGCACGTATTTCACCGGGATGCCGCACATGCGAAAGCCGCGGGATGTCACCGACGCCGAGCTTGACGTTTTGCAGGTGCTTTGGACGAGCGGCCCGCAGACCATTCGCCATATTGCCGCAACTCTCGATCGGCGAAATCAGGACGCCTACTACGCCACGGTCAAAAAACTGCTCGAGCGGCTCGAAGCCAAGCGCTTTGTGCGCCGCGAGCCCCGCGGAATCGCCTACCTCTACGAAGCCACCGTCGATCGCAACGAGCTCGTCGGCCGGCGCCTGAGGCACGTCGCCGACAGCCTCTGCGAGGGATCGGTCACGCCCCTTTTGACGCAGATCGCGCATCACGAACGGCTCAGTCGAAAGCAACAAGAAGCGCTCTTGGCCCTGATCGATGAGTTGGCCGCCGAAGAACGCAAGGAAATGGCCCCCCGCCGGAGAAGAAAATGACAATGATTCTGGAATTTGTCCTGTGCAACGGCGTGATCGCCGCCGGCCTGTTCGCCATCGTGTACGCGGTAAAATCGCGCGTGCGCAGTCCTGCCGTCTTGCACGTCTTATGGGTTCTGGTCTTGTTGAAGCTATTGACGCCGCCGCTCTGGAGCCCGACGTTGGCTCTGCTTCCGGCTGAAGGGCCCGACGAGAACATCGACGCAATCGCAAGCGGAGAGCACGGCGCTGGCCTGCCGCAGTCCCTCAATGAGCGAGCCCGCGCCCTGGTCGAGGTGGAGGCGACCGACGAACCGGGAGCCGCGTTTGTCGACCGCGGCGATCCCAAAGTTGCGAACGCCCCACCGGCCGCGTTGATCGTCGCCAACGGGCAGTCTGTCGATCGGACGTCGATCGACAACCATTCGACATTTATTGCCGGGTTGATCGGCAGGCCGATGCTGATTATCGCCTGTATTTGGGTGGTGGGGTCGCTTGTGTGGTTTTCTCTCGCGGGCTGGCGGATTTGGCGCTGGCAACGCAGTCTGCGCTTTGCCGCTGCGGCGCCGCCGACGCTTCACAACACGGCGCTTGACCTGGCCCGAGAGCTCGGGCTGCGAAACTGCCCGGAGATTTGCCTCGTCCCCGGCCGCGTATCGCCCATGCTCTGGGCGCTGGCGCGCCCGGCACGTGTGATTCTGCCTGCGGAATTATTAAGCGAGCTCGATGGCAAGTCGCAAGAGATGCTGCTCTTGCACGAGCTGGCGCACTATCGCCGTGGCGATCATGCCGTCCGGTGGCTGGAACTGCTGTCGCTGGGAATCTACTGGTGGCATCCGATCGCCTGGCTGGTGCGCCGCGAGATCAGAATTGCCGAAGAACGCGCCTGCGATGCCTGGGTCGTCGCCCTGCGACCCGACTCACGCCGAATGTATGCCGAGACGCTCGTCAAAACTCTCGGCTTTCTTTCCACGTTCGAACTCGCACCCATTGCCTGCGGCGTCGGAGGCGAACGCGGGCTCCAGACGCGGCTCACGATGATCATGCGCGCATCGAGCAACGTGCGGCTTTCGCGGATGGCCAAAGCCGGCTTCTGTGCCCTGGGCCTCGTGCTGCTCCCACTTGCGCCGAGCCTCGGCCGAACGCCCAAGGATGGTGCGACTTTCCAGGTTGCAGGCCAGGCGCCGCCGGCTGCTCCGAACCCATTGACCAGCCAATTGAACGCGAGCGACAAAAAAGCGGCCCGCGTGGATGACACTTTGGGCACGGTTGTCGATGAAAACGGCAAGCCCGTAGGCGGGATTGAAGTCGCTGCTTACTTCAATTCGGCAAAGGTCGATCGCGTCTTCAAAACGGACGAGGCGGGCCAGTTTTCCATCCCCGGCGAATGGCGTTCTGATGACCCGTTCGAATCGCAGGCGTGCCTGATCGCGCGCGAGGGCGAATCACGGCTGGGATGGATGGATTTCCAAAATGCAGCCGGACGCAGGGGCAAAGCCGATCAGCAGAAACAGGCAAACGGCTTATTCCGCATCGTTCTCTTGCCGCGAACGCACGCAGTGAAAGGCACGCTCGTTAACTCGCAGGGCGAGCCGCTGGGCGGAATTCGCGTAGAAGTTAAAACGTTGCTGCATCCAGAGAATTACGCTCTTTCGGAATACAGGCTGGGCAATGCACAATTGGCAGAGGCGACGACCGCCGCCGACGGCGGATTTCTGATCAATCTCCCCGCAGGCGCGAATGCCCGCTTACAGATAAACGATCCCGAATGGAAGCGCCTGCAAATTCGGGCGAAGCCTGATGAAGAAGACTTGGGTCGCTTCGTCTTGATCCAGGCCGGCCGCATTGAGGGACGAGTCATCGACGCGAAAACCGGTCGGCCGCTCGAAGGCGAGGTCGTTTTCGCCCAATCGCAAAATGGCGTCAGCCGCTCGCCGGAGTTCGTGGGCGACGGAATGGCCTTCACCGACGCCGACGGCAAATACCTGATTGGCGGCCTGTCGCCGGGCCGCTTCAACGTCCTGTTCGGCGGCCGGCCGCCGACGGATCGAGCTCCGGTGAAGGTGACCGCAAACGCCGTCGAAGGCGTCGAAGTGGTCGTCGGCCGACCCGCGCACGCTGATTTTGAGGCACGCGAGGGCCGCCGACTGTGGGGCAAAGTTCTCGATGGCGAATCGAGAATGCCCGTCGAGAAGATTCATGTCGGCTATTATGGCACGGCGCGACCGGAATCGGGCGCCGCCTGCAAGATGGTGCGGACCGACGCCGACGGCTCGTTCGAATTCTTTGTCCCGCCGGGGGTGAGCAAGGTCTATATTGCCGAAGGCGATCGGTCGGCGCGCGCCGATTCCAGTCGCACATTCGACGTGCCGGAAAACGCCGACCTGGATCAAATCATCTTGCGTGCCGGAGCAAAAATGAACCGCGGCGGTTCCCTGGAAGTGATGGTCAAAGATAAGTCGTCGGTCACTGCAAGAGTCAGGGCAGATGAAAATGCAACCGTCGCGGGCTCCGTGCCCGTCGAAGTCAACGTGAAATTGCAGCCGCACGCCGGCCGAGAGGTCAACAAGGTCGAAGTTCGCGTGGCCGGCATCGAAAGCCAATGGACATCCATGTGGTGCGGACAGTCGGGAACCGGGTTTGCGATCCCATTCAATCGCAACGAGCGCGGCCAGACGAAGATTCTTGTGGTCGATGCGGCGGGGTTTGCGACCGCGCGCTCGGCGCCCTTCGTCGTTGCCGAGCAAATGCCTGAGCTTCGCATCGAGCTAACGGCGGAAGAATTCGTTCCGATCCGAGGCCGAATCGTCGATGCGAATGGAAAGGGCATCCCCGCCGCCAGCGTGCGCGTGGCCCGGCTGATCTACGGGAACGAAGTGCAGTTTCCCTGGGGAGTCGAGGACGCCAGCGGCGCCGATGGACGATTTGACATCAAGCACGCGCGGTTGGGAGATCGAATTCGTGTGCGCATCGAAAAGAAAGGAACCGGGGGAGCCGAATCGGAGTGGATCACGCTTGACGACAAGCAGCCGAAGAAGCTCCCCGATTTCCAATTGCGATCCCCAGATCAGGAGCTTGGCGGCGTCGTGCTCGACTATCAGGGGGTCGCGGTCGCCGATGCCAAGATCATGCATGTTGATGAACCGCGCGTCGAGGCTCGAAGCGATGCGCAGGGAAAATTTCGCCTGACTGGACTGCCAGTTGGTGAAGTCTCGCTGGCAATCGAATCGGCCGGTTTTCCTCGCGAAGCGCGTCAGGCGCGTGCAGGGAAGACTGACAACGAACTTCGGGTGCCGCGAGTCAACGAGCAGGACCGCGCCGACTACCGGATGACGGTCACATTGCGGCCGCGCGACGGCCGTGTCGTTTCCAACTCAAGGCTCTGGCTTTGCGCAGATGGCGGCGAATTGCTGATGGGCCTACCCGATCGAAAGGGAAATTCTCACCAGATCGTCTTTGCCGATCTCGTTCGACGCTATCAGAGTCATGAGTTCGCGATTGTTGTCGCCGCGGACGGGTATGCCTGGCCAAAGCCGGCCGTTTTTCCCAATCGAAGAAACCCCGAACCGGTGATGATCGACCTGGAGCCCGCCGCGCCGGTCGCTATCCGCGGTCGGGTCGTCGACGAGGATGGCCAGCCCGTCGCAGGCGCGAAAGTCGGCCTGTCGGTCTCATTAACTGAGCATGCCGCCGATGAACCGTGGCGCTATGCCGATGCGCCGGAAAAGTTGCCGACGACCGACGTGGATGGGAATTTCGAAATCCAGGGCCTTCACCCCAACAGCCGCATCGCCGTGTATGTGAATAAACTGGGCTACGCCGGCGTCTGGTCAGAGCGAATATTGATCGACAACGCTGAAAGCGCCAAACTGCCCGAGCTTCGTTTGCCCACGGCGACGGCGGAAGTGGCAGGTCGCGCCGTTGATGAACAAGGCCGCCCCGTTCCTGGAGCGGTCGTCTATTATCATGAGCTGGGGCGGGTTCAAACGACCACCGATTCGAGCGGCCGGTTTCGGCTGAAGCAAGTGCCGCCGCGCGAGATCTGGCTCACGGTCGCGGCCGAGCGTGGAACGTGGAAGAAAAAAATCCAACCGGATAATCGCGATCTGGATGTAGTCCTGAAGCCGCAGTGATGGGATAAGCGATTCTTGCGGCTCCGCGGTGTATCTTTGGGGTGTCACGGGCCGACCTGAAAGGCGGTTTCGACGGCAGCTGTCTCTGGCAAATCGAGCGCCGGCGCATGTGCGCGCGGTTGAAGCAAAGGGCGCATCGACGAGCGGGAAGGCAAGGACTGTGATGGAAGCAGCACACATCAAAGGATACGCCGAGAGGCGTTTCATCCCAAAGCCCAAGGTCGCGGAGCGCACCCTGGGTACAGCCCGTCAATGCGCAGGCGTACCCCAACGGGGCACAATCGAGGACGAAAAGTCGCAGAATCCCCAAAAAGCGCGTGACGTACGCGATGCAATCCCGGCGCCGGGATTGACTCGTTCCGCGACATTGCCCCGTTTTGTTGTGCCCATTCAGGGCGAGGTGATTTTTGGGGGGCTCTTTCCCAGGGCGCTGCCGGCGCTGCCCTGGGCTTTCATCTTGCCGCCCTTCAGGCGGTTCCGGCGGGAGGCATCTGTGGCAAATTGAACGCCGGCCCATGTGCGGCTGTGAGTGACGCGGCACTCCTCATCGGGGTGCCGCACAGTTCGGCCTCGACTTGAGGATCGCGAAATGACGAAATTATCTTTCGCTCGGTTGTGCATGACGGCCGTGGCCGCCAGCGTTGCTCTTGGCGGAGCGAACCTCATCGGCGGTGAAAACAAATCGCTCGATCCCGCCGATGAAACGGCCTTGCGCGCAATCGCCGAGGGCTGGCTGGCCAACCGCGAATCGTTCAAATCGTTCACCTGCCGCTTCGTGTGGCGCGGCGGCAAGGCGGCGAGCGCCGAACATGCATTTCGGGGCGAAATCGATTACGAGACCACTCATAACTGCGTATGGATCGTTGATGGCGACAATGTCCGCTACGACATGACGAGCGACCCCGCAACGACGCGTCAATCGCACGCTGAATTTTATCTCAAGTTCGGGCGCATCCGCGCCCGGCAGTCGCCTGAAAGCCGGTCGGTCGAACTTTTCGTGCCCGATCATGACGACGAAGTCGGCGTCTCCGTTACGCCATTCGGAATGAGCATGATGGGGCCCCACGACAAAGGCAATCCGGCGGCGATGATTGAGGGCATACTCGGAGGTACGCTCGGCAATGGCAAGCTCGCCATCACCATCGACGGTGACGACGACGTGCGCGGAACACCGGCAGTTCGCTTCTCAATCCGGCTTAATGAGGGCGGCGATGTCCTGAAGCAATTCTCTCTCGATCCGCAGCGCGGGTTTCTGCCGCTGCGTTGTTTATATTTTCATCTCCAGCCCAAAAAAGCAGTTTCCCTGTTTACCGTCAAATTCCGCGACTGCGGGGACGGGCGCTGGTTTCCCATGCGATCGCTGCTTTTTATCGGTCCGACAAGCGACGATACACCGGTAGTCCTGCAAGAAGTGCACGTAAATGAACTGAGCCTGGAAACACCACCGGCTGAAAATTTCGCACTTGATCTTGCCGCGGGAACTCGCGTCAGCTTTCGGGACGATCAATACTACAGTGTGACGATCGCCGACGACGAGCACGTGGCTGGCGAACAACTTCATGCTCTTTTGAGCCGAGTGATTGAGCAAGGCGATCCGCAGAAGAAATTCGCGGCCGAGGTGGCGGCGCGCAAAAAATTAATCGCCCCGGTCGATGCTACGGCCGGACGAGTCAGATTCTGGTGGACCGTCGGCACGGGCATTGTCATCGCCGCCACTTTACTTGGCGGCGGCGTGCGAAGCTGGCGCGCCAAGCCGCGCCGGTGAAGCAACGCGAACTCCGGCGAACGGGGAGGCTGGTAGCGGAATTTGACAAGTGTCGAGGCGGCGTTTGGCCCGCAACCGACACACCGGGATCACAGAGAATCTGTCGGCACTCTGAATTCTCACGAATTCAGCTACGATAACCGGCCGGTCCTGAACTCTGGCGAGTTCAGGTACGCGCTCAAACGTTGTTTCGATTGGCCGAGATCAGGAAGAGCTTGTTGTTGTCGATCGCCGTGCCGGCGGTGGCGATGTTGACGGCGGCCGCCGGGTTGCCGCCGAAGACGGTGAGGAAGCTCTCGAAATCGAGTGTATTATCTGGTCCGGTGTCGGTGCCGAGGTTCGCGACGGCCGATGGCCCCGGGAGCGAGACGACCACGGGATCATCGAAGACCGTTCCTTGAGTCGTCGTGCCCGCCGTCTGCACATTCAGCTTGGCGTTGCTTCCCGGGACCGAGATTTTTGTAAACGATTCGAACGTCGAGTCGTTGATCGAAACGGTTTGCGAATCGCCGGGGCCCGTCGAAATGCGCGCGGGTCCTTCGAACGTCGAGCCGCTGACGGCGACCTGGTCTTGTCCCGAACCCAGGTTGACTTTGGTGCTTCCTTCGACCGTGCTCTGCTTGACATTCACGGTGTCGTTTCCCGAGCCCCCCTGCACCGACAGAGAGTGCGGCGCTTGCACCGAGTTGAAAGTCACCGTGTCGGCGCCTGATCCGAGCGAGATTTTCCATTGACTTCCAAACAGCCACGAATCGCCCGAGAAGAGCCACGAAAGGCCGCCTGATCCCGACGAAGCGCCGGTGACCGAATCGAGCTCGATCGTGTCATTGCCGTTGCCCGCCTGGATGTTCAATGAGCCGCGCGAGACGCCGAAGTCGTCTCCGCGCCCTCCCCACCCTCCCCAACAACCCCCGAACCAGCCGTCGAAGAGGCCGTCCAGTAACGTATCGAGAAAGCCGCCGATTCCGCCGTCATCGTCGTCGTCGGAATCGGACGACACCTGGTGGCCGTCGATCGTCACGGTCGAAAGCTTGACCGAGTCGTTCGCGTCCCCAGTCATGATCGAGAGAGCGCCCAGCGTGTCGTTCGACAGTTGAATCGAATCGGCCCCGCTCCCCCCCTTCACAACCGTCTTGCCGGTCACAGTCGCATCTTTGAACGAAAGCGAATTGGTTCCACCGCCCAGGTCCACTTCGACGTTTCCGGAGATCGTGCCGAGATTTGCCGCGTCGAAAGTGATCGTGTCGTTCCCGGCCTGCATCACGATCTGCAAACCCTTGATCGTGCCGATTCCGCTTAAGGGAACATCGACGGTCGCGGCGGTCGTGCCGTTGAAAGTAAACTCTGTTCCAGCCGATCCCACCAGGTGTAGATTCCCACTGGCGACCGACGCGTCGAACGTATGATCGCCCGTATCGCCGGCGAGTTTGATCACCCCCACCGCCGTCGTCACGGCGACATTCGAGAGCAGCGCTCGCACTTCGAGGCACTCGGCGGCCCACGCCGTCATCGGCCGAAAAACGATCTTCCGCGGCCTTTGCAATCGAATCCGCTTACGGCGAAGCGCCCAACTCAACCAGGCGGTAATCATGAGCTTCAAATTCCCGGGTGTGCATTCGAGATGCGAAGAAGCCAACAATTCGGCAAAAATGTGGCTGTCTAGGCAGTCTAGGGAGGCCGTAATGGGGAAGTCAAGCCCCCGAGCGGCCGTTGAAGAGATGCCGTCAGCGGAGCGTTGAAAAACGGGACGGGCACCGACTGAGACGATCAAATTCGCGAGCAAAACTGATGTGCGTCCGAGCCAGTCCCCGTTGTACAACGGCCCGCTAACCGAGCAATCCTGGGATCGGTTCCGATCGGTAGAGCTCATGGGGCCGGCCGTCGATGTCGGTCCAGGACGTCTGCTGCGGAATGCCCAGAGCGTGGTAGATCGTCGCCGCGAGATTTTCGGTCGTCTGCCGATCGATGGTTGGATAGGCCGCGATCCGGTCGGTCGCGCCGATCACCGTCCCGCCGCGCACGCCGCCGCCGGCGAACACGCTGGTCATCGCCGGCCCCCAATGGTCGCGGCCGGCGTCCTTATTGATTTTCGGCGTGCGGCCGAATTCGCCCGTCATGACGACCAGCGTCGAGTCGATAAGTCCGCTCTCGGCCAGGTCGTCCATCAATGCCGAGACCGCCTGGTCCATGTACGGCAGCAAGTTGTCTTTGAGATTGATGAAATTGCGATTGTGCGTATCCCACGACGAATTCTTGCCCAGGTTGACCTGCACGAGGTTGACTCCCGCCTCGACCAGCCGCCGGGCCATGAGCAGCGACAATCCGAACTTGTTTTTGCCGTAACGGGCGACGATTTTTGGGTCGGCGTTCTCGACATCGAACGCCTTGTGAACTTTGGGATCGGCCAGCACCGAGATCGCCTGTTGCCGATTGCGGTCGAGCCTTTCCAACTCGGCGACATGTTCCAGTCGGCGCTGCTGTCGCTCGATATGGTCGAGCAGCCCGACGCGGCGTTCGAGCCGGAAATGGCCTCCCTGGGGCAAAGT
>Ga0070735_10002151_pt1 | contig 18100 bp, 15 predicted proteins | sample Coa_R1_FD_66443 | JGI IMG/M metagenome (GOLD analysis project Ga0070735, IMG submission 66443) | Surface soil microbial communities from Centralia Pennsylvania, which are recovering from an underground coalmine fire - Coalmine... | ecosystem: Environmental > Terrestrial > Soil > Unclassified ... | reverse complement strand
TCGCGCTCGAAACATTCTGGCCTTCGAAAGACGGCTGGAGCGCGGCTCGGATTGAAGAGGAGATTGTCGTTACGGAAACCGGTCACGAAGTGATCACGCGGTTCCCCGCGGAAAAGCTTCTGGTGGCGGGCACCCAATACATCACGGTTGACGGTCCGTTGCCGACCACGCGTGAGCACGATCCCGCACCGAGCAGCCGCATCGTCGAGATGGTCGAGGCCAGTGCGCGCACCGAAGCTGGAGCTGTTCGCTAAATGGCCGTAAGCGTGGTGATGCCGGCGTTAGAGCTGGCGCAGGAAACCGGGAAAGTTCTGGTCTGGATCAAGAAGGAAGGCGACCAGGTGGCCAAGGGCGAACCGCTGCTCGAAATCGAAACAGATAAAGTTTCCTTCGAGCTGGAGGCGCAAGCTGACGGCATCCTGGCAGGCGTTCGCTCCCACGAGGGCGACGTCGTGCCGGTGGGCCAGATCATCGCCTGGCTGGTCGCACCGGGAGAGCAGCCACCCGTGGAGTCCGATACCCCGTCACGTGGGATGGCCGAGCAGGCTCGACCCATGACCGCATCGTCAAGTCCGGCGCCGCCCGCGCTTGCGGGAGGTGTTGCGGGAGGTGTGCGGATATCACCTAAGGCTCGAAGAATTGCTCAAGAAAAGGGCGTCGACATCACGAAGATCACTGGCACCGGTCCCGATGGACAGATCACCGGCGACGATGTCTTGAAAGCTGCTGAACTGCCTGCGCCCGCCGATTCCCTTGGCTCGATCGCGCGTCTGATGGCCGAGCGGACTACGCAGAGCTGGACCACCGTGCCGCACTTCTTCCTGGTCCGCGATGTCGACGCCACGGCACTCGTAGCACGCCGGGATCAACTCGGAAAAGACAAGTACACACACACCGACTTCCTGATTGCCTTGGTCGCTCGCACGCTGCTCGCGCATCCCAAAATGAATTCGAGCTGGACCGGCAGCGGAATTCGCCTCAATCCCGCCGTCAACATCTCGCTGGCGATTGCCGTGCCGGAAGGGGTAATCGGCGCGGTGATCCCGAACGCGGCCACAACGCCAATCGCCGAAATCGCCGCACAACGAAAAGACCTCGCCGAGCGCGCCAAATCCGGTCGTCTGCGGCCCACCGATATTACGGGTGGCACGTTCACCATCAGCAATCTGGGCATGTACGGCGTGGATGCGTTCAGCGCGATCATCACACCGCCGCAGGCCGCCGTTTTGGCCGTGGGACGAATTGCGGATCGCGTGGCCGCAGTCCACGGCCAGCCGGCCGTTCGGCCCATGATGACCATCACCCTCTCGAGCGACCATCGCGTCGTCGATGGCGCCCAGGCTGCGGCATTCTTAAACGATCTCGCCGTCGCGCTAGAAAGTCCGGCGTTAGGATAACCATGAGTTCCCAAACCCTTGAAGACGTCATACGAGCCGCCGGGAATCCGGTCGATCTCCTTCGCAATTCGCAGATTGGACCCTACGCTTTTCCGGTCGTGCGTCAGGAGTTCACTAACTGGAGAGATGAGCAGCGTTCCTGGCGCGAAACCTGCGCTCTGTTCGATCAGTCGCATCACATGACGGACCTGTATGTCGAGGGTCCCGATGCGCTCAAAGTGTTCTCCGACCTCGGAGTGAATACCTACAAAAATTTCAAGGTGAATCAAGCTAAGCAATTTGTTGCGTGCAACCACAACGGCTTCGTGATCGGCGATGCGATTCTCTTTTACCTGGACGAGAACAAGTTCAACCTCGTCGGCCGTCCGCCAGCCGCGAACTGGGTGCAGTATCACGTCGAGACTGGCGCCTACAAAGCCAAAGCGGAGCGAGACGAGCGGTCGGCCGTCAATCAGGGACGCCGCAAAGTCTTCCGATACCAGGTGCAAGGCCCGCATGCGCTGAAGGTCATGGAGAAGGTTACCGGTAAGCCTGCGCCGGATATCCGCTTCTTCAACATGGAAACCCTCAAGATCGCGGGTCACGATGTGCGCGCTTTACGTCATGGAATGGTGGGACAACCCGGCTGGGAACTATTTGGCTCGTGGGAACACGGCGAGGCAGTGCGTGACGCGATCGTCGAAGCTGGCCAGGAGTACGGCATCAAGCAGGTCGGCGCGAGAACTTATCCGACAAGTTGTCTCGAATCGGGTTGGATTCCTTCGCCTCTACCAGCCGTCTATGTTGGCGACGAGATGAAGAAGTACCGGCAGTGGCTCACTGCGAAGAGTTATGAAGCCATGGCGTCGCTCGGCGGCAGCTTCTACTCCAACGACATCACCGACTATTACTTGACTCCCTACGATCTCGGCTACGGACCCTTCGTCAAGTTCGATCACGAGTTCATCGGACGCGCGGCTCTTGAGAAGATGGCAGGCAATCAGAAACGCAAAAAAGTAACGCTGGTCTGGAACGGCGAGGACATCAAGCGCGTCATGGGTTCGTTATTCCACGCCGGCGATATAGAAAAGTACATCGATCTGCCGTTGGCGAATTATTCGACGCTGCCTTACGACAAGGTGTTGAAGGGCAGCAAGACCATCGGCGTTTCCACCTATACGGGCTACACGTATAACGAACGCGCGATGATCTCATTGGCCATGGTCGATGTCGAACATAGCGATCCAGGCGTCGAGGTCACGCTCATCTGGGGCGAGCAAGGACGCGGGTCGCCGAAGCCTACAGTCGAGCGTCATCAGCAAGCTGAAATCCGGGCGACGGTCGCATCGGTGCCTTACGCTGAGGTTGCGCGGCTCGCCTACCGGCCCAAAACTTAAGAGAGGAGCAAAAGCGAATGGCCTACATTTTCCACGAGGACGAACTGCCAAAGCTGGTCTCAGCCGTGCCCGGCCGCGAGCGCACGTTCTTCGTCAACAAAGAGCTCACTCACATTGACGACATGCTGGCCGGTATCATGCGCTATAAGCAGGGCGCCGCTTCGCCGCTGCATCTGCATGAGAACTGCGAGCATTTCTACTTCATCATGGAAGGGAAGGGCAGCGTCGAAACTCCCGAGGGCATTCGAGACGTCAAGCCCGGTGACATGGTCTTCATCCCTGCGGAAGCAACGCATCGCTTGCGAGCCACGGAATCGCCGCTGTTCTACTTTGAATTCCAGGCGCCTAACCGCTTCGTGACGACAATCCTGGACGGCACGCCGGAAGATCTCAAGTGGAATCGTGTCGACGGCCGCGTGTGGATCCAGACCTAGTCATCCAAACCTAAATCCCATGCCAAAGACACTATTCATCGATACCAACAAGCTTCCGCGTGTGAAGACCCCGCAGGGCGAGTCGACTGAAATCCTCAATGAGCAGCTCGCCGGCGCGAAGAACGTGCTTGGAACGCTGCGCTGGCTCAAGTCAGGCGAGAAATACAAGCCTGAGACCAGCGATAAGCACCAGCTCCTCTACTTGATGGAAGGCAAGGGTAGCATTAACCTCGAAAACAAGGATCACGAGGTGTCCAAGGGAATGGGCGTGTATCTCGGCCCCTCGGAAACCGCGACCATCCAGGCAACCAGCGCCCCGGTGAAAATATTTCACCTGGTTGTTCCGCAGATCCCTAAGTAGGGCAGGTCTCCAGACCTGCGCGGAGCTTTAGCTCCGCCCCCACAAACGACCCGACGCGATATCCGCCCCTTCCCGCAGCGACTTCAACTTTAGCCACACCGCCGGCTCGATCACCCACTCGCGCCCCGTGAAAGTTCCGAATCCGCAATCCGCGCTGGCGATCACCCGCTCCCGATCGCCAACTACCGCCACAGCCTCTTGAATCCTTCGCGCGACCACCTCAGGATGCTCGACGATATTCGTCGTGGTGTCGATCGTCCCTGGAATAAGCGCCATGTGACCCGGCAGTCGATGCCGGCGCAGCGCCTGGTATTCATGCTGGTGCCGCGGATTCGCGAATTCGATACTCAGCGCCCCGACGTTTGCCTGATACAGCACCGGCAGAATCAAGTCCAGCGGCACGTCATGGATGTGCGGACCATCCCAATTGCCCCAGCAGCAATGCAGCCGAACGCGGTCGCGCGGGATGCCGTGGATCCCTTTGTTGATCGCCGCGACGTGCATCTCGGCGGCCTTCACGAAGTCGCTGTCAGATAAGTCTCGATAAAACATGGATCGGTCCATCGCCAAGTCGGGAGAATCGATCTGCAGCAGCAAACCCGCCTTGTGGATCGCCAGATACTCGTTGCGCATCTCGCGAGCGATCGCCGCCAGATAAGTCTCCTGCGAGTCGTAGAACGCATTCAGCATCGTGCTCGAAATGATGCCCGGAGACGGCGCGGTCATGAAGCACTCGGCGAAGTTCGAGGAGTTCGATCCGTGTGTCGCGCGCTGCAGCCGCGCGATTTCCAACTCGATTTCCGCCGTGTCCAGATAATGCAGCTCAGCCTGCGCCTCAGGAGCGTTTTGCATCCGGCTGCGCTTCGGGAAGCGCTGCATCAGAAGCGCGACCAGTTCCGGAAACTCCTCGAAATCGCGGCCGCGGCGGCGCTTCGATTCGCCCGCGAAGCCTGACATGCGCTGCGGCACGTAAGTCTGGAACCCGACCCGTTGTTGCTCGCCGTCATTGGCGATATCGATCCCGGCCGAGGCTTGCTTGTCGACCACGCGGTGCACCGCGAGATCCATCTCTCTCGCAAGCTGGTCTTTATCGATCGCCTCACCGTCTTCGCGCCGGACAAGAAGGTCCGACAAAGTCTCATTCCGCGGCAAACTGCCGACGTGGGTGGTGAGAATTCGATCGCGGCTGAGGATCATATTACGCCTTAAAGTGTTTACTCAGGGTGAGTCCCTGAGTCTTATAAGAAGAGCCGGTCGTTCTGGTCCCATACAGCTTCGCGGGCTGTTCCAGCAGGGGCTCGTACTTCAAGCGCCCGACCACTTGCCCGTCTTCCAGCAGCGATCTTACTTCGTGGGATCGGACTTCTAGCACGGCATGATTCCCGACCGTCTTTTCGGGACTCCAGCCGAATCCAGGATCGAAGAATCCCGCGTAGTGGATTCGAAACTCTCCCACGGCGGGATCGAAGGGCAGCATCTCGGCCGCCATGTGCGGTGGAACGCTCACCTTTTCCTTCGACGTCAAAATGTAGAAGTCCCCCGGCTCCAGAACGATCGATCCGCGCTCGCGGTGGATTCGATCCCAAAAATCGGCCGGGTTATAGTAGTTCAGGCGCGAAAGATCGATGGGAGCCGCTTCCCTCTTGGCGCGATATCCGATCACTTCCGATCCGTCGATCCCCTGGAGGTCCACCGACAACTTCAACCCGTCGGATATTAGCGCCTCCACGGGCGACTCGTCTTGGGAATAAACTAACGGCTGTTGTTCGTGCAGATCCACCAGCCTCTTGTCGAACTGCCGCGGATTGCCGCGTCGAACCCTCAGGTGATTTAGCGTAACTCCTTCGTGGGCGTATACGTGAAATGTGAGAGGCACGATTTCTGCATAGAGCCTCCCTTTGTAAGCAGGCCGGATTTCTTCAAATGCATCGCCGTAATCCGTAATCACTCTGGTGAACACCCCCAGGCGTCCAATGCTGCTTTTCGGATTCGCCTTCCCAGAGTAATTCTCAGGCAGGAGCAGTTCTTCTTGAAGAGGGACGAGATACACTTTCCCCTTCTCCAGTAAGACCGGTTCTGAGAAATCGAGCTCCTTGAGTTTCACTTCCTGCAACTTCTTCTCGACCGTAGCGTTCACGCTCGGCAGGAAACTGGCGCAGACCTCGTAACCAATAGATCCCAGCCGCAAATCGATACTGGATGCCTGGATTTGCGTGGGGCTTATTGGTGAGTTGGCGCGGATATGGCCGGCTGCTACCAGGTCTTCGAGCCGCTGCGACGGTAAGATGCCGGTCGTACGGGCTTCGCTCGACTGGCTTGCTACCAGGTCGGGGAACAGCGCCAGAGTGTCACTCATTGATTTCTCAGGATACACCGGAAGCTCAGGGCGCCAGAACTTTTCCGCGCGTTTCGGGCAGCAGAAATGCCGCGAGACCCATCGTTGCGTAAGCCAGCCCGGCAAATAGTCCGATCGCCTCGCCCAGCGGAATCCGCGCCGATAGAAGCCCCACCAGGGTCGGAAATAGCGCGCCGGTCGCCCGCCCCAGGTTGTATGCGAACCCTTGCCCCACGCCTCGCACGCGCGTCGGAAAATGCTCAGTGAAGAACGGACCCATCGCGCTGAAGACTCCCGATGCGAAAAAGCCCAGCGGGAATCCCAGCACCAGCATTGCCGCGTTTCCGAACGAAACCATCGTGTACGTCACCGCAACGACGCCGGCGCCGATTGCGAACACCAGAAACGTCAGCCTCCGTCCGATCTTGTCCGCCAGATAACCGCCGGCGAGATAGCCGCAAAACGCCCCGGCGATCGACACGGCAAGATAACCGGCCGAATCCAGCACCGATAGCTTGCGCTCGGTGCGCAGAAAGGTCGGCAGCCAGGTGGTGACGGCGTAATAGCCGCCCTGCGCGCCGGTTCCCATCAGCCCACCTAATACGGTGACTCGCAACAGTGGCGGCCGGAAAATCTCCAGCGCCGAAGGCTTGTCGCCCTGTGCGGCCAGCTTCGATCGAGTTTCCAGATACACCGCGGGTTCCTCGACATAGCGGCGCACGAAGAATACCAGCAGCGCCGGTGCGATCCCGACCAAAAACAGCACTCGCCACGCCGTCTCCGCTGGCAGCACCGAAAAGAAGAACGCGTAGAGCAGCGCGGCCGTGCCCCATCCCACAGCCCAGCCCGCCTGCATCATGCCCAGCGCTTTTCCGCGATGCTCCGGGCGGATTACTTCGCCCAGCAAAACAGCCCCAGCCGCCCACTCGCCTCCGAATCCCAAGCCCATCAAGGCGCGCGCCGCAAACAATTGCTCGAAGTTCTGCGCCAGTCCTGACAGAAATGTGAACACCGCAAACCACAGGATTGCCGCTTGCAGCGTCCGCACGCGACCGTAGCGATCCGCCAGCCACCCTGCCAGCCATCCGCCCACGGCCGATACCAGCAGCGCCGCCGTCCCCAGTTCTCCCGCCTGCGCCCGCGTGATGCCCCAGATCGCGATCAGCGTGGGAATCACGAAGCTGTAAAGCTGGACGTCCATCGCGTCCAGCGCCCAGCCGCCCACGCATGCCGCGAATGCTCGCCGTTCTGTTCTTGTGAGAGTGGATAGCAGAGAACTATCTTAGTCAATAGGAGACTGGCATGCACCACGTTTCAAAAATTGCGGAGTCCGCGGCAATCACGCCCAAGCTTTACGAACCGCACAGCACCGGCTTCCGCCGCGCGACCTACGTCGATCGGTCCATGGGGTCGGTTCACATGGGCGTGGGTGTTTGCTATCTAGCGCCCGGCGGAGTGATCCAGCCGCATTTCCATTCCTTCGAAGAGAGCTTCTACATTCTGGAAGGACACGTCACCCTGCAGATTGGTGTGAAGAGCCACACGCTCGAGCCGGGTCATTACGGATTGATCCCCACCGGAGTCCATCACGCCTGGCGTCATACCTGGACCAACCCAAGCGATCCGCCCGCGAGGTGGCTCGAAATGCACGCACCTCAGCCCCGCCCCCTCGAATACGGCAAGGACACTTTTTTCCTCAGCGGCAACGCACCCACGCCGCATGAAGGCGATACCCACGCAGGCCATTTCGACGAATCCCAGCTGCCGCGTCCTGGTGAGCCGTCGCAGATGGAAGGATTCAACCCGACCACCGGTGTCGCTATCAAGATGTTCGTCGATCGCTCATTTGGCGCGGTCCATCAATCGCTATTCCTGATCCAGTACATGCCGGGCGCGAAGATCGATCCGCATGATCACACTTTCGAAGAGTCTTACCTGATTGTCAGCGGACGCGTTCGGGCGACGGCCGACGGCAAGACCTACGATCTGGGTCCCGGCGATGTTATCTGGACCGGCGTGGGCTGCATCCACAGCTTTGAGAACGCGGGCTCCGAGCCTGTGCGTTGGATCGAAACCCAAGCGCCCCTGCCTCCCGCGAAGGAAGTATTCCGTTTTGAGCGCGACTGGGCGGCGAAATACTAAGTATTCGCTTCGCCTATGCCAGGCGCTGTATAATTGTCGCCGATATGTCCGAACAGAAAACCCGCCGCCAGTTGATGCAGCAAGCCGTGTTCGCCGCCGGAGCCGCTGCGGTCGTCACCAACAGACTCTCTGCCCAGGCGGAGGACCAATCCGCATGGAAGAAGTTTTTCCCTGAGGGTTTCCGCAATGAGCGCATCAAGACCTCCGGCGCCGAAATGAATGCCGTGATCGGAGGATCGGGACCTCCAGTGCTGCTGTTCCACGGTGCTCCGGATTCGCTCATCACCTGGCGCACGATTGCTCCGGATCTGTCGAAGGATTACACCCTGGTGATGTGCGATCTGCGCGGTTACGGTGATTCCAGCAAGCCGGCCGACAAGCCCGATCATTCCCAGCAATCCAAGCGTCCCATGGCGCTCGACGGTGTTGAGGTGATGGAACACCTGGGCTTCCGCCAGTTCCGTATGGTCGGTCACGACCGCGGCGGTCGCGTCGGACGAAGAATGGCGATCGATCATCCTGACCGTGTGCTGAAGCTAGCGGTGCTCGATATCGTCCCGGCCCACTATCTCTACTCCCACGTCACACTCGATTTCGTGCGCGGGTACCCGCATTGGTTCACTTACCTGTTGCCGGCGCCTGGCCCCGAAAACGACCTGGTCGCCGCAGCCAAACGCCAGGCAGAGCAAGCCAACGCAAACGATGTTCAGCGCGAGTATTCCCGCCACCGCGTGACATTTGAGATGGAGCATTGCATGTGCGAGGACTATCGCGCCTCGGCGTCCGTCGATCTGAAGATCGACCATGACGACATCAAGGCCGGGAAGAAGATTACCTGCCCCCTGCTCGCGCTGTGGGCGGCTCGAGGCCTATATCCGCGGCTGTTCGACAATGTCCTGGGCATCTGGAAGGAGGAAGGCACCAAGGTCACCGGCAAGGCTGTCGACGGTAGCCACAACCTTCAGGAAAGCGCTCCTAAGGAAACCCTCGCGGAGCTACAGGCCTTCCTCAAAGGGTAAGGCCGCGTCTTATTCACTGGCGTGGCCCGGGTTTGACGCGATAGGCGATGGCGCGGTCTAAAACCGTACCCCGTAAGGTGACTCGAGAACCGAATAGGTGACACCTCGTTCGACGTTGCCCGCTATCGGGCGTAACGACTCGACTTCTACCGTCCGGATCGGGAGGGGGGCGCAAACTGCGTGGCACCTGGGGTCAGTTCAACGGGACCATGCGCACAGTTGAGGTCGAAGGCGTACCGGTGATGGTGAGCTCCGCGATTTCGCCATCTTCGATGTGGACGCGAGTGCCTCCCGAGAGAGCCCGAAGAAACGTTGGGTTCCGGAACTCAACGTCTTCAAACTTCGGAAACGTATAGATCGTATAGTCGCCGGGCGTAAGATTTGAGAACTGAAACGTCTCCTGGGATCCTAGCGTCCCGAAAAACCCGTTTGCTTTCACTTTCTGCAATTCGGGACCATTCGCTGCAGGAAAATCGGGTACTAAAAGAACCGCGTCGAACGGCAGCACAGGATCTTTGAATATGGCCTGAACGCTTCCCCCGCCGAACGTGTAGTTAATTTCGATTGACGGAGGCGGTGCGTCCGCCAGTATCGTGACAACTTGATTTCTCAACAAGTCTATGCCGCCGAAAGACGCGGATTGAACGTACGCGCCGAAGCAGACGAAGTGGACCTGATACTCGCCAGGGAGCACGCCTTCGAAGCTGAATGGGCCATAATCGTTCTGCTCCAGGGTAAACCGGCCATCCTTCTGCCATCGCGGAACATACGCGGCACCTGGGAGTGGCGGCCAGTCTTGGCTCAAATTCACGTTACAGGGGTTTTCAGGCCGTAGCGCGTCTGCGCGGCCGCCCACAGAGCGCATAGCACCCAGCACCATCCGCGGCAACAGCAGGGCGATGGAGACGCCACTGACGTCGGTGCTGCCGACGCTCACCTTAACCTCGCCTCGCATATTCTCTTGGGTAGCTCGCAGTATATACTCGCCGGGAGCCACATCCAGGATAGTAAACTCCCCGGCGTGCGCATCGAACAGGCTGCGGCTCGGGTTGGTACGATGGGTTCCGCCCATCAATTCAAGATTCACGCCTTCAGAAGTCAAATAGCCTTGCACCTTGCCTCGGACTTTGAATACCGAAGGCGGCGGGTCAGGAATAAGGTCGACTTGAACCGCAGCATTCGGCGACGCCTCAGGAAGAGTAAAGAATCCGCGGTGGAGCACAAATCCGGGTTTCTGAGCCTCGTAGACGTAAAGACCTGGGGGCAGCCGTTCGAAACGGAACCCACCCCCCGGTCCCGATAGCACCTCTTGGGCGTGTGAGTCCCAGGGCACACCAGAAAAGGGGTCGTCTATCTGGCTGGCGGTTGGCATTATTGCTGTCGACACCAGCGCGCCGGGCACCGGCTCCCCGGTTTGACCATTCCTTATGGTGCCGTTGGCGGAATATTCTTGCTTCCCCTGTCCGAACGCCAGGATGCACGGCAATATCCCGAGCGCGACGAAGCGGGTATGCGACAAAGTAAATACCTCTTCTTTATCTTTTGAATCGTCCGTGCGGGAAAGTTACTTTATTCGAGTTGGCGGATTTGACGCAAAGCCTGCACGGCGTCTCTAAGGCCACAATTTATTCGGACTCAGCGGCCCCGGTTTGACTCCCACTTCGTTCGGCGATAAACTACCTACCGAGCGACAGGTTATAGGTGATCCAATGAAAACCCGAATTGCGCTAGGGATTGTGGGAACATTAGCCGCCGCGAGCGCGGCTGAGCTGACTCCTGCGCCGCCCACTTTCACCAAAGACGTGGCCCCCATTCTTCAGGAAAAATGCCAAAGCTGCCATCGCGTGGGTTCCATGGCGCCGATGTCGCTGGTCACCTACGAAGAAACCCGTCCCTGGGCCAAATCCATCAAGCAGCGAGTGATCGCCCGCAGCATGCCGCCATGGCACATCGATAAGACCGTCGGCATTCAGCACTTCGCGAACGACATGTCGCTGACCGACGCGCAGATCTCGACCATAGCTCGATGGGCCGACGCCGGCGCGCCGCAGGGCAATCCCAAAGATATGCCGCCCGCGAAGGTCTGGCCCAAAGACGACGGCTGGCAGCTCGCCAGCCAATTGGGCCAGCCCGATTTCGTTCTCAGCTCCGAACCGTACACGATGCCTGCCAAGGGCCAGGATGTCTGGTTCAAGCCGCTCACGCAAATTCCGATCACCGAGCCGCGCTGGGTACGCGCCGTCGAGATGCGTCCCGCAACAGCCGCCGGGCGCAAGATCACGCATCACGCTCTGGCGTATCTCCAGCAGGAAGAACCCGGGACCAACACCGGACTCGTCACACAGGGCCTGCTGATGGAATGGGCCGTCAACAAGAATTACGATATCTACCGTCCCAATACCGGAAAGCTGCTGGTCCCAGGCTCGCGCATTTGGTGGGAGATGCATTATCACGCCGCGGGCGAGGAGATCCGCGATCATGTTGAGCTGGCGGTGTATCTCTACCCGAAGGGCCAGGAACCGAAGTATCGGACCTTCCTGACCGCGTTCCCCGCGACCCCTGGCAGCGCCGCTTTAGGCGTGCTCGACATCCCGCCGAATTCGGTGGCGGAATCCGAAGGCTATCAGACGCTGCGAGCTCCTGCGCGTCTCGAGAATTTCCAGCCGCATATGCACTTGCGCGGCAAAGCCATGCTGCTTGAAGCGATCCTTCCGGATGGCACCAAGCGCACGCTCAGCTACGTGGACCATTTCACGTTTAACTGGATGACCAACTACATCTATGCGGACGATGCGGCGCCCGTGCTGCCCAAGGGCACCATCATCCACACGGTCGCCTGGCACGACAACACCACGAACAACAAGAACAATCCGGATCCCAGCCAGTGGGTCGGCTGGGGCGACCGCACCGTGGATGAAATGGCCCACGCCTGGGTGAACGTCACCTACATTAGTGAAGAAGATTATCAGGCCTACCTGGCGAAGAAGTAAGGCCGGCTTCCAAGCCGGTCGGCGCGATCCTAACGGGAAGCCTCGTACACAATCCTGCCGCCGACCACCGTCATCACCGGCTTGATGTCCTTGATCTGGTCCGCCGGAATCGTCAGGTAATCCCGGTCGAGCACCACCAGGTCCGCCAGCTTGCCCGACTGAATCGACCCCAGATTGTCTTCCTGAAACACGAAGTACGCGTTCTTGCGCGTGTGCGCGATCAGCGCGTCCTCGCGGCTGATGGTCTGCCGAATCACCTTCGTGCCGCCTGCCATCCTTCCGGTGACGGCGAAATATAGTGTCGTGAACGGCAGCGTCTGATTCGCGGCCGTCCCATCGGTCCCGAGCCCCCACATGATCCCGCTATTCTGTATCGTTGCCAGCGGCGGCATATCGTAGGCGCCGTCCCCAAATCCCTCATGCATGATCGCGCCATTGATCACCGCCCACGGATGCACCGCCGCATACATTCCGAGCTTCTTCATCCGCTCGAGCTGCGGTGCATTGATCTGATTGATGTGCGCCAGCGTCCATCGCAGGTTCTTGATCGGATGTTCCTTATTCACCGCTTCGATCTGATCCAGAAACGCGTCAATCGTACTGCTCAGCTCCGCATGCACGTGCAGTGGCATCCCCGCCTGCGCGATCGCCATCGCGATCTTTCGCCACGCTTCAAGCTGCTCGGCTGTCGGATTTGATTTCGTAGCGAACATCGGGTCGTGCAGCGGCGAGTAGACGCTCTCCCCGAAGAACACATTGTCGATGTAACTGTCGCCCTGAAATAGCTTCATCCCAGCTAGCTGCTGGATGGCCCGATTCACGCCATCCGGATTTCCTGCCGCAGCGCCGCCCATGCAAAACACCCGCACATTGAGACGACCCTCGGCCTTCCATTTCTCGAAAATCGCGAGAGGATCCGCGTCGCAGCCCGGCACGCCGACCGAAGTCAGCCCCGCGCGATTCATATCGCCAACCAGAGCCGAAGCGCTAGCCTCCAGCTGCTCTGGCGCGACCCTCGGCAATTTGTTCGCCACCACGCGCGTCGCCGCGATATCCCCCCGAACCACTCCCGTCGGCTTTCCCGCAGCGTCCCGCAGTATCGATCCCTTCACGAATTCCGCTGGGTCCGGCGCGTTCGCCTCGATCTTCAAAATCGCAAGCGCCTTGCTGTTCAGGAAAACCTGATAATACGATTCCTGCAGCGCCACGGGATTGTTCGGCGCGATCTGGTCTAATTCTTCGCGCGTGAACGGCTTTGGATCATCTGTGAACTGCTGATGCGCCCAGCCGCCGATGTTGTAAATCCAGTCTCCCGGCGCTGCCGTTTTTACCCGCGTGCGCAGCATCTCCACCGCCTGTTTGCGCGAATCCACGCCGTCGAAGCGCAGCTCTTTCGCCCATGTCGACGCCGCCCGCAGCAGATGCATATGGTTATCGATCAGCCCCGGGATCACGGCCTTCCCCTTGAGATCGATCCTGCGCGTGTTCGCACCAGCCAGCAGCCCCATCTCCTGATTGCTGCCCGTCGCCACGATGCGATCGCCTCGAATCGCCACCGCCTGTGCGATCGAAAAACGCTCATCGACCGTGATGATTTTCCCGTTCGTAAGGATCAGGTCCGCCTGCGCGCTTAGCAGGTTCGCAAGCAAGACTAATAGGGCCGCCGCGCGCATCTTATTTCCCCACCGGCATGTGCGAGAGGTCCTTCTCATTTTCATTACAGATGAATTCTAAAATGTCGGTATTCAACTGAAGGAACATCTTCTGCGTCGTCGTCGTCCAGGGCTTGGCGTAGGTGTTCGGATCGTTGATCGTCGCGACCACCTCCAGCGTTCCGAAATTCGCCCGCCGGAAACGCTCCGTCACATGCAGCGCATCGGTTGCCGGACGACTCTTCTGTGTATCCAGCCACGCCTTGCCATTCAATCCCGACGTCTCGATCACCAGCGTGTCGCCGTCCCATTTGCCGGTCGAATAACCCAGCCACGTCGGATTCAGGTCCTTCGCTAGCGTCCGGCCGTCCAGAAAAACCTGCCGGAACAGGTTCAGCTGCTCATACAGGATCACCACCAGCCCCGGCGTCTGCACGATCTTGAACGGAAACAACCCATTCGTGTTGATTCGGGGAACGCCGTGCGGCAGGCAACGCGAGAGCGGATCGTCGCCGTGCTCATTATCAATGCGCTTCTGCTGCAGTTCCTTGGCCCACGGCAGCAACACCACGTCTTCCGGCTTCAGCCCTGCGGCCAGGTCGAAGAAATACGTCTGGCCGTCCGCTTCCCACACTCCCGAAAAATCCGGTTTGCCGTCGGCCGTCCGCGGCGCAGGAGCCGCCAGATTAGGCTTGCCGTCCCGCCCGCGCGGAATCCCAGCCGTCGGATAATTTAGCCACTGGGCGGATACCGCCGTCGCCAGCAATACTGCAGGCCATATATTCATCGTCATCATTGTATAGAATACCCACATGAAGAACACGCCTCTCTTCCTCGCGACCATCGCTCTTTGCTCCACTGCCTTCGCCCAGAGCCCGAAAACCCTCGTTGAAACCGCCTGCACCGCCTGTCACGCGCTCACCCTCATCACCAGCGCCGGGCACACGCCTGCCGATTGGAAACTGCTGGTTGAACGCATGGTCGCCGCCGGCGCCGACGTTCCCAAAAACCAAATCCCCGCGCTCACCGACTACCTCGCCAAGAGCTACCCCGAAGGCAACGTTCCCAAGGCGGTCATCGTTCCCGGTCCCGTCAAGGTCAGCTTCAAGGAATGGACCGTGCCCACCATCGGCTCGCGCCCGCACGATCCTCTCGCCACTCGCGACGGTTATCTCTGGTACACGGGCCAGTACGCCAACGTGCTCGGCCGTGTCGACATGAAGACCGGCAAGATTCAGGAATTCCGTCCGCCGACCCCCGGCTCCGGCCCGCATGGCCTCGTCGAAGATAAGGACGGCAACATCTGGTTCACCGCGAATTCCAAAGGCTACATCGGCAAGCTCGATCCCAAGAACGAGAAGTTCACGGAGTACAAGCTCCCCGCCGACGCGAAGGATCCCCACACGCCCCTGTTTGACCAGAAAGGCGTTCTCTGGTTCACCGTGCAGAATTCCCAGAAGGTCGGCCGCTTGAATCCCGCCACCGGTGAAATCAAGGTTGTCGACGTGCCCACCAAGCCCTCGAATCCTTACGGCATGGTGGTCGATACCAAGGGCACGCCCTATTACTGTGAGTTCACGGCCCCCAAAATCGCCGCGATCAATCCCACCACCATGGCGATCAAGGAGTGGACCCTGCCCAACAAGGACGCCCGCCCGCGCCGCATCGCCATCACCGCCGATGACGTCATCTACTATGCCGATTACGCCCGCGGCTATCTCGGCCGCCTCGATCCGAAGACCGGCGCGATGAAGGAATGGCCTTCGCCCAGCGGTCGCGACTCGCAGCCATACGGCATCACCGTGGTCGATGGAGCCATCTGGTATAGCGAATCGAACGTCAAGCCCAACACGCTGGTGCGCTTCGATCCCAAGACCGAGAAGTTCCAGACCTGGGCGATCCCCGCCGGCGGCGGCGTGGTGCGCAACATGATGACCACCCGCGACGGCAACATCGTGATGGCCGAAAGCGCCCTCAACATCGTCGCCCTAGTGACGATCAGCAAGTAGCATCTTGAACGCGCTCGACCATCGAAAATCCTGAGGCCTCGTTACCAAACCGGCGCGTACCGGATTGGCTTCAATGTACTCCACGGTTTCTTCGAACTCAGCCTGACTACGGATCCAATGATCAAATGACTCGCGCTGCCACAGTGGGCCGTGGCAGCCCAACGCTTGGTTCACCCTTCGGGCTCTGAACGCTTTGATGATTTTGAGAAACACTGCGGGCTCCACAAGTGGGCGTACCAGCAAGTGCACGTGATTGCTCATGACCACCCAGGCGTGTAGATCGTAGTGCCCCAATTTGCTCTCCGCATATCGGATGGCTTCCGCCACAATCTCAGCGATCTCGGGCCGACTTAGGTAATGCTGACCCTGGATACTCGCATGCAGTCTCCAGGTGATGAAGAGCGCTTTCCCGCGAGGATGCCAGTGCGGCAAATTTCTGCGATAGAAAGCCACGCCGTATAGTGCCCGCTCCGCGTTAACTCTCTCTTTCAAAAGTTGGTAGGTCCGGCCTTGGTAGGTCCGGCCTTCAGGCCGGACGCTAAGGTATACTGATCCTCTTCAAGTAGGAGAACCCTTCATGAAGCTCTTGACTGTGTCGTCATTCGCAGCGTTCGCCGTGTTTCTCGGACTCGCCCTCCGAGCTCAGGACCCCGACCCACAAGCCAAGGCCAAAGCCAAGGGTAAAGCCCGCCCGCCCGTCGTCGATACACTCGGCGAGGGCCCGTGGGATCTGAAAACGGAAACCGGAAACGTCCACGTCACCGTCGTCACCAAAGGACTCGATCATCCCTGGGGACTCGCGTTCATCCCTGGCGGCGATATGCTCGTCACCGAGCGTGGCGGCCGCCTCCGCGTGATTCGCAACGTCGGCGGCAAGGCCGTGCTCGATCCCACGCCGCTCGCCGGCTTGCCCCAGATCCGAGCCGTCAGTCTTGGCGGCCTGATGGACATCGCTCTGCACCCCAACTTCGCGCAGAACCGTTGGATCTACTTCACGTACTCGAAGCCTGGCGCCGACGACCCCGCGCATGCCACCACCGCGGTCGCCCGAGCGCGTTGGGACGGCGGGGCCACGCTCACCGACGTCAAGGACATCTTCGTGGCCGACGCGTGGTTCGGCGGCAAGGGCGCGCCCAAAGGCTGCTGCGGAGAAGGTCCGGCCGACGGCAACAGCCACGGTTCACGCATCGTATTCGACCGCGCCGGGTTCCTCTACGTCACCAGCGGCGACCGCAACTATGGCGAGCTGGCGCAGGATCCTTCCACCGACATCGGCAAGATCCTGCGCATTAAAGACGACGGCAGCATTCCTCCTGATAATCCGTTCGTTGGTATGCCCGGATACGAACCCGAGATCTACACCATCGGGAATCGCAATCCGCTGGGCCTGACCATGCATCCCGTGACGGGCGAGATCTGGGAGTCCGAATTCGGCCCGCGCGGCGGCGACGAAGTGAATCGCATCCAGGCGGGCAAGAACTACGGCTGGATCGTCGTGACCAAAGGCGAGCACTACAACGGCGAGCCCAGCGAGAAGACTCACGAAGGCATGGTCGACCCGGTGCTGCACTGGGAGCCTTCGATCAATCCGGGTAACCTGGTCTTCTATAGTGGCGACAAATTCCCGCAATGGAAGAACGACCTGATCATGGGGACCATGACCCGCTCGGTGCTGCGTGCGACTTTCGATGACAAGGGAAATCCCACCGGCCAGGAGCGCATGCTCACCGAGCTGAAGCAGCGCTTCCGCGACACTCGCCAGGGCCCCGACGGATTCATCTACCTGCTCACCGATGAAACCTTCGGCGCCGTCCTCCGGATGGAACCGGGACAGTAGCAGTCGTCTTGTTTAAGGTCACAACTTGTGACCTTAAACGATAGCGCGATACTGTCAACGGGTCGCACAGCGAATCGGAGCGCTCGGCGTTCAATGATCAGGTTCGGTGCATTTTAGCGCTACACGGATCCTCCGTACGCATCGTCCGGGACGCGTCTTGAGGTCACACTCTCGCAAACGCACGACACGAAAGCCGGAGTTTCGTAGTGCCCGACTCACCAAGACGTCTCGATTGAGATTGCGCGCAATCTTAGCCTTCCAATACGCTCGATTCGTCTTAGGAATATGCCCACACTTAGGGCAGCCATGCCAGAAACAGCCATCAACGAAAACGGCGACACGATCCCTCTTGAATACTAGATCCGGCTTTCCTGGGAGGTGCGAAGGATGGCGGCGCCAGCCTCTGAGCTGATTCTCCCTTAGCAACCCAACAAACCGTATCTCGGTTGTTTTATTCCCAGACGAGCGTATCGCGCGCATATTGGCACTTCGGCCCTCGGCTGGTTTGTCGAAGTGCGGGAGTCCCATCAGTGTCGAGCTACAGCTGC
>Ga0070735_10002149_pt1 | contig 18119 bp, 21 predicted proteins | sample Coa_R1_FD_66443 | JGI IMG/M metagenome (GOLD analysis project Ga0070735, IMG submission 66443) | Surface soil microbial communities from Centralia Pennsylvania, which are recovering from an underground coalmine fire - Coalmine... | ecosystem: Environmental > Terrestrial > Soil > Unclassified ... | reverse complement strand
GTTTGCGGACTGGCCGGCAGCCCCGGGATACATTGACGAATAGGACGGCCCGTGCATGCGCATGACGTCGGACTGCGCCATGTGCTGCCGGGCAGCTTCCGAGACTCGCGCGCGTTCCTCGTTGTTGAACCCAGCCTGCACGCCATGCTTGATGAACTTGAGGTCGTATGCGATCTCAATCGGGTGGCCCAAGAACCAGTCGGCGATATTCATCGCCCAGTTTTCCATCGTGGTCTTCGCGTGATCGGCAAAGGTCGTCCAGCCGTGGTCGAACGTATCTTCGGACGACTTGATGAAGCCATCCCACATCTTCTTGGCGGACGTCTCCAATGAGGAGATCATCCCGGAGCCCCACGCCTCTACCTTGGCAAGCGTGTCCTTCAGGAAGTGGATGAAGTCATCGAGCGATTTGCCGATCTGTTCCAGGAACTGGCCGTTCATGTACTTCGTGAAGTTCTCGACACCCTCACGGATATGGAGCCAATCGCGGTTCCATGCGGTCAAGACTAAACCGACTGCGGCGATAGCCCAGCCGATCGGACCACTGAGCAACTCAATGGCCGTACCCACAAACGGGATAGCGCGCGCGACCCCCAAGAAAAGGCCGGGGACGCGACCCAGCCACGCTCCAAGCGTGTTGCCTTCACCACCCAAGAAGCTGCCGATAGAGCTCGACATCTTCTCGAAGCCGAACGGCATCTTCAGGACGGTGCCGATGATCTTGATGAAAGAACCGAACAGGATCTCGAGCGGGCCAGCCAGGGTCAAGGCCGCAGCCGAACCCAGCAGCGCATCACCGATGAATTTCTTGACGCCCGGAGACAGCCTGTCGAACGCTTCGATCAGGTGCTGAATGTGCTGCAGCAAGGAGATCAGCCCAGGGGCCATCGCCTGAACGGTCTTGAGACCCTCAACCTCGAGTTCGTTGAGCGTCTTTTGCATCTGCTGCTTCAGGTCGGCAGCGCGCTGCGCGTATGCTTGATCGGTCGAACCAGGCTGCGTGAAGGCCGTGGCCTCCTGCTGCATCCCGCTGACACCAACGGCCTTTTCGTGTGAGAGCAATGCGCCAAGCTGCGGAATGGCCCACAAGCCGGCGATGTCCTTGATGATCTTGCCCTTGTCCGCGTCCGTCTTCGTAGAGAGGACCTTGTTGATGTTGTCAAGGACCTCGTAGAAATTCTTCAGCTTGCCGGTCGTCTGATCGAACAGCGAGATGTCAACGCCCTCGCTGCGCAGCTCCGACTCATCCCGAGCAGCCGCACCCGTGGGTGCGATCTCACGGGAGAAGATACGTTTGAGGGACTGGCCGGCCGGTGCGCCACGCACCTTGAACTCGGCAAGCACAGCCAACAGCTCTGCCGTCTGCTGGAACGACATTCCCATCTGATGCGCCATCGGGCCGATAATACGCAACGAGTCACCGAACAATCCGATTTCGGTTGACGTATGCAACATGGCGTTCGTGAAGGTGTCACGCACGCGATCGGCCAGCACAGGAAGCTGGTCCGGTGAAGCGCCAGGGAAGAACTGCGACAGCGCCGCGTTCATGTTGAGCATCACCTTTTCGATGGGCGTGCTCATGTTGAGGCCGTCGCCGATGACCTTCAGTTTGAGGTTGTTCTCAAACATCTGATTGGCCCACTGGCGATGCTGGTCGTCAATGAGTTTCAGTTGCGGGGGCAACGACGAATAGAAATTGTATGCGCCGGCGATCGTGTCGCGCAGTGGCGCGGTGGACGTCATGCCGATCTGCTTGATGTCGTTGCGCAGTTTGTCGAGCTGCTCGGGCGTACCGGAAGCAGCGGTGACGGCGCGCTGGATGCTGTCGTCCAGATTAGCAGCCTGACCGGCCGCCATCATCAGCGAGGCATCAAGGATGCCGGCAGAGATCGTCGTGGAGTAACCAACCGAGACGACGCTACGGCCGAAGTTGCGAAGGTTGGACCCGACCTCGTTCATGTCGGCGCGCATTGCCGCAGCGCCGTAGCCTACTGCACCGGCGGCACCAGCCGCACCGCCCATACCCCCGGTAGCGATCGCGCCAGCCGTCATGCCCGGTAAGGTCATCTGCGTGCCGCGCAGCGCCGCCCACGTTTCTTGAGCCCTGAGAGCGGTTGCCGTCAGGGCGGCCTGGACTTCTTCTTGAGAGGCGGTGGCAGCAGTGGCCATACCCTCGAAGGAGCCAGTGACGCCATCGAGCGAGAGAGTGAGCTGCTTGCCTACATTCGCGGCCTCTTCGGACGCAGTGACAAACGCCTGGAGGCTGCCAATCGTCTTCTCAAGAGCTGCTGCATCGGCATTGAGCGCAGCCTCTTGAGCGAGGGCCTGCGAGATGAGTTTGTCCATCGAGGCAGCCGTCGTCGCCGACGTCGTGCCCAGACCCTTGAGCGCGAGGGCGTTTTCAACGAGGGTCTTAGTGGCCTGGCCGACCTGGCCGCGAAGCTCCTCATAGGACGCAACCGCCGGCCCGATGTTGACCGGCAGACCCTGACCCATTTTGGTCTGGAGATCGGTGAGCTGCGTGCGGACAGATTGAAGTCCACGAACAAGCGTATCGAGGCTGCTCGAATTCTCAGCTACAACTGATAAGGATACCTGGACGTCAGCCACTACTTTTCTTCCTCGCCCCAGAAGTTTGCGATCTTCTCAGGGTCCATGTCGAAGATTTCACTCGCGCGCGGGTCTTGAGCTCGAGCCGCGATGACCTTTTGTTTGGGGAGCTCGTACTCGTCGAAACTCGGGAAGTCGTCGTCCCCAGCGGGGTCGTCGGCCTTCTTGTACGATTTTTGCTCCTCATCAATAAGATACTCGACGCGCTTCACCATATCGAGAAAGTCCAAATAATCCCACCCGTAGACGATCAGGGGATCGATGTGGAAGTATTTCGCGATCGAAACGACGAGCCGACTTAATCGGATGTGGTCTGGAGTGTCTCCGTCTCCACCGGCTCCGCTGGCGTTGACGGGACGGTGGGCTCTGAAGGGTCCTCCTGTTGTCGGTCTGCCGCTTCTTTCTCAAACAGATTGGTGAACGCTTCGAAGGCTTTCACGTGGAAAACGTGAGGGACATCCGAGGGGATGTCTTTCGCGATGCCGGCGTTGGCCAGTTCCTTTTGCTTCTCGGGGGTATCGGCGAACCAGGGGTTGTCGATATTGTCCGGATCGCAGCAGAGCGTCGAGCTGACGAACACCTGCAGCTTGCCAAGCGCCTTGTAATCCTGATCGTGCTCCACGGGGTCTTTCATCGCTCGGCGCAGCGATCGAGCCCACGGCTCACGCAGCCTGGTGATTTCCTCCATCTCCGCCGTCTTGGGAAAACGAAGGCCGATCTTAATTCCCTCGAACTCGAAGGTCTTGACCTCTTGTTTGAATCGCTGAACGCTCACTGTGCTTTCTCCTTATTGAAGTGCTTTTTGAGCACTCTTTCTTTGTTGATTTTGTCCTTCTCGTGCTTGCGCGAGATATTGTAATTCTGGGCATGCCCTTCGATGTGTCGGATCGCGGTGTTGCCCTTGGTGCGGATGTCACGCTTCAACGTCTCCACAACCCGATCGCGGAACGCTGGGTCGAGAGCTGCCAACACTTCCTCGACACGATCGCACATCGAACCGAACCCAAACTCAATGGTCGCGCGAATCTGCAGCAAGAGCTGCTCCTTCTCGGTCGCGTGTTTGCTGGGAGACGGATGAGCCTGCCCCCAATCGTATTCTTGTGGCATGACTATCCTTTCACTAATTCCACAACGCCCAGGGTCTCGAGGAATCGAGGGTTGAGAACTTCCGGGGTGAGATGATCCAACTTGGCTTGAAGATTTCTCGACAAGCGATCCATTGTTTCAGGCGATGCCAGCAGGCCACGCAGTCCGCTCACAAACGTCGCGGGCTCGGCAGACAGATACAGCGCGGCGTCCTGGCCGGGGGTCAACATTCCCACGTTCGATCCTTGAGCGACGCCAAGCAAAGTGGCCCCACCGAGCATAGCTGCGTAGAGCTGGGGCGTGGGTCCATACTGAGCGTTGATCGTCGGCAGGATAATCAGCCGCAGATTCTTCGCGGCGTTGGCGAGATCGTCGTAGTGGGGGTCGAAGTTTATCTCCCAATTGATGTCGGTGTTCTTGCCGAGGACCGCAGTGAGGCTGCGCGCCTTGTCCTCATCGCCACCGCCCCACAGTTGAATGTTCTTGAGGGCTTCATTTGCGGGGTCTTGTTTGTGCGCCGCAACGATCGCCATGACGCAACCCGCCTGATTGGAGTCGTCAGAGAAGTCAGCGAAGACAGCGACGCCCTTGCGTTCGCGCGTGCAGCACAGCTCTGCCGGCTGTGGAATGGGTTGCGCTTGCAGGATCGGTTCGAACAGGCAGCGAGGGTACGTGTTCTGTAGCGCCTCGCAGCCCTTAATGGTTGGAACGAATACGTTTTTGGCTCGACCCAAAACATACATAGCCAGCCGCCGGCGCAGCAGCTCGTGATACTGCCACCACCCAGCCCCACCGCCGATCAGCGGCGGAAAGTGGACGGTGACGGACACCGACTTGCGCGCATAGATCAAATAGTAGGCGGCGTACAGCGTCGAGACGTCTGCCCCCAAGTCGATGTGGAATTCTGTCTCAGCCATTCCTTCAAGACGGGAGCGCATCGATTCAAGGTTGGCAACGAATTTTCGCTCACCGAGCCAGCCTGAATCGGAAGTAAGCAGCTTGGACTCGGGCAGAACGCCGATCTCTTGCACCGGCAGCCCGCGCGCTTCGGCGATCGCGTGGGTGAAGGCATCATTGTCGCGGGAAGGGCAGAGGTATTTCATGCCACGGCCTCCAGCAACGCATCCCATGAGGGCATGATGTTTTGAATTTCGTACTTACGCATCGCCTTCACGCCATTCTCACCCAAACTCGCGCGCAGGGAAGGGCGCTCGTAGAGCTCCTGCAGGCGCGCGGCCAGCACGCCGACGTTGGTCGAGTAGCGCGCGATTGCAGAGCCCTGGTCTGTGTGTGAAATGTGCGACGGGATCAGTTCAAATGGATGGGCGGCAAACTCCGTGTTGCTCGTATTGTTAGAGACGAGCGCCGGGGTGCCGCATGCACGCGCACGGATAGGTGGAAGACCAGCCCCCTCGCCGATGGTGGTAAGCACACACACATCAAGTGCTTGGTACAAGGCTGCCATTCCGTCGTCATTGAGCTCTCCTACTTGATCGCCAGGGTTGATTACCTTATTGGCGAGATTGTTGTGGCGCACGAGCGATGGAATCTGATAACCGCCAAGGATGCAGCGCGTCCATGTCGTCCACGGCAGCACCAGCACATCGTCTTTGTCCGCAGCGAACTTGCCGCAGGCCGCCATGAATTCGTCGAAGCGTTTGCGATACTGATTGGTTGCGACCATGCCGACGATGAACTTATCCTGCGGCAGGTTGAGCAGCTTGCGCGCCGCTGCCTTATCGCCAGGCTTGAACACGTTGGGATCGTGCGCGATCGGAATCATGGGAACGTCGATGCCGAGCGTGCGGCGGATGCCGTCCGCTGAGAACTGGCTGTACGTGACCGGCACATCGAAGCCACAGATGAACTCGTCCACGGGGCCGGGGACGTACTTGTCCTCGAGCAGGCCGTCGATCGGGAAGTAAGCGATGTGGGTGAAACTGCGTTGATCGCGATCGAGCACTTTGAGGATCTTCTCGTACTGTACGACGAAGGGGTCGCGCTCTGGCGTTGCCAGGTAGCTAACCATCCAGGCGTCAAAGCTGGTGATAACGACGTCGGCCTTGGAGATGTTTAGGGCGTAGTCGATCGAGCTCTGACCGAATCGGGTGTGTTCGTCGTGGGCCAGCATGCGCAGCAAGCGATCTCGCCAAGGGTATTCCTCGACGTCAACCGCTGCAGTCCAGCCATTGAAGCCAAGGCCGAGATGCCATATCTCGTGTCCCTGATCGTGCCAATGACGGAGCTGGGGTTTGAGGGATTCGGCTATGCCTGTGTGGCCGTAGTCCGAGATTGCCAGTATTCGGCGCTGTTCCAAAGCATTGTCCTACCTTACGATTTCCGTGCCCCGCGACAACGACCGCAGTGATTTGCGGGGCACACTATATAATGTAGGGCCAGACAACTCGCCGACTAGTGAGTGAAGGGACAAGTGTCCCGTTACGAGGGGCCGCCAAAAATTCCCGGGGCGGGTAAAAATGAAAAGCGGCTCGGGTGAGCCGCTTTCGGTCGGTATGGTGGGGCACAAATTTCCTGCGACAAGACAGCCGCTGGACTTGCAAGTGCGCCCCCGACGCTTCATCCTTCGCGCGAACTAGGAATCCCGCGTCGTTTCGCACCGTCGATATTCGTGACAGAGGGACTGGCCCCTCCACTAGACCGGGAGGGTTCTCATCTGAGCGGCGGACACTACCCTCGAACCCCGGTTCCGCTCTGAACATCCGGTCTGTTGTATAACATAGTGCCGTTACGCGAGGCGGCCAATTTTTTCTGGGGCGGGTAAAAATCAAACCAGGTAATAGATCGCCAGACTGATCGCTGTGATGCCAACAAGCCACGCTGCGCAGAGGAGCATGGTAAAGCACCCGGATGAGATGGGCTTGTTCATTCGGAGCACCGCTCGAGCGCGCGCTCAACGTCATTCATGGCGGGCTGGATGTCTCTATCGATGATGTCGTAGAGACCCTCGTTGCCGCCCACCATCGCGTAAGACATGAGAGCCATCTTCGCCGAGCGCAGATTCTCTAAGACCGAAGCCAACGTGCGTCGTATCATTGGTGAACGTCCATGTAGTAGCGGTTGAGTCCGTCGAACAGCATGAACGCGTAGTCTTGCTCAACCACGTATTCGTCCCACCCCTCCCACGCGGGAGTGTCGGTGCCAGGGACGGTGGCCTCAATGACGAGTAGGCGCGGACGAAAACGCTGCCAATCGTTGCCCCTGAGAACGTAACCTTCCCACCCCTCGACGTCGATCTTCATGAAGTCGATCACCGGGGCGGCGTACTTGCCCAGAACTTCATCGAGGGTCACGGTGGGGACGGTGATGACGTCACGCTTGAACCCTGTCCAATTGGAGTCGTGGCCATAGACGGAGTGCAATGAACTGAGCCCACTGCCGGCATATCGCACCATGTCGGCGCTGCCCGCCGTATCACTGATCGCACAGCACAGATTGATGTCACGCGGACGTTCTGAGACCAGCTTCTCGAAATACGAGGCTATGGGCTCGACGTTGATCCCACGCCAGCCACGATCGTAAAAATGCTTCGTCACAGAATCGACGGTAGGTTCCCACGCACCGATGTCAACATAGAAGCCCGTGCTGCCGTCTGCCGACGCGCCCAGCTTGAGAAACTCGACAATCTTGCGATCCTCGCCATGCTGCGCGTACCACATTAGACGAACAACCCGTTGCCGATGAGATCGTTGTCGATGTAGTCGTCCGACAATCGGCCAGTGACGTCGTAGACCACATCCGGCAAGGTAAAGAACCGGCTATTGAAACCGCGCGTCGCCCAGAGCGAATAGATCCCGTGGCGACGGATTGCGCCGGCAAGCATGTGGCCACCGGATTCAACCACAAAGAAATACTTGCAAGAGAAGATGATGTCGATGTAGTCGTAGATACTGTTCACCGCGTGGCGTGGAGAGGTCAACAGCGACCCACCTCCGTGCGGGCCAGAGTACTGAGACTGAGCCACGAAGATCACAGGCTTCGGGTCCATTGCGTAGCGCATGCGATCGATCCAACGATCGACGACGTTTGCGGGGAAGCCCTGAGAGATGGAGCGCGGATCGACGAACATCGTATCCTGCCACTCAGAGAGGCGCTTGGGTGTGTAGTAAATCTTGGGGCGATCGTTCTCGGGCTCAAAGCCGTGCAGTCGCTCTACAAGACCAATGGGGTTGTTCGTAAGCCGGCAGTGCCGGAAGAATGCTTTGGCATGACAAGACCCAGCCTGGATGTCGCCCTCATCGCTCACGCCAGCGATGTACGGATTCTTGCCGTAGACGAGCTCGTGAACTTCAGGATTGCGACAACTGGTAGCCGTCGTTAGGAAGACCTCGTGGCCGGCCTTTGCGTACAGCTCGGGGAGGGTCGAGTACAGCAGCACATCGCCCAAACCGCCGACCGGCGCGTGAAGAAGAACCCTCATACTAAGAAGATAGGGTAGCCGACGAATCGACTACCCCATCCAGAGCAATCCCTATGCGGGAACTCTTAGCTTGACAGTTTGGTGGCTTCCGCTTGCGCGATCGCGACCACTTCGTCATACAGCTTCGGCGTCTGGGTTTGGATCGCTGCCTTCACCGTTGCGTCGAAGTTCGCAATCGCGGCATCCACTTCGGGCTTGATGAGCGCACCGAGACCGCCACCGAGGGCCTTGTCCGCTGCGTTGGTCACGATGACTGCGAGGGCTTCCTCACCACGGAGGCCGGCCGCTTCGAGGGCCGCAACCGCTGCTGCCTTGTCGGCAGTCGCGAGGTTGACGCCCGCTTGCAGAATCGCCCCTTCGATCTTCTCTAGATAACTTGACATTCTGTGCTTTCTCCTTATCGATAAGTGACGCACCATATGAGGCTCGTCATAAAGAACATAGTGAAAGGGCCGCCACCGACTAGCGGAGGCAGCCCTTGTGGGTCCGATCCCGAGACTACTTATCGAGCGTAGATCGCGAGGATGTTGTTCGTGGCGCTCGACGCCGGGGCGTTTGTGAAGGTCATCGTGGAGCCCGCGACGGTGAAGTCCACGGTCTCTTTCAGCTTCGTGCCCATCGGGGTCTCGACGCGCGCCGTCTTGAAGCCATCTTGGCCTGCGATTGGCGTGTACGTCAAGGTGAACGCCGTGGTTGAGCCGTTGCCCTTGAACGTGTCGAACTGGATGCCGGCCACACCGACATAGCGGCGCGGGCGTTTGCACTTGGCCGAGATGTCCACTGCCAGGACCTTATCGACTTCAGCATCCCATGATTCTTTCTCGACTTGCACGCCCTGGTACAGGACGAAGCCGAGGTACGTTTCGTTCAACGTGCCTTCCGTGCCGGGGGTAATCATGCGCTCCACGATGTCCCAGTTGTCCGGAAGCGGGGGAACTTCACCCGGGGCGCTGTAGGATGCGACGGGCTCGTTGCCGCCGGCCAACGCCTTGTAAAGCTGGTCATACGAAATGACGGTGTATTGGAAACTGATGGTCGTTTCGGGAACTTTCTTGAAGTACTCGAAAACGTCGGGGTTGCCGGCCTCAAGTACCTTTTCGAGACCCTGCTGTGCATCGGGCTTGAACATCTTGGCCAGCGAGATACCAACGGAGTTGCCGTTGGCGTACCAGCGCAGATAGCGCCCACCTTTGACTTGTGACAAGGACGTGAACCTCCAAAATTGATGGGGTCGGACACAACCCTACAGGAAGAATATAGGGGCGTCCGACTCGCGGGACACCTTATCCGGAGGAACGGCTCCAGTGGAAATGCCAGACGTAGTGGTGCTCGTACAGGCCCTCGGGCACGAGGTAGTTGCCCAGGTGGTCGGAGCACGCGGCCAACAGGGTCAGGCCGTGGGCCGAAAAGACCGCCTTGCGACGATCCCTGGCGAACATGAGTCGCTGCTTAATGGCCGCGTCGGCCGCCCCGTCGTTGCTCCAAGTCGTGAAGGCCAGGGCCAAATCGACGAGGGTTAGCTCGGTGCCATCGGGAGCGTACCCCGAGAAGAAGTGCTCTGGACCGATCGGCGTGTCGATCGTCAGCATCGGGATGGGCAGGGGCAGAGTGAACTGACCCGACTCGCCATTGATCGCGCCGGCACCCCCGAGAGCGACGTCGATCTTCGCCCTGTCAAACAGCGGCAGGCCATCGGGGCCGGTCATGTTGGCGTCAGTCAGCGCCTCTAGGAAAAGGCTGTCGGCCAGTTCAGGAAATGATTCTGCCATTTATGTTCTCCATCTCTTTCCACCAAGATAACGCCATCGCGGGGCGGCCTTGTCCAATGCCTGATAACCCTCGAAGATTTTTGCGGGCACGGCCTCATCGGTTGGAATCTCATACACCTCACCGCGCTTGATCGCGGCCTCGATAAGAATCCGCGAGTTGACGGCGATCGAGTTGATAAGTTTCCTCGTACAGCGTTCCAGGCCGATCCGCATCCAGGGTCGCCCCTGGATCGCCTTGTTGGTACGCCGGCCGAAAATAACCTGAGTGTAGCCATCGTGGACTGCACTCGCATAGTCAGCGACGCGCACCTCGCGCCCTTCGCCCGGACGGATCGATACTGCCTCGGGATCGACGCGAACGATCACCACACCGTCATCGGTTGTGATGAGATCATGCGAGTCGAGCAACCCGAACGACCGAGCCGTCTCGGGAAAATCGTTGTCGTATGTGCGCGGTGGCTGATCGTAGATCAGCTCCTTACACGTGTTGACCACCGAGTCAAACAGGATCTTGCCGGCAGCCTTGGCCAACTGGCCTCGGATTCTGCGCGCGACTTGCGGCCTCGACAGGTTCTGCAACCGCTGCTCGAGCAGGTTGAGGGCCTTGACGCCGCTGTCGTCAACGTGAAATACAATGCCAGGTCCGGTTACTACACCGGACTCGGTAAAGGTGGCCATTACCGTTCGCGGGTGGTTGGCCACCCCGCGTTGAGCGTCAACATCCGGCCGACGTCCTCGTCACCGACGTTGAGAACAAGACTCTTGACGACGTAGTACTGCGTGCCGTCGCGATCGATGAGCAGATCAGGCAGCGTCAATCCTGTGTCTGCGCGCGGCCAGAACATCACCCCGTTGTGGTCAACTTGCTCGATCTTGCAAAACGCAGTCGCATCGCCAACCTCGATCTTGCCAAGGTCGCGCATGATGTGCTGATACTGACCGCCCTGGGAGTAGATGCCTCGACCAGCTTGAATGTCGCACCAAAAATAGAAAGTTGAAGTACTCGCCATGCCCGACGCGTACAGCCCGCTCTGCCCCGAAGCAAACGGATCGAACCCCAGCCGGTGCTGCACGGTCGTAGAGGCCGTGGGCGGCAGGAAGCGGATCAGCTTCTTCTTGATGGGGGCGGTGCGTTCTAACTCACTCTCGAACGCAATACGCCGAGGCGACCGCGATCGGATAGACATTAGAAGAACGCCCCACCAAACAGGTTGGAGGTGATGTCGTTCGGATCTTCAGACGGTCCGAAGAAGCCCGCGTCTTGGAAGACCTTGGAGACGTCATTGAGCGTGATCGTCTGGAAGGCGCGCAGCGGGCCACGCAGCATCACGAGATAGCGTTTGTAGTGCTCCTCGTACTTCTGAGCCTGGACGTTCCAGTCGTCCGACTTCTTGGTGTCATCGATGATAACGGTGCCGCGACGATACTTCTCAGCGTTCTCGATGTCTGAGGTCGCAAGCGATCGACACGCCCAATGCGCAGCGAGAAGACGCTGACCAAACTCGGCGAGATCGTTGAAGTTCAAGCCCTCGGCAGTCGTGCTGCCCCAGGGAAAAGCGGTGCCCAGATCGCGCGTGTTGACCAGCCCCGCGTATTGCACAGCCGTTGATGCGGCGGCAGACCCGAGACGCGAGTAGGTGTAATCGATCGTGAAGGCCGACCCGAAGTCTGGCTTGATCGATGACGATGCGGAGAAGTCTACGGAGCCGGCGGTGAGCGCCGCGTCCACGCCGATGTTCCAAAGGTGCGGAGCTGCGGCTACCGTCCCCGATGCTGTGAGCACGCGGCAAACTTCACGCCGCGACAGATCCCAGTACGGAGTGCCGTCATAGGGGAAGATGTCTTGGTAGGGTCGCTCGGGCAGTTGCAAAAGCGCCCGAAGGCCATCGGTAGTGACGAGCTGCAATTTGGTATCCTCCTAAAGAAAATAGGGCCGGCGGATGACCGGCCCAACTAGGAGGCTATTCTGCTGCAGCTTCGGCTGCGGTTTCGGGCTCTTTGACCGTCTTGGGGGCTGTCTTCTTGGGTGACTTGGCGCTGTGCTTCGGCGCGCCGGCAGCCGCCGCGTCGGCAGTGTCAGAACGCTTCGCCTTCTCAGACTTGGCCTTGCGCATCTGTTCCTGGAACTGATCGACGAGCGACGCCATCGGCACGACGGTCTGGCCGTCATGGCGGTAGACGATCTTCTCGTTGCGCGCGGCGAACGCCGCCGGATAGAGCTCCTTGACTTCCTCGTCGCTCACGCGGCGAATGATGCCGGTCTGCAGCGCCATGTTGAGACCTTCCGTGGTGGCCTCTGCATCGACGCGGTTGAACGGAGCCTCGACCTGGAGCAGGTTGTCTTTGAGATCGAACGTGCGCTTCAGGTGCGGGATTTGAACGGGGGCGGGCATCTCAGCGACCGCCGCCACGCCGCGCGTGACAGGATCGATGTGAACCGTGGGGCCGGGGATGTGGATGCCGGTGACGGCATCAGTGAACCCGCCGGGAGCCACTGACTGGTAGAACGCGCCGGGGATGACGCGCTCGATGATGATAGGTTTCTCTGGCATGATGTATCCGCAATCTCCTTAGATCGAACTGGATGGGCACATTTTGTTACGCGCCCCTACATAAAGAAACTAGGGTCAGCATTCAGTGAGAACACAGACCCTAGTCGGCGCGTCGCGTCTAGCTTTGGTTACGAATCAGGTGGTGCCCTTAGTTCGGGAAGATCTGATATTTGGTCGTGACCTCATACTGCAAGCCGCCACCGATCACCGATGCAGGGGCATTGCCAGCCGTGACCGCCGAGTACAAGCCCAACTGCAACGTCGGGTTGCCAGTCACAAAGTCATGACCTGTAGTGTCCACTGCGGGCGCGCCCTGGCCAAAAACATCGTCCCCACGTGCGTAGAAACGGTTGTTCTGGGCTGCGACGATCGCGATATATAACTCGCAGCAGTGGAAGCCTGCGTCACCAACAGCGATGTCAGCACCATTGAGGACGTTGAAGAAGTAGGTTGGCGTTCCCGAGTACGGAGAGGTCGCAGTCAACCGATAGACGGTCAGCGCACCACTGGCACCGCCAGCGATGTAGAGCACGTAATGGGTCGTTCCCACGCCCACAAGAAAGCCGACGTTGTTGTTGGTTGCCGACATCTTGAACCAACCGCGCAAGTGAATGATCGTTCCGGCCTTGCCTGGTACAGTCTGATCGGCAAGCGCGCCGACCTTGGTCAACGTGTAGGTGCTCGTGCCATCCGTATTGGGCGTCACCGTCGTGTTAGGATCGTTGAGGAAAGTCAAATCCTTCATCGCCGACGCTGCCCCGCCGCTGCTCGGCGCTGCGGGTGGAGTATAGCCGCCGCCCATCGTAGGGAGATCGACGAAGCTGTCGATCTCACCCGTGGCTGGATTGCGGATGATGTAGCGGCCCGCGTTCGGATCACCAAACGGAGGGTTGTTGGGCGGGAGCGCGATTACGGTCCAACCGTTGATGACATCGCCAATGCTGTGCGCCATGAAATCTCCTTACGAAAGAAGCCGCCGCAATGCGGCGGCTCCATTGTGACCCTCTTTACGTCCGGGTCTGGCCAGGTTAACCGACCGGAGTCGGTATTCTAACCGTTGTGACGCTGTTAGAAAGGCATCCGCGAGAGAGCCTGGGTGTAGAGCACTGCGGGGACGTAGCACTCCGTAACCTGGGCGCGCTCGAGTTGCTTCTGGATGATCTTCTCCTCTTCGAGAAGGAGCGGTTGCTCCTGGAAGACCACGCCGGCGAAGCCCTTCTGACCACCAAGCAGTTCGTTGTCGGGCATCTGCTTCGTGATGTAGATGTCGCACCCGAGGAAGTGGCTGATGACGCCGCTCTCGAGCACCTTGCTGGCCATCGGACCGGCATTGAGGTAGTTCGAGACTTGCGGGATCAAGAGGAACTTCGAGTACGTCACGGGGCTCTCGATGATGAAGTCCATGCGGTAGTTGCGGTTGGCAACGTCCGTCACGAGGTTCACCAAGTCGGCGAAGACCAACGTGCCTGCGGCAACGCCTGAACCCGAGGTGTTCGATTGTGAGACCGAAGTCGGGGTCGGAATCGCGGCAGCCGCTGGCTGCATGTCGTGTGCGGTCTGCGCCGGGATGCCGGTACGCAGCGTGTTGAGAACGTCGAGGTCCTTCTTGAGGGCCATACGCATGCCCAACCGCGCCAGATCCAACTGCATCAAGGCATACGGGGTGCGGCGCTGCTGCTCATACGAGAAGCCGATGCCACGGCCGATCTTCTTGACGAAGTGAGTCCGACGAGTGACGATACCCTGGTCGTCCGGAACCGGAACGCCCTGGGCCAGCTCGTACACTTGACCGCTATCTTCGAAGGTGCGGATCACAACCGACTCGCGGTCGATCGGGATCGTGGTCACGACGTTGGCCGTCACCATGTGGTTCAGGTTGGCCAACAGGATCGTGTCGAGGAACAACTCCGGGATGGTGCCCCGAACGTCATCGCTCGAGAAGAACTCTTCGAGATCGGCCTTTTTCAGGTCGATGCCGAGTTCTTTCTTGAAGAAGGACTGTGGGTCGTCGTAACCCAGCGCCTCCATGTACTCACCGACGCTGACGCCGGCGCTACGCAGAGTGTGGGAAAACGAACCTTCCTTCAGGTCGGCAACGGGCAGCGCGGCTTCTGTGATACGGCCCGCTTTGGCTTTCTCGAGCGCGTCTGCTTTGACTTGGATTGCCATCTTAGTAGTGTGCTCCTCAGTTATTTCAGATTAGACTAGTTGCAGGTCCACGAAGATCGTGTCGCCCTGCGCCATCGCTGTACCGGCTGTGCCTGTAGAACCGTCTTGTGTCGGATACGCGCGACCCACCCGGAGGTCAACCGCATCGGTGCCCGAGACCCACGCGACAAAACCATTGCCAGCGGGATCGGGTTTGACTTCTTGTCCGACCGTCAGTGCGCCACCGGCGTAGCTGCGGATCTTGCCCTTGCGGATCAATCCGATCTTGCCGTTCTTGGCAACTTGCCAAGCTGTGATGTCCTGCAGAAGGACGCCACCGTACTGCGCGGTGGAAGCATACGGGATGATTCCCGCGCTGCCGGATGCGATCGAGATCGGCATGCCGCGATACAGCGCGCCGGTGCTGGCTAGAGGGTTGAGCTCAAGTGCCAGGTTGGCGTTGTACGTGCCCGCTGCGAAGCCGGGGTCGAGGAACGCGTCCGTTGTTTGCGAAAACGACTCGTCAACTACGACGGAGTTTACGCGTGTGAAAGTTGCAGCCATCTAGGTTACTCCTTTGCCTTCTCAGGACCAATTTTTGTCGCCAGGCGCGGCTGGCGGGACTCCTTGGTTTTTGAACGACCCTTCGCGTCGGTCTCGACGTTGGTGCCGTTCTCTCGGTTCCAACGCTCTTTGGCGTCGAGTTCAAGCAGCTTGCGCTGCTCCTCACGAGCCTTGGGCTTTTCAGCCTTAGAAAGCGTCTCCCGAAGAAGCCTTACAGCAGAATAATCTAGTGCAGACACTTCGTCAGCATAGGCTTTCTCGTCTGATTCGGCCTTGATGCCGGCCGCGATCGCCAACTTGACGCACTCGGCGCGCAAGTCGGACATGATTTTCCGGCCCAACTCGGCATCCGCGAGGTTTTGTTTGACGGCCTCGGCGGCTTGAGAAGTGATCTTCTCAACCGTCTTGGCGCTCGTCGAGCGGATGGCGTCGAGAGCCTCTTTGAACGTGCCCTCGTCCATCGTCACGACGGTTTCTTTCGACTCGCCGTCGCGACCGCACGCGGGGCAATGCCCCTCGAACAGCTTGAATGACTGCGCGTCATATGCAGCGGGAGGCGCTTGGGGAGTCGTCGTTTCCGATCCGCCCGCGTCGCCTTCCGGCCCGTCATCGTCGTCGGTTTTCTTCTTGGCAGCGCCGCCGGTGCGGGACTCCTCGTCCTCGTCGCCGTCGTTGTCTTTCTTCTTGCCGCTCGTCGGCCCGTCGCCTACGCCGGTTGCCTCTTCATGCGCTTTGCAGGTGCAGCCCTCGCCGGCATGCGGCGCGGCTTCCTTGCACTCCGTGCATTCGCACGTGCAGTTTGCAGCCTCAGAAGCAGTCGCTTCCGCTGCCTTTTTCTTAGCCATCGTTTCCTCCAGAGATTTGAGTGACCCACCGAGGGCCTCTTTGAGCGTTTGGTAATCACTGACGCGATCGTCAGGCATAACGTGTGCGACGAGCGATCCTGGGCAGGCGACAGACGACAGCTCGAGCGGCTCTGCTGGACCCTTGGTCCGCAGGAAGCAAATCTCGCCTTCGTATGCCTCGCCGGGGAAGTGCTCGGCTTTGCAGGGCCACGCCTCACCATCGATCGAGCACTTGAGCTCGGTGGCCATGACGTGGATCGAAACCTCGCGCAGGATGCCTGCGTCGAGTTTGTTGATGAAATCGTCGATTTCTTGAGTTGCGCCGCGCACCGTGTAGACCCAGACGAGCGTGCCGGTCGTGCCTTGCGGCGTGCGCACCAACTTGGCCTCATAGATGCGGCCGTGTTGGCTGGCAGCCTTGAGGTCGTGATCGGCGTTCTGGAATGCGTTCTGGCCGACGCCCTCCTTGTTGAACAGGAAGGGAATGCCGATCCAAGCCTTGACCGTCTCGCGCTGCGTCTCGGCAGTGTACTGCACGTAGTTGCGCGTCATTTGGTCGTCGATCGCGAGGACCGGGAACGTGTAGAGCTCCTCGGCGTTGTACTGCCGACGAGTCCACTTGTTGATTAGACCAAGGTGAGAATCCGGAATGGCGCGACCGAGCGCAGCAGCTTCTGTAAAAACAGAGCCGCTGAACCGTCGATCGCGAATCTCCTTGAGGGCTTGGTCGAGCGCAACGGAGGCCATACTAAAGAAAGTAGGGCCGTCCCGAAATTATCCAGTGGTCTTAGCCTTGATACGCCTTGTATTTCGCCAGCGCGTTATGGTCTTTTGCGACGCGCGCGGTGTAGCCCACGCCGTTATACATGGCGCTGCCGTTGGAAATGCGCACCAAATGGGGCTCGAAGTCGGCTGGGCCGCCGTCCTCCAGGTAGTGGATGACGAGCAACCCCTGCTGCCAGTTGTGGCGAACCTTGTCCGCCGGCACCGAGCTGCGAAGCCGCTTGAGAAGGTTGTCCACGACCTCATCGTTGCGGCACAGCGCCGGCACCGAGATCACTCCGCGCTCAAGCTGCTGCCCGAAGGCGTAGACGGTCTTCCAATCGATCGACGCGCGATGAATGTGGCCGTGGATGACTGTCGCACGCTCCTCGCGGTTGATCTTGGCATCCTGGTGTTGGAAGACCAAGAACTTGTTAAGCCACACGTCGCCGCCCGGATATGCCGCCGAATAGCGAACGCCCAGCTTCTCGAGCTGGAGGATGTTGGGAATGCTGTTGATCGGCCACTCCGGAGGAACTTCCCCCGGCAGCCACGCGGTCTTGGTAGCGTGCAGAGCGGTGAGTCCGTTGTCGATGATCGCATTGACCCAACGCGCTTCGTGGTTGCCCTCGACAAGATCGTGTTCACACTGCTTGCCGGCGTGCGCCTTGGCATCTGCCAGCCAGATCTTCGCGCGCAACAGCGACGGTTGTGCCATGCCGACAAACTCGGGATAGCGACGAAATTTACTTTGCAGCTCCGGATTGTCCAAGAGATCGCCACCATTGATGTGACGGGTGGGTCGCACAGCATCCATGATCTGTAGCGCGATGTCCATCGCGGCTTCGTCGTGAAACGGGATGAGAACATTGTTTTCAAAGTCGCGCCAGTAGCCGATCTGCTGATCGCAAGTGACAATGGCGGTCTTCGTCTTGGTGCGCCGGATGAGCGGCGGGGCATACTTGACGGTGATCGGCGGCGGCTGCTGCACAACCGGCCATTCGGGGGTGTCGTTGACAGGCGAAATGTAAGCACGAGCAGAGGGGATGTTGTTTACCAACTCCACTTCGCCGGCCGCGTTCTTGATGAAACCGCTGTGCTGTCCGACCTTAATCCGGACCCGACGCATGTCGATGTCCTTGGGGTCAACTCCGAGTTTGTCGAGTACTTTTTCTACCGAACTACGATCCGTTATCTCCTTCGGTGTCTTCGTCGCGCGCGTCTTGCTCATGTGCTCCCTCAATTTGCGGAGCCTCATCGAAGGTCATAGAACCTTCGGGTTGCTCCGATGATGAATGTCCGCGTCCTTTCGGACGTTTGTCTGGCGTCGGGCTCTTGGTTTTCT
>Ga0070735_10002148_pt1 | contig 18127 bp, 20 predicted proteins | sample Coa_R1_FD_66443 | JGI IMG/M metagenome (GOLD analysis project Ga0070735, IMG submission 66443) | Surface soil microbial communities from Centralia Pennsylvania, which are recovering from an underground coalmine fire - Coalmine... | ecosystem: Environmental > Terrestrial > Soil > Unclassified ... | reverse complement strand
GACGGCCTACCGCATCGATCTCGTCGATGAAGATGATGCACGGTGCGGTCTTCTTCGCCTGTTCGAACAGATCGCGCACGCGCGACGCGCCGACGCCCACGAACATCTCTACGAAGTCGGAACCGGAGATGCTGTAGAACGGCACGCCCGCCTCGCCTGCGATCGCGCGCGCCAGGAGCGTCTTGCCGCTGCCCGGCGGCCCGAGCAAGAGCAGCCCTTTGGGGATGCGCGCACCGAGCGACTGGAATTTCTTCGGATACTTCAGGAACTCGACGACTTCAGCAAGCTCTTCCTTTGCCTCGTCGACGCCGGCGACGTCCGCGAACGTCACCTTGGCGCGGTTCTCCGAATGCAGTTTCGCGCGGCTACGTCCAAACGAGAGCGCTTGGCTGCCGCCCGACTGCGCCTGGCGGATGAAGAATAAGAAGATGCCGATGAGGATGATGAACGGGATCGCGCTGACGATGACCGTCCAGTTGAAAATGGATGAACTCGAGCCGGGATCGAAACTGTAGGCGATATGCTCTTTATCGAGCAGCTTTTGCAGATCGTCCGAGTTTCCGGGCGGGATGTTGACGTGAACTATCGTGTTGTCGGTCAACGTGGCGGTTGCTTGGCCGTCGGCCGAAGCGATGACGACCTTGCTGAACTTGGTCGGATCGGCCTCGATCTGCGATTTGAACGCGCTGTAAGAAGGCGCCGCCGGCTGCTGTTTGCCGCTCTGCTGGTACCACGTGAACGCGAACACCATGAGAATGCCAACGCCCAGCCACCAGAGCATCGCGCGACCGTATCTAGCCAAGGGACTTACTCCTACCGCTTTCCCGGACGCCGCCGGACCTCTGGGCCAAGAGTTGCCTGACCGGCCGAGCAAGCTCGGCCGCTACTCTTCATTGATTGGGGGGACATGACAGCTTGCAGATGTATGGAAGATTGCGGAACGCTTCTTGGTAGTCCAATCCGTACCCTACCAAAAATGCGTCTGGTGCCGTCATCCCTACGTAGTCCACATGCACGTCCGCCATGCGATGGAACGGCTTATCCATGAGCGCGCAGGCCCGCAAACTTCGCGGTTCCCGGCTCTGTAGATTGTTGAGAAGATATTCGAGGGTGAGACCTTCGTCCACGATGTCCTCGACCAGCAGGATGTTTCTTCCGGCCGGATTGGTGTCGAGGTCTTTCAGCAAGCGCACGTCGCCTTTTGCGCCGCGTCGGCCGGTGCCGTACGAACTCACCACGATGAAGTCGATCGTGATCGGATAGTCGCTGAGCTGACGCATGAGATCAGATGCGAAGAGGATGGCGCCCTTCAGGACGCCGACCAAGACTATCGGCTCGCCCGCATAGTCCCGGCGAATCGCATCTGCCAATCGGCGAATCGCGGCGGCGATGTCGTCGGCGGTAAAGACGATATCGCCGAGCATCCCCAGGTCCGCGGCAGCCTTCATTACTCGCTCCGCTCCATAGTGATGCTATCGGTCGCCGACGGCCGGCCCGGTACACGTGCGGGCCGCCAGGCGATCTGAACGGCCGGCTCCGCACCGTGGACTGCGTACGGTTCCATGACGCGGACGCCGATCGCCGCCGCGATTTGTCCGTTCACGCAGAGCAGCGGCACGGCCGTGCGCCGGTCGCGCGGCACGCCTTGCTTTGCGAGAAAGCGCGCAAGCGAAATCGCATGACGGCGACCCGACGGCGTGCACGTATCTCCGCTTTGAGGCAAGCGAACGCTGAGTCGCGCTGTCCGCGGCACTGCTGCAGCGCGCAACGTAACCGTGTAGGGCGGACCTTTATGGTCCGCCGCGATGTTGGGCGGACCTTTATGGTCCGCCGCGATGTTGGGCGGACGTTTATGGTCCGCCTCGATGTTGGGCGGGCCTTTATGGCCCGCCGCCGCAAATGGTTTGACGCGCAGCTTTCCCGCCGACAGCAACACCGTCGCTCGCCCCGCTTTGAACGTTCCGCCACGCCGATTCCGGATCGCTTGCGCAATGGCTTCGCATTGCGCGAGCGTGAAATCTCTGATCGTACCTGCGGCCGAACGTACCGCGGCCCTGATGATACGCCGCAGCAGTGCTGTTGGAATATCTCGCAGTGCGCGCGCGTCCAGCGTATCGATAGCGATTCTCGCGCTATTCGCGGCCGACGCGGCGGCCGCGTCGAGCACTGCGCGCTCCTCGGAAGCAAGCGCGGCCGATCGGGCGAGCGCGCGCACCGCGCCCTGCGATCGCGCCGACCAACGGGCTAGAAACGCACGCACCAAGTTTCGACTGTAGCGCACGTCGGTATTCGTCTCATCTGTCGAGATCGGCACGCCATACCGCTCGACGACGGCCGTCATCTGTTCGCGCGTCTGGCCAAGGAACGGCCGCGCGAGAACGATCCCGTCGGATAGCGGCCTCATCGCCGTCATTGCGCCAAGCCCGTCAAGGCCGCAGCCGCGGAATAGCGCGAGCAACACCCATTCGGCGATGTCTCCCGCGTGATGGCCGGTGACCACAACGCGGGCACCGGTGCGGCGGGCCATCGCGCGCAACGCGATGTAGCGCGCGCGCCGCAAGAACGCTTCATCCTTGGGCGCATCCGTCCGCGCGCCGCGTAAGCGCGCCACAAGAACGCGCGCGGATGCGACGCGCGCTTGAGCGCACACAGCGGCGATATCGCGTTCGATCGCGTCTCGCGGCCGTACGCCGTGATCGACGTAGCACGCATGGAGCGTTGCGTGCGGAGCGAGTTCGCGCGCGTGAAGCAGGGCAGCGGCGCTGTCGCTTCCGCCGGACGTGGCGACCGCTATGACGTCAGCGTCCTGCAGTAGGCCAAGCGGCGCTTGCCGGCCAGTCAACGGCGCGTCGGTGCGACGGGAACGCATCAGACGCGGCGCGCCACGCGCTCGACTTCCCGGCGCGCCTCGCGCTGCTTGATGGCCGCACGCTTGTCGTACTGCTTCTTGCCGCGGCCGATGCCGACTTCGACTTTCACCACCCCGCGCTTGAAATAGACGCGTAAGGGCACGAGCGACAGACCTTTCTCCTGAAGCTCCGCCGCGACGCGCGCGATCTCGCGCGCGTGGAGCAACAGCTTGCGGTCGCGACGCGCTTCGTGTTGCGAGAAGAACGTGCCCTGTTGATACGGGGGCACGTGCACGTTCATCAGCCAGATCTCGCCGTTCTTGACCGTCGCGTAGCCGTCCACGAGCGAGCATCCATTCACGCGCAAGCTCTTCACTTCCGTGCCGGTCAGAACGACGCCGGCTTCCAATCGATCGAGGATATGATAGTCGTGGAACGCTCGCCGGTTCGCCGTGATCAGCTTCTCTCCGCCGGTCTCAGCCGCCATCGCCGATATCCGTCACAAAACGCGAACGTCCCTCGGCATAGAGTGTACCGTCCTTACCTTTCAACGTCCCCGAAACTTCCAAGACGCGCCCTCGGCGCGAGGTCACGGCGCCCTCGACGATCAGGGGCTTGTCGGTCGGCACAGGTTTGCGGAAGCGGATCTCGAGGCGCGCAGTCACACACCGGACGCCTGTCGAGAGGGTGGCGTGCGCCATCGCTTCATCTAATAGCACGGCCACGACGCCGCCGTGCATGATGTCGCGCCATCCGGCGAAGGCGTCCCCCGTGATGAGTTCGCTGCGTGCGGTTCCTTCGCCGTATTCGAAGCGCATGCGAAGACCTCGATCGTTGTCGGGTCCGCATGCGAAACACTTTCGGTCGTCTTGGAGCGGCGCCGTCGTCATCCGTCAGTAGCCGATGGCGAGACGCGCCCCGAGCTGCGCCGGCAGCCGGAGCGATTCCATCCGTTCGCGCACGCTGCCGACATCGTAGCCGACGCGGCGGACTTCCACGATTGCATCGGCGGTATCCAAAATAGCATAGGCGGCCTGCGGATTGTGATCGCGCGGCTGACCCACGCTGCCCGGATTGATCAGGTAACGGAAGGTTGGAGCGAGCTCGATGCGCCCTCCGTGCAGCAGTTTCTGCTGAAACGCGCGCCCTTCCAGATCTTGATAGTAGACCTCGGCCACGTGCGTATGCCCGATGAACGTCACGGGGACTTCGACGCGCTCGAACGCACGCTGCGCATCCACGACGTCGGAAATATAGTCGAAATGGAAAACCGGAGCGCCGTGAACCAGCGCGAAACCGCCGGCCAGACCGCCCGCGGCGGCCTCATCGAAATGCCTGTCGCGCGGCAAGCTCTCGAGGTAGCTGCGATTCTCCGGCGTGAGCGCTTCCTGCGTCCAGGTCAGCGCTTCGCGCGCCAGCGGATTGAAAAATTCCGCACCCGCGTTGGAAACCGCGGCTTCGTCGTGATTGCCGGCGATGGTGACACAGTTCCAATCGCGGAGACGGGCGCAGCATTCGTTCGGGTTTGGGCCATAGCCGACGACGTCACCGAGGCACAATAGCTTGTCGATTTTGGCCGCGTCAATCTCCCCGAGGACTGCGTCGAGGGCCTCGAGGTTGCCGTGGATATCTGAAATGATGCCAAATCGCATCCGGCCCGCGTCCCTGCTGTCCCGAGAGGAGCGTGCATATTCTCGCCGTTGAACCAGGGGGCCTCCGCTCTCGTATTGGGAAATGGCGCGACGCGGGCGGAGGGCGCTATGGCTTCGACAGGCGAGCTCGCGTCGCTTGCGCTTATCGCACTTGGTGATTGAAAGGACTGGAAACTTTGATGAGGAGCTTTATTGCAGCCGCTGCGGCTGGCGTTTGCGCGATGTCGCTTGCGTCTGCCGTGCTCGCCGACAGTTCGATGTCGTCGATGTCGAGCATGGGGAAAGTGCAGACCGTCACAGGTCAGGTGATTGATCTAGCTTGCTATACGACATCGGGCGCGCACGGCATGAGCCATGCGAAGTGCGCGATGGCATGCGCGAAGGCCGGCGGAGCGTTGGGCATTCTGACAAGCGACGGCAACGTGCTCGTCTCCGTCGAACCGAAGCCGGGCTCGGATCCCAACAAACTGCTTCTGCCGTACGTAGAAAAGAACGTCACCGTGACCGGAACAGTGTATTCGGGTCACGGACTATCGACGATCGCGATCTCCAAAGTCGCGGCCGCTGCGATGTCAAACTCGATGATGTCTCACTAGGAGCGACAAATGTGGGGCGGACCTTAACGGTCCGCCCTTTTTTTTGGCCGACGAATGATCAATTCTTGCGCTCGTGGAGCCAGATCTGGTTGCCGTCAGGATCGCGCACGAGCGCGATCGTGCAATTGGCCAGGGCATGCGGCTCGGTCACTTCAACGCCGCGTTTGACAAGCTCGGCCCGGTACGCACCGAGATCTCTCACTTCAAGCGCAAGCGACTGCGCGGTGCCTGCCTTTCCGACCTGTTCGAAATCGCCCACGCCGAACGTCGTGCCTGCGACGTCGAACTCGACCCAGTGGTCGCCGTCAAGCCCGGATTTTTGCAACCCGAGTACGTCTCCGTAGAACGCGACGGCGCGTTTCATATCGGTGACCGGGTACATCGCGAACGCCACGTGAGCGATGGACATCTTGAGTATCTCCTTCGATCTATCGATTGCGGCGAGTGTATGGTACGACGTCGACCTCCGAACCTGCGGCAAATGCGCCCACTCCCTCCGGAATCACCACGAGCCCGTCGGCGAGACCGAGGATGTGCATGTGCGCCGATGTACCGAAGAGCGGCGTCGCGACGAGGCCGTTGGCATCGCGCGTCAACTTCACAGGGATGCGGTGTTCGAGGTGGGTCGAGACGACGATATCCGCGCGCAGCGTCGCGCGCCACGGCAGCGGTTCGCCGCTGATTCCGAACATGCGCAAGAGCGTCGGCCGGGCGAGCGTCTCGAAAACGACCAACGCTGAAACGGGATTGCCGGGCAGTCCGATAACCGGTTTATCGCCGATGACCGCGAGAACGGCAGGCCTGCCCGGTTTCGCGCGAACCCCGTGCACGATGACACCGGGCGAACCGGCGGCCGAAATCACGGCCGGTGTATAGTCGCGTTCGCCGACGCTCGAACCGCCCGAGATCACGACGGCATCGTTCTCGGCGAGCGCGACGGCGAATGCCGCATCAAACGCCGACCGATCGTCGGCGACGCGTGGATACGGCTGCGGCTCAAAGCCGAGCGCAGTTATTGCGGCGCACAGCGCCGCGCGGTTGCTATCGTGGATTTGGCCGGGCGCAAGAGGGGCGCCCAACGGCACGAGTTCGTCTCCCGTGATCAGCACGCCCACGCGCGGCGCGCGATACACCTCGACTCGATCGACTCCAGCCGTCGCGAGCATGCCGATCGCCGCGGGGCTCACGATCGTGCCCGCTTCGCAGAGCAGATCGCCGGCCCGCACGTCTGCGCCCTCGCGCGTGACATGGTCCTCGAGATCGGTGCCATCGCGGATCTTTACAACATCGCCGTCGTCCTCGGCATCTTCCATCATGACGACGCCGTCTGCGCTTGCGGGTAATGCGCCGCCGGTGGGAATCCGCATGCACGACCCGCGCACAAGGCCGCCCGGTGCGGCTTTGCCCATGGCGACGTCGCCTACGACGCGCAATATGACGGGCGTCGTCTCGCTCGCTCGGGCGACGTCGGCGCCGATAACGGCAAATCCGTCGACGCACGATCGAGTGAACGGCGGAACATTTTCGACGGCGTGCACGGCTGCGGCGAGGACGCGCCCGTCGGCCGCCGCCACGGCGATGTTTTCGCGCGCAGCCGTACGCAACGGGAATTCGGCCATTGCGGCTAGCGCGTCGCGGACGCTCACGCGCCGCATCACACTTCGTTCCTGTGTCGCCACTCACACCTCCGTCACGTCCGGCCCCGACCGATAGTCTTGATATGCGGTTGGCTTCATCGCGTTCTTCGGAGGGTTCATGTTTCCCCATACGATAGATGATCTATTGCGTCTGACCGTCGAGAAGGGCGCGTCGGACTTGCATCTCGTCGTCGGCAGCGCACCGGTCATCCGGCTGCATGGCGTGCTCACACCAGTCGTTCAGGAAAAGCTTTCGCCGGCCGCAACGCAGGAACTGATCGCGGCCTTGATGACGAAAAACGATCAGGTCACGCTCGAAGAGCACCGCGAGGTGGACTTCGCATATTCGCTCGCCGGCGTCTCGCGGTTTCGCGTCAACGCCTGCTTCCAGCGCGATTCGTTGAGCGCCGTCCTTCGGGCGATTCCCGGCAACCCGCCGCGTTTGGAGAAAATGGGTCTGCCCGCAGTCGTCGAGCAGATGACGCACAAACCCCGCGGACTCGTGCTCGTGACCGGCCCGACGGGTTCGGGCAAGTCCACGACCCTCGCCGCGATGATCAACTACATCAATCGCAACAAAGCGGTGCGCATCGTCACGATTGAAGACCCGATCGAGTTCCTGCACACCAACGAAAAGTCGGTGATCAGTCAGCGGGAGGTCGGGCGCGACACGCTCTCCTTCAACAATGCGCTGCGCTCGGCGCTGCGTCAGGATCCCGATGTCATCCTTGTCGGCGAGATGCGCGACCTCGAGACGATCGCGCTTGCGCTGACCGCGGCCGAAACCGGCCACCTCGTGTTCGGCACGTTGCATACGCAGTCGGCGCCGGAATCCATCAACCGCATGGTCGACGTCTTTCCGCCCGAGCAGCAGGAACAAGTGCGGCTGCAGCTTTGCGGCGTGCTCGAAGCGGTGTTCACGCAGACCCTCGTTCCCAAGGCCGACGGATCCGGGCGCGTGTGCGCGATGGAGATCTTGCTGGGTACGCACGCGGTGCGCAATCTGATACGCGAGAACAAACCCGCGCAGATGACCAACGCGATCCAGACGGGTCAAAACGTGGGCATGCAGACGCTGGACAAATGCCTCGCTGAATTCGTCAACAACGGCTTCATCACGTTGTCCGACGCGCTCGAGAAGAGCTCGCATCCCGAAGAGCTCCAGCGCATGTGCTCCGTGACCGAAGCAAAGCCGCGTTTCGTCTCCGGTTTCTAAACGCACGCGGTGAAGGGCGGCCATCGGCCGCCCTATAAACCGTGGCGAATGCTCGATCGCCACGCCATCCGTGAAGATCCCGATCGATTTCGCCGTTCGTTGCGCCGGCGCGGCGTCGCGCCGGAAGCGATCGACGAGTTCCTCGAACTCGACCGCGCGCATCGTGCGCTCGTCACAGCGCTCGATGGCGCAAAGGCCGAACGGAACCGGCTTTCCGCAGAATTCGCTCAGGCGAAGTCAGGCGGCGCAGACGCCATAGCGGATCTACGCAGACGCTCGTCGGAGCTCGGCGAGAGCATCAAGACGCAAGAAGCCGCTGCAGAGACGGCGGAAGCCCGCATCGCCGAACTGCTTGCGAATCTTCCTAACGTGCTGGCAGACGACGTCCCCGACGGCCGTGACGAGAGCGCGAATGTCGAGGTCGGCCGCTTTCTCGAGCCCACTCGATTTGCGTTCGCGGCAAAACCGCACTGGGAGATCGGCGAACGGTTGGGAATCCTCGATTTCGAACGAGGCGTCCGGTTGGCGCGCAGTCGCTTTACTGTGCTTGCCGCGATGGGCGCGCGGCTCAATCGCGCGCTGGCGACCTTTTTCCTTGAGAGAAATCGCGCGGCCGGTTTTGCAGAGATCTCACCGCCGGTGCTCGTGAATCGGGAATCGCTGTGGGCTACCGGCCAACTCTCAAAATTCAGCGACGCGATGTTCTCGGTCGATGGCGGCGAGCTGTTCCTATCCCCGACGTCTGAAGTACAACTCGTCAACCTTCATCGCGATGAGATTCTCGAGGCCGATGGATTGCCGATCTGTTACACAGCCTTCACGTCATGCTTTCGCCAGGAGGCAGGCGCGGCCGGCAAGGACACGCGCGGGCTCATCCGTCAGCACCAATTCGAGAAGGTAGAGATGGTTTCTCTGTGCACGCCGGACCAGACGGCCGCGATGCACGAGAAAATCGCCGGTCAAGCGCGGTCGCTCTTGGAAGAACTTCGTCTGCCGTACCGGATGGTCGTGCTCTCGGCAGGCGATACGGGTTTTGCTGCGCGCAAGACGTTCGATATTGAGGTATGGCTTCCGGGGCAAGACGCGTATCGCGAGATCTCGTCGTGCAGCGACTGCGGCGACTTTCAGGCGCGCCGGGCCATGATCCGCTTCCGTCCGCAAGCGAAAGCGCGGCCCGAATTCGTTCACACGCTGAACGGCTCCGGGCTCGCGCTAGGGCGCACGCTCGTCGCCATTTTGGAGAACTACCAGCAGGCGGATGGATCAGTGGTCGTGCCGGATGCGCTGCGGCCATACCTCGACGGCATTGACCACATCGGACCGTAACGGTTTCCCGAAGGGGCCGACGCGAGTCGGCCCGGGCTGTCAAAACGTGGGCCGACTCGCGTCGGCCCCTTCGGAAAGTCCGGCCCCTTCAGAAAACGGTCTCTCCATTGTAACGAAAACCGCACTTTGACGGTCTAGTCAGTGTCGGCGCACCGACGTGCCGATATCCATCACCACGGAGGGTGACCGCAATGAGATGGCCGGCGTTGATGCTGTTCACGATGGTCGTCGCGGGATCGGTGGCAGGCATGGTATACAAGCGCTATGCAGACCACCTTGCCGAGCTGCGGGAAGCGGTCCGAGTCGCGGCAACGGGCTAGCGCTCAAGCGAAGATCGGACTTGGATGATCAAGAGGCGCATCCTGACGGGTGCGCCTCTTGCATTTCTTAGAACCTGATGCTCAGCGGCGATGCCAGCTGCAGAATTGCCTCCGAACCCTGCGGAATAGTCACGTCTTCCTTTGAATTGGCGGAATAGAGCGCGCCCGCGATCGCCCCGACCGCACCGCCCGCATTCGTGCCCGCCCACTTGCCGAGGATGTTTCCGACTACCATACCGCCGAGCGTGGCAAGCGCGATCTTGCCGGTGCTGTCCTTCGTCCGGCTTTCCACGCTGACGATCTTCGCGCTGAACCATCCGACCTGGCCGCCGGCCAACGTGATCTTGTCGATCGCAAATTCAAGCTGGGCTTTGCGCCCCTGGCCTGCTTTGACGACGTTGACGACCTTGCCGCTGAGCGTCGCGTTCGCAAATCGCGAATCGTTTTCGGGATAGGGCGCGACGAGTTGCAGCTTCACGACTTGACCGACGAGCGCCGACTTCGACGATAGTTCCGCATTCATCGTCGCGCGCATCTGTGTGCCGGTCGGAACCGAGACAGTTGCGGCGACGGCGCTGAGCGGTGCGAGCAGGGCCGTGACGGCGACGAAAGCGCAAAAAACGGATCGAGAGCTCATGATTCGCTTCTCCTCCTCAGACACCGCGCGATCCGAATGGCGCGGCGCCGCGTCCGTTCATCCTCGTCCAAACGAAAACCCCTGCGCGCGCGCAGGGGTTTTCGGGTTCGTGGACTGCTTGCCGTCTCTTACCGAGATGCGAGGGCTGCGAGCAGTTGCTGGCGGGCGTCGTGGAGGTTCTCAATCGCCTTCACGCGGTAGCCGCTGTAGTCGTGCTGATCGCGATTCAACATGTCGATCGCCTTTTCGACGTATGCGCGGACGTAACGGATGTTGTTGTCGCTTGCGTTCTGGCCAATCATGGCCGGCCGAGCGAGATCGGCGACTGCCGGCACGGACTCGTCGGCGCGATCCGCGCGGATAGCGGCGAGGAGGTCGGCGTCAGCGGCGTTCATGTCGTTGATCGCAGCCGTGCGGTGGCCGTTGTAGTCGGGTTGATCTCGGTTGAGCATCGCGACCCCGCGCGCGATGTAGCCGCGCACGAAACGGATGTTGTCGTCGCTGCGGTCGGACTCGTGGGAGTAGGTGCTCAGCGCTGCGACGATCTGATCCCGCGCGGCCTGCGTGTCTGCGATGGCCTTCACGCGGTAGCCGCCATAGTCGGTGTTGTCGCGCTGCATCATGTCGATCGCACGCTCGAGATAAGCGCGGACGTAGGTCAAGTTGTTGTTGCTGCCCTGCTGGCTGCGCACGAATGCAGCTTCGTCCACTGGGCTGGCCTGGTTGATCATCGGATGTGCGCCCGGGTGGCTGTTGTCGTAGGCGAGCGCCGACGCGATGTCCGCGCGGGCCCGATTGATATCGGTCATCGCGGCGACGCGGTGTCCGCCGTAATCGTGTTGATCGTTGGCCAAGTAGTCGTTGGCGCGCTCGATATAGTTGCTGGCGTAACGCATGTTAGCGTCACTCCAGTCGGCCGAAGCCGGCATTGCCTGCGCGAACACGGTGCACAGGGCAACCGCCGCCGCTCCAGCGATAAGTCTCCCGTTGAACATAGTATAGTCACTCCTCAGTTCGATTGCTCGATGCGGGTTGTGATATTAGGTTACCCCGTCATCCCGCACCGATAACGCAACTTGGGGCGAAAATTACTCCGTGCTTGCGGTGAGAGTCTTATGAAATCCGCCCGGCGGGACCCATGTACCCAAGGTCAATCCGGGGCTAACGCGTCGCATTTCGCCGCGAAGACGAAATCGCTCTCGGTCAAGGCGTCGATCTTGTGTGTCCAGATCTCGATCGCGACGAGCCCCCACGCGAGATGGATATCGGGGTGATGCCATTGCCGTTCCGCCATCTCTCCGACGCGGTTGGTGAACGCGAGTGCCTGGGCAAAATCCTTGAATTTGAATGTCTTCTTCAAATGATGATTCGCGACCGATTCCCACCCTGGAACCTGCGGCAGAAGCAGGGTGATCTCAGCGGCCGTCATGGGCGGCACGCCCCCCTTGCACGGCACACAGTCGCGTTCTGCCAGCCCGCTCATGGTTTCCGTGCCGCGATGATCGCGAAGGTGCCGCACACGCTCGTCACGCGGCCTGCGTTTAACTCAAGGCCGAAGAACTCCGTGCAGCGCTTTGGCGCGGCCAGCAGCCAGCGTTCGAGAGCGCGCCGGTCGTCGGCGGGCATGCGCATGCGCGCCGTCCATTCGTCGAAGGCATAGCGCTTGCTTTGCAGGGCATCTTCCCCGACGATGCGCAGGCCGTTCGCCACCATCCACGCACGCCATTGCGATAGCTTATGCGCCCGAACGTGGCTCGGGTCGCGCCATTTCTCAAAGCGGTTCATGAATTCGTCGAGTTCGTCGTCCTCAGGCGCCATGTTGTCGTCGAGCAAGAAAAGGCCGCCTTTTGAAAGCACGCGCGCCGATTCGCGCACGAAGGCCTGCGGATCTGCGAAATGGTGCGGCGCGATGCGCGCGACGACGATGTCAAAAGACGCATCCTCGTAAGGCAGCGCCTCAGCGTCCGCGAGATCGAAGGTCACGTTTGGCGCTGCGCGCCGCGCCGCGTGCGCTCGGGCTTCCTCGAGCATCGCCGGCGTGAGGTCGATCGCGGTGACGCGCGCGACGTGCGGCGCGAATGCAAGGGCCGTGTGTCCGCCGCCCGTGGCGACGTCCAGCACGCGTTCAGAGCCGCTCGGGGCCGCGAGTTCCAGCAAGCGTGCCAAATCATCGCCGCTCGCGTGCGATGCGCTCGTCACGTATGCATGTGCCGAGGCGCCGAACTGTTCGCGCACGGAGTCCTTCACGGAAGCCGCATCGGGTTTCTCTGCCATCAGCCTCCTATGTGCGACATCTCGACTTTCGGTTCTTCCGAGGTGGCCAGACCGCGAATCTCCGAGTAGCGGTCGTCGCGACCGGCCCAGATGGCCGCCGCGAACGCTTCTAAGTCCCGGTCCGTCGCGCCGCCGCGCAACCGCTCGCGGAAGTCATGGCCGTGCGCCGCAAACAGACACGTGTACAGCAGACCTTCGGAGGACAAGCGCGCCCGAGCGCAGTCGCGGCAGAACGGCTGCGTCACGGAGGCGATGACACCGATCTCGCCGCCGCCGTCCAGGTAACGATAGCGGCCGGCTACCTCGCCGCGGTAGTTCGGCGCCGCAGGCGTGACCGGCAGCTGCGCGTGGATCGCCTGGACGATGCGCGCGGCCGGCACGACGTCGTCGAGCCGCCAGCCGTTCGTGTTGCCCACATCCATGTATTCGATGAAGCGCAAGATATAGTGTGGGCCGCGGAAACGGCGCGCCATGGTCACGACATCCTGCTCGTTGACGCCGCGTTTGACCACCATGTTGATCTTGATCGGACCGAAGCCGGCTGCAAGCGCCGCCTCAATGCCCTCCAGCACTCGCGCAACCGGAAACTCGACGTCGTTCATGGCGCGAAATGTCGCGTCATCGAGCGAGTCGAGACTGACCGTGATGCGGTGCAATCCGGCGTCGCGAAGCTTCGCCGCCTTGTTCGCGAGGAACGAGCCGTTTGTCGTGAGGCTGAGATCGCTGATCCCGGGAATCGCGGCGAGCATCGCGACGAGTTTTTCGAGATCGCGTCTGAGCAACGGCTCGCCGCCGGTCAGCCGGATCTTCTCGACGCCAAGGCCGGCGAACACGCGCGCGAGGCGCGCGATCTCCTCGAACGTGAGCAGAGCGTCATGCGGCAGAAATGCGAAGTCGCGCCCGAAGACGGACTTGGGCATGCAATACGTGCAGCGAAAATTGCATCGATCCGTGACCGAGATGCGCAAGTCGCGCAGCGGCCGAGAACGGGTGTCGAGGATTTCTTTCTCCATAACGGCGGATGAACTACATTCGAGCTTCGACGCCGTCGCTCCGCCCGACGCGTCTGAAGGGGCCGACTTCATGTCGGCCCAGTTGCGTTCGTCTCGTTTCCGCTCGATCTGCCTTCAACGCAGTCGGTGTGTAGGCTGGATGATGAAGGCCTCTTCTACGTCCCTGTACTTGCCGTCGCCGACTATCTCGTCCGATGAGTTGAGCGTCGTCGCGGCTTGCAATTCCCAGTGTGAATTCGCCTGGATCAACGAACCTAGATTTTGGACAACGCCGCGCCGCCATAGGGTGGCGCTGTTGGGCTCGCAAAATCCAACGACGTCCCCTAGTCGGTTGATCCCGACTGCTTCGCACGAGTTGCTTCCGGCAAGGAACGGAAGGTACGTAAATCTTCCGTAGTGCCACGTCCAGGGGATGTTTGGGGAGGTGAATGTGACGCGATTAAATCCAGCAACCTCGTCGAAATTGTTGATGTCGTCGGCCGAGCCAAATAGACTTTGGGCGAGGTATCGCAGTGGCGCTCCCGGGCTGCCGACATCTATTATTGCCCCGCCGACATCGCCTTGATTGATGACACCGAAGCCGACAAAGACCCCCTTATCGCTGATGGCGCTGGGGCGGTCTCCGTTGTAACCGCCAAAATCGAGGATCTGGCCGCCGATCCACTCCACGGCTTGGCTGTCGGAGAAGCCCACTATGACCCCAGACGAGTTGATGCCGGATGCAAAGCTCGTGAACGTTCCCGGCAAGAGACCGAGATTCTGGACGCTGCCGTTCGACCATAACATGGCTTGGAACCCGGCGCTACCAGTGGCGTATCCCACGATTTGACCAGTCGAAGAAATGGAGCTTGCCCAGCTCGAAGTGAAACCCGGAAGCACCGGCAGAACGATTACTTTTCCGTTCTCCCATAGCACCGCTCTTTCGTCGCTAAGATTATGACCCCAGCAACCGCCGACGACTTGCCCGGCGTCATTTATTCGCGATGCGTTGCATCTTGGCAGCCCCGCCGGGGTCGGCAATTCCGAAATTGTGAACTCGCTCGCCTGTGCCGCCGAGGTCGTCGCGACAGCGGCTATGAGCGCCAAGAAGAAAACGGTTATCGGTTTCATGCGTCTCCGGTCTCTAAGTTCATGATTCCGTCTGTCGTTCTCCGCTCGCTCGGTAACCCATGCCATATGAAGCGAGAGGTCGCATCGTCGCCGGTCAGTAATCGTGATATCATGAGCGACGAAACCGCCGACAACGCTTGGTGGACGTTCTCCATAGACGAAGCCGTGCGCGCGGATCCGGAGCAGAGCCGTTTCACCGGTGAGATGGACGTCAATCCGATACGCCCCGGTGGCCGGCGAATGCTCGACTATCACAAGTACATCGGACTCGATCATCTGCTTGTCAGCCAGCACCCCAGTTCGTCGATCCCGGACGAACGTGTCTTCATCACGACGCACCAGCTGCACGAGATCACGTTCAAGATGGTCGCGTTCGATTTGGCGGTCATCGCGCGCACGTTTGAATCGCTGATGTCGGTCGGCGGTGCTGCGGCGATTGTGCGGCGTTGTTCGGAGGACGAGCCGTTTTGGCGGCCCGCGCTTACCGCGGCTGCGCGGGCGAGCTTCGCGTGTCGCGAACTGCTGCCGTCGATCATGCGCTATCTCGGTGACCCGAGAGATGCCGACGAGACGTTCAGCAGCATCGAGTTCTACCGCTTTCGCAAGAACCTCGAACCCGCGAGCGGATTTCAATCGGCGCAGTTCCGGTTGATCCAGCGCGGGCTCGGCAAATCGAACCTGCTGTCGATCCGGCTTTTCCCATCGGACACATACCGCGAGAGTTACGGCGACACGCACGACTCCACCGCGACGGTCGTCGATCCGCTCATCCTCCGCCACGACGCCGCAGTGGCGACGCCCACGACGTCCTCGCCGCTCGCGCTCGTGACGCATCTCGATGATGCAGCCCATCGCGTCCTCGATGCTATCGGCGAACTTGGCCGCGGCAAAGCAGCCGCGCCGGAGCATATCGTCGCCGCAGATGTCGATCGCGCCATCGCGACGCTCGAGCGGATTCTGGCGAGCAAACGGCGAGATGTGTCAGGCGAAGCATTAGAAGAACGCAAACGGCGGCATGCAGCAGCCGTCGAATGGTTCCGTGAAGATATGAGCTCGGCGGTCTCTGCGGAGAACGATCGGCGGGAACACTTGCGACGGGCGCGCGCGGGGGCTCACGTACTGCGCGAGAAAGCTCGCGGTTCGCACCTCGCGACGATCCTCCGCCACATCGTGCGAGCCGACGAAGCGCTGCACGATCCGGCCCACGATAGTTTTCTCTCCGTGCACTTGCGCGTGACGCGCGAGCGATTGCGCCAAGTCAACGCATACGCGGCGAGCCGCGGTGAGCCGGAGCCTTCGGCCGGCACGGGCGGCGGCGGCATCGAGTATCTCGGCTGGGCGCAAAAACACCTCATTCCTCTCTTTCCGGCGCTCGTCGCGTATCGCGAAGTCGGCGAATAGTCGTGTTCGGTGCGGCACTGGCGATCACGACAGTGCTGGCCACGGCCGCCCCGACCCCTGCTCCGCGATCCGTCAGCCTCCAATACGACGTCTATGTAGGCGACACGACGCATCCGGCGGTCGGGGGCTTGATTTGGCTCCAACGCTACGGCCTCAACGGCGTCTCGCTTCAGCGGATCGGTACGATTCGCGAAGGCACCGCGTCCATCGAGTTCAATGCCGATATCGTGCCGCAGCTTCGCCACCCAGACCCGCGGTGGGATTATCATTTTGTGGTGGCATTCGAACTCTCAGGTGCGCAATGGTACTTTTCGCGACCCGTCGATATGATGCACTTCTTTTCGGACGTGCCGGCTGCAATCGAAACGATCGGCAAGGCAAGCGACGGCGGTCGGGACGCCCCGCGCGCAATCGGGCTGGCGCCGTCCACGACTCGAACGCTAACCTTTGAGAATGAGGATGGAACGCCGGCCAAGGGAATGCGCGTCGGGTTGGCCGTTCATCTGAACAACGCCAATCACTGCGCCGTAGAGCAAGGTCCGAACCTCGGTTATTTTCGAACGGATGATTCGGGCGTCGTCTCATTCGAGTCCCCGCCTGCGCCGTTGACGGTGGGCGTCCGCTACTATTCGGACATTCGCGGTGAGTATTTTGCCGAAGTCGAGCTCCTCGTCGGCTCCGAACGCGACATAGTTGTGCGCCGGACCTGGACCCTTCCGTTTCAGCGTGTCTCGCTGAAAGTCGAAGATGTAAGCGGTAAGACTGTTGCCGGCCAGTGGATCGAACAACGGATTCGCACGCACCAGTGTGGAGTCTGGTCGGGCCGAGCAGGCAGAACCGATCCTCAAGGAATCGCAGAGATGAGGATTCAGCCTTTGAGCGTCGACTCGATGTGGGTGCTCTTACCCGGCGATAAGGAGCGCCTGCTCACGCCGCTTGAACTGCACCTCCTCTTCAGCCGTGGTTCGTTGACGATTCGCATCTGATTCATACGAGAACCTAAAGGCGGATACCGAGCACTGTTTTCCGAACGTCGCACAACCTCGCGCATTGGAAGGAAGTATCTACTGTGAAACTTTTCAATTATGTCTCTCTTCGCGTATTGGGGGTCGCCGCGTTGGCGATCGTCGGCACGCTAGTCTCGGCGTCGCTCATGAGCACCGCTTCGGTCACGCTCAACACCGTCTCAGCCGGTGACAAAACCGCCTCGGTGGGTATCCCATCCGGCTGGAAAATTGCCAGGAGCGGGAATGGGTTTATCGGCCTGACCGGTCCGCCCGGCGAACAAATCAACCTTGGCGTGATTGTGATCGGGAAAAACGCGGCGCCAGGCTCCGCTCTCCTTGGCGAGGTTGCCTTCGCTCTACCCTATAGCGATAGCTTAAGAGACAAATTCACCGCGATTATTCACGCGGGTGCCGCTAAGTCAGGGATGCCCCAACCTCAGTTGACGATTGCCAGCGCGACACAGATGAAACTTCCGATGTGCGCGCGTTTGCTGGGCGGCTGGACAGCCGGCTCGGATTCGACGAAGTTCGAGGCCGTGATCTGCTCTCTGAGACCGGATTGGCTCGGGCTCTATAAGAATATCGTCTTCATGGCGCAGGTGCCGTCCAGCCGCGCCGCGCAGGAACGGCCGATCATCGAGCAGATTGTCATGAGCTACCGCGTGACGCCCACGATGTTCAAGAAGATGCTAGCGACGTACACCGCGCTGCCTCCGCAACCCCCGCCGAGTTTGATGTCCGGTATAGCGCCGTACCAAGATCCGACGAACTCGGACTGCTTCGACTACAACGTGATCCGCGAGTCGCCCCCGTGGGAGGTTCCGATGCATTGCGGCGGCACGATGCCCGGATAACGGCGAGGATGTAGGGCGGACCTTGATGGTCCGCCGGCGTGGGGATGTAGGGCGGACCTTCATGGTCCGCCGACGCGGGGATGTAGGGCGGACCTTTATGGTCCGCCCACGCGCGGATGTAGGGCGGACCTTTATGGTCCGCCGACGCGGGGATGTAGGGCGGACCTTTATGGTCCGCCCACGCGCGGATGTAGGGCGGACCTTTATGGTCCGCCGACGCGGGGATGTAGGGCGG
>Ga0070735_10002147_pt1 | contig 18137 bp, 13 predicted proteins | sample Coa_R1_FD_66443 | JGI IMG/M metagenome (GOLD analysis project Ga0070735, IMG submission 66443) | Surface soil microbial communities from Centralia Pennsylvania, which are recovering from an underground coalmine fire - Coalmine... | ecosystem: Environmental > Terrestrial > Soil > Unclassified ... | reverse complement strand
GGTGCTCGGCGATGAGTGAGGACGCTTCGGAGAGGGGCGGCGTGGCCGTCGGCGGCGGGGCGGTAGCCGACAAGGTGCCGCTGCTCGAGGTGCGCGACGTGGCCAAGTACTTCGGCAGCGTGAACGCGCTGCAGGGCATCTCGCTGAAGGTCTACCCGGGCGAGGTCACCTGCGTGCTCGGCGACAACGGGGCGGGCAAGTCAACGTTGATCAAGATCTTGTCCGGCGTGTTCCAGCCGGACGCCGGGGAGTTCCTGATCGCCGGGGAGCCGGTCACGCTGGCCGGCCCGCGCGAGGCCAGGGCGGCCGGGATCGCCACCGTGTTCCAGGACCTGGCCACGGTGCCGCTCATGTCGCTGTGGCGCAACTTCTTCCTGGGCCAGGAGCCGGTCGTGGGGTGGGGGCCGCTGCGCCGGATCGACACCGCCAAGGCGCGGGCCATCATGCGCGACGAGCTGGCCAAGATGGGCATCGACGTGCGCGACCCGAACCAGAACGTGGGCACGCTGTCCGGCGGCGAGCGTCAGGCGCTGGCCATCGCGCGCGCCGTGTACTTCGGGGCCCGGGTGCTGATCCTGGACGAGCCCACGTCGGCACTGGGCGTCCGGCAGTCCGGCGTCGTGCTCAAGTACATCGTGCAGGCGCGTGAGCTGGGCAAGGGCGTCATCTTCATCACCCACAACCCGCACCACGCCTACCCCGTGGGCGACCGGTTCTACCTGCTCAAGCGCGGGCAGCTGATGGCCAGCGTGCTGAAGAGCGAGACGACGATCAAGGGCCTGACCGACATGATGGCCGGCGGCCAGGAGCTGGAGGAGCTCAGCCGGGAGCTGATGGGACTGACCGGCAGCCCCGACGCGCCCGGTCTTGAGCTGGCTGAGGTGGCCAGGGAACTGGCCGAGGAAGCCCCGGCCGAGCCCGCCGAGTTATCCGGCGGTGAAGCCGCCGTCGATGGCCAGGGCGGCGCCGGTGATGAAGGCGGATTCGTCGCTGAGCAGGAAGGCGACGAAGGCGGCGACCTCGGCCGGGCTGGCGACCCGGCCAGCGGGGTTCGGGGCGGGCAGCTCGTCGATGCCGACCTCGGGCCCGACGCCGATAAGCCGCCGGTACAGCGGAGTGTCCACGTTGCCAGTGACCAGCGCGTTGATCCGCAGGCCCCGGTCCGCGCACTCCAGTGCGGCGCTGCGGGTCAGGCCGACCACTCCGTGCTTGGCGGCCACGTAAGGAGCCATGCCACCGATGCCGGCCACTCCCCCGATGGAGGCGTTGTTGACAATCGACCCGCCCGTTGCGAGTGCCGGGATCTGCGCCTTCATGCTGTAGAAGACGCTGGTCAGGTTCGTGGCCAGCGCCTCCTGCCAGGCCGCGGCGTCGATCTGGGCTAGCGGGCCGCCGGTGGCCACGTCCCCCGCGTTGTTGAACGCCCCGTCCAGCCGGCCGAACTCGGTCAGCGCGGCGTCCACGAGTTCCCGCGCCTGCGCTTCGACCGTCATGTCGGCGGCCACGAACACGGCCCGGCCCCCGGCGGCCTTGATCTCGGCCGCCGCCTGCTGGCCGGCCTGCGCCCGCCGGGCCCCGATCACGACCGCGCCGTCCTCGGCGGCCACGCGCTGAGCCACCGCGCGGCCGATCCCCGAACTGCCCCCGCTGACCACGATGACCTTGCCCCCCAGGCGACCGGTCATCGGTGCTCGTCCCCTGCCGGGGTTTCGCGGCCGGGGCGCTCAGGCACTGATTCTCCTCGTGGTGCGCGGTTCGTCGGCGCGTGCTCCGTCATGCGCGACGATACGCCAGGAAGATCAGCGGGGCCGGCGTGCCTCGGCGTCCTGGTTGACGCTGGGCTGCGGGCCCTTGTCCCAGAGCATCGACTCGAGCGGGCCGTTGAAGAAGTGCCCGCGCGGGCACCGGATCTTCACGCTCTCCAGCGGCCCGTCGGTGGACCGCATCGCGTACCGGTCCTGCACCACGGCCGGGAGGCCGCACCGGGCCGCGCCGGTCCGGTCCAGGTAGGCCGGGCAGTCGAGAAACATGACAGTTGTATCCATCGGAAACCCCCGTTCCCCTTTGATTGCTGCTTGGTGCGCCCCTTGCCTATCCGGGGGGCCGGGCGGCGGCCCTGATACAGGGCTGGAGGCGATTTAGCCCGGTTCCGGTCCGGTGGCTGTGGCGGCGGGCCGCGCTTTTGGGGGTTGTGGCACACGAGCCCCGATAGACGGGGGTTGTGGACCACGCACCCCAACCGGCGAGCTCGCGGGTCTGGGGGTTGTGGCACACGAGCCCCGATAGACGGGGGTTGTGGACCACAAGGCCCGGCGGAGGGGCTAGAGGGCGCGGTCCTCGAGGAGCTCGCGCAGGTTCTCGGCGGCGGTTTCCCAGAGCTTCTTGCTCAGGCGGACGACCAGCGGCTCGGCGAGCTTGAAGAACCCTCGGCTCTCTCCGCGGCAGGTGGTGGTGACGCGGGTCCCTTCCGCGACCGGCTCCAGTACCGCGTCGGTCTCCAGGTAGAACGGCCCGTTGGTCATCTTGGTGGCGAAGTGCTTGTTCTCGGTCAGGCCAGTGCATACCGCGCGCGACTCGTAGTGCCGGCCCAGGAACGTTCCCCGGTAGCTGAGGGCGGAACCCATCTCGAGCGGGCCGTCGCTCGTGATGCACGCCTCGGACAGGCCCGGCATCCACAGCGGAGTCCGGTCCACGTCCACCAGGACGGCGAAGACGTCCTCGATCGGGCGGCTGATGACGGTGACGATCGTGAACTCGTCCATGATTCGTGCCTCCTTGCACGTCGTGCTGTTGAAGGCCACGTTACGGAGCGGTCGTTACTGCATCGTTACGGCAAATCCAGATTGATGAGCAAATAGGACGCTTCCGGTCCGGCGGGCGAAGGGCTGAGCTCCGGCGCGTGTCCCGCCTTTGTCACCTAGTACAGGCATATGTTCGTAGGTATTGACAATCTCTTGTCCTGGCCTGACCATGAGGTCAGCCTGAGGAGCCGTCTGGGCTGGTAGAGCATCCTGCCGGCCCGGTTTTGGCGTTCCTCGCCGTGGTGATGCTGTGGCTGGAGGTAGGCCAGTGACTAGTAGTGAAGCATCGGTTCCTGCAGGAGCGGCTAAGACCGAGTCGACCCGGCTGTTCATCCGGCAGACGTCGGGCCTGGTCCGCGAGCTGGGAATTCCGGCGGCGACCGGCATCTCGCTGGCGTCCGTCGCCGTGGTCAACACGTTCATCAACTTCAACGCCGGGCTGACGGACTTCACCAAGTCCGACATGTACCTGCCGCTGGTGGCGGCCGCGGTCATCTGGCTGGTGGCCATGTTCGCCTACCGCTACCTGCTGCGCGCGGTGCCGCGGGCGGGCGGCGAGTACGTGTACCTGTCCCGGATCGTCTCCCCCGCGGCCGGCTCGGTAGCCGGGCTCGGCATCGCCGTCGTGTTCACCTACGTGCTGTCGACCAACGCGCACTTCGCCGCGCAGTTCACCCCGTTCATGCTCAGCGGGCTCGGGCTGGCGTTCCACAGCACCGCGGTGGCCAACGCGGGCAACCACCTGACCAGCAACATCGCCATCGCCTGGCTCAGCGTCGTGGTCATGCTGATCGTCGCGGCGCTGTCGCTGTTCTCGGTCAAGATCGTAGCCCGGATCATCTTCTGGCTGATCGTCTTGCAGGTGCTGGCGTTCGTGGTGCTGATCGGGATGCTGGCCTTCAACTCGCACGCCGACTTCACCTCGGCGCTGGCCACCTACAGCAACCACCCGGGCGCCTTCCAGGACATCATCAACGCGGCCAAGTCGAACGGGGTGGTGTTCGGCACCTCGATCGCGTCCGCGGTGGCGATCATCCCGTTCATGGTGCTCAACTACAACGGCGTCCTGTACTCCTACTACGTGGGCGGCGAGCTGCGCCGGCCCGGCCGGACCTACCTGTACGCCTCGGCGATCAGCATCGGCGTGCTCGTGGTGCTGTGGGTCGGTGTCTGGGCCCTGCTGCGCGCGCGGGTCGGGCTGACCTTCATGCAGGCGCAGGCGAACCTGGGCGCGGGCGACCCGACCGCCTACGGGAAGATCACCAGCCTGAACTCGGTGTCCGGCGGCCTGGGCTACGGCATGATCCTGTCCGGCGACCCGATCACCAAGATCTTGTTCGCGACCGCGGTGCCGCTGGCCGAGATCGCGGTCAACCTGGCCTTCCTGACCGTCACCACGCGCGTGCTCTTCGCCCAGGCCTTCGACCGGCTGCTGCCGGTGGGCGTGGCCAAGATCTCCGATCGCAACCACGCGCCGAACGTCGCGATCAGCATCGTGCTCGTGATCGGCATCGGGTTCTGCTTCCTGACCAGCCTGGTCAACCTGGGCAGCATCGTGGCCCTGCAGAGCCTGTTCTTCGCGCTCATCCTGCTGGCCGGCGGGATCGCGGCCACGGCGCTTCCGCTGCGCCGGGCGGACCTGATCGAGACGCCGGGGATGGCGCCGGACGCCAGGAAGAAGTGGCTGCGCCAGGTCACCATGGTCGGCGGGGCCACCTTGGTGCTGGCCCTGTTCACCGTGTACGAGCTGGTCGCGCACTCCAGCGTGTACGGCAAGTTCAGCTGGGAGTCGATCCTCACCCTGGTGATCGTGCTCGGCGCGGGACCGGTGATCTACCTGATCGCCCGGCAGGTGCGCAGACAGCGCAACTCGCTCGACCTGACCATGGCCATGCGCGAACTTCCGCCGGAGTAGCGCATGTGGGGTAAGGCCAAGGGCTCGAAGAAGCGCGCCCTGCGCATCTATTTCGCCACCGACCTGCACGGCTCGGAGGTCTGCTTCCGCAAGTTCCTGGCCGCGGCCAAGGTCTACGAGGCGGACGTGATCATCCTGGGCGGCGACTTCGCGGGCAAGGCCATCGTCCCGGTGCTCACCGAGAACGGCTCCCTGCGGGCCCGGGTCGGCGGCGAGGAGGTGACGGTCCCCGAATCGGAGTGGGAACGGCTGAACGGCGACCTCGGCAAGGCCGGGCTCTACCCGGTCCGGATGGAGGCCGCCGAGCTGGCCCGGCTTTCTGCCGATGAGGCCGCGCTGGACCAGCTGTTCCATGCCGAGATCGCCGCGCAGATGCAGCGGTGGTGCGACCTGGCGGCCGAGCGGCTCGACCCGTCGGTGCGGTGCATCATCACGCCGGGCAACGACGACCCGATGGACGCGGACCCGGTGATCGTGGCCCATCCGCGGGTCGAGTGCCCGGAGCTCGAGCTGTGCGACCTGGGCCCGGTCACCATGGCCAGCCTCGGGGTGGTGCCGACCACGCCGTGGAACACCGAGCGGGAGTGCTCAGAGGACGAGCTGGGCAAGCAGATCGACGAGATGCTGGAGCAGGTGCCCTCCGGCCGGCCGTGCATCTTGAACCTGCACTGCCCGCCGTACGCGTCGGGCCTGGACGACGCCCCGGAACTCGACGACACGCTCAAGCCGGTGATCCGGGGCGGGCGGCCCAGCATCATCCCGGTCGGCAGTCACGCGGTGCGCGACGCGATCAAGCGCTACCAGCCGGTGGTGGGCCTGCACGGGCACATCCACGAGTCACGAGGGGCGCAGAAGATCGGCCGGACGCTGTGCGTCAACCCGGGCAGCGACTACTCGTCGGGCGTTCTGCGCGGGGCCGTGATCGACATCGCTCAGGACGGGTCCTGCCTGGACTTCCTGCTGACGACAGGGTGAGAGCGGTGGATCCTGCTGACTCGGGGCCGCTGGAGGATCCGGTCGCGGAGGCCAGGCGGCTGATCGCCGCGGCGACCGAGCAGGGCCTGCTGATGCGCGCGCTGGGCGGGGTGGCGGTGTACCTGCTGGCCCCGGACGGCAAGCCGCGGCTCGCGCGGCGGGTCAAGGACATCGACGTGGCCGTGCCGCGCGGCACCGGGCGGCCCGCGGCCCGGCTGCTCGAGCAGGCCGGCTACGTCGGCGACCAGATGTTCAACGCGCTGCACGGCAGCCGGCGGCTGCTGTTCATCGACCCGGCCCGCGAACGGCACCTGGACGTGTTCGTGGGCGAGTTCTCGATGTGCCACGAGATCCCCCTCACCGCGCGGCTGGACCGCGCCCCGCTCAGCGTGCCGCCCGAGGAACTGCTGCTGTCCAAGCTGCAGATCGTCGAGGCCACCGCGAATGACCAGAGCGATATGTACAGCATGTTTGTGCAGTACGAGATCGGCCCGGCGGGCCTCGACCCGTCCTTTGTGGCCGGCCTGTGCGCCAGGGACTGGGGGTTGTGGCGGACCTGCACGGGCAGTATCGACCGGTTGCTGGCGAACCTGGAGAGCAGCCCGCTCGACCCGGGCGAGGCGTCACGGGTCCAGGCGCGGCTGGAGGCGCTGCGCGGCCATCTGGAGGCCGAACCCAAGACGATGAAATGGCGGCTGCGCAGCCAGGTCGGCGACAAGGTGCGCTGGTACCAGCAGCCCGATGAGGAGCAGGACGGGTCCCGTCCATGATCGCGAGCCATCCGGAGGCCCGCGATGTTCGCTGACCGGCTCGCCGAGGTCATGGAAACCCGGGCCCGCCGGCCCGAGGTGGTGGCGGAGGCGGCGGCCCGGCGGCCACGCGCGCCGTCGTTCCTGAGCCCCGGCGGCACGCTGGTGCTCATCGCCGCCGACCACCCGGCACGCGGGACACTGCGGGCCGGGCGGCTGATGACCGCCATGGCCGATCGCGCCGGCCTGCTCGAGCGGCTCTGCGTGGCGCTGGCCCGGCCCGGGGTCGACGGCGTGCTCGGGTCCGCGGACGTGCTTGAGGACCTGCTGCTGCTCGGCGCGCTGGACGGCAAGGTCGTGATCGGCTCGATGAACCGCGGCGGCCTGGCCGACACGGTCTTCGAGATCGACGACCGGTTCACCGGCTACGACGCTGTGTCCATCACGCGGATGAGGTTCGACGGCGGCAAGATGCTCCTGCGCATCGATCCCGACGACCTGGCGACCTCGGCCACGCTGCAGGCCTGCGCGCACGCGGTGTCGGACCTGGCGGCGCGACGGCTGGTCGCGATGATCGAGCCGTTCATCTCCCACCGCGTCGACGGCCGGATCCGCAACGATCTGTCCCCGGAGGCGATGATGCGGGCCATCGCGGTCGCCTCGGGCCTGGGCACCACGTCGGCGTACAGCTGGCTGAAGGTGCCGGTGGTGCCGGACATGGAGCGGGTCATGGCCGCCTCCACGCTGCCGGCGCTGCTGCTGGGCGGTGAGGTGCCCGACGACCCGGAGTCCGCGTACGCGGGGTGGCGCAAGGCGCTGCGGCTGCCGAACGTCAAGGGGCTCGTCGCCGGCCGGTCACTGCTGTATCCGGCCGACGACGACGTAGCCACGGCGGTCGATACCGCGGTCAGCCTGTTGTTACCTGCTGGCCAGCGGCTTGAGTGGTTATTCGAGCGGCTGGCGGGCGATGGCGGGCGGTTCGCGCCCGGCCAGCAGCCAGCTCACGACGGCCGCGATCAGCGGCATGCCGACCAGGATCCACAGCAGGCCGGCCACGGGGATGCTGGCCAGCTCCGAGAGCTGGTCCAGCTTGTTGGTGCTGAAGAAGCCGATCGCCGCGAGATAGCCGCCGGCCGTTCCGACGACCGCCCCGGTCAGCGCGAGCGCGGCCGCGGTTACCGCGGTGAGCGTGCGCCGGGCCGTGCCGCTGGCCCCGGTGGCAGCCAGCGTGCGCAGGTCACTGGCGGTCTCGCTGCGGACCAGGCCGATGCTCATCGCGAGGATGCCGAGCGCGAGCACCATCGCGAAGATCGTGGCCGCGTCGGTGATCTGCGTGAGCGACGGGATGCTATTGACGGTCTCGATGGTCAGCCCGGCCGCGGCCGCGGTCTGCCTGGCGTTCGTGATCTGCGTGAAGGTCAGCGCGCTCGGCGCCTGGATCAGCCAGCCGACCGTGGTCGCGGTCAACTTGAACTCCCGCATGGCATGCTCAGTGATCACCGTGTTCGGCGCCGAGGTGCCCGACGGGAGCGCGCTGATCTCCTGGATCGGCGGGTCGGGCAGGCAGCTGCCCGGCAGGCAGGAGTTGTTGGGGCCGACCTTGGGGGTGTCCCAGAGCTGCAGGTGAGGCGTTGTGGACAGACCCGGCCGCATGGTGAGGAAATCGGCGTCGGGGTTGACCTGCGCCGGCGTGATCCCGAACGCGTTCAGCAGCTGCGGGGTCGCGACGTAGGTGATGCCGGACCAGGCCCGGCCGGGTCCGCCGTACTGCAGGCTGCCGCTGGGCGCCTCCAGCGTGATCATGTACCGGTCATCAACCGAGGCGGCGATCCGACCCGCGGTCGTCCCCGCCGCGGCGAGCTGGCTCGCGGTCGGCTGCGGCCCGTTCGGGTTGTCATGACCGGGCGGGTAGACGATGAGCTGGCTGGAGGTCAGGTTGGGGCCTACGTAGTCGATCGCTCCGCCGAACCGGCCGGCGCTGACCACGAGGACAATGGACGCGATCAGCACGCTGAGGCTGATCGCGGCGAGCGCCGGACCCGACCGGGCGCGGTACCGGGCCAGGTCCCGCAGGGCGAGCCGGGCCATGACCGGCGTCCAGCGGGCGAGTCTGGCCAGCACCGCGAGGCAGGCCGGGGACAGCAGCACCACGGCGACCACGAGCGCGATGATTCCCCCGGCGGCCTCCTGCAGCTGCGCTGTACTGCCTCCCCCAGCCCCGCCGGTCCCGACGCCGGACCCGGCCGTGCCGAGCAGGAAGAACGCGAGAGCCAGGGCCCCCAGGCCGAACGGAATCGCCAGGTGACGTGTGGCCTTCGGCGCGGGCGGGCGCCCGGACAGCGCGGCCACGACCGGAACCCGGGCGATCGCCCGGGCGGGCCGCGCGGCGGCGGCATAGGCCGCGACGACGGCCAGGATCACCGAGACTCCTATCACCGTCCACGGCAGCTGGAACACACCGATCACGTGATGGGCGCTGGCCTGTGCGTGCGGCCGGTAGGCGAGCCAGGCCACCAGGCCGAGCGCGAACCCGGCCACCGCTCCCACGACACCGGTGGCCAGGCCGTTGGCCCTGACGACGAGGCGGATGTTGGACGGCGTGGCGCCCTGGGCGGCGAGCATGCCGATCGCGCGGAGCCGGCGCTGCGCCAGCACGGTGAAGCCGCCCGCCGCGACCATCGCGATGAGCAGGATGCCGAGCACGGCCGCGACGAGCGAGATCGTCTCGGGGTTGACCACGCTTCCGGCCGCCACCGTCCGCGGGGTCGCCGCGGTCGGGCCGAGGTCAGCCGGGGAGACGCCCGGCGCGTCGAACAGCACCGTGACCTGCGTCGGCGCGGTGACCTGGCCCGGTGCTACCAGGGCGAACTCATCGAGCAGGTTCTGCGGGTTCTGCACGATCCCGGTGACGTTCCTGCTGACCCCGCCGACGGTCCAGAAGCTACCGACCGCGAGATGGAAATCCGAGGCAACCCCGGCGGTCACCGCCACCTGGCTGGCGCCGGCCGGGTAGTGGCCGCTGATCACGGAGAGCAACGGCTGGCCGAACGGCCCGTGCGGGTTCTGGGCGCGCAGGCTGTAGGTCTGGATCGAGCCGGGCACGGTGAGCGTCTGGTTCTCGATCACGTCGACCGTGCCGAAGCGGCGGGAGATCGACGCGGTCTCGGCCGCGACACGCGGGGCCGGCCCCGCGAACGTGGCGAGGTCTTGCGCGGTGCCGAAGGCCGCGCTGGCCGGGCTCGGCGTGGTGGTGGCGACCGCCGAGCCCACGACCGTGGCGCCCACCGCGACCGTGATCAGCGCCAGGATCAGCAGCTGCTGCCGCCACTCCCGGCGGAGCAGCCGCAGCGCCCAGCGGATGACCACGCGACGCGCGGGAATGCCCCCGTTCGAGGCTCTGCGGGCGGCCGGGCGTTCCCGCACCGCGGCGCTCATCGGGTGTCCCCAGGCGCGAACAGCGGCTGACGACCCGGCGCCGGGACGGGCAGGTCGGTGACCCGGCCGTCCCGCAGGAAGAGCACCCGGTCCGCCCACGAGGCAAGCTGCGCGTCGTGGGTCGCCACCACCACGCTCATCCCGGCGTCCTGGCACGCGTCGTGCAGCAGGCGCATGACCGTCTCGCTGTTGGCCGAGTCGAGCGCGCCCGAGGGCTCGTCGGCGAGCAGCAGCCGCCGCTCCCCCACCGTTGCCCGGGCGATCGCCACCCGCTGCCGTTCCCCGCCGGAAAGCTGGTCGGGGTAGTGCGCGGACCGCTCGGCCAAGCCCAGCCGCTCAAGCGCCCGCAGGCCGGCGACGCGCGCCTTGCGGGCGGACAGGCCATCCAGCTCAAGGGGCAGCGCCACGTTCTCCGCCGCGGTGAGGCCGGGCAGCAGGTTGAAGTCCTGGAATACGTACCCGACCGTGCGGCGCCGCAGCCGGGCCCTCGCGTTGCGCGACATGCCCGCGACCGGCTGCCCGGCGATCAGCACCTCACCGCCGGTCGGTTCCTCCAGCGTTCCCGCGATGGTCAGCAGCGTGCTCTTACCCGAGCCGCTCGGTCCCATCACCGCGACCATCGCGCCCTCGTCGACTGACAGGCTGACCTCGCGGAGGGCGTGTACCTGGGCGGTGCCCTGTCCGTAGGACCTGGACACCTGCCGTAGCTCTAGCATCGTCATGACAGCCAGCGTCCCGGCCGGCGGCGGCGACCGCATCACGCGCTCGGGGTAGGCCGGGTCACTCGTTGGAGGGATACGCCGCAGGGCCGCGCGGAGGTAGCGTGCAAGTGTGCTGGGCTGGTTGCGACGCAGGATGTGGGGGATATCGGGGCGACTGATCGCCTCCTACATCGTCGTCACGCTCGCCGTCGTGGTGCTGGTCGAGGCGCTCGTGCTCGGCTTCCAGGTGCCATCGCTGGTGAACGGCGCCCAGGGGCAGGCTCAGGTGGATGCCACCGCGCAGAGCTACGCCCAGCAGCTCGCCCAGCGGTATCGGCACGGCGTGCCGCCGGGAACCGTGCTCGGTGACCCCGGCAAGCCGGCGGAGCCGGGCCAGGCCCGGTCGGCCCCGGACGGAACGCTGGTCGTTCCGGCGATCCCCGGCCCGATCCGCAGCGGGCTGGCGGTCACCGCGGTCGTGGCGATCGGTGCCGACGGCACGGTCGTCGCGTCCTCCGTGCCGTCCCGGTACCCGGCCGGGCGGGCGGCGGCCAGTGAGCTCCCTGCATCGGTGGCCGCAGTCCTCGGCATCGACCTACCTCAGGTCCTCATCAAGGCTCCGCCAGCCTCCACGCCGTACGGCAGCGTGATCTGGACGGTGGCTCGGGCCCAGGCGCCGGGACCGGTTGCCTACGTTTATGTCCAGACGCCATGGTCGCCCCGGTTCATCAACCCCATCAGCGCCGTGAACGAGCTGAATCAGCTTGGCGACGCCGGTCCGCTGCTGCCGGCCTCCTACGTGCTGCTCATCGCGATCGTGCCGGTCGGCGTGCTGTTCGGGCTGCTGGCCTCGCGCCGCCTGGTCCGCCGGGTACGCCGACTGGAACAGGCCACGCTCGCGGTAGCGGACGGGGACTACACCATCACGCTGCCCGTCTCCGGCCGGGACGAGGTGGGCCGGCTGGAGGCGAACTTCACCATCATGACCCGCCAGCTCGGCTCGGCGCTGGAGGCCGAACGTCAGCGAGCCACCGGCGAAGCGCGGGCCGCGGAGCGAGCCAGGATCGCGCGGGAGATCCACGACGCGATCTCCCAGCACCTGTTCGCCCTGCGGATGACCGCCGCCGGGATGCGCCGGGCCGACCCGGGCAATCAGCAGGCCCGGACGATCGAGCGCATCAGCGAGGAGGCCCTGCGCGACATGGCGGCGCTGCTGATCGAGCTGCGCCCGGCCAGCTTGAACGGGGCCGGCCCGGACGGGGCCGGGCTCGGCCCGGACGGGGCCGGGCTGGCCCCGGCCCTGCAGGAGATCTGCGCGGCCTACCGCGACCGGCTCGGCGTCACGGTCGACGTCAGCCTGGACGAGGTGACCGTCCCCGCGCCGGTCGAGCACGCGTTGCTGCGTATCACCCAGGAGGCGTGCGTGAACGCGGTCCGGCACGGCAACGCCCGGCGGCTCAGCGTGTCGGTGACCCGCCAGGACGGGCACGTCGAGCTGGCCGTCCGTGACACCGGCACCGGCTTCGATCCGGCCCTCCCGCACGCCGGCTCCGGGCTGGCTCATATCCGGGACCGGGTCGCCGAGCTGGGCGGAACCGTGGATATCGACAGCGCGCCCGGGCGCGGCGCGGCGCTCACGGTCCGGGTGCCGGTGCCGTGACGATCCGGGTGGTGATCGCCGACGACCATCGCGTCGTCCGGGACGGACTGTGCTACCTGCTCGGCCAGGAACCGGACATCGAGATCGCGGGCGAAGCCGGCGACGGCCGGCAGGCGGTCGCCGTCATCGCCGCCACCCGCCCGGACGTGCTGCTGCTCGATCTGTACATGCCGGGGCTGGACGGGCACGCGGTGCTCGCGGCACTGCACGACATCGCGCACCGGCCCGCCGTGGTGGTGCTGACCTCCGCCGCCGACGACGAGCACCTGGTCCGCGCGATGCACGCCGGCGCCACCTCCTACCTGCTGAAGACCGCCGCGGCCGACGACGTCATCGCCGCCGTCCGCGACGCCGCCGCCGGCACCGCCAGCCTCAGCCCCGAGCTGCTGACCCGGCTCACTCAGGCGCTGCGCCGCAGGCCGCCGCCGGACCCGCTGCAGCCGCTCTCACCGCGCGAACGCGACGTACTCCAGCTGATCGCCCGCGGTCACAGCAACCGGCAGATCGCCAGGGACCTGGCCATCGGCGAGCAGACCGTCAAGACCCACGTCCGCAGCATCTTGACCAAACTCGACCTGCAGGACCGCGTCCAGGCGGCGATCTTCGCCCTCCGCCACCAGGCCGGCGGCCGCGAGCACCAGCCATAACGAGGGCTCACCCATGGTGCCGGCGTGCGTGACCAGCAGTGAATCGGGCGGTACCAGGTCCACCCCGTCCGGGTCGTTGAGGTACCCGGGGGCGCTCCCGGCCTTGCCGGTGTGACCGTACTGCCAGACGACGCGCTTGGTGACGGGATCGACCACGCAGACCCGGTGGTTGAAGTCGTCGTTGAGCAGGATGTCGCCGTTGGGCAGGGGCACAGCCAGCGAGGGCTGGTTGAACCCGCCCATCCGCCACAGCAGATGGCCGGCGGAGGTGAACTCGACGACCTGGCCGGGGTTGGAGTAGTCCACGGTCAGGTACCGCCCCGGGTACACCTCGTTGGTGTCGGACGGGTACAGCACCCCCGGCGGGTTCGCCGACCACGACACGGCGCCGCCCAGGGACATCTCGTCGGCCCAGTCGCCGTTGATCTCGGTGATGAGATAGTTCCCGTCGGTCATCGGGAACGCCCCGTTGGGGCTGCCGAACCGGTGCGGCGGCTGGTGCATGCAGGCGTTGGTGGTCCGGCCGATCGCGCGGGTCAGGACGTGCGCGGGCGGGGTGATGATCACTATCCGGCAGTTCTTGATGTCGGCTGAGAGGATAACCCCGGACGGGGTCAGCATCGCGTCGTCCGGGTTGAACAGGTGGTCGGGGCCGGCGCCCGGGACGCCCGGCACGCCATACCGGTAGACGATCTTGCTGGTGGCCACGGATATCACCGAGATGACGTAGTCGTCTTCCTGCGTGGCGATGATGTACCGGCCGTCGGGTGAGAAGAACGCGTCGTCCGGTTCGGCGAAGGTCTGGCCGGGCGCGAGGTCCCCGGGGCGCGGGAACTCCCACCGGATGCGGCCCTGCGGGTCGACGATCAGCAGCCGGTTGTTGCGATGGTCGGCGATGAGCACGTCGGCGGGCAGTGCCGACGGATCCGAGCCCCGTGCGAGCAGGCCGGGCCCGGTTGCCGGAGCGAGCCATGGCTCCTGCGCCGCCTGCGGGATGGCCTGCCCGGCGGGAACCAGGCGCAGCGTGGTCACCGAGGGCAGCGTGCGCGATCCGTCCTCACCGCCGAGCAGGTAGCCGACCCCGGCGGTGACCGCGCCCGCCGCGTAGGCGACCGGCACGGGCAGCCGGCCCGCGGCGCTTACGGTGGCCGTGGCCGGATCGAAACGGTAGATGATCGGGCTGGTCGCACCCGCGACCACGCCACCCGCCAGGTAGATCTGCCCGCCCAGGACGAGCGCCACAGCACCCTGGACCGGGGCGAGCAGGTGCCCGGCCACGCTGACCTGGCCGGTGGCCGGGCTGATCCGCTGGATGACGCTCGTGGCACCGGATCGCGCCTGCCCGCCGAACGCCCAGATCTCCCCCGCGGCGGCGGCCACCGCCGCGTACCGCACCGGCACCGGGAGCCGCGCGGCGACCCGGAAGTGCCGGCCGTCGCCGGTGGCGAGGACCTGGGGGTCCCAGCGGGCGCCGTCGTAGCCGCCGATCACGTAGGCGAGCGACCCGGCGCTCACCCCGCTAGCGTCCGAACGCGCGGCGGGCAACTGGCCGACGACGACGCCCGTGACCGCGGCACCGGCACCGGAACCGACCGCCTGGACGGTGGGCACGCTGGCCGCCGTGCCCCCGCCGAACAGGTATGTCTGGCCGCCGAGGGTGGCGCCCGCGGCGTCGTGCGTGGCGGCGGCCAGGCGCGCGGCGGCATGAGTCGCGCCGGTGGCCGGGTCCAGGCTGGTCACCGCGTCCGTCGAGGTCCCCCGGGAGGTCAGCCCGCCCGCGATCAGCAGGCCGCCGGCACCGGGCAGCACGACCTCCCGGGACAGCGGCGCCGGCAGCTGGTACGGGGCGGGCATGACCTGCAACGTCATCCCGGTGGCCGGCGCGTTGCCCGGCGCGCGGGTGGGCGCGGGCGTCGACGGCGGTGCCGAGCGGGCGGGCCCGCGGGTGGCTATGTGGAAGACCGAATAGCCCAGCGGCAGCAGACAGCACACGGCGACCACAGCCACCGTGATTCGGAACCGCCGCCAGGCGGGCATAGCCCCACATACTGCCAGATCAGCGCGGGTCGAAACCCGGGAAAGTCAGCCGATAACAGGCTCGGGCCGCGGGAAGGTGGTGGTGAAGGCGTACCGGGAGGCGCGGTACAGGTGGCGGGCGAATTCGACGGGGCGGCCGGCCTGGTCGTAGGCGGTGCGTTCCATGGTGAGCAGGGCGGTGCCGCGGGTCTCGTCCAGCATGCGGGCTTCGGCGGCCGAGGCGTTCTTGGCGCCCATCCGCTGGGTCGCCGAGTACAGGCCGACGCCGGAGGCCCGCAGCAGCTCGTACAGGCCGTGTTCTTCGAGCATCTCGACGTTGAGCTGGACCAGCCCGGCCGGCAGGTAGTTGTGCATCAGGGCCATCGGTTCGGCGTCGGCCAGCCGGATCCGCTCCAGCGACATCACCAGCGCCCGCTCGGGCAGTTGCAGCGCCTCGGCGACCTGGTCGCTGGCGTGGCTGACCTCGGCCTTGAGCACCCGGGTGGCGGGCTGGCGGCCGCTGGCCGCCAGGTCGTCGTACAGGCTGGTGAGCTCGACGTTGCGGTCAATCCGCTCGTTCGCGACCAAGGTCCCCGCGCCGCGCTTGCGGACGACCAGGCCCTTGTTGGCCAGGTACAGGAAAGCGGCCCGGACGGTGGGCCGGGACAGGCCGAGCATCTCGGCCAGCTGGACCTCGTTTTCCAGCCGGGCGCCGACCTTGAGCGCGCCGGATCTGATGGCGGACTCGAAGTGCTGCGCTAGCTGGAAGTACAGCGGCACCGGGCTGGTCCGGTCGATGGTGATCGGGCCGCTCGCACCGATCTCGCGTTCAGGCATCATCGTCAATCCGGGTAGGTCATTAGGCATGTTTGTTTGGACATTGTAACCACTGCGGAGTTAATCTGCGGAGCGCTATGGGGGGTGAAACCCGGGATTCACCACGTTAGAGCGTATTGGAATCCGGATTTCATCCCGTTCAGGAGTCGCCTGGCCAGGGCGGGACGGGCGAGAAGCGGGACCGGCAAGAAGCGATTTGGCTTGTCTTGACATACTCACAGACTCTTGACAGGTCATATCGGCACGGGCGAGGATCAGCTATCGCGACCGAGGGAGGCTGACCCGCAGATGACCGCCGATCGCCGCCCGCGGATCGGCGTGGTGCTCGAGGCGTTCCTCGACTGGCCGCTGGACCGGATCATGCCGTGGCTACGCGAGCACGCCCCGGAGGTCACCGACCTGGAGATCGGGGCGGGAGGCTACGCGCCTCATCCGCACTGTGACGTGGCGGCCCTGCTGGGCAGCGACCAGGCCCGGGTGGCCTGGCGGGACGGGATCGCCCGGCACGGACTGCGGATCGACGCGTTGAACGCCTGGGGCAACCCGCTGCATCCCGACGCCGGGCTGGCCCGGGAGCACGACCGCGCGCTGCGCGACGCCATCCGGCTGGCCGTGCTGCTGGGCGTGACCCGGGTGGTGGCGCTGGCGGGCTGCCCCGGCGGCGCCGCCGGGGACCGGGTGCCGCATTTCGGCGCGGGCGGCTGGCTGCCCTACCTGGAGGGTGTTTACCAGCGGCAGTGGGAGGAGCAGATCGCGCCCTACTGGGCCGACCTGGCCGGCTTCGCCGCCGCGCAGGATTCCGAGCTGCGGGTCTGCCTGGAGCTGCACCCGGGTACCTGCGTGTTCAACGTGGAGACGTTCGGCCGGGTGGCCGCGCTGGGCCCGTCGCTGGCGGCCAACCTCGACCCGAGCCACTTCTTCTGGATGGGCATGGACGGCCACAAGGTGGCGGCGGCGCTGGGCGACCGGGTGGGGCATGTGCACGGCAAGGACACTGTGTTCCACGACGAGCAGCTGGCCCTGAACGGCCTGCTCGACCGGCGCTGGCCCGAGCCCGCCGCCGAGATGCCGTGGACCTTCGCGGTACCCGGCCGTGGTCACGACCTGGACTGGTGGGCGGGGCTCGTCCGCGCGCTGGACGGCTCGCAGGCCCAGGTCATCTCGATCGAGCACGAAGATCCGTTCGTCCCGGCCACCGACGGCGTGCCGGAGGCCGCGCGGCTGCTGCGGGCGGCGATTGACGCGCTTTAGCTACCTTTCTTCGGGGCGCAGCGTGGCGCCCGGTTCACCGGGTGGGAGGTGGACGGCCGCCGGAGGTACCAGCTGGTCAGCGGCTTGTCTTGACATACTCACAGACTCTTGACAGGTCATAACCGTCCAAGCAAGGATCAGCTATACCAGCGTGGGGAGAGAGTGTGCGGGTCCGGATCGGTCTGGTCGGGACGGGCGTCATCGCCCAGGTCATGCACCTGCACTACCTGGCCGAACTCGCCGACCGCTTCGAGATCGCGGCGGTCTGCGACCTGGACGGCGAAAGCGCCCGGGCCTGCGCCGGACGCTACGGCGTCCCGGCCGCCTTCACCGACTGGCGTGAGCTGGTCGCGCACCCGCTGGACGCGGTGATGGTGCTGACCTCGGGCAGCCACGCGCCGATCGCCGAGGCGGCGGCCCGGGCCGGGCGGCACGTCTTCGTCGAGAAGCCGATGTGCTACTCGGCCACCGAGGGCCGGGCCATGGTGGCCGCCGCCGAGACGGCCGGGGTGACGTTGATGGTCGGGTACCCGAAACGGTACGACCCGGCGTTCACCCGGATGCAGGAGGAGGCCGACGGCCTCGAGGGCGCCCGGCTGCTGCGGGTGACGACGTTCGAGTCGCCACTGCGGCCGTACATCGGGCACTACCCGCTGCTGCCGCGGGCGCCGCTCCCGGCCGCGGTCGCCGACGACCTGCGCCAGGACAGCACGGCGCGGGTCGAGGCGGCGACCGGTACGGCCACCGACCTGGAGCGGCAGGTCTACGAGATGGTGCTGCTCGACACGCTGGTCCACGAGCTGAACACGGTGCGGGGCCTGCTCGGCGAGCCGACCCGGCTGGACTACGCGAGCCTGGCCCTGGACCAGGTCACCGTGATGCTGCGGTTCGGCGACCGGCCGGCCGCCATCCACTGGATCGACCTGCCCGGCATCGCCAGGTACGGGATGGAGTTCGCGCTGTACGCGCCGGACCGGCGGCTGACGCTGACCTTCCCGTCGCCGTTCCTGCGCAACGAGCCAGCCGTGCTCCAGATCGAGGGCGGCGTCGATGGCACGAGCCGCTCCTGGAAGACCGAAGAGGTCATCGGGTACGAGAGCGGGTTCAAGAACGAGCTGGTGGCGTTCCACGACAGCATCGTCACCGGCCG
>Ga0070735_10002146_pt1 | contig 18141 bp, 11 predicted proteins | sample Coa_R1_FD_66443 | JGI IMG/M metagenome (GOLD analysis project Ga0070735, IMG submission 66443) | Surface soil microbial communities from Centralia Pennsylvania, which are recovering from an underground coalmine fire - Coalmine... | ecosystem: Environmental > Terrestrial > Soil > Unclassified ... | reverse complement strand
ACTACAAGGATGGAGCCCTTAGACATGAACCGCTTTCCTTACCGCGGGGAATTCGACGTGGAAAGACGTGCCCTTGCCGGGGGTGGAACGAACATCAATTTTTCCAGCGTGCTCTTTGATGATGCCATAGCTGACGGAAAGCCCAAGACCCGTGCCGCGTCCGGTCGCTTTGGTAGTGAAAAACGGATCGAAAATACGATGGATATTCTCGCGTGGAATCCCTGCGCCGGTATCGACGACTTCCACTTCCACACTGCCATTGTGCGCAGCAGTACGAATTTCGAGCATGCCACCGCCCGGCATTGCGTCGCGCGCATTCAAAAACAGATTCAAAAACACTTGCTGGAGCTTGTTGGCGGAGCCGCGCACCGCAGGCAACGTCGGCCCAAGTTGCTTCACAACTTGAATCTGCGAAGTCTTCAATGGATGCGCCACGAGCGACAGTGTTTCTTCCACCACTCGATTCACGTCCAGGTCCGCTAGCTCCGTCGCGCTCGTGCGCGAGAAATTCAGCAAATTATTGACGATTTCGCTCGCGCGGAACGTCTGCTTCACAATCTTCTCGATGATGCCCTGCCGCGGATCGCCTTCCGGCATCTGCTTCGCCAGCATCTGAATGTAATTCGAGATCACGGCCAGCGGCGTGTTGACTTCGTGCGCCACGCCCGCCGCCAGCAGGCCAAGCGAAGTCAGCTTTTCGGTCTGCGACATCTGCTCTTCCATCCGCTCGCGCTGCGTCACGTCATCAAACAGCAGCAAGCGCCCGATGCGGTCGCCCGACTTGCTCACCAGCGGCGTGATGGAAACGTTCATCGTCAAAACTTTGCCTTGATGGTGCAGCCTCTGCTTATAGATGCCGGTGATTTGTTCCTCGTCACGGCGCGCGGCGATCTCGCTCGCCAGCTCTTCCGGCAGCAGTGCGCGCAACTGATGACCGACAGCTTCGTGCCTCGGCACGTTGAAAAGCTGCTCCATCCGCGTGTTCCACGATTCGACGATTCCACCGAGATCGACCGCAAGCACACCGACGTTCAAAGACTCGACGATATTTTCGCTGAAATCCTTGAGCCGCGCGATTTCCAGCGCCTTCTGTTCGAGCGAGTTGTAAAGCTGCGCATTGTCGAGCGCGACCGCGACGTATCCCGCGATCGTCTGTACCAACTCGACGTCATCGCTCGAAAGAAAATCGCCGTCAACCGTCTTGCCGAGCCCCAGCACCGCAACCGTCCGCTCGCGAATCCGGCACGGCACGAAATAATTCAAATCAAGCTGCTCGAGCGTCTGGCGAACCGAATCGCTAACGTCTCTCGCCGCGCGGGGCGACTCAAAAAAGAGTGCCCCACGGGCGAACTCGGGCCGGGCCGGCTCGAGGAAGCTAAGGTCCATGGGTTCCGACAACCGCACACCCATCGAACGCGCCAGACGCATTTGTCCGGGCTGTATCGGGTCTTCCATAAAAATCGCAAGCCGATCGACCAACAACGTCTGCGAGATGCGGTCCATCACCGACCCCAGCATGGGATCGAAGCGCACTTCGTTGGTGAGCGTGCGGCCAAATTCAATCAGCGTCCGCCGATAGTCGAGCCGGTCGCGATAAAAGAAACGATCGAGCCGCGCCTGAATCCATTCGCGGAACGGTTGGAACAAAAACGCCGCGATGACGATGGCGATCATGCCGCCCACGGGGCCGGTCGTCTGCGCGTGGGAAATTTCCGCGATCAGCGCGATCAGCGCGAAATAAATCGAAGCGATCGCCGCCGTTGCCGCCGTGTACGCCAAGCCGCGCTTGAAGATGATGTCCACGTCCATCAACCGGTAGCGAATGATGGCGTAACCAAAACAGAGCGGGATCAGCACCAGGCTCAGAGCCGAGAATTTCGTCCACGCCGGCGGCACCGCGTCGAGCACGAAGGGCACGACGTACATCAGCCCGAACGGCAGCGTCCCGGCCAGCGTGCCGAACGTCAGCCACTTCAACTGCTGCCTTAGAACACCCGAGGGCGCCTCGCGAAAGCTCTTGTAGAAAACCAGCGCGGCCGCGACAAAATAAATCGCGAGATAGCTGTACTCAATCTTGTCGAGCAGGATGCGCGAGCCCAGCCAAGGCACAAAACCCAGCGCGTTCAGCGCGATGCTCACGTGGAACAGAATCAGCAGCGAGGGAGGCCCGTAGACCAGCGCCAGCTTCGAGAACGACTTCGCAGCGCCTTCGGCGCGCTCCGGGAAGACCAGCGCGAAGTGGAACAGCAGTGCCGGCGCCAGCATCAGCGAAGCGATTTTCGCCCAATAAACCTCGTAGTCGAACGCGTCGAGCTTTCCGCTGTAGTGGAACGAGAACAGAACGAACGAAAAAAGGCAGAAAACGTAGAAGTGCACCGCGCGCGGCGCATTCCACCGACGCACGAAAATGAATAAACCAATGAAGAGATACAGCAGCCCGACAACGCGCTCGTAATTTTCGATCGAAGCCGGTTTTTCGGCGGGAACCGTAATCAGCCGCGTCTCAAACTCGCGCCCGTTGCGCGCCAGCTTGTAGCGCACCTGCGTCCACAGCCCCGCGCGAAACAGCCGCTTCGTGACTTGGACCTGGTTGTGAACCGGGTAGTCGTCAATCGCCGTGAGAACGTCGTCCGGACGAACGCCCGCCCGGGCCGCCGGCGAATTCGGAGTTACCTTCCAGGCCTGAGCGCCGGATGTCGTATCCAGCCAAGCCACACCGTCATCCGGGATGTCGTAAATCTCCCGTTGACGGAAGTTAATCCAGGCGTAGATCACCGCAACCAAGGTGGCCAACGCAAGGACCACCGCGCCTAGACTAACTCTGAGGTTCTGTTTCATCTAACCAAGCCACACTTCTAGCGGACTGGGCACACTCGTACCTGAAACATGGTGCACATCGACTTCCAATGTTCTGTAGGAACAGCCAGCTACTAAGCGATGCAGAATCAAATGCTTGAGAAGCTCACGGCCGCAACCATCTGGGGAGATACACTTTATGGAAGCGGCCATACAGCTTTTAAAACGATTGAATCGTGCCTAAAACTGGACGCTCAACCCGCCTCGAAACGTCCGAAATGCCGGAACCAGCGTCGTTCGCCCATCCGACGTATTCAGGGTGACATACCCCTGCGCCAGAATATTGTCGCAGTCCGCAATCGCTTGCCAGCGGCCAAGCCCAAACCGCGGCAGCGTCTGCCGAATCCCGATGTGCAGGTACGGATCGGTCTGGTATTGCGCGGCGCCGTAGCTATCCACCGGCGAGAGTGCGTTCCCACTAATCCAGTTGTACCCAGCCACGACTTTGGTTCCCGACCTGGGAACCTTCGTCGTCACCGACGCGCCCACCGAGCTGTGCATCGCCGTCTTCAGCATGTCGCGCAACGCTCCGAGAGCCGCGTCGTCCGGTGTAAGCGCTCCTGCGTACGAATAAACCGCCGTGACCTCAATATTGTCACTGAGCTGCTCGCGCACCGCGATGCGCGTGCCCCAGCTATTCATCGAGCCGCCGTCATAGGCGAAGGCGTTCGAGAAATAGTCCTGCAAGTAGTCGTTGGCCGGCATGTCACCGCCGCGTCCATACAGAGCGGTGTTGCGATCATCGTCGTGGAAAGCCGCAACCTGAATGTCGCTGTGCGGCCCAAGCTTGCGGGTCGCCGAGATTTCTTCGTGCCAGCCGCCTTCCAGAACCGGGCTGCCGTTGCGCCACAATAATGTCGGGAATGAATCGAGTTCGCTGACCGCGGCCGCCAAGTCCGCGCTCGCGTCGCGATCTTCCGGATCGAGCGGCGCCATCCCACCCGGCTCCTCGGCAAAAATCACAGCAGTGCGCCACGTATCCGAAATCTTGGCTTGAAGTTCGAGGCGCGGCCGAAGCGACATCGCCGACTTATCCAGCCCGACCATCACGTACTCGCCGCTGTACAGCATCTTCAGGCGATTGCCCATGCCGACCGAGCCGGACTGTTGCATGCGAACGCCGCGGAACGTCTGGCCGTCGGGGCCGAGTTTCGCTTCGCGCAAAACCATCGTCGATCGCGGACCCGACAGCGAACCGGTCGGCAGCCAGATCGTTGCGACGCCGCCACCCGGCGCATCGTCTATGTAATTCGCTTGGCCCGCCATCAACAGGCGGGCGGTGTTGCCGAGACGCTGATCGTAAGCAAATGCCGTCGCGGGCGCGGACGGTACCCCCGAAGGCGAACCAGGCCGCCGAGCGCCGTCGGTGAAATCGAGACGCGCACGCGGATGTGCCATGTGCGTGTCGATTACCTTGGGGTTCGACGCGACTTCTTCACTCGCATCCTCGTCATCGACCCACTGCAAAACGGGGCGAGTCGCAGATGCCGATCGCAGCACCCACTTGAAATCATCGGATTCGATCGTTGCCACCGAAGGGGCGCGACGCAGCGCATCGAGTGACGCGAACATCGATTCGAGCTCCACGCGCACGACCGTCGTCACATGCGAATTGATGCGCACGTGCTGCTCAATCGTCGGCAGAAATCCCGCGAGCGTGACGCGTACGGTGTACATCCCGGGCAGAACCTTGTCGCTGCGGAAAACGCCTTGCGTGTTGGTGAGGAAATCGATTGCAGGATTGATTCCGGTCGATTCCGAAATGAGCTGCACCGTCGCGCCGAGTTGCGGAACGCCATTCGTGTCGTTAACGACGCCGGCGACCTTGCCTGCCGCGGCCTTGAGTTGCTGCGCGGGAGCACTTGTAACGCAGATCGACAGACACGTCCCGGCGAGGAAAAACGCGCCCAGGATTCGGAGTCGTGTCTGCTTCACTTCGTTTTATCTCCCCGGTGCAGCTTTGGCGGTATTGGCGGCCGTCTTTGTATCAGTTGGCGGCTTGATTGTGAAGTCCGCGTTCTTGGAAATGGTCTTTTGCGTGTTCGAGTCGGTCGCCACGATTTCGAGCGAATACTTGCCCGGCGTCAGCGTCGCGAGCGGCAGCAAGCGTTCGATCGTCACCTGCTCGCCGGTCTGCTTCATTTCTTCCGACGTTTCCTTGAACTGCATGATCTGCTGGTCGCCCTTCTTCACCGTATAGAGGAAGGTGGCGTTGGACTTGTGCGTCTTGTCGTCCTGCTTCAGGTTGTAAACCTGCATATAGATGCCGAGCTTTTCGTTGTTCATGAACGCGCCGTCGAGGCGCGGAACAACTTTCGTCGAGCCCAGCACGAACTGGCCGGTGCCGATTTGCTTAGACGGAACGTGTTCGAGTTTGCCGCCATCGGCGACGATCAGCGAACTGGCTTCGAGCTTGTCGTCTTCAAAGCGGGGAACCTGGAGACGCGTGTTCACCACGCCGACGTTGCCGCTCTTCACGTCTTTGATCACGATGTCCAGTCGATACAGTCCTGGACGCAGCGGAACGGCCTTTTGGTAAATCGATTGGAGCTTCAGCGATTGCTGATAGAGGCTCTCGGGGAAGTCGCGGCTGACGGGATCTTCAAAGGTCTGCACCACGCGCCCGGTCAGCGAACTGACGCGACCGAAAACGTTGAGCGTCGCGGAATAGACGCCATCTTTCGACGCGAACGAAAGCTGATTGTTCGGAACCTGAACCGTGATCGGTACGAGAACGGTGTCGTTCGTAACCTTCACGTAGTCCGTGCCCCAGTTGAAGTGCATCTGGTCGCGCACGATGCGCGCCGTGACGATTGCTTCGAGGTCCTTGTATTTCACTTCGGGTGGTTTGAATGCCTTTGAGTACTGCTCGAGTCGGTTGAATTCGTCCATGCTCGACGGTGTGCCGCCTAGCGAGGTCGGCGTTGTCATGCCGTCGGCTCGCGTGAAGCGATCCGTCTTCGACGCCATGCCCATTTCTTCCAGCAAGCTCAAGCCGGCGCCGGGAACGTGCAGCAACGCGTCTTTTTCGCCCGGGTCCATCGTCAGGTGATATTCGCCCGAGCTTGAGGGATCGACGAATTCCCAAATCACGTTCTCGCCGATGCCTTCCATGTAGCGATAGCGCCAGGTTTCCCAGGGATACGTCGTGGTCGAACCGCCGCCTTCATCCATCGGACGATCGTAGGTGCCACCCGTCGGGTGTGATTCGATTTCGTCCGGCGCCCCCCACATGATGTACATGCGGCCGCGATCGGTCTTCCATCCGGGAATACCGGAAGCGAAATGTTCGTTCGCGTAGGCGATGCGGCGATAGTGCTCTTCTTTGAAATCGTTGTCGGGCAAATCGGGATTCGCGCTGCGGCGCAGCCAGAATTGCTCGATGAATTGTTCGCGCTCTTCGTTGGTCGCGAGTTGCAAAAACGCTTGCCGCTCTTCCGGCGAAATAATGTAGACGACGTCTTCGTTCAGCCACTGCTTGTAAGGAGTGTCGAGTTCCTTCAGCGTTTTTTTCAGCTTTTTGCGAGCTTCTTTGTCGAGTTTCTGCGGCTTTGGCGCCACGCTCGGATCGGCCGGCTCTTGCTGCGCTGGCTTGGACTCACCCTGCGCTAGGACTGGCGGAGGTACACAAATGGAGAGAGAGAAAAGGACAGCAGACAGGGTACGGACTACCCGAGACATAGATACCACCTCAACTTCCTGAACTCAGGGATTCTACTCTGGCGCCAAGGGTGGCGTCAATCAGCGAATGTCCTGCGTTTTGTGACACTTGACCCCCGATTGACAGTAGGATGCGGGCCATTCCCTGGGGTTGCCTCGGGGAATTCGCCCTGTTCCATCGTACGGTGATTTCAGGAGGACGGACTGGACGAAGGTCTGGTTTCACGCCGAGCGAGAATCGCGCAGATCGGTCGCAGGGCGCGGAAGTGGGAAAAATTTCCTGGAAGATTATAAAAGCGTACGGAAGGCGGGCTTTGAGGGGGTTTACTGGACGCGCTGTTTCTGTGCGTCCCAGCCAACAAGGGAATCGAAGATCGCAAGGACGTGGCGGCGGTACTCGACCATGCGGTGGAAGATATCGCGGAGTTCGGGATCGCGCTCGGCGTCACGGTGCCACTTGATCATGACGGCTTGAGGCACTTCGATATCGCGGCGAAGCTGCTCGGGCGAGTGCCCGCGCAGGAACAGACCATAGAAAAACGCCGCTTCCCGCTGGGGAAACGCGAAGTCCGTGGTGACTTCGGTCTGGACGATTTGTGGAATCGTAGCCATAAGAAAAATGCAGTTTACCGAAAAGCTTCTCCGCGTCAAGTAGTACGGGACGCCGATTGTGGCTTGGCGGGCAAGGCCAGTACCGCTTCTCTGACTGTTACCCAAGCTGTTGTAAGCGCGTAAGTCACGCCTTAACAACAAGGTAACGCGATTCCAATTTCGGGAATCTAAGACTTAGCCATCCGCCACCTTTACCGTTGCTCTGAAGCATCCAAGCAACGCCGAGGTTGCCACCCGGTTCTAACGGGCTTAGGATGCTGATAGGTAGTCCCAAGTTTCAGAAAAGACGGTTGCGACAGTTCAGGCTCCAACTATGGCGAAACAGTCTCTAGCAGGTCGAGGATTCGGGCGGGTCGTGCGGTTGGGCGTCATGCGCGGGCTCCGGTCCGTCGAGGTCAACCCGGACGATTTCCGGAAGCATCTGGCGACCAAGCACGGCGTGTGGGTGCCCAACTTTTCGCGCATGCATGACGTCCCGCTGGACCGGCTCGACGCGATCGCGAAGAAGCTGATCCGCGATGCGGAGCGGCTGGCATTGGCGGAAGGTGCGGGCTTCGGACTAGGCGGAATGATGACCGTCATTCCCGATACCGGTCTGCTGACCGCGATTACCCTGCGGCTGATTCAGCGGCTTTGCCTGTTGTATGGATTCGAGCAGCGCGGCGTCGATGACCGGATGGAGTTGTGGTTGGCGGCTGCGACCGCGACCGGCGTCGATTACGGTAAAGATTTGATCGAGAAGCAGATGTTTGAGAAGGTTGCGCCGAAGATAGCCGGCCAGTTGGCGACTCGGCTCGGCGCCGAGGCTGCCGAGAAGTGGGTTGGGCGAATGATTCCGCTGGCGAGTTCGGCGATCGGCGGCGCGATGAACTTTTCGTTCGTGCGCACATGGGGCTGGCGGGTGCAGAAGAACTTGCGCGAGCGGCACATTGCTTCGCGAGCGGCAAGCGCGCGGCCGGCTTACACTGCGACGGGCAAGCCGAGGCCGGTACTGGTTTAGTCTTCCGCCTGCTTGGGGTAGCGGCTCACTTGAGGGCAGAGTACTTGCCTTCGTAAATTTATTGTTTCGGGCCAAAGCGTTTCCATACTGAAACGTCTAACGGATTGGGGTGAGGTTCTGCGATGACCGTAACGAGCATGTCGCGCAAGAAGTTGATTTTGAGTTTTGTGTCGCTGCCGGTTCTGGCGCTCGGGATGATGCTGCTTCCACAGCACGCCGCTTCGACAGCGCAGCAGGCGGCGCAGGACAGCTCGAAAGACCCGGTGCCCGCGTATCACAATGAAGTACCGTCCGGCCCGATGCCGGCGACGTTGGCTCCCGAAACATTCACCGAAGCGACCGTTCAGAACGCTTACGCGCTCGCGGCGAAGATCAAAAAAGTGTTGTACCAGCAGCCATGCTATTGCTACTGCGACCGCCATGCCGGACATGGCAGTCTGCTGGATTGCTACACCGGGAAACATGCGGCGGAGTGCGGCGTTTGCCTGCGCGAAGGTCTGTATGCCTACGAGCAAACCAAGAAGGGCAAGACTGCGGCGCAGATTCGCGAAGGCATCGAAAAGGGCGACTGGAAGACGGTTGATATGACGAAATATCAGACGCCGGTGACCGCGGCGAAGTAGTTTTCCGGGTTGGCCTCCGCCGATTCTCAGTGCTTTAGATTCAAACCCAAATCAACTCAAGTAATTGCGATCCTGCGGACATGGGGCGCAGCAGTGCTGCGCCCCTACATGAACTTGCTGAGAGACGCTTACCTGCAATTCTGCCCGTAAAATCTCGCATCAACTTTTTGACCTTATTCATCGTTGCGACGGAAACCGTTTGCGCTCCTCGTGTAGTCTAATGCGCGACGGTGAAACCGGATCGGTACGGAATCCGTGAAACGATCGGAGAATCGAAAGATGAAAGTACGCGGGCAAATTTGGATGTGGACTTTGGGGCTAGCGCTAGCGCTGGGTCTTGCGGCGCCTTCGCGTGTCGCGGCACAGGACAAAGATCACGGCGATCATGTGGTTTCGCTCGACGAATTGAAGTCGGATGCGGCGAAGCCGGCCGAGACGCGCCAGGCGAACGAAGCCGCCGTCCGTCATTTGTTGCAGGGCGAAGCCGGACAGCAAGCGTTGAAGCAGGCCAAAGTCGATTACGCGAAGGTCGATAAGGCCATCAGCACTCTCAGCGACGACGATCTCGCGACGGTAGCCGAGAAGTCGCGGCAGGCCGATCACGATTTCGCGGCAGGCGGACTGTCGCAGACGCTGATCATTGTGATCGTGCTGATCGTGATTTTGATCGTCGTACTCTCACTCGTATTTTGAGTTTTTGAATCGGAGCTGCTCTCTCTGAGCCGTTGCACCGTTTTGGGGCAGCCATTTTCAGAACGGGCACAATGCCGGCAGAAACTCGCTTGCGCCTCTTGAGCCGTTCGTACACTGAGTGACAACCCAGTGGACGAACTTCTCAGGAGGTTTTTTCATGCAGACGAAAAAGATGACGCGGGCCGCAACCCTGCTTCTGGCGGCAGCGGTGACCGCGGGCCCGATGCTGGCGCAATCGCAGGCCGACAAACATGTCGTCTCGCTTGGTGAGCTGAACAAGGATGCAGCGCGCCCTTCAGAGACGCGACGCGCGAATGAAGCGGAGATTCGTCAACTGTTTGCGACCGTCGATGGGCAAAAGGCGCTGAAGACGGCGAACGTCGATTACGCGAAAATCGATCGTGCTGTCAGCTCAATGAGCGATGAAGACGTAGCGCGGATTTCGGAACGCGCACGAGCGATCGATCGTGACTTTGCCGCGGGAAATCTGAGCGATCACGATTTGTTGGTGATTTTGGTTGTTGCGCTGATCGTGATTATTTTGATTGTTGTGCTGCGCTGAACGCCGTAACTCGCGAGACCTTCACGTCTTACATCTTGCGGACATGGGGCGCAGCAGGCTGCGCCCCTACACATCATGCGACGAATCGCCTTGCTGCTTGCTCTGCTTTTCAGCTTTGAACTGATCGCCTCTGCGCAAATTCAAGATTCAGATTCGAGCAAAGCTGGGATCTGGCTCGACGTTCCTTTTATCAAGCAGACGGTTGAAGGGTGCGGATCGGCATCGATTGCGATGCTGTTGCAGTATTGGTCCGCGCACGGAACGCAGGTTGCGCCGGAACGTTCGGACGCGGACGCGATTCAGAAGCGGCTCTACTCGCGCAAGGGACATGGCATCTACGCATCGGATCTTGAGAAGTATTTGCGCGAATCTGGATTTCGCGTGTTTGCGCTGCGCGGCGAATGGAGCGACCTGCGCGATCATTTGTCGAAAGGCCGTCCGCTGATCCTGAGCATCGAACCCGGAGGTTCGCACGCTCCGCTACACTATGTTGTCGCGACGGGGCTGGATTGGCAGCACGAGGCTGTGTTTGTGAATGATCCGGCGCGCGGCAAACTTTTGCGAATCGAGAGAGCGGAATTCGAGAAAGAATGGCAGGCGACCAAGAATTATCTGTTGCTGGCGGTGCCGGCGTCTGTGCCCGCGGAATAGTTCATTTCGTTCTTCTTGCGGTTTTCTTCCTCGCAGGGATTCATCTATCGGGCGATCTCACGTTCGCTCGGCAATCTTCATCGACATCGGAAATTCAAGGGCAAGATGGCGACGTAAAGTCGCCGCTACAGGCGAACGAACAAGAAGCTGCGCGCTTGGCCGAGGCGCAGAAGGCGTTCGATGCGGGACGCTACGACGACGCGGTGCGGCTCACGCGTGGACCTGAAAATCAATCAGCTGATCTCGATTTTGTCGCCGGGCTTGCACTGGCGAAATCACAGCGATGGCAAGAATCTCGCGCGGCGTTTGCGGCGGGGCATCGCAAGAGTGCGCAACAGGCGCGGTTTCTCGTTGAATTGGCCGGCGTCGATTACAAATTGAAAGACAGTCGATCTGCAAAGCGCGAATTGCGTGCGGCGCTGAAACTTGATCCGAAGGACAAATACACGCTGGAATTTCTTGGCACACTTTATTTTTTCGATGGCAACACGGAAGCAGCGCTGAAATATTGGAACGCGATCGAGAGGCCGCGGCTGCGTAAAGTTTCCGTCGCTCCGCCACCAACGCTCGATCCTGCTTTGTTGCAGAACGCGATCGGATTCAACGCTCCGCAGATCTTGACACGCGATGCGCTGCTCGGCGCGGAAGCAAGGCTCGACAATCTGGAAATTTTCCCGCACCGGCGCGAAGAGCTTGCTCCCGCGGGTGACGGTAACTATGACGCGACGCTGCACATGCCGGAGCGCAATCTTTGGGGGGACACCTGGTGGATGGGCGCGCTGACGTGGCTGAGCGGCTTGCCGTACGCGACGGTTTATCCGCAGGTTTTCAACCTCGAACACGAAGCGATAAACGTAACGTCGCTGCTGCGCTGGGATTCGGAGAAGCGGCGCGCGTTTGTGGATGGCTCGATGCCGCTGCTGCATCAGTCGAAATACCGGCTGCACATTTATTTCGATGGGCGCAACGAGAACTGGAACCTGACGAACACATTTTTCGGCGGCGGACCGACGCTCAGCGATTTGAATGTGCGGCGCGTTGCGGGCGGCGCGGAGTTGCGCTCGGTGATGAGCGGGCGATGGAGCTGGAGCACGGGGATCGAGATCGCGAATCGTTCGTTTCGGAATCTGACGCCGGAGGCTACGGCTTCAGTCGCGGGCAAAACATTTTTCACCGATGGAAATTCTCTTTCCTACTGGGCGCGCGTCGATCGGTCGCTGCTGCGTTTGCCCGAGCATCGCTTCACGATCGATGGTTCGGGCGAAGGACGCGTCGGGCGCGAATTCGCGACGGGCTTCGGTTCGTACGGAGCGGTGCGCGGATCGCTGACGGCGCACTGGCTGCCTCAGGCGCGCGGCGAGGATTATGAAATGCTGGCTCGAGTGCGCGCTGGCGAAGCGTTTGGCGATATTCCTTTCGACGAGCTGTATCAGCTTGGCATCGAGCGCGACAACGATTTGTGGCTGCGCGGGCACGCCGGGACCGATGATGGACGGAAGGGCGCGGCGCCGCTAGGGCGGCGATATTTTTTGGCGAACTGGGAGATGGACAAGCGCGTTTACTCGAACGGGATTTTCACGGTGAAGCTGGGGCCGTTTGTCGATAGCGGGGCGATTGCGGATTCATCGGGATTGTTCGGGTCGCAAAAATGGCTCTGGGATACGGGAGCGCAGTGCAAGATCCGTGTTTTGAGCAGTGTGACGGTGGTGCTGATCTATGGGCGCGATCTGCGCGGCGGCAAGAATGTGTTTTATGGGACGGCGTTGCATTAGGAAGCTACGGAAAAGGATAACGCAGAGGCGCAGAGAACGCCGAGGTCCACGGAGGTTGCAAGCATGCCCCCCCCACCCTTTTTTCGCAAGGATGTGAAAGTAAAGCACTTACAGCTACGCATGGTGTAAGGATGTGATTCTACGGCGTTTATTCGGGCTAAGTGCAAAAACGCCGGGCAACAGCGCCCATTGAGGCTCAGGGCTGGCCGGCGTCAGGTAATCGGTTGATCGGGACGGAGTTATCTACAAGGGAATAGTACCACGGACGTTAACAGATGTCAAGACCTATCGAGGAGATCCGAGCCGATCCAGACTTTGGGAACGGACGCCAGACGCTGGCGTGGTAAAGCTCTCATTTTTCGAGGGATGGCGTCTAAGCGGGCGGGGATTCGTGTCACTCTACAGGGCGAAATTCAGGGGAGAACAACGATGATGCTGCGGCGGATGTTGGCGGTGGCGGGGCTTGGGGTGGCGATTTTGGCGGGGACGGCGCTGGCGTTTGCGGGCGGCGGGGGCCAGGACGCGGACGACAAGCCGAGCGGCGGGTTTGATGTGGCGAACATGGATAAGACGTGCAAGCCGTGCGATGACTTTTATAAATATGTGAACGGCGGATGGCTGAAGAAGAATGAGATTCCGCCGCAGTATCCGGCGTGGGGACCGGCGCAGATGATGTTTGAGCGCACCGAGAGCCGGCTGCACGAGATTCTGGAGGCAGCGGCCGCGAACAAATCGGCGGCGCCCGGTTCGAACGAGCAGAAGACCGGCGACTACTACGCGAGCTGCATGGATACGAAGGCGATCGAGGCGAAGGGGCTGAAGCCGCTCGATCCGTATTTGCAGGAGATTGCAGCGATTCACGACGGCTCATCGCTGCTGGAAACCGGGGCGCGACTACAGTCGCAGGGAACCGGTGTCTTGTTTGCGTACGGGTCGGACCAGGATTTTGCCGACAGCGCGCAGGTGATCGGCGAGGTGCGGCAGGGCGGGCTGGGATTGCCGGATCGCGATTACTACACGCGCGATGACGAGAAGTCGAAAGAAGTGCGAAAGCAATACGTCGAGCACATGACGAAAATGTTCGCGTTGATGGGCGATGCGAAAGAAAAAGCGGCGAAGCAGGCGGAGACGGTGCTGGGAATCGAGACGTCGCTGGCGAAGGCTTCGCTCGACAACGTGGCACTGCGCGATCCGCAGAAGAACTATCACATGATGCCGCTGGCGGATGCGCAGAAGCTGACGCCGCACTGGAACTGGGACGCGTATTTCCGCGCGATCGGCAGCCCGCAGATCAGCAAGATGAACGTGGCGCAGCCGGAATTTTTGAAAGCGATGGACGGCATGCTGACGAGCGTGCCCATGGAAGATTGGAAGACATACTACCGGTGGCAGTTGATTCACCGATCGGCGCGGCTGCTGTCGGAACCGTTTGTGAATGAAAATTTCGATTTTAATGGGCGCGTGCTCGAAGGGACGAAAGAGCTTCGCGTACGGTGGCGCCGGTGTTCGGCTGCGGTGGACGATGGACTGGGCGAGGCGCTCGGGCAAATTTATGTGCAGAAATATTTTCCGCCGGCGGCGAAGGCGCGTGTGCTCGATATCGTGCACAACCTACTCGCGGCGCTGCATGAGGATTTGAAGACGCTGGAATGGATGAGCCCGGAGACGCGGAAAGCGGCGGAGGAGAAGCTGCAAGCCTTTGCGCTGAAGATCGGGTATCCGGACAAGTGGCGCGATTATTCGAAATTGAAGATCAGCCGCGATTCGTATGTGGGGAACGTGTTCGCTTCGACAGAGTTCGAGAACGCGCGCGACCTGGCGAAAATCGGCAAGCCGGTGGATCACGCGGAGTGGGGCATGACGCCGCCGACGATCAACGCTTACTACAATCCGCAACTGAACGAGATCGTGTTTCCGGCGGGAATTTTGCAGGGCGTGATTTTCGATCCGGATCGCGACGATTCGTATAACTACGGCGCGATCGGGTCGATCATCGGGCACGAAATCACGCATGGATTCGACGATGAAGGAGCGCAGTTCGATCCGAAGGGGAATTTGAAGAATTGGTGGACCGAGAAAGACCTGAAGAATTTTCAGGAGCGTGGGGAGTGCATCGCAAAACAGTTTGACGGGTTCGAAGTCGAGAAAGGGTTGCACGAAAACGGCAAGCTGGTGGAAGGCGAAAGCATCGCCGATCTGGGCGGGCTGACGATTTCTTACGCGGCGTACGAGAAATCGATCGAAGGGAAGCCGCGCGAGAAGGATGCCAACGGGTTCACGCCCGAGCAGCGATTCTTTATGGGGTATGCGGCGGCGGCGGCTTCGAAGATGCGGCCGGAGTTTGCGCGGTTGTTGGCGAACAGTGATCCACATCCGTTGCCGCAGTTTCGCGTGAATGGGCCGATGTCGAATATGGAGGCGTTTCGGAAGGCGTTTGGGTGTCAGAAGGGGGACGCGATGGTGAGGGAAGACGCTTGCAGGATTTGGTGAAGTAACGAAAACGAGAAAAACAAAGGGCGCGACTGTTGAGGTCGCGCCCTTTTTGTTTGGTGGACGAGAAATCTAAAGCTAGAAGATCAGCTTCAGGCCGAGTTGGATGTGACGGGAACCGCCGCTGCCGATGACTGGGTTGGAGGCCCAGACGTCGGGCGTGGCGCGCGCGAGGCCGAGGTTGCTGCCCGACAAGTTCTTGCGGAGCGATCCGATGGCGTAAATCGGATGGTTGAGGACGTTGAACACTTCGCCGCGGAACTGAAGGTTGAGGCGCTCGCCGAGCTTCCAGGTTTTGCCGACCGAACTGTCGAGATCGACGAATCCGGGACCACGGAAAATGTTGCGGCCCATATTGCCGAAAGTGCCGATCGCGTTGGGATACATGACGGTGCCGTTCTGCACGTAGCAGCCTTCTTCTTCAACCAAACTTTCCTGTAACGCCGGGGTATTGGCGGCGGAGAGGCACGAAGAGTAAGCCGCATCGCCCGGCCCAACGAATGGAATCGGGCCGTTCTGCGACCACTTGATGTTTTTCGGGCTGCCGAGAATGTTCCAGCGATCGTTGCCGGCGTTGTTGAAGCCTTCGCCTGTGCCGGTGAAGTCGGCGCTGGCGTCGTAGAACTCCATCGGATAGCCGCCCTGAGCGGTGAAGAGCGACGTGATCTGCCAGCCCTGAAGCATCTGCGCCGGCGCCTTGATTCCGGGGAGCTCGTAGGTTGCGGAGAAGGTGAAGCGGTGGCGAAGGTCATAGTCGCCGCTGCCGCGTTCGGCTGCGTAGTCGAGCGAGTTCTGAGGAACGTCAGCGAGGTTGCTTGTGGCGCCGGCGGTGTCGATGGCATGCGCATAGGTGTAGCCAGCGACCATGTAGAGGCCTTTGGAGTATTTCTTGGTGAGGGTGACCTGGAGGCCGTGATAGATCGAGCTCGACTGGTTGCCGAGCGTATTCACGAAGCCGAGGTAGGGGAAGCACGGGCCGCCTGTGCCAAGTCCGCCGAGCGAGGCGGGGCAATTCGTGGAGAAGGGACGCGCCGGCTGGTAGCAGGGAGTGTTGTCTGAGAACGACGAATAGCAACCGGTCGCGGGATCAGTGGCGATCGCGGGATTCGGCTGGTTCTGATCGACGATGCTGTAGAGCTTGACGCCGCGATTACCGACGTAAGCAACCTGCAACATCATGGATGGAGTGATCTGCTGCTGGATGTTGAGGTTCCAGTTCAACACGTAGGGCGTATCGAGTTTCGGATCGACGGCGAACACCGTGCAAGGCACCGCGGTGCTGCACGAGTTCGAAGACGTGCCGCTGACGGGGAAGATCGGGCCGGCTTCGTTCCAACTGATGAGGCTTGGGTCGGCGCCGGAGACCAGGAACGTCGTGAGATTGCCGGTGCCGGGAACGGTGGTGCCGTCGGGGAGTTCTTTCGGCAAGCCGCTGGGATTGAGGTTGAGGCCGCCGCCGCCGAACATAAAGGTACGGATCGAAGGCTGAATGTAAATCATGCCGAAGCCGGAACGGACGACGGTCTTGCCGGTGCCGAAGACGTCCCAGGCAACGCCGAGGCGCGGCGAGACGTTGTTGTAATGCGTTGGATACAGCTGGCTGATTCCGTCGCCAACCTGGACGAGGCCCTTTGTCGGATCAAAGTTTGCGAGCAGATTGTTCTTATCGGAGATTGGGAAGGTGATGTCGTAACGCACGCCGAGGTTGAGCGTGACACGGCGGGTGATACGGAAATCGTCCTGCGCGAAGAAGTTATACGATTCGAGCGAAACATTGCGCGCGGGTTCGCCGAACTGAAGGCTCCAGTCTTCGACGTTGCCAGTGAGGAAGCTTTGGAGGCTATCGAAATCGACGCGGCCACGACCTTCTGTGGCGCGAAGATAATCGACGCCGCCGTGGCTGTAGCCGACGCCGAAACGAACCGTGTGCTTGCCGCGAATCAGGGAAACGGTGTCGGAAAAGTTTTCGGTATGGCTTGGATTCGTCCAAAGCGGCCAGCTTGAGTTGCCGCCGAGGTAGTCGAAGTCGGAGTTATTGGCGTTGATGCGCGGCAAACCGTAGAGACGCGGATCGTTGATGCCGGTGTTCAAGCCGTACGCCGACGGCGGTGTGTTGGAATCGACGGGCGCGATTTTTTCGTAGAAGCGGTTGAAGCTAAAGCGGGCGTCGTTGGTCACAGAGGAATTCGGAGTGAACGTCCAGTCGATGCCGAAGACGTGCGTGATCGGTTTGGCGGTGGTGAGCCACTGTGGGCCCAGCGCGTCGGTGTCTTCTTCGATTTCGTTCGAGTTCGCATAGATGAAGCGCGTGGAGATCGTGTTTTTGTCGTTGATGTGATAGTCGGACTTGACGACGAGATTGTCTTCGCGGTTGGTGTTGTTGAGATCGTAGTTGATTGCGGATGGATCGTTGGGATCGGCGGTGAAGCCGGGGTTTTTGGGGAAGAGACTGAGCAGCTTTAAGCTGAGCGGATTGCAGGCCGCGGGGCAGCCGGCAGCGGCTTCCGCGTCGGGAATGCTGTACTCGGTCGGATCGATGCCGCTGGCGATCGTTTGCGGATTGCCGATGAGCGATGACGTTGCAGGAGTGAAAACTTCGAACGGATTGCCGACCTTGTCGCGGACGCCTTCGTAGTTTACGAAGTAAAACCACTTTTTCTTTTTGATCGGACCGCCGAGCGAGGCGCCGAACTGATGCAACAGCAGCGCCGAAAGCGGCTGGGGGCTGGGATTGAAATAGTTGCGCGCATCGAACGCGGAGTTTCGGTGGAAATAGTAGGCGGTGCCGTGCATTTGGTCGGTGCCGGACTTGATGCCGATGTTGACGAGCACGCCGGGTTTTGCGCCGTAGTCGGCGCCGGGCTGCTCGGTGGTGGCAAATTCCTGAATCGCGTCGAGCGGGAGCGTGCTGGCGGGGGTGCCGGAGATGCCGGCGTCGTTCATGACGGTTTCGCCGTAGTAGGCGTCGTTGTCGGTTGCGCCGTCGATGATGAAGTTGTTGTCGTCGGGGCGGTTGCCGTTGGAAGTGAGCGTGTGGAAGCCGCCTCCGGGATCGCGCTGGACGCCGGGGTGAAGCGGAAGGAGATTTTGGAAGTCGCGGCCTTGCAGCGGCAATTCGTTGATCGCCTTGTTGGAAAGGACGCCGCTCAGGACAGCGTTGCTCGCTTCGGTGAGCGGAGCTTCGTCTTTCACTTCGACGGTTTCGTTGATCGAGCCGATTTT
>Ga0070735_10002145_pt1 | contig 18142 bp, 11 predicted proteins | sample Coa_R1_FD_66443 | JGI IMG/M metagenome (GOLD analysis project Ga0070735, IMG submission 66443) | Surface soil microbial communities from Centralia Pennsylvania, which are recovering from an underground coalmine fire - Coalmine... | ecosystem: Environmental > Terrestrial > Soil > Unclassified ... | reverse complement strand
AGGCGTATTTGCAGCAGCTGGCGCGATCGCTGAGACGCTGGCAATCATGAGAATCCGCGGTGCTGGGACATGGGGATGGTCGGGCAACAGAGTATCGATGAAGCGTCATAGAGACTTTCGTTATAGGGCGTTTGATCTCTTGCGGCGATATGCAAGTTTTCGTACTCTGAATTCACTAGCTAACGGCTAAGGTCGTTCGCGACTGAGCCCGTTCGGCGGTTCCCCTCCAATCCCCCTTAGTTACGCCCTAAGTCAGGGCTATAGCGCGGTGAGAGCCTAAGCGGCACGGGCCTAATTTTTGATTGTTCCTTGAATGGGACTGAGAGGGCGAAGCTATGAGCGACGATCTTTCCGAAGTGCTAGTCACCCCCGGTGATCTTGTGAGTGAGAAAAAAGAAGAGATGAGAGGAGTCGTGATGAATAGTGACGGTAGTGTCACGCTAAAACCTGGCGAGCAAGACGCAATGGGATTTGGATCCACCGGACCTGAGAAGCCGGCATCGGATCCCAAGCCGACATTGCGTAGTGTGCGCGCCGCAGCCGAAGCGAATGCAATTGCCCACGCCTTGCGGGAAACCGGCTGGAATCGAAAGCGGGCCGCCCAGCTCTTAAGTATTAGCTATCGCGGCTTACTGTACAAGATTCGCCAGCACGGGATAGTTTGGTAGGCGAACCCGGCTCAACAAAGAGGTCGGCACGCTCAACGTGTAATGGACTGGCATAAATGGTCCGAGTCTGGCCGGTGTTGCACGACGTATGTCGATTCATGCCAGCATTTAGCGATACATTCTCGGGGATGGGGACAAAAGACAAATGAGCCGTAATTTCGAGCTGTTACAACAATTGGGCAAAGAAGAGGTACTGCTGGGTGCAGACCCTGTCGCCGCCCCGGTCGTCGAAGAGAAGGCGCCAAGACTGGTGAGCGAGCCAATCCTTTCGCGGCCGCTGGTGATGGAGCCGGTACTTACGGAGCCGCAACTCGAGCTGAATACCGCGGAACTGGAACAGCTGACCAAGCTGACGCAGCGCATTTTTATGATGCCTGATAGTTCTCCGCGAGTTGTGGTGTTCACGGCGACCGAATCAGGCAACGGGTGCAGTTGGATCTGCGCTCGCGCGGCAGAATTGCTGGCCAGCCAGGCTACAGGTTCCGTTTGTTTAGTGGATGCGAATCTGCGCAGCCCGGGCTTGCACCAGCAGTTCGGAGTCGAGAACCATTACGGACTGGCTGACGCCCTGCGGGGATCTGATCCAATGGGCAGCTTTGCCAAGACGATGTCCCGCCCCAATTTGTGGCTGGTGAGTAGCGGATCTTCTCCAGAGCAATCGCTGCCTTTGTTGGGCTCTGATCGTATGCGTCAAAGGATCGCAGAAATGCGCGCCCACACCGATTACGTACTGATCGATGCCGCGGGCCTGAACGTCTCCAACGATGCAGCGACCCTGGCGGCTGCTGCTGATGGTATTGTGCTGGTATTGAAAGCAAACTCTTCCCGCCGGGAAACGGTCCGGAAAACAGTGCATGAATTGCAGGCAGCCAAAATATCCGTTCTGGGGGCCGTGCTGAATCAGAGAACCTTCCCTATCCCAGAGTCGGTCTACAAGAGATTGTGAACTGAATCCGTACCCAGGGTTTCAACGGTCTTGAACCATCAAACCCGATTCCAGTGATTTTTATCATCATTCCAAAGGAAAGAAAATGTTCGAGAATTTGCGAGCTGATCTAAAGGCGGCTGGCGCCCATCGCCGGCTCGAGCGTCCCTGGCGAGTTTTTATACGGCGGGAAACAAAAGTGATTCTGCAATACAGGTTTTCGGCCTGGGTGCATAGACTTCATATACCAGTCATTCGCCAATTACTGCTGATCGTTGCATTGGTTTGGCAGCGCTGGAACCAGATCATGCTGGCGGGAGTTTTGATCGCTCCCGATGCGGAGATTGGCCCGGGCTTCACGCTGCATACCGCGTACGGATTGCAGATCTCACCGACAACCATCGGCTCGGGATGTACTTTCAATTCCAATGTATTGATCGGGACCGCGGTCAAGAGCATTGGCGACAACTGTTACTTTGGCCCGGGTTGCAAGATCATCGGCGAAGTGAAGATTGGCAACAACGTCCTGGTAGTCGCCAACAGCGTGGTGCTGACCGACGTACCTGACAACACGACGGTCATGGGCGTACCGGCGCGCATCAAGCTGCCCGGAGGCCGTCTCAGGAAGATGCCCTGGAAAACGCTGGATGGCAAAAAGAATGTCAAACCGCAACCCACTGCAGTTGAGCCGCAAAAAATCATTGTTTAGGCCAGCGCCCGAGGGATAGGACTTTGGACTTCGCGTGGACAGAAGAGCAAGCCGCATTTCGCAGGGAAGTGATCCGGTTTGCTCAGCAAGAATTGAACGACGACCTTATTCAGCGTGACCGGGATGAAGAATTTTCCCGGAGTCATTGGCAAAAGTGCGCCGACTTTGGCATTCAGGGTCTGCCCGTACCGCAAGAGTATGGAGGCGGAGGCGCCGACACGCTAACCACCCTGTGCGCACTGGAAGCCTTGGGTTATGGCTGCCGGGATAACGGTTTTCTGTTTTCTCTCAACGCCCATATGTGGACGACGGAAATCCCCATTATGGCGTTCGGTACAGAGCAGCAGAAGCGGCGCTACCTGCCGAAACTGATCAGCGGAGAATGGATCGGGCTGCATGCGATGACCGAGCCGATGTCGGGTTCGGACGCCTATAGCCTGCATACCCGGGCCGAGCGCCAGGGAAATTGCTATGTGCTGAATGGCTCAAAGACATTCGCCACCAACGCTCAGCACGGAGATCTGTTCATCATTTTCGCGAACGTGGACCCTTCAAAGGGGGCCAATGGAGTCAGCGCGTTTCTGGTGGAAAAAGGTACACCCGGACTGATCGTAGGCCAGAAGCTTCATAAGATGGGCCTACGAACTTCTCCCATGGGTGAAGTGGCGCTGGATGACTGCAAGATTCCGGTCGAGAATCTGCTCGATAAAGAAGGTAGCGGGCAGGCGATCTTCACGACCTCCATGGAGTGGGAGCGCACCTGCATTCTAGCCAGCCATCTGGGCATGATGCAGCGGGTTTTGGAGACATGCGTGAAATACGCTCGTGAGCGCAGTCAGTTTGGCCAGCCGATTGGAAAGTTTTCAGCCATCGGCAACAAGATTGCCGACATGGATGTGAGGCTTGAAACCGGCAGGCTGCTGCTCTACAAGGCGGCCTGGCTGAAGACGCAAGGGCGGCATCCGCTGCGCGAAATCTCCATCGCAAAATTGTATGTGAGCGAAGCTTGTATCCAGAGCTGCCTGGACGCGATCCAGATCCACGGCGGCTATGGCTACATGACGGACTACCAGATTGAAAGGGAACTGCGCGACGCGATTGCCGGGAAAATCTATTCCGGCACATCCGAGATCCAGAAAGTGATCATCGCGGGCTTGCACGGTTTCTAGAAACGAATTTCCCCCAGCAACTTCTTGATTCAGCAACTTCCTGGTTAAGGGCGGGTAAATGGCATACATTCTTCAACAACTGCTGACTCACAGCGCGGGTCGATTTCCAGAAAAGACGGCGGTATGGGCGCGCGGGCGAAGCATCAGCTATCGCGAACTTGAGGAGCAGTCCAATCAACTCGCGCACCTCTTGAAAACTTGTGGGGTCAAGAAAGGCGATCGCGTCGGACTATTTTTCCCAAAGTCGGTAGAGTCGATCATCAGCATGTTTGCGGTTATGAAGGCTGGCGGCGTTTACGTGCCGCTAGACCCGCAGGCACCGGTAGACCGGATTGGCTACATCATCAGCAACTGCGGAATCAAGGTGCTGATTACGCAGGATGAAAAGCGGCGCGCGCTCGATGCCGCGACGCGGGAATTGCTGGAGCGGTGCGTGGTCATCAACCAGGCGCGCGAATCGGGGAACGGGAGCGGGGTGATTCCCTGGTCGGCGCTGTCGGAGTATCCGGCATCGCATCCGCCCGTGGTTACTCTCACTGAGACCGATCTGGCTTACATCCTCTATACATCCGGTTCCACCGGGCGACCCAAGGGCGTGATGCTGTCTCACCAGAACGCGCTGACCTTTGTGGAATGGTGCGCTGCCAAGTTTCAGATCACGCACGAAGATCATCTCTCCAATCACGCACCGCTGCATTTCGATTTGTCGGTCTTCGATATTTACAATGCCATCGAGGCCGGTGCGACGGTTCACCTGGTCACGGAAGATATTGCGCTGTTTCCGGCCACTCTGGCGAAATTCATCGAAACCCACCAGATTTCAGTCTGGTACTCGGTGCCGTCGGCCCTCGTGTTGCTGCTGCTTCATGCAGATTTGAAGGCCGAGAAGCTTCCACACCTGCGGGCAGTTTTGTTTGCCGGGGAAGTGTTCCCCATGAAGTACCTCAAGCAGCTAGCGGAGCTGTTGCCCGCCGTGGAGCTGGACAACCTGTACGGCCCGACTGAAACCAACGTGTGTACGTATTACCGGGTCGACCGCGAGCGCTTGGGCAGCATGGAGAAACTTCCAATTGGCATCGCCTGCGAAAATACGGAAGTGTTTGCGGTGAACGACAAAGATGAGATCGTCAGCACCCCCGGAGAGAGCGGCGAACTGTATGTTCGCGGTCCGGCGGTCACCTACGGGTACTGGGCCGACGTTGAAAAAACGAAGAAGATGGTGGTCCCGAACCGCTTTCAAAGGAACTTTGAAGAGAATATTTACCGGACTGGGGATCTGGTTACATTGGCCGAAGACGGCAACTATTATTTTGTCGGGCGCCGCGACAGCATGATCAAGAGCCGGGGTTACCGCATTGAACTGGGCGAAATCGAGAGTGCGTTGCTCAGCCACCCCGCGGTGCGCGAAGCGGCGGCGATCGCGGTCCCTGATGAGGTTGTGGGCAACCGAATTAAGGCGGTGGTCGCCGCGCATTCCGAGAAATCGATCAAAGCTTCGGAGCTGCAGCAGCATTGCGGGACCAGAATCCCGCGCTACATGATTCCAGAACTCATCGAGTTCCGCGAAACTCTGCCGAAGACTTCGACCGGCAAAGTGGATCGGGTTCAGCTGTCGCGGGAAAGTTTTCCCGTCGCAGTGTAAGTGACGCGGCAGTGGGCCGCCGCAGCAGAATTTGCCCGCAATTTCAATAATCCCAAGGGGAAAGAGGAGCAGAATCAAATGACGACCGCGAATGAAACCACCATCAAGGACCAAGTGCGCCAGTTTATCCGCGAAGAACTAGCCGCCGCCAAGGGCATCGCTACATTCACCGACAGCGAATCCCTGACGGAAAATGGGATTATCGATTCCCTTGGTATTTTCCGGCTGGTCACTTTTCTCGAGGAGAATTTCGGGGTCCGAGTTGGTGATGAGGAAATCAGCGCCGATAATCTGCAGAGCGTCGACAAGATCGAAGAGCTCGTGATCAGCAAAAGCAAGAAGAAGTAAATCGCCGGACAGGAAAGCTAGGTCCGGGAGTTGTCTCTCAGCCAATGAATTCTAGTTGTCCCCAAGAGGACAGCCGGTTGCCTGGCTCGCGAACGTCCGCTGCTGAGGTGGCGGACGGCGAGTGGGGACAGAGCCTTGTTCCGGACGCAGTCGCGGCAGAAGCGGCTCGGCGGCCGCAGGCTCCAGCAGTGTGTGCGGGCGCTGAAACGCTCACCTACGCGGATCTTGAAGCCCGCTCCAATCAACTGGGCCGCTACTTGGCGTCAGTGGGCGTGGGCCCTGACCTGCTAGTTGGATTGAGCATGGAGCGGTCGCCGTCGATGGTGGTGGCGGCCTTAGCCATCCTCAAGGCCGGGGGTGCTTATGTTCCACTCGATCTCACGCTGCCAGCAGAGCGACTGAGTTTCATCTTGCGCGATGCCGAGGTTGGCGTGCTGGTGACCGAAAGCGTGTCTGCCTTGAAGTTGCCGGCTGGTGATTGGCGTCTGGTGGATGTGAATGGTCAGGCCGCGGAAATTGCCACTTTCTCGTCTGATGCTTTTTCCGTGGAAGTGTCGGAACAGAACCTGGCGTACGTAATCTACACCTCCGGATCGACGGGCCAGCCCAAGGGTGTCGAGATCACACACGGCGGGCTGGCGAATCTGGTTTCGTGGCACTGCCGCGCGTTCCAGGTGACTTCGCAAGATCGCGCCAGCCACCAAGCGGCATTGGGGTTCGACGCCGCAGTGTGGGAGATTTGGCCGTACCTGGTGGCAGGGGCTTGCGTTTACATTCCGCCGGAGTCCTGCCGGATAAATCCTGAAGCCATGCGCGACTGGCTGGTCGCTCAACGCATCAGCATCACATTCCTGGCTACGCCATTGGCCGAGCGAATGCTGTCGCTGAATTGGCCGGCGCATACTGCGCTGCGTATTCTGTTGACTGGTGCCGATACTTTGCACCACTACCCATCGCCGGAACTACCTTTCGCGGTGGTCAATAATTACGGCCCCACCGAATACACTGTGGTGGCCAGTTCCGGAACGGTCATGCCTCGTGACTCGTCGAAACAACTTCCTTCCATCGGACGGCCCATCGACAACACTCAGATCTACATCGTGGACGAGGAGATGCGCGAGGTGCCGGCGGGAACTCCGGGCGAATTGTGCATCGCTGGCGCTGGATTGGCGCGTGGTTATCACAATCGTGCCGATTTGACGCTGCAGAAGTTCGTCCCCAATCCTTTTAGTTCACGGCCGGGCGATCGGCTCTATCGAACCGGGGACTGGGCGAGATATCTTCCCAGCGGTGAAATCGAGTTCCTGGGTCGTCTCGACGAACAGGTGAAGATCCGCGGCTTCCGGGTCGAGCCAGCCGAAATTGTCAGTGCTCTCGATGGTCACCCGGATGTGAAGTGCAGCGCGGTAGTGGCGCGCCATCAAGGTGGAGAAACATCGCTGGTGGCTTACGTCGTTGCAGCGGAAGGTGCCGCTCTGACGGCCACGGTGCTGCGCGCACATCTGGCCGAGAGTCTTCCCGATTACATGGTTCCCTCGGTGTTCGTTTCGGTAAAAGCGTTGCCCGTAACCGCAAACGGAAAGATTAATCGCGGCGCGCTACCCGCGCCGAGTGATGCTAATCGTCTGCGCGACGAAGTGTTTGTCGAACCCAGCGGAGTGGTGCAGCTGCGCCTTGCCGGCATCGTGGGTTCGCTTCTGCATATTGACCGGATCAGCGCGAATGACAATTTCTTTCTTCTGGGTGGACACTCGCTGCTGGGCACGCAGCTGCTCGCGAGAGTGAACGAGACTTTCGGAGTCGAGCTGCCTTTGCTGCAGCTGTTTGATCATCCCACGCTTGAAGAAATGTCAAGTGAGATTGAAACCTTGATTCTGCTCAAGCTGGAACAAGCGAGGAGTGGCGAAGGCCACGTCGCTCATGCCGATAAGACTCCGATTTAATGGCGCACCTTTTATCCTCCGCTGCTCCTGATCCCCTTTTCCGCTGCCTCCGCTGTATGCTGGCTCATGCCCGGGTAATTTGGCCCGCGGCAGTCCTATCTCCGTTCTCGCGAGAAATGTTCCTGTGATGTCTTCCGAAGGCCAACCCGTTTCCCGGCTGGAGAGCCCAGGCGCGGTTCTCAGCCTGTATCACTTATTGGACCCGAGCGTCCTCGCCAATCCCTACCCGCTTTTTCATCGGCTGCGCCGCGAAGATCCCGTCCATTGGGATTCGTTCCTTCATGCCTGGATTGTGACTCGTTACGCCGATGTCCTGGAAGTACTGCAGAGCTTTTCCGCAGATCGAACTCCCACTCCCGAGCAACTGGCAGCCATGGGATTATCGCAAATCAGTCCGATAGCGCAGTTGATGGTCAAGCAGATGCTCTTCATGGACGCACCTGCGCACAGTCGCTTGCGTGGCTTGGCTTCCAAGGCATTTACTCCTGCTCGCATTCAAGTACTCCGGGAGCACATTCGCGAGATTGTGGACCGCCTGCTGTCGGCAGTCGCCGAAAAAGGCAGCATGGATGTGATTGCAGAATTGGCGGAGCCCTTGCCAGCGATTGTGACTGCGGAGATGCTGGGTGTGCCAGTCGACGATCATCGCAAGTTGAAAGTATGGTCCGGAAATTTTGCGGAGATGCTGGGGAACTTTCAGCACAACCCCGATCACGCCCAGGTCATGCTGCGCACCGTGGAGGAGATGACCGCGTATTTCCGAGAAGCGATCGCCGAGCAGAAGGAGCATCCCAGGGAAGGTTTGATTCATTCCTTGCTAACGGCGGAGATTGATGGAGATCGCCTGAGCGACGAGGAAGTGGTCGCCAACACCATCATCACGATGGTAGGAGGACAGGAGACTACCACTAACCTGATCGGCAATGGCGTACTGACGTTGCTTCGACATCCCGAGCAAATGGAAAAATTGCGCGGCGATCTTTCGTTGATCCCATCCGCCATCGAGGAGATGTTGCGCTTCGAAAGCCCCAGCCAGCACACCGCGCGTCTGGCGCCGTGCGACAGGGAATTGGGCGGTAAGCTGATTCGCCAACGGCAAGCTGTGATTGCGGTGATGGCGGCTGCAAATCGTGACCCCGAACGGTTCCCAGAACCGGATCGCTTCGATATCACCCGCCAGGATAACCGGCATCTGGCGTTCGGATATGCCGCTCATTTCTGCTTCGGTGCGCCGTTGGCACGCATGGAAGGCCAAATTGTATTCGAAGGGCTTCTCCGCGCGTTCTCTAACCTACGACTGGAGCCGCAGGAGTTGATCTGGCGGACGAATCTGGGGCTACGCGGATTACGGTCTCTGAAAGTGAGATTCGATACTCACGAGCGGAAACATCCGATCGAGCCCGGCAAACAGTCAAGCCACGCAGCTTCCACCGAAAGCTCAGGCACGGCTTCGCAAGGAAATCAGATGGAATCTGCCACCGCGATTCCGCGAGGGAGCGAAACGGAGAGAGAGGATTCAGCGCGTAAGTGCGTGCATGAGTTGTTTTCGGATCGGGCGGAGCAAACCCCCGAAGCCATTGCAGTAATTTACGGCCAACAGCAACTGACATTCAGGGAACTCAACGAACGCGCGAACCAGCTGGCCGATTATCTACGCACGAAAGGCGTGGAGAAGGACGTTCCGGTTGGAATCTGTCTCAAGCGCTCGCTCGAATTGACGGTTGCTTTGCTAGGGGTCATGAAAGCTGGGGGAGCTTGTTTACCTCTTGATCCGGATTATCCGGACGAGCGGCTTGCTTACATGCTGGAAGATTCTCGGGCGCCTGTGCTGCTCACTCAGCCGGGGTTGCTGCCGGAATTGGGATCTGCGAAACCGGAAGTTGTGCACTTCAGTTCGAACTGGAAGCTTTTGGATGGGTGCAGCCGAGAGAATCCTTCGCGTCCGTCAGATCCGAAGAGCTTGGCGTATGTAATTTACACTTCAGGCTCAACGGGCAAGCCCCGCGGCGTGATGCTCGAACATCGCGGCTTGGCGAATCACCATCTGGCTGCGATCGAGCTGTATAAGCTGCAGCCAACCGACCGGACTCTGCAGTTTTCCTCGCTCAGCTTCGACATCGCAATCGAGGAGATATTTCCTACCTGGATCGCGGGTGGGACGGTGGTGCTGCGCACTGAGGAAATGCCGCTCACCGGTTCCGGCTTCCTGAGTTGGGCGCGCCAGCAGGAGATTACGGTGTTGGATCTGCCCACCGCGTACTGGCACGATCTGGTTCGGGAGTTGACGTCGGGAGAAAAGCTCCCCGACAAGCTTCGTTTGTTGATCGTTGGCGGCGAGAAAGCCTCCGCCTCTGCCTATTCAGCCTGGCTGAAATGTAGTGAGGGCCGCGTACAGTGGGTGAATACTTACGGGCCAACGGAAGCCAGCATCATCGTGAGTTCGTACGAGCCAGATAATTCCCAGCCCATCCCTGAAGATTTGCCGATCGGGCGTGCTATCGCCAACACACAGCTCTATGTATTGGACGAAAACTTAAAGCCGGCCCCGACGGGCACTGCCGGAGAACTCTACATCAGTGGACCCGGAGTGGCGCGCGGCTATCTTGGCCGGCCCGAAATGACGGCGCAGAAGTTTGTCAGGGATCCATTCAGTGGCGAGCCTGAAGCGCGAATGTATAAAACCGGAGACTTGGTTCGCTATCGCAGCGACGGAAACATCGAGTTTATCGGCCGAACCGACTTCCAGGTGAAAATTCGCGGCTTCCGGGTGGAACTCGGAGAAATTGAAAGCACGCTCGAGAAGCATGCCGGCGTTGCCGAAGCCGTAGTGACTTTCCGCGAAATCAATGGTGAAAAGAGGCTTACTGGGTATGTGATCGCGTCGGGGCCGAATCCAAGCAAACGGGAGCTGGGCAGATATCTTAGGGATCGACTTCCTGAGTACATGGTTCCAGCAGACTTCGTTTTTCTGGACGCGATGCCGCTGACGCCTAACGGCAAGGTTGACCGCCGAGCTCTGCCGGTGCCCGAGACGATCGAGGTTGAAAGGCAAGAAAACTTTATAGCGCCTCGTGATCAGTTCGAGGCGACCATGACACGCTTGTGGGAGCAAGTGTTGGGGAAGCGGCCCATCAGCGTGCGCGACAACTTTTTTGAGTTGGGGGGCCATTCTCTTGCGGCGGCGCGCTTGATGGGACAGGTGGAAAAGGAATTCAGGAAGAAATTGCTTCTCACCGATCTGCTGCAAGCCCCGACGGTTGAAGAACTGGTCGCGTTCATGCGGGTTGATTCTCCATCCAAAGTGCGATCGTCAGTCATAGCTTTGCAGCCTCTCGGATCGAAGCCGCCCTTCTTCTTTGTGCACGGACTGGGCGGAACGGTTCTTCGGTTTCGCGACCTGGCCCGTCACATGGCGCCCGACCAGCCATTTTTCGGTATTCAGGCGCCAGGACTGGATGGGACGCAAACCTGCCCGCATCGCGTCGAAGAGATGGCGGAACTCTATCTTCAGGATCTGTACGCGTTCCAGCCGGAAGGCCCGTATTATTTGGGAGGATATTCCTTTGGCGGCTACGTGGCCTTGGAGATGGCTCGGCGTCTTCTAGCCGCTGGGTCTGAAGTCAGAATCCTTGCTTTGCTCGATACCTATGCCGGCGGATCGCAATCGCTGTTGCAGAAGTTTGTTTCCCTTTCGACGGGTGACAAGCTGGCATATCTGCGGAAACGAGCGCGACGATATGCCAAGTCAGCGAAGAAAAGAATCGAACTCCTGTTTCTGCCACGAGCGGTAAAAAATGTGCGTAAGGCCTGCGCGATCGCGGGAAATAGTTACCAGCTACAACCCTATTCCGATCGAATCGTCTTGTTCCGGGCGAGCGAAAAGGGCCTGCGCGGCCTCGAAGAAGGGCAGAGCGGTTGGCGCAAATACGCCAACGGTGGTCTCGAGGTACACGAGATCGATGGCGATCACGGGAACATCTTGAACGAACCGAATGTCCGCTCTCTCGCGTCAGAACTGCGACATCGTCTGGAGCGTGCGCAGTCGGGGCGGTCAGAGACAGTCGCCGCGACAGATTGTCTAGTGCAAGCCGACCTGCAGCTAAACTGAGGCGATTTCTACTTTTGTCCACATGCCTCCAATCGATAAATCGATAGACCCAGTGCCCGAAGTGGCTGGCTCGGATACTCACAGAACCGCCGGAGCGGAGCTACCCGCCCCGCGACAGGGTGGTTCGCGCTTCAGAGGGAAATCTGTTGTCACAAAATTTCTGCCATGGGTCACCAAGGGCGGCCTGGCAGTCGTGGATTACGGGCTTATTTCAGGGTCGAACTTTCTCCTCGGAATATTGCTGGCGCGCTGGCTATCCCCGCGTGAATACGGAGCGTACGCCTTATCGTTCAGTTTTTTTATACTGGCAGGATTTCTGTATCAGACACTTTTGCTGGAACCCTTGTCTGTCTTCTCCGGCACAACCTTCCGAGAAAATCTTCGTGGCTACTTAAAGACAACGCTGTGGATTCATTGGGCGCTGTCTTTGCTGATGTGTTTGATCCTGGCCATCGCTGCGGGGGTTACCAGCCAGATCGGGCACTCCCATCTATTGGCGGTTGCGCTTGCTGGAATGACGATCGCGACGCCGTTCATACTAATGCATGGTCTCGGGCGGCGCAGTTTTTATTTGACGATGTCTCCGGGCCCGGCGGCATTCGCGTCGGTTTTTTACTGTGGGCTGGTGGTCGGGGGCGTGTACCTGGTTTTCCGGTTGGGATGGCTTTCGTCCTTCACCGCGTTTCTGATTATGGGCCTGGGCGCTCTGGTCAGCAGCGTCATCATGGTTTTTCAATTAAACCGCACCTTGGCGCCGGCAACGGGGCGTCCCAGGCTTCGTGCCACCTGCGGAAAACATTGGGAGTATGGCCGTTGGGCGCTGGCCACGTGCGTTGTGGGTTGGATACCGAACTACGTGTATCTCCCACTGGTGAGCAGTTTTTCAGGAATGGCCGCGGCGGGCGAGCTGCGCGCGCTGATGAACCTGGCCGCTCCAGTGCTGCAAACTTACGCTGCGTTATCCATGTTGTTTTTGCCCTATGCGGCCCGAATTCAGAGTGAAAAGGGACGCTCCGACGCCTCATCTCTCAACCGGAGGCTTGCGGTTCTATTCGTCGCCGGGTCGGTGGCTTATTGGGCCGTACTCATCCCGCTGAAGCAGCCTTTGTTTCACTTTTTGTATGGCGGAAAGTATATGGAGTCTGCTTACCTGATTCCGCTTTTTGCGTTAGAAACTACAATTTGGAGCGCAAGTCTGGGGCCTGCGATTCTGCTGCGGGCGATGGAATCTCCGCGGTCGCTGTTCATTGCCAATGGCGCCGCCAGCGCAGTTGCAGTATTGGTTGGTATTCCGGCAACGAAGTTTTTCGGCTTGCCGGGAGTGATCTGGAGCATGATTGGGGCTAACTTCCTTTACGTGGTGGTAGCCTTCATACTGTTCGAACGCAAGCTTTCGACGTTGAACGGCGCGCCTGTCGCAGGAGTTGTCGAATCTCTATACGCGGACTGACGCCAGCCGGATGGCTTGCTTCAGGATGAGCTTTGTCTATGTCAAACCCAGCGCGAGTATTTGTTACCACCAGCTGGGACGATGACGATCGTACCGGCCTCAAAGTAGCAGAGTTGCTGACCACCTATGGTCTGCGCGGAACTTTTTATGTTCCGACAGGTCGACTTGGACAGGATTCATGTTTCTCCGCCGGTGATCTGCGCACTCTTTTCGCAGCGGGCTTCGAAATCGGTGCTCACACCGTTTCCCACCCCCTGCTAAACGAGCTGCACGCCAAAGAACTCAATCATGAAGTAGAAGATTGCAAGAAAGTGCTGGAGCAGATCCTGGGAGCGGAAGTGCCGATGTTCTGCTATCCCAAAGGTCGCTTCAATGCCCGGGTGGAGAGTGCGCTCAAGCTGGCCGGCTACAAGGGGGCACGCACGACGCAGATGCTGACCTGCAGCACCAACTTCCACCGGTTTGCCGTTCCCACCACGATTCAGGCGTATCCGCACGCCCCGTCCAATTACATTCGCAACCTGCTTCGGCAGGGCGCGCTTCCAGTTTTGTTGAACGCGGTTCCGGATCTGATTCGATTTAAGGGCTGGCTCCAGCTGGGGAAAACAACGTTCGATCAGGTTCTGCGCCACGGGGGAATGTGGCACTTGTATGGTCACCCGTGGGAGATTGAGAAGCTGGGCCTGTGGGAGCAACTCAAGGAGATGCTCGAATACGTTCGCAATCGAAGTGATGTTCGCTACGTGACCAACGGCCAATTGGTGGACTTTGTCAAGGGTGAGGCTACAACCGGAATCGAGAAATCGCAGAAGACGAATGCCCAGGGAGTAATCAGCTAGCGATGCAGGAAACGCTTTCCAGCCCGAAGCAGAATCACGAACTGCTGGAGCAGTATCTCCAACGGCGTTCGGAAGCGACGCCGTCGGAGCGGGCGATTCCACGCCGCGCGCCCGGCGCGGCGATTCCTCTCACTTTTGCTCAAGAGCAAGTGTGGCTGCATGCTCAGCTTGCGCCAAACAGCGCGCTCTACAATGAACCTTTCACCGTGCATCGCAAGGGCCCGCTGGATGTCTCGGCACTGGAACGAAGCATTACAGAAATCGTTCGTCGCCACGAAGCGTGGCGCACCACGTTTGCGTTAGTTGGCGGCCAGCCCATGCAGTTGGTGCATCCGCCATTCGAGATTCATTTGCCTCTGGTGGATCTGCGAAACCTGCCTGAGTCCGAACGCGATGCGGCAGCCTTGCGCCTGGCAGCGGAGGACGCTCGCCGGCCTTTCGATCTGGCAAAGCTACCGCTCCTGCGCGCCCGTCTAGTCTGCCTGGCCGAGGATGACTTCCGATTGTTCCTTTGTTGTCACCATCTGATCTTCGACGGTGTGACGGGATACCAGGTTTTCTTGCCCGAGCTGGTCAGCCTCTATCATGCATTCCGCAAGGGCGAACCATCTCCGCTGTCGGAACTGCCCTTTCAGTATGCTGACTACGCGGTTTGGCAGAGCGACCTGAATCGGCAAGTCACGAAGGAAAGAGTCGAATATTGGTGCCGGCAACTAGGCGGGACCCTGCCGGTGCTGCAGTTGCCCACGGACAGGCCGCGCCCGACCGCGGACACTTTCCGCGGGGCGATGCAGCCCTTTTCTCTCTCGTCCTCAATCAGCGAAGGCCTCCGTTCGTTGAGTCGGAGTCGCGGCGTTACGCTCTTCATGACGCTGCTGGCGGCCTTCGATACACTGCTTTACCGTTACTCGGGACAAGAAGAAATCCTGGTGGGCAGTATTACGGCAGGCCGCAGTCATCCTGGGACCGAAAAGTTGCTGGGATTCTTCCTGAACACTGTGGTTCTCCGAACCGACCTCAGCGGGGATCCCACTTTCGTTGAATTGCTCGAGCGGGTGCGTCGAGTAACCATTGACGCTCTTTCGCACGATGATGTGCCTCTGAACCAGATTGTGAAAGAACTGAGTCCCGACCGTGATCTCGGCCGCAATCCGCTTTTTCGGGTGCTCCTGTCGCTGGAGCCTTCGGTAGCGGAACTTGATACGGGATGGGATCTCACGCCGATTGATGTAGAAACTGGCGCCTCGAAATTTGATTTATGTCTGGTGCTGGACGACCGGCGTGAGGGACTGACCGGACGCGTTATCTACAGCACCGATCTGTTCGACGCGGCGACGATCGAGCGCCTCGTGGAATGCTGGCAAACACTGCTCCAGTCTGTCGTGGCGAATCCCGGGGTGCACGTCAGTGACGTTCCGATTCTCCCCGAGAGTGCACGCCACAGGCAGTTGGTGGATTTCAATGAGACTCAGAAAGCCTATCCCTTAACGTTGGTGCATGAGCGATTTGAGCGCGAGGCGGAGAGAACGCCGGGAGCAACCGCCGTGAAGTGTGGCGATCATGCGCTCAGCTATCAGGACCTTGACGTCCGCGCGACGAAGCTCGCTCACTACCTGCGAGGTATCGGTGTGGGCCCGGAAGTTGTAGTGGCGCTCTGCCTTGAACGCTCGGTGGAAATGGTGGTCGGGATACTGGGGGTGCTAAAAGCCGGAGGCGCGTATGTGCCTATGGATCCTGCCTACCCGCGAGATCGGTTGGATTTCATGCTTAACGACTGCGGGGCGGCGGTGCTGCTGACCCAGTCGCATTTGCCTTCGATAAAATCATCTTCCGGAAAAGCTCGTGTTATTCGCCTGGATACAGAATGGGATGCGATCGCGGGAGCGCCGGAGAATGCTGCTGCCGTGAGTACCTCTCCCGACGATTTGGCGTATGTGATCTATACATCCGGTTCGACCGGAGGGCCGAAGGGAGTTGAGATCACGCACCGTAATCTGGCGCAGTCAACGAGTGCCCGGCTCGACTACTACGATAGTGCAAAAAAGAAATTCCTCTTGCTCTCCTCGTTCGCCTTTGACAGCTCAGTCGCTGTGATTTTTCACGCGTTTTGCTCCGGAGCAACACTGGTTCTGCCCGGTCCGGAAGTCAACTGGGGGAATGGTCAAATTTCGCGCCTGATTTTTCAGAACCAGATTTCCGACATACTGTGCATCCCCTCGGTTTACAGCGAACTTCTGCAAGCCGGCGAGGTGAATCGTCTGACCTCGCTCCGCAGGGTGATTCTGGCAGGCGAGTCGTGTGCGAGGCAGGTTGCGGAGTTGCACTATCGATTACTGCCGGACGCCCAACTCTTCAATGAATATGGACCGACCGAGGCGACGGTCTGGAGTACAGTTCATCGCTGCGAACCACTGGAGCCACAAAGTTCGATTCCGATTGGTCGTGCAATTTCCAATACGCAACTGTACGTGCTCGACCGGAACCTCCAACTCCTGCCGCTGGGTGTTCCCGGCGAACTCTGTATCGCTGGGGACGGTGTGGCGCGCGGCTACCTGAACCGTCCGGAGCTCACGCGTGAAAAATTTGTCCGGGATCCGTTTGCCGGAGATTCCGACTCGCGGATGTATAAGACTGGCGATCTGGTCTGCTACTCGCCTGACGGAGTTCTGCGATTCCTGGGAAGGCTGGACGAGCAAGTCAAGATCCGCGGGATGCGAATTGAGTTAGCAGAGATCGAAGCGACTCTCTGTGAACATCCGGACGTGAAAGAAGCAGCGGTCTCGCTGGAGGCAGAAAAGAAGTTAGTGGCGCATGTAGTCTCGACCGAGCAATATGCTACTTCGACCGATGAGTTGAGTGCATTTCTCAAATCACGATTGCCGGGCCACATGGTCCCCACGGCGTACAAGTTTGTTCAGGCTTTGCCGCGGACGCCCAACGGAAAAGTGGATCGTCTAGCGTTACAGTCAATTTCGGAAGGGCCGGCGGAGGACGCGCTCGCCGGTCCGGTGTCTCCGCGCGATTCGATCGAAGCGAGGTTGCTGACGATCTGGAAGCAAGTGCTGGGGAGCGAAAGCTCCGATGTCACGCAGAATTTCTTCCAACTGGGCGGGCATTCGTTGTTGGCGGCCAAACTGCTCTATCGGGTCGAGACAGAATTCGGGCAACCGCTCTCTCTCGCTTTTGTTTTTCAGGCACCCACGATTGAATTAATGGCGGATTGGCTGCGCAATCCCGACCAGAGTCTGCGAGCGCGAACGATCGTCGAGATTCAACCGAAAGGATCTCAGCGGCCGCTGTTTTGGGTTCGCGGAGGCCCGCGGTTCAGACTGCTTGCCCAGAAGTTAGGGATGGATCAGCCGTTCCTTGGTCTCGATATTCCATTTTCCGATGCGATCAAACTGCCTGCACCGTACCGGATCGAGGACGTCGCCTCGTTTCTGATTCGAGCACTGCAGGAGGTGCAACCGCACGGCCCGTATTCGATTGCTGGACTTTGCGTGAACGCGGTCATTGCCTACGAGATGGCCAGACAACTGAGGGCGCAGGGGGAAGAGGTCGGTTTACTCGCCATGCTCGACGGTCACAACCAGGCGTATTACAAAAATCCACTTCGAGACGGGCGCTATACCGGCAGGATCAAATATCATCTCTCCAATATTGTTCGGTCGGATATACGGGGAGGATCAGCGTATATCTTCAAGCGCCTGGAAGAGGCGCGACGCAAGCTGGAACGGACCATCTGGCAGCTATCGTCAGAGCAGGCGAATAGCACACGGGCCGGTAAAATGCACAATGCCGACGCCGTTATTCACCCCGCCTTCCACCGTTATGAGCCCGAGACGTACCCGGGTAAGATAGTTCTGCTGCAGTCCAGCGAATGGCCGGAGGGGGATTATTTCAATTTCGAGCTTGGTTGGCGTGAGTTGGTCCAGGGTGGGATCGATTTTCATCGGATTCCGGGAGATCATCCATCAATGTTCACGGAGCCGAATGCTGAGCTAGTAGCAGCCAAACTGAGGCACTATCTCTCGCCGATTACGTCCAGAAGCGCCGCCTCACGACGCCGATAGAGACTTTATTCTCTATGTGAGGGGCCGGAAATATGGCGTCCCGATGCCCGTTAACCGGAATAGAGACTTTAGTTACTAGGGCCTTCTACCTCTTGCAGCAATCTGCAATTCTCACTAATCTCGCTACAGTCATCAGGCATGTCCCGTGGCCGAGGCGACGTGACTGCTCCCCCGTAGGCAAACGACATCAACCGTTCAGATTTTGAAACTACCCCCCCATCGAGTGGTTAGCTCTGTTGGTCGTGTTAGTTGTTGTCCATTCTTTTGG
>Ga0070735_10002144_pt1 | contig 18143 bp, 19 predicted proteins | sample Coa_R1_FD_66443 | JGI IMG/M metagenome (GOLD analysis project Ga0070735, IMG submission 66443) | Surface soil microbial communities from Centralia Pennsylvania, which are recovering from an underground coalmine fire - Coalmine... | ecosystem: Environmental > Terrestrial > Soil > Unclassified ... | reverse complement strand
CTTGGCCATAAAGGTAGCTGGCATTGATGCTAAGTGCAGTCGCACAAGCGGTCAACGTACGGCGTGGAAGAAGGTGCGAAACTGGTAATGCTCTGCCTCGCGTTCCTCGTAGCACAGGCTTCAGCCTGTGTGGTTTTGATTTCTGCTGCATTGAGAAAAATGCAAAAGTCAAAATCACACAGGCTGAAGCCTGTGCTACCAGTAGGATTTGCCCGGCACAGCCGCTTGTGCTCCAATGCCTTCGATGCTCGCCGCCGTCAAACGTCACAATCATCTTGCCCTGGTGCAAAAGCGGCTGCCGCGACTGAAGCCAGGGTGGGCATTGGTCCGCGTGCGCATGGCGGGAATCTGCAATACTGACATTGAAATTCTGCGCGGCTATCACAATTTTCACGGCACGCTCGGCCATGAATTCGTGGGCGATGTGGTGCGCGTCGCCAGCGCAAGAGACAAGAAGTGGATCGGGCGACGCGTTGTCGGAGAAATTAATATCGCGTGCGCGGGCCTGGGATTTCGCGGGAGGAGACAGTGCAGTTATTGCCGTCGCAGAATTCCAACGCATTGCGAGCGACGCCGCGTGCTCGGAATCCTGGGCCACGATGGCGCGTTCGCCGAATTTCTGGCGCTGCCAGCCGTGAATCTGCATCGCGTGCCTGCCGGAATTCCCGATGAAGCTGCTGTCTTCACCGAGCCGTTGGCTGCGGCCTGCGAGATCCTCGAACAGGTGGACACTCGCGCGCACCACGAGGCCTGCGTGCTCGGTGATGGAAAACTCGCGCAGTTGATCGCACGCGTCCTGCGCAGGACAGGCCTGCACGTCGTGATGATCGGCAAGCACGCTAGCAAGCTACGCCCGGCGCAACTTGCTGGAATCGAAACCGCGCTGTCCGGCAGCCGCGGATCGCGCCGCGAGAATGCCTTCACGCTTGTTGTCGAAGCTACCGGTTCGCCTTCTGGCCTCACGATGGCGCAGCAAATTACCGCACCGCGTGGCACACTCGTCCTCAAATCAACATTTCACGGGGCAGCGCCTGTCGAGACGTGGCCCATTGTAGTAAAAGAGATCACTGTCATGGGCTCGCGCTGCGGACCATTCCCACGAACGCTCGCCCTGCTGCGTTCGGGCCGCGTCGATCCGCGCCCGCTCATTTCGCGCGCCTTCACGTTGAAAGATGCGGCGAAAGCCATCCGCTACGCGCAGAAGCGCGGGATGATGAAGGTACTGCTGCGCGTTTCTTGACTTCGTGCGTATCGCTGCCTAGACTTGAAAATCCCACGCGAATCGATGGTTCAGACAGAACACAAAACGGTAGTTGTAGGTGTCACTGGCGCTTCAGGCGCGGTACTGGCGCAGGCGACGCTGCGGATGCTCGAAGCCGACGCGCGCATCGGGCGGATTCACCTGATCGTCACCGAAACGGGCGCGCGTCTCCTGGCGCACGAGTTGAGCATCGTCACGAGTGACGCCAAACAGCTTCCCTCGCTGCTCATCGGAGGGCGCGCGGAGAAAACCGAAGTTTTACCGAACAAGGATGTTGGCGCGTCCATTGCCTCGGGCAGCTATCCGGTCGATGCTATGGTGGTGATTCCCTGCTCGATGGGGATGCTTGCAACTGTTGCCGCGGGGACGAGCGACGATTTGATCGCGCGCGCCGCCGACGTTTGCCTGAAGGAAGGACGACGCCTCGTACTTTGCGTGCGGGATACGCCGTTCAGCCGTATTCATCTGGAGAATATGTTGCGGGCGCAACAAGCCGGAGCCGTCATTATGCCGGCGATTCCGTCGTATTATCACCAGCCGAAGACGATTGACGATCTCGTCGCGCAATACGTCTATCGAGTTCTCGCGCAAATGGGATTGCCGCAGGAGCAGATGTATCGCTGGGAAGGGCAGGCAAAAGGTAAAGCTCGCGAAGTGTAGGTGATGTGCCTGCAATTTGAACGGAAAAAGATTTAACACAGAGTTCACAGAGAACACGGAGATACAAATATTTTGATCTAAAATTGCTTCTCTATGAAAAACCCTCTCATTCTTTTGTCTGCGGACTCTGTGACCTCCGTGTTAAAACTCAGGGGTTTTGCCAAGTGAGTCCGAGCCGCATCCGCACCGTCCTGGAAATGATCAAGTTCGAGCATTCCGTCTTCGCGTTGCCGTTCGCGCTGACGGGAGCTCTGCTGGCCGCGCGCTATCCCACGATTCCCGGCGCGTTGCCGGGCTGGCCAACGTGGCGGCAGATTTTATGGATTGTTGTCGCGATGGTAGGCGCGCGTTCCGCGGCGATGACGATGAATCGCATCATCGACCTGCGCTACGATCGCGAAAATCCTCGCACGCGGACTCGCGCTCTCGCCACCGGAGCGCTTTCGGTCAGCTTCGCGTGGGCCTTCGCACTCACGGCTTCCGCAGTGCTGGTGATCGCGGCGTGGCAATTGAATCCGCTGGCTCTAAAACTTTCACCAATCGCGCTCGCGGTGCTGTTCTTTTATTCGTTCACCAAGCGCTTCACACTGTGGTCGCACGTGGTCCTGGGATTTTGCCTGGGAATGTCTCCCGCAGCCGCCTGGATCGCCATTGCGGGATCGCTTGACGCGCGAATGCTGATCCTCTGCGGAGTTGTAACCCTTTGGGTCGGCGGCTTCGACGTGCTTTACGCCTGCCAGGACGTCGAGTACGACAAAGCAGCGGGACTTTTTTCCGTGCCCAAGCGTTTCGGGATCGCCCGGGCGCTCGAGATCGCGCGCGTCATGCACGTAGTGATGATTGCTCTCTTGGCGTGGCTGGCCTGGAGCTTCCACCTACCGTGGCCAGCCTGGGTAGGGATCGCCGTGGTAGCCACGCTGCTGGCCTACGAGCATTCGCTGGTGTCTCCAAACGACCTCAGCCGGATGAATGCTGCGTTTTTTACGGTGAACGGTTATATTAGTCTCCTGTTCCTTCTGTTCTGGGGCGCTGCGGTAGCCGTCGCGCACTAGTAGCACAGACTTTTTATCCTGAACGGTAGTGAAGGACAGCCTGTGTGGGTTTGACTTTGTTTTTGTTTCGGATTGATTTGACTGGCACCCAAAATAAAACCACACAGGCTGAAGCCTGTGCTACTCAACCATGAGCGAACTTCGAATTAGCGACGAACGGCTCAAGCCGATAGTGGACAAAGTCCTCGCAGGCGAGCGCCTGAATTTCGAGGATGGCGTAGCACTCTACCGCTCGCCCGACCTGCTCGCCATTGGCTGGCTCGCGAATTCCGTGCGCGAGAAGCGTTACGGCAATACCTGTTTTTTCAACGTCAATCGCCACATCAATCCCACCAATGTGTGCGTCGCGCATTGCAAGCTCTGTGCGTTTGGCCGCGATCCGAATGCCCCAGGCGCCTACACGTTCGCTCTCGAAGAGATTTACCAGCGCGCCGAACAAGGCATGCGCGAAGGCGCGACCGAATTTCACATGGTTGGCGGCCTGCATCCGGATCTGCCGTTTGAATATTTTCTCGACCTGATGCGCGGCCTGAAAAAGCGCTGCCCCACAGTGCATCTGAAAGCGTTCACGATGGTTGAGGTGGGATATTTTTCGCGCATTTCAAAACTGTCGATTCGCGACACGCTGGTGGCCCTGAAGGAAGCGGGCGTTGACTCGCTGCCCGGCGGCGGCGCGGAAATTTTTCATCCACGCGTGCGAAAAATTATCTGCGATCACAAAGTGAGCGGGCAACAGTGGCTCAACATCGCGCGCACAGCGCACGAAATCGGACTGCGCTCGAATGCCACCATGCTCTACGGCCATGTGGAGACCGAAGAAGAACGCGTCGATCATCTTTTGGCGCTTCGCGGGCTGCAGGATGAAACGCACGGCTTTGCTGCGTTCATTCCGCTGGCATTTCACCCGGCGAATACGGGGCTCGCGCACCTGCCGCCGCCCACGGGCTACCACGATCTAAAATCCATCGCGATTTCGCGCTTGCTGCTCGATAATTTTGATCACATCAAGGCCTACTGGGTGATGCTCACGCCAAGCATCGCGCAAATCGCGCTGCGCTTTGGCGCCGACGACCTGGACGGCACCGTCGTCGAGGAAAAAATTTATCACGATGCCGGCGCCAAGACTGCCGAGTTTACCCCGCGCGCCGAACTCGAACGGCTAATCCGCGAAGCCGGCCGCGTCCCTGTCGAGCGCGACACGCTGTACCGCCCCGTCGATCGCTCGAAGACGCCTCCGCCACCCGGCCCTCGGCCCGACGTTACGCTTTCCATTAACGTCTAGATTTTTGGCATTTAGTGTAGCCCGCGTCCTCAGACGCGGGGATTTTTCTCACGGGGGGCAAGCAAACCCCACCTCTACAACGATAGAAAAACCCAGTTTTTGGTAGCACGGGCTTCAGCCTGTGTGGTTTTGACTTAAAATGTGGCACAAGCGTAACGGCGCACGACCTGGTTCAAAAGCACACAGGCTGAAGCCTGTGCTACTCAAGTTGCAGCGATGTAACGTGTGGCTTGCGCAGAGGTGTAGCATCATCAGGCGGACTCATTGCTCGACTCCGCCGCAACATCTCCCAACCCAATAAAGCGTAAAACGGCGCATACGTCAGCCACTGGAAAAATGGATCGAAATGCCAGTCGCCTACCGCGCGGTAATTGATGAAAATTTTGTACGAGAGAAATTGCAGAATGGTAAGCAGCAGCCAGGCCGCGCTCGGATAGAAGCACAGCAGCGGCACAATCCAGGTGAAATACCACGAATATCCGTTTGGCGCGAAGAGCAGCACCGTGCCGATCAGAAGAAATGCTGCGCGCGTCGGATCGGCGCGCCGCACGGCCAGCCATAGCGCGAGCCCCAGCACGACCCCTTCGCCAATTCCCGCAGCTATTTCATGGGAGCCGGACGCCCACAACAGTACCGGACAGATGCTGGAATTGTAGTTTCGCCAGATCACCTGGTAATACTTCAGCATTCCCAGGAATTCGTGCCCAGCGTGCCGAAAGGGCCAGACACACATCGCGGCCAGCGCAGCGCATCCGGCAGCCGCGATCCATCCTCGGAGTCTGCGTGGCCAGCCGGCACGGAAAAGCGCGAGCGGCAGCAGCACGATGGGGAACGCTTTTGACAGCGCGCCAGCCGTAAGCGTAAGCGTTGACATCGCCGGAAAGCGCCGTATAATCAGCAGCGTAGCGACGACGCCAGCGATCGCCAGCGCGTCATTGTGGCCGCTGGAGGCGAACTCGACTACGACCAGCGGGTTCCAGGCGTAAATGGCGATCTGGTAGTTCCGTCCCCCAGTCGAACGGATCCACCCGGCAAGCATCGCCGCAACAGCGAGATCGCCGAGCAGAAACGGCAGCTTGAAGCCAACCGGGCCTGGCAACACGCGCCACGTTGCGCGGAAAATAAGCTCAGACAGCGGCGGGTACATCGTGGGAATTTCCGGAGCGGGCATCACGGCCCAGCCGGGATCGCGCAGAGCCTCAAGCCGCGGATCGGTGGGCGCAACAGCATAGGGATTCCAGCCCGCATTTTGCACGTGGCCGTCCCAGCGGTAGCGGTGGACATCGGTTGAGAGCGACGGCGGGTAGGGAAAAAGAGTCAGGCGAAAGGCCAGCGCGCCAAGCATTACGATCCACAGCACGGCCCGGCTGTCGTGAGTATGCTCGAGCGCATAGAGCGCGATGAAATACAAAACGCCCGCGCCCAGCGCCAGAGCCATAAATTCGGGTATGTGGATAGACAAGTCGCCAAGGCGCGCCATTGCGCCAAACACAGTTTCAAGCGCAACGATGGCGATCAGCGCGATAATAGATTGAGTGCTCCACGGCGGATCAAAGAGCCGACGAGACGCCGACTCTACTAAGGGCGGCTTTGTAGGACGCTCGGTAGCGCTCAACGGTTTGGCTTCCTGGCAATGGTCCTTAGCAGGGGATGCATGAATAAGGGGGAATTTCCGTTTTGATTTCGGCGCAACATCTTCTGGGCTTCCTGGCGACGGCGGCGCAAAACCCGTTCACGAGCTACTGGTCCAAGTTTACCGACGCGAACCGCAATCCATTTCGCGGGCTGTATCAGTTTAACTCCTTCGATATGGCCATCATGATTCCGTACTTTCTCGTGTTGGTGATTCTCGCCGCGTACGGTCTGCATCGTTATTACCTGGTGTACGCCTATTTCAAACATTCCGACAATGTGCCCGGCCCGCCGCCTGCCATTGCCGAATGGCCCAAGGTTACCATACAGCTTCCCATCTATAACGAACGCTACGTGATCGAGCGCCTGGTGGATGCGATTGCGCGTTTCGATTATCCGCGCGAATTGCTCGACATTCAGGTCCTCGACGACTCGACCGACGAAACACAGGAGGTGGCTCGCACTTGCGTAGAGCGCTACCAGGCGCTTGGATTGCCGATCCACTATTTGCATCGCAATGATCGCACCGGTTTTAAGGCTGGCGCCTTGTCGGAAGGTCTCAAGTCCGCGACCGGTGAGTTCGTCGCCATCTTCGACGCTGATTTTGTTCCCGCACCCGACTTCCTGCGGCGCGCGCTGCCCTATCTGGTAGATCCGAGGATTGCGATGGTGCAGGCGCGTTGGACATACCTGAATCGCCATTACTCCCCGCTGACCGAGGTGGAAACCATTTTGCTCGACGGCCACTTCGTGATGGAGCACGGAGCGCGCTCGCGCAGCGGGACGTTCTTCAATTTTAACGGCACTGCCGGAATCTGGCGACGTTGCGCGATTGACGACGCGGGCGGCTGGCAGCACGACACACTTACCGAGGATACCGATCTCTCCTACCGCGCACAGCTTCGCGGCTGGAAATTTCTCTACCTGCCCGAGATCGAATGTGCTTCCGAGCTGCCCGTGGAGATGAATGCGTTCAAGGCGCAGCAGGCGCGTTGGGCCAAGGGACTCATGCAGACGGCGAAGAAAATTCTGCCGCGCGTGCTGCGTTCGGATGAACCCTTCCACGTCAAGGCTGAAGCTGTTTTCCACCTCACGGCTAACATCAGCTATCCCTTCATGGTGATTCTTTCCACGCTACTGCTGCCCGCGATGATCGTGCGTTTTTATCAAGGCTGGTTCCAAATGCTGTTCATTGATTTGCCGCTGTTCATCGCGTCCAGCTGTTCCATCTCGGGTTTTTATCTGTCCTCGCAGCGGGCGCTTTACCCAAAGACGTGGAAGCGCTCCATCCTCTACATGCCATTCGTGATGGCCGTGGGGATTGGCCTGTCGGTGCGCAACGCCAAGGCTGTGCTCGAGGCCCTTTTCGGCATCAAATCGGAATTCGCGCGCACGCCGAAATTCAACATTGACGGCCAGTCCGGGACATGGCGAAAGAAGTCCTACATCAACCGCGCCGGATGGATGCCCTATCTCGAAATCGCTCTCGGCCTTTACTTCGCGATGACTATCGTTTATTCCATCCAGAATGAGAATTACGCCACCGCGCCCTTTCTGGCGCTGTTTGTCTGGGGTTTCCTCTACACAGGAATAATGTCGGTCGCGCAAGGCTGGATTGAGCGCCTCCGCTTCGGCATCCAGCAGACTCCGCCCTCGGAAGTTCGCCCCGCGGCTTCCGGCGCTCCCGGATTTTAGTTTTTCACTCATGCACCACCCGCCGTTCGGGACGCATCCTAATTAATGCGCGGCGCAGCCTTCCTGACTGCGCTGGCAGAGGTTTCACACTGCGCCACAAATTCCAAACAAAAAGCGGCTGATTGACCCCTGGCAGCAACATGATATGTTTTGATCAGGGTCCCCCGGCCGAGGTGAATGAATGTTAAGGCGACGCCCAATCCTACGCAGCGGTTCGATGCTTCTTTTTGTGCTGGTCTTTCTTGCGCAGTTAGCTCCGCAAGCGCTGGCTTGGGAACGCGAACCGAATAGCGTGTTTGCCGAGCGCCGCGCGAAGCTCATGACCGCAGCTGGCGCTCCTGTCGTGATTTTCGGCTACACGGGACATGAAGAGGCCAATCCCTCCTACGTATTCATGCAGGAAGAAAATTTCTACTACCTTACGGGGCACAATGAAGAGGGAGCGGCGCTGCTGCTCGTGCCCGAATCCGCAGCGCAAAAAGGTTGGACCGGCTCGCGCGAAATTCTATATCTCCCGCCGCGCGATCTTGCGCAAGAAAAATGGAATGGTCCCCGAATGGGCCCGGATGATCCCGGCATCAAGGAAAAAACCGGATTCGCCGATGTCGAGACGTTCACGAAACTGCGTGACGCCCTCGGCACGCTCGCTAAGAGTTATCCCGAAATCTATACCGAACTGCCCGGCCCCCATGATGAAGGCTATCCACACGCGGCCAATTGGTCCAAATGGGTGAGGGAAGTCGCGCCGCAGTCCTCGCTCAAGGACGTTTTCCCGGCCGTCGGAACGCTGCGCGCCATCAAGTCTACGGGCGAGTTGGCATTGATTCAGAAGGCCATCGATCCGTCCATCGACGCGCACTTCGCTGCCATGAAGATGATGCATTCCGGATTATACGAATATCAGGTAGCCGCCAAGATGGTAGAGATCCACGATGCGGCCGGCTGTGAAACCGAAGCATACGCGCCGATTGTCGGCTCCGGAATTAACTCGACCGTGCTGCACTACAACAAGCTCGACCGCAAAATCGACGGCGGCGAAATCGTTTTGATGGACGTCGGGGGCCAGTATTCAGGGTACGCCTCCGATATCACGCGCACGATTCCTGCCGACGGAAAATTCACGCCGCGCCAGCGCGAGATCTACGAGATCGTTCTTGGCGCGCAGAACGCGGCGCTCGCTGCGCTGAAACCCGGAATGATGCTCGGTGGGCAAGGCTCCAACAGCCTCCAGAAAATCGCCATGGATTACATCGATTCGCACGGCAAGGATAAGGAAGGACGGTCGCTTGGCCGCTACTACATTCACGGATTGAGCCACCACGTGGGCTTGAATGTGCACGACCCCAGCGGCCCCTCGCGGCCGCTCGAAGCCGGCATGGTCATCACCGTTGAGCCGGGAATTTACATTCCCGAGGAAAATATCGGCGTGCGCATCGAGGACGACGTGCTCATCACGCCGACCGGATACAAGCTGCTAACGGCCCGCCTGCCGCGCTCGCCCGATGAGATCGAAAAAATAATGGCCGAAGGAAAGGCGGAGCGCGAAAAACCAGGCCGGTAGCCGGCCAATACGAGTGATGGCTATTTTCCGTCATTCCGAGCGGAGCCAGGAATCCCTCTTCCTCCCGATGAAAGACGGAGGGAGTCCTCACCCGCAAAGCCGGGTTCGGAATGACGGATTTGCGGGTTGCGCTGGGTGCTGTTCATGGACAAGACGTTTCAGTTTACATGCTTGCGGGGAAGTCGGGCGTGCTTTACGTCGGTATAACGAACAATCTGGTGCGGCGTGTATGGGCGCACAAGCGAAGGCAATTACCGGGGTTCACAGAGAAGTATAACGTGACGAATCTCGTGTGGTTTGAAGCCCACGGTAGGGCTATGAGCGCCATTGCCAGCGAGAAACAAATCAAGGCATGGCGGCGCGAGAAGAAAGTAGCATTGATTGCAACGATGAACCCGCGATGGAAGGATTTAATCGAGGAAATAGAATAAGAGGAACTGGCATAATGGCTAACAACCTCGTAGGAATCATCATCAAGCAACATCTACGGCTGCGATTTAGCACGATAAGGCTGGAGTAGGAAAATGAAAAAACAGCAACTTAAAAAAGAAGAGTCCGCGGAGAAAAATCAGCCTCCGAACCACCAGGAAATCGACGAAGTCGAGGAAGCGTCACGGGAGTCTTTTCCGGCAAGCGACCCGCCGGGGTGGATTTCACACGAAAAGAAGAAGGCGAAAAGCAAGAAAGCATAGTTCTGCATGGATGTTCGCCTCGTCAGCGCCAGCTGGCGACAAGCGTAGCGGCGCAGTGTCGCGCACCGCGACTGACGGAACGTATTTCTCCAATATCTGAATTCCCTTGTTTCAAGCGATTAATATTCACGGAGGGAAATCATGGCGGAGCGATCAGAAATCAAAAAAACTCCACTGGTGAAAATTTTAGGCAAGCCAGGCTCGGCAACGGCCTATGCCATTCGAGATTATCTTCACCGCAGCGACGTGCCATTTGAATGGATTCAATTGGAGAATGACGAACAGGCGCGAGAGCTGGCGGGCGTTGAGCACGTTCAAGATTCACGCCTGCCGGTGTGCATCTTCGCCGATGGCACCCGGCTCGAATGCCCGACCCTCCGGCAGATCACCGAAAAGCTCGGCTGGTTTCGCTCTCCCCTGCATACCGAGTACGACCTGGCGATTTACGGCGCGGGCCCAGCGGGTTTGAGCGCCGCGGTGTATGGCGCCTCTGAGGGTCTCCTAACCGTTGTGGTTGAGCGGTTTGCGGTTGGTGGACAAGCCGGCAGCAGCTCGAAGATTGAGAACTACCTCGGGTTCCCGGACGGAATCAGCGGGGCCGATCTGGCTGAACGCGCTCGCAGGCAAGCCTGCCGTTTCGGAGCCGAAATTCTCCTGGCGCGCGCAGGCGTTCGCGGAGAACTTGCCAACGGCAAAGAGATCGGCTATCTCGAGGACGGCACAAAGATTGTGTCCCGCGCCGCCATCTGCGCGACGGGCGTGGCGTACAGGCGGCTCGGCTTGCCGGATGAGGACAAATATATCGGCGCCGGTTTCTACTACGGTGCTGGCGCGAGCGAAGCGAACCTCGTTAAGGGCCAGCATGTAGTCGTAGTCGGCGGCGGCAATTCGGCGGGCCAAGCGGTTCTGCACTTTGCGCCTTCCGCGAGTCGCGTGAGCATGGTCATCCGCGGCGACTCCCTGAAAAGAACACTCTCGCAATATCTGATCGATCGAATCTATAGAACTCCGAATGTCGAAGTGTTTACGCGCACAGAAGTGACGAAATTGATCGGAGAGGATTGTTTGCACGAGGTGATTCTGACAAATCGTGACACGGGTGAAGAGCGCCCAATCAAAACTCATTGGGTGTTTGTCTGCATCGGCGGCGAGCCGCATACGCAATGGGCCGAGGAGCTTGGGATTGTCCGGGATGAAGCGGGATATTTGGTCACAGGGCCAGACCTGATTCAATCCGGGCGGCGGCCTGCCAATTGGCCACTTGATCGCGATCCGTATTATCTGGAGACGAATGTGCCCGGGATGTTCGCCGCCGGCGATGTCCGCCATAATTCGATAAAGCGGTGCGCCTCAGCGGTCGGGGAGGGCGCCATGGCGGTGGCATTCGCACATCGGTACTTGGAGCAAGGTTAAATCGAACTTCGGAAATACAATTCAAATATCGGCAAATTATAGGAGGAAATCATGGCACTGGAATGCACGCATCTGGATCACATCAAGATTACGAATACCGACAAGCACGTTTGCGAAGACTGCATCAAGGTCGGGGATGACTGGGTTCACCTGCGATTGTGCCTTGAATGCGGGCACGTAGGTTGCTGCGATTCATCGAAAAATAAACACGCCACCAAGCACTTTCACCGCACCAAGCATCCTTTGATCCGATCCATCGAGCCGGGCGAAACCTGGACCTGGTGCTACGTGGATCAAGTCGAGCCCGTAGAGCTAGAGGCCTGAACTTTTGCGGACAGAATCAGTTCGTTATGGTCTGCGCGTTGACCATTCGCGCGCGGGGCGTCTATAATTCATAACTCAAGGGCGGCGTCACTGACCTGGTAGCGCTGGCCCGTCCGTCTGCGCGAATTGAGAACGCAGCCGGAATGAACCGCCTGCCGCAAGATCCCGTAGGCATCAGGAGCGAAAGAAATGCGAGCAACACAATTGCGTCCGGGAATGACCATTCGCCACGAGGGCGAACTGTACACGGTGCATAGCGTCGAGCACCGCACACCCGGCAACAAACGAGCCGCCATGGCCACAAAAATGCGCAATTTGCGCACCGGCTCCATCATCGATTACCGGTTCCGCGCTGAGGTGGATATCGAGCGCGCCATTTTTGACGAAATCGAACACGAATATCTTTATTCGGACAACGAAGGCTTCCACTTCATGAACACGGAATCCTACGAGCAGTTTCACCTCGGCGAGGATGTGCTCGGCGAAGCGGTGTACTACCTGATTCCCAATACCACGGTGAAGCTCGAATTTTACGAAGGCAAAGCGATTGGCGTCGTATTGCCGGACACCATGGACTTGAAAGTGGTGGACACCGAACCAACCGTGCAAAAAGCGACGGCTAGCGCCGTGATGAAGGCCGCAAAACTAGAGACCGGACTCACAATTCAAGTGCCGCCCTTCGTGAACACAGGCGACAAAGTCAGGGTAGATACTTCGGAAGCGCGATACGTTCAGCGCGTGTAGGACATCTCTAACAAGTCGGCCGTGTCAATCCGAGATTCACTCAAACTGTTTTCGGAAATTTGCGAATTGCTGTTTCAAATCCGCGAATTCTTTCTGAAGTGTTTCGAGATCGCTTTCCAGGCGGGCAATTTGCTGGCCCATCGACGAACCACTGATGGCGATCGGCTCCGCTACCGGCTCACGTTGCCATGATTCCAGTTCGCCGCAAAGCAGGTGGGCGTAGCGCGCTTCCTTCATGCCGGGCTGGCGGGGAAGAAGTTTTACGAGCGGCGGCTCGCGTTTCATCAGGCGCTGCAGCGTGGACTGCACGATGCCCAGGTCGTCAAAGCTGTGCATGCGTTCCGCGCGTCCGCGAAGCTCGCCCGGAGTTTGCGGTCCTCGTAATAATAGTTCGCAGAGGATGGCAGTCTCATGGCGCGTGAAATTAAATGCTTCCTGCAGCCGGTGCTCATATTTTTTCACGCGGCTTTCCATATTGTCGGCAGGCCCGGCCAATTCTTTTTGATTCAGCGCACGCAACGCTTCGCGCACCGGCTCCTCATCCAGATTCATATAGGGATCGCGATTGGATTTCTGATTGCAGGCATTCACAAGGGCGTTTAACGAGAGAGGATAGTAGGCCGGAGTCGTGAGTTCTTTTTCGATAAGCGAGCCGAGAACTCTCGCTTCAATCTCGTTAAGTAGGATGTTCATCGCGCAAAATCATACAGGAAGGGACGGCGGGTGCCCAAGCGTATGGCGCTCGTGGGGTGTCCGGGTGGACAAGGGCGCTCGGCCGCGCTAACGTATCGGTCTTCGTATATGCCACAACAAATTGTAAAGCGCCGCTCGCGCGGCTTCATTTGTGTAAATGCGCACCCGCAAGGATGCCGCCGCAACGTCGAACGGTGGGTAGCGGGAGTGCGCGGGAAAATTCCTGCAGGCCAAACGGGCCCGAAGAATGTTTTGGTGATCGGCGCGTCCACCGGATACGGTCTCGCGTCGCGCATCGCCGCGGCGTGGGGCTATGGCGCAAAAACCTTGGGCGTGTTCTTCGAGCGGCCCCCGGAAGGCGATAAAACTGCGACCGCGGGGCACTACAACACAGTCGCATTTCACTCGCTGGCGCGAAATGACGGCCTGTTTGCCGCAAGCATCAATGGTGACGCGTTCTCGGATGAAGTGAAACGTAATGCCGTGGAAATTATACGGAAGCAGATGGCCCCAGTAGATTTGGTGATTTATTCGTTAGCCTCGCCGAAGCGCACCGACCCGAGAACTGGTCAAGTCTATAATTCAGTGCTTAAACCTGTCGGACAGGCGTTCACCAACCAGACGATCGAACTCGATTCCGGAAAAATAGTGAGCGTTACGCTGCAACCGGCAAATGAAAATGAAATCGCGGAGACTGTCGCCGTGATGGGCGGCGATGATTGGCGGCGCTGGACGAATCTATTGCTGGAAGAAAAACTGCTGGCCGAAGGCGCGCGCACGCTCGCCTACTCCTATATCGGCCCTGAAATCACCTGGCCAATCTATCGTGACGGAACCATTGGACAAGCGAAAAAAGATTTGGAACGCGCGGCGAGCGACCTGGACGCGTCGCTGGCAAAAACTCTAGGCGGCCATGCCTGGGTCTCTGTAAACAAAGCGGTGGTTACGCAAGCTTCAGCGGCAATTCCCGTCGTGCCGCTGTATTTGAGTTTGTTGCCGGTGGTAATGAGAAGAACAAATTTGGACGAAGGTCCGCTCGAACAAATGCGGCGTCTCTTCACAGATTTTCTGTGCACGGGCAGCGCGCCGAAGTTCGACGACGCACGGCGTCTGCGATTGGATGATCGCGAAATGCGCAGCGACGTGCAGGCTGAGGTGGCCGCATTATGGCCGCAAGTCACGACGGACAATTTGCGCTCGATCACCGATTTCGCCGGATTCCAGCGCGAATTTCGCGAATTATTCGGCTTCGAAGTCGAAGGTGTCGATTACGAGCAGCCTACGGAAACCGATCTGCACTGGTGAGCATGCGGTCTTTGTGGCGCCAGCGTCTCGCCGGCGATTTTGCACTTGTAAGTAGGTCGAAAAACCCGCCGGCGAGACGCCGGCGACACAAAACCGCGATCCTCAGAGCTGTTTGGGGAATGCCCGCTAAATCCGCTTGCGAAGAAATTCAACGACTACGTACCCAATCAGTGCGGATATGATCGCAATCACGAGATTGTTGATGGTGAAAATATCCTGGACAGCAAAAAGCAGGCTCTTTCCGTCTCTATTGGTGCGAGTAAATTCGCCCATTAAAAGATTCGCATAGAACAAAAATACGATAAAGCCGACCTCAACCATGGCCCTCCAAATCGGGGCCAATTTCCTAATCTTATTAGGGCTGGAAGACATGGCGGTAACTATACCAAGAAACGATTTGTGCAGTGTGTGCCGTGGGGCCGCAGTTTCCCTGGGTGAGGGCAGATCAGCGGTAACGATTTTCGCCGCCGGCGGTGAATAGACGCAGCCATGGCGAAGGCGCGCCTTCATCTTGCTTTGTTTTTTTAGTGTCGCGCCGTTTTCGATCAACAGCGTGTCGGCTCCGAGCGGACCGACCGCGCTTTGTTTGTGAACCGGTTCTTTTTTTCATCGAAAGCCTCGCGAGCCGTCCCTCAATCGGGACTACGCTCCTGGTTTTTGCGCGTACTTCAACAAACAAAGCCAATTTTCAATCAGGAAATTTCTGACATGCGGTCCCTGTTCCGCGGGCGAATCGTCTCACGAGATTTTAGACGCAATGATTGTGTCGTCGCCTATGCTGCTGGTTGAGGCGGTCCTGCGAATCGCTTCCATGGCCGAATCGACAAGATTGTCCGGCAGCACCATCTCAAGCTTGAGTTTCGGAAGGAACTCAACGCGATATTTCCGGCCCCGATAAACTTCCGTATGTCCTTTGACGCTTCCATGTCCGCGCACGCCGGAAACGGCCATGCCGCCAATACCCATCTCGGTGAGAACGGCTTTAACGGCTCCGAAACTTGATGGCTTGATGATCGCTTCGATCCTGGTCATGTTCGTGGCCTTCGTCAGAAGTGAAACGTGCATGATGGCCTACGTTCTTAACGGGTTCTCTCTATCCTGGAGGCTCTTCCTGGAGCGGCCTGTCTTCGTATTCGACGGGGAAAGCGAAGAGGATCGATCAACAACTTAAGACTTTAGGGTTTCCTTACGCAGTCTGCGAGTCGTTCGAGAGGAAAGCAAACTCAAAAAACAGATGGCGGGAATTGAAATAACTTATTCCCGCCTCATTTTAATCGGAAGGAATCGTCGCACAATTACTATTTTACCTAGGGATAAAATCCTCGGTGTGAGTTACAAATTCCGGATATGCTCCCGCGCCCAGTTCGTAGAGATCCATGCCTTGGCGCTCTCCCTCAATAGCCACGCGAAATGGACAGATTCGATTGAGCGCCAAATTTAGGCCGTAGGTGAGCGGCAACACGAAACCCAGCAGTGTCGCGACACCCACAAGCTGAGCCAGCCATTGTCCGGGCGCACTTCCGCCCGTCGCAGGTATAGACGCGCCAGCAACATTCAAAACCGGACTGTGGAAGCGTGCGAAAACGCCGACCGCCAGGATGCCCCAGAGGCCGCCGATGGCGTGCACTGAAACCGCGCCTGCCGGATCATCCACTTCCAATTTCAGCTCGAACCATTCCACCGAAAAAGTCACGAGCGCTCCCGCAATCGAGCCGATCACTATCGCCTCGGCGGGAACGATGAAAGCGCATGTAGCGCTGCTAGCGACCAGGCCACCAATCCAGCCATTCGCGCTCAGTGACGCGTCCGGCTTGCCAAAGCGGACCGTTGTGATCACGGCCGCGGTCAGGCACGCCGCGGCAGCCTGCAGCAACGTATTGATCGCAATCAGGACGGACTGCGCAGGAGCGCCACCCGTGAACAGAATTGCGCCTGCGGAATTTAATCCGAACCATCCCAGTAGCGCCAGCAGGCAACCGAATAAGACATAGACTCCGTTGTGGCCGGGGATGGCCGGCGCCATGCCATCCGGAGAATATTTTCCGCGCCGAGGGCCCAGAATCCAGGTGACAGCAAGCGCGGTGAGGCCGCCCACGACGTGAATCGAGCTCGCTCCTCCAGCGTCGATAAAGCCATGGCCAAGTCCGTAGTTAACACCGAGCTGCGCAAGCCAGCCGCCACCCCAGACCCAATGCGCAAAAATCGGGTACGTGCAGCCGGCCAGAATTGCGGCAGAAGCGCAGCTCGCACGCAATCGCCAGCGATCCGCGCCACTTCCCAGAGGTATCAACGCCGCCAAACCTACGCAGAAAAGCTGCAGCAACGCAGCCAGTGAAGCGGAAGAGCCATTGAATACGAGTCCGCGAAAAAAAAACGGTTGCGCTGCAATCCAATTCCAACTCTTGCCGGAAAAAATCAGCGAGTGACCGGGAATTCCGATAGATCCCTGCCACGCAAATCCGCAAACGAAATACGCAATCGCGGCGACGGAGAGAGTGCAAACCGCCGCCATCATCATGTGACCCGCATTGCGCGAGCGTCCCAACCCCGCATTGATGAGCGAAATTCCGGCGCCCGCCAGAGGCACAAGAAAAATGAAGAAGAGGCAGGCAATCATCGCTGCGTCCGGAAAGGCGGCACCCTGCATGGGCATTATCTTTTGTCCTCTCGCAGGATCAAGTGAGAGCGAATGACAAACGTAAGCCCTAAACCTTCGACAGCGACGCCGGCTAGAACGAATACCGCGCGCGAAGGCTGTGAGCCGAGTAGCACAATCGCGGCGAGCACCAGCAGCCATCCCGTCAGTAATAGTAGGAAGCCCACAAACTTCATGCCGGACGCCCCTGGCCGGAGCATACGAGTGCGCCCCGGCGTTCGAGATGTCAGTTAAAATATCACATTCGCATGAGGTTCGGGCTGCGCTCGGACAAACACTCAGTCCGGTGCGGTTGCGCTCTCACACAATGAGACAGGCAAGAGTGCCTGATGACATAACGAAGTCGGCCTCGCGACGGTCCGAGTAAACTGTGCAGTGTCCAAGGCACGGGACTCGGGCCGAGGGAGGCCTCGATGCGGATTGTATGAATGGATTTGCACGCGCAGCAACAAAGTATTTCGATCGTGGATAGCGAGACGGGGGAGGTAATGGAAAAGACATTGCAACACGAGGGAGAACAAGGACATAAAATCGACAAGAAAAACACGGCTTTAGCCCCTGAAGCACTATTCGATTTATGACAAGCGACAATCTCTAGCTCGCTGTCATCTGATCGCACAGCGACCAAAGCGCTTCCTCATTATCATGACCGCGAAATTTGCAGTGTGTCTCCCGGCGTCTTACCCACAATCGTCCGCTGACGCCCGCCACCTCCCGACTCGTCGCTAGCCATATGGCGGTATCCGCTCCCTCAGCAGCAGTGGTGCCGGATAATCCGGGAGCCAGCGCGCGAAGGAGCGCAGTGTTCACAGCACCAGGATGGAAAGCGTTGGCCGTAACCGATGTGCCGGCCAGTCGACGAGCCAGCGCCCATGTGAGCATGCGGTCCGCCTGCTTGCTCTGCGCATAGGCGGCCGACGCGTCGTAACGGCGTCGCTCGAAGTTCACGTCATCGAGTTGCAGTCCGTAAGCCATCATGGACGCCGTGTTGATCACGCGTGCCGCAGGCGCGCGGCACAGACATTCGAGTAGCTCTCCAGTGAGCAGGTGATATCCCAGCACATTCGTCGCGAAAGTGAGTTCGACTCCGTCCGGACTTTCCCTGCGCTTCGCTGACGAGCGGAACGCATGCACAGCTTTGACGACCTGGGCATCGTGCAGTCCACGCTGCAG
>Ga0070735_10002143_pt1 | contig 18148 bp, 27 predicted proteins | sample Coa_R1_FD_66443 | JGI IMG/M metagenome (GOLD analysis project Ga0070735, IMG submission 66443) | Surface soil microbial communities from Centralia Pennsylvania, which are recovering from an underground coalmine fire - Coalmine... | ecosystem: Environmental > Terrestrial > Soil > Unclassified ... | reverse complement strand
ACGCCGCGCTACAGAGCCGCGACGGTGACACCGATGGCTGTAGGGGTTGCGCCGAGGGCACTCCCGCGTGCTACGCTGTAGCCACGAGGTGAACTCATGGCGAACTTCCCCAATCTTCGTGAACTCGCTCGGCGCTTCGCCGCGCTCCCCGATGACTTCGGCCAGCTTTACTCCCGCGTGCGTGAGCTGCAGGCCGACCTTGCTTCCTACGCGACCCGTCCGCCGTCTCAACCGCCACCCCCGTTCGTCTGCGTGCTTGTCGAAGGCGAAGGCCCCAACGGCCGCACGACGTTCGGCAGGACGGGTCGCCTGCGTGACGGCGGTGGGGCTGTCATGCTCGAATGCCAGCCGAACGTGCCCATGCGTGATTGTCGCGTGACGGTGTTTGCCGACCTCGAACGGGTGGACGTGGGAGGCGTGTTCCTGGGCACTAATTACGTGCACGCCGCGCTTGGCACGTGTCCTATCGCGTTCTTTGCCGAGTGGCCGCTTGGCGTTTGGCTGCGTGTCCAGGCTCTCGTGCGAACGGAGAACGACCGATGACCCTCCCCACCCCTATCCCGCCCCTGCCCCCACTCTGCCGCGGCGACGTTGTGCACGTCCTGCGCTTCGGCATTGCCCAGTGCCGCACCGTCGCCGGCTTGCCCCATCAGTGGCCGGCCCGTCACTCTTGGGTCCGCGCTGAAACTTTCAAGACCATCCCCCTCGCTTACCGTTGTCCTCACTGTAAAGGTGCCTGAGTCATGCCCTACACCTGCAAAGCCTGCGGCACCTGGCAACCCGGCCAGAGCTCTGACGGCATCTGTCCTGCTCCTTCGTGTGCGCAGACGCGCGCCAACATGGCGGCCGAGCGCGGCGCTGCACCTGTCGCCGCCGCTCAGGACGCGCGGCTCATGCTGCAGTCCGCGATTCGTTTGATGGTACCCGAGCATGTGCGCGGACGGGACCGTGACGAGCTTGCCGCGACCCTCATGGCCCGCCTGGACGCATACCTTGCGTCCGGCTCCACCATCATTCGGTCCAAATGAATGCGCCCTCTCTTCGTCTTGCTCCTCGCTCTAACCGCCGCCTGCAGCGGGCCCGCCTTCCAGGCTATCGGACCTGCGGGAGCCGAGGCGAGCGCCTTGCCGGTGGACCCTTCCGGCTCGACGTCGGATGCCGCGCCGTTATCGCTTCTATCTTCGGACGCTACGGGGCCTTTGTTCGAAGCTGGACCCTCTGGCGCTATGAAGCCGGAGCCAGCGGAAGCGGCCTCCGAGGCTTCGCCGTCATCCCCGTCGGATGCGTCCGTCCCGCCCGACGCATCCGCCCCTGACGGCGCGCCCTGCTGCCTCTACCGCACGCCGGCCTGCCCGTGGCCGCTCTGCACCTAGGTCACCGTCTCGGCGAAGAGCACGCACCAATTGTAAAGCGGCTGGCCCGTATTGAAGCCGAGCGCGGGATTGCTGTCACGCAGGACGCCGCACCGCCCCGACCCGAACCCGCCTGTCGTCGCGTTCCACGCGCGGTCCGAGTAGAGCGCGTAGCTCATCTCCGCGTCTGTCAGTTGCGAGCGGGTCGTGGTCAAAAGGACCTGGTCGCCCACGATGGTCGCGTTGCTGATAGGCAGCGGGGAAAAGCCGCTCGGCGGAATGGGAGCCACGAGAAACGCGCCGTTGCCGGTCACGCCGTTGAGCTGTAGCTGATTGCCCGGCAGGATGGTCGCTTGCGAGCCCTTCCACACGCCGTTGGCATTCGTGTTGCCACCGACGAGCTCGATGGCGACCGCGTCGTCGGCGGGCAAGTCGCCCAGCGGGTAGTGCGACAGGTCATCGCACTGCAGGACGATGGGAGTCACGCCCGCGCCGGTGCTGCCGGTGACGGCGAAGGGCCGGTCGCCTACGCCGAAGCCGAAGCCCGGCCCCCACATGCTCCAGGGCGTGCCCGGTCCGTGCGGCGCGGCCTTCGTGTTGTCGAAGACGAGCGGCCCGTGCGGCACGTTCATGGTGAGCGTGTAGACGTTGCCGAGGCGTGTGATGACCGTGGGCCATAGGGGCGTAAACTCCCCCGTCTGGAACACCTGCCAGAGCACTTCCCCCATCTTGTCGTCCAGCGGCAAGTAGTTGCTCAGATGCAGGTTGTCGCCCGAGTAGGGGAACATGTACTTGGCGCACGCCAGGATGATGCGGTGCGGACTTGCCTTCGCGTCGGTGTACTGCGCGAGCGCGCTCGACGGCGGGCCGTTGAAACTTCCGGCCTCCGTGGTCTGCTGGCTCACGACCAGGGGGATGCGACCGCCAAAACCAAAGAGCGTCCCGAGGTCGCTTTCGAAGTCCGCTTGGTACTGCACTTCCAGCGCCGAGTAGGCCGCGGGGGTCATGTTGTTTTGACTGTCGGCTTCACCGTGGTGAAACGGCAGCCCGAGCGGGCGCACGGTGGCGGACGGGCCGATGTGCGTGTGGACCCAATCAAGGACGCCTTGCGCTTCGTAGATACCCGCGGCGTAGGAGTTGCCCGAGCCGCCGCGCTTGATGACGGAAAACGGCGCACCGCCTTGCCCTACGCTGCTGGCGACGAGCGGGAAACTGCTGAACCCGTTGGCCAGCGCGATGCTCGTCATCGCGTTGGTGCTTCCGACCTCGGTCCCTTCCCCCAGGATGTTTTGCGGGTAGGGCGTGGCGCCGGTCGAGAGTGGCGTCTTCTGCGGGCTCACCAGGGGTATCAGGGTGAGCGCGCTGGGGTTGCCGAAGTCGTAGACGCCGGACGGGTCGAACGGCATCCGGTTCGAGAAGGGCTGCGTTGTGAGGACCGCCGCCTGCGTGCCTCCGAGTTCGAGCGACTGTCCGGACCCGAGGAGGTAGCCGAGCGCGAAGGGGGTCGTGCGCGAGGACCCAATGAAGCGAAACGCGCGCCCGGTCATGGCGTGAAGGGAGCGCCGCCGTTGTAGGCCTGCTCTGCGTACGCGACGAGGTTCGCTTGCTGCAAGAGCGTGGGCTGGATGTCCGCGAAGCCCCATTCGAAGAACTCGCCGGTCGGCAGGACGAGGTCCCCTGCGACGACCGCACGCCCGGGAGCCGTCTGGGTGGAGCTGCCCACGCCCGTGCGCGTGACGCGCGCGTGGCCGTTGACTGCGCACCATCCGGTGTTTCCGGGCCCTGAGAAGCCGTCGGCATAGCCCATGACGATGCAGAGGTTGTTGACGATGTTCTCGCCCGCGTCGATGGGTCCCCCCGGCGTGAGCACGGCCATGCTGGCGTCGCCCGCGCCCACCTCGGCGAGACCCACGTTCGTATTGTAGAAGGCGAGCCAGCCGGCGACGTCGGTCACGCGGCAGACGACCCACATGAAGACCGGTGTTGACGTCGCCGGGCCTTGCGCGAATGCGTTGTTGAGAAAGAACTGGCTCGTGCCCGAGCTCAGCGACGCGGGACCATTAGGTGTGATGTTGGTGGAGGACGCCTCGAACGCGGGCGCCGCTCCTCCCCCGCTGAGTGCGAGGTTGCCGCCGCTTCCGAGGTTGTTCCAGCCCGTGACCGTGGGGCCCGCGTGTTGAATCTGGCTGTTGGGACCCCACCCGGTGAGGTTGGCTCCGAAGATGGTAATGGGCGTCGTCGGCGTGTCGTAGGTCCACGCGCCGGGGAGCGTCGCGTCCCCTCCGGGCGTCGAGATGACCGCGTCGCCCGTGCCGGCCGTGCCGGGACCGCTGGTCAAGTTTTGATGGTCATCGTCGATGTTCGCGACGGTCGTGACGGGGGCTCCGTTGAGCGTGGCCGCGAACGCGCCCGTCAGATGCGTGCCCGTGGCTTCGGTGAGCGTGCCTCCGGCCGTGGGGCCGTGCGTGACTGACAGACTCGTGAGCGTCGGCGGTGGCGGCAAGACGGCGGGGAATCCCATCTTGAGAAACGATACCGAGGCGCACGCGAAAAGGTCCACGCCGGCATGCGCGCCCACGGAGACCACGAGCGTTTGATTGGGCGAGACGCCGCTCAGAAGGATGTCCGCCGTGGTGCCTACGAGTTGCGGGCTGATGTTGTCGCTTGTCGCGGGCGTGACGTCTTCGTCGGTCGTGCCGCCGTTGGGGGTCAGCACGATGCCGCCGCGGTCGTGCACGGTCATAATCTTCGTGAAGCGCCCCTGCCATGCGTTGTTCTGGCTCACGAAAAGGACGAGCGCGACCATGACGAGCGTGTCGCCCGCCGCGAGGTCGAGCGGGATGGCGTTTTGCTCCAACGAATAGATGACGACGTCGGTCCCGGCCGGTACGGCCACGGCGGCCGTGATGGCATCGGTGGCGCTCACCGTGCCGTTGACGACCGTGTCGCTGCTGCTGCCGCCCCCGCTTTGCGGGACGACTTCGACGGGGAGGATGCCGCCTGAGGAGAGGAGCAATCCGAAGACGTCGCCGTCGCCGCCGAACCCCGGGGATAGAACGCTCGGGTTGCTCATGGCTAAAACACTTCCTTGACGGACATCGACAGTCCGCAGACCCACGTGAACGCTTCGTTGGTGCTGCGCACGAAGACGACGACACCCGTGCGCTGACCGACGGGCACTTTTACGGGAGCCCCTGCCACCGTGAGAATGGCGACGTTCGCCGCCGCGCCGTCCACGAAGGTCGCGTTTTCCACGGCCATGACGTCCGTGCCTGACGTGGCTGTAGGCGTCGTGTCGGTGGCGTTGGTCGTGATGCCCGGATGCGGGGACGCCAGCGGAGCGCCGCCCGCGATGGCCGTCAGCGGCGTCACCAAAAAGACGACCATGGCCGGTTGGTCGGCCGAGCTCGTGTTTGCGGCAAGGTTGACGCTGATGAGCAAGTCGCCGGTGGCCTTGGGCGTGATGTCCGCCACCGCGAGAATCTTGCCCGCAACGCCCGGCGTGATGTTGACCGTCGTTTCGAGGTTCGGGGTCGTGACGAAGGCAAGCGCGCCGCTGAACGCTCCGGCCCCGTCCACGACCTCCACGGGTAGGACGCCCCCATCAAGGAGCGTGAGCCCGAAGACGTCACCTTCACCGCCCACACCGGGCGAGAGCAGCGTAATTGTCATGGGGAAACCTCGTTAGCGGTAGCGAACCTCTCCGTCATCAAAGCCGGCCGGCATCCAGCGCGGCAGGCCATCGCGGTCGGGACTGCGGACGTCCCGGTTCATGTGGTCGCGAATCTGCACGATGCCCGCGGGCTCCGAATGCGGCGCCGCGAACGCGCTTACCTTCACCAGACTGTTAGGGTCGGTGATGGCGTTGCTGAGACTCTGCACCGCAAACTGCAGTTGCATGGCCTCGGCCGGGATGTCGAAGAAGAGCGTGACGGGGTTGAACGGTGTCGCGAAGTGCTGCACCGCGAGGGGTACCTTCTGATTCGCCTGGCCGATACCCACGAAGAGAAGAATGGCGATGTCGAAGGTGACGGCCGCGTCGCCCGGCTCGATGCTTGGGTCAATGGTCACCATCAGGCGCCACACGCACGGCCGCTGCCAGACGGCGTTGAGCATCTGACTGCTCGTCGCAACGCCCCCCTCGCCCGCCGCTTCTGCCTTGGTCAAGAGAAGCGACTGGGTGTCGCCCCACCTCATCGTGTCGACTTCACTCATGCGACTTCTCCCATGTACTTCTTGTAGGCCCCGTTGTTGAACGTGGTCCACGGCGTCCAGTCGGCGCCGTTCTTGCTGATGGCCTTCGCGGCGAGCGCGTTGGTCATCGGGTCGCCGAGACTGATGGCGTCGTACTCCGGGTGCGCGGGCAGGTGAATCTGCCAGAGCCCGAAGCTCGTTCCGTTGTCGCCGATGGCGAGTGGGTTGCCGTTCGACTCCGCCATCGCGATGGCCGCGGCGAGGTCGGGGTTGGGCAAGCCCACTTCCGCGGCGAGCTGGCGCAATTCGGTGAGGGTCATGGCTTTGCTTCCGGGTGGGGTGACGATGGGAGAGCTCTGGCCGCGGGCGAGCTTGCCGCCCGCCATGAGCGCGAAGAGGACGAGCAGCCAGAGCGTGGAGTCATGCCGCGGCACTCTGGACACCCATGGCCTGGTCGAGCGCCGCGGCCGTGGCGGCGCCCGCCTCGCCATCCTGCGTGAGGCCGTGGGCGGCCTGGAAGGCTTTCACCGCAGCGGCGGTGTTCGGGCCGTACTTGCCGTCGACCACTCCGGGGTGAAAGCCCAGGAAGAGAAGCGCGTTCTGGTACCGCGCGATGTAGGCGCTGTTCGATTGCCACGCGCCCGGTCCAGGGTAGGGTTGCACCGGCGCGGGCGGGCCGCTCGGCTGCGTGGGGTCGATGACCGCTTGCCCCGGCGTGACCACGACGTGAGGCGCGGGGGCAGGCGCCGCCCCTCCGGTCCACTGCGCGTAGGTGGGCGCGTTGACGCCGTCGTAGGCCGCGGCTCCCGTGGCACCGCTGGGGGTTTTGGCCCGCCACGGGTAGATGGGCACATTGGGCATGGGCACGGGGGGCGCCATCGTGCTCAGCACGCTCTTCAAGAGCGCCATGGTGCCGGTGCCCGGGAAGCCGTCGGCCGTCGTCTTGGCGGCCGTCTGGAAGGCGCGGTAAAGCCCCTGGTCGGCCTGCCGGTAGCCGTGGGCGTTGAGCGCGTTCGCCATGGCGATGGCCGCGGCCTGGACGGGGGTCTGCACGACGGTGGGCACGGGGGCGGGTCCGACCGGCGTGGGCACGACGGGCACCGGTGCGGGCGGCATGGGTTGCGCTTCGACGCGGCGCCATGCCTCGGTGGCCATGTACGTTTGGGGCCCTTGGTCGCCCGGGTGCCAGGCCGCGGCGAAGGTGAGCCATCGCCCTCCGAACTGCTCGCACACGAAGGGGTGCGCGATGGTCTTGGAGGCGAAGTCCCAAAGAATCGCATTCCAGTACGTGGCACGCGCCGCCACGGCGGTAGAGACGGGGGTATCCGGCACCCACCCCGGACCGGGGAAGGGAGGCGAGTCCGCGGGGCAGGGCGTGGTCACGCCGGAGTCCCACGGCGGCATCGGTGGAATCACGCCCGGTGGCACGGCTGGCGCCACGGGGACCGGCATGGGAGGCGGCGCGGGCGGAGGCGGCACGTCGGGTTGCTCGAACTGCGGGAGCACACCCGGCGGCGGAATCTTGAACGGAGGCGGAGTCACCGCGGGCACGACGGCCGGCGTGGGCGGCACGAACGGCGGCGGGGCAGGCTCCGGCGGAGGGACCGCGGGCGGCGGGAAGGGCGCGGGTCCGGGCACGGCGCCGCCCCCTTTCTGCGAAAGCATTTCGAGAAGGGCCAGCGCACCGAAGAAAGCGGGGTCGAGCATGGCCTACTTCTTCTTTCCGTTGGAGGGCTCAGGCATCGTCACGGAGGGAGCACCCGCCCCGAGCTTGGCGGCGAGGATGGTGCCGAGCATCTGCATGCCGGGATTCGTATCCCCGTTGGCGTCCTTGTTGGCCGCTTCCTGCACCACGTTCGCGTAATTGGTGCTGATGTTGTGGAGGTTGGTGATGGCGAGCGTCAGGTGCTGCGTCAGCACTTCGACCAGGCCGACGAGCTTGTCCTGCGAAGAGCTCGCGGCCTCCGCCCCGCGCGCGAACGCCTCATTCATGCGCCGGCCGTACGCGTCGAGCATCGCGGCCTGCTCGCGCATGGCGCGTGAGAGGTTCTTGGCTTCCGCGTCCTTGCCGCCTTCAAAGTTTTCGGGGTCTTCGTCGTCGGCGAGCTTCATCGCGCGAAGGACCTTGCCGTCCGCGTCGAGGCACTCCACCGCCGTGGCCTCGGCGGTGCGCACCGTTTGCTCGACCTCGTTCCAGAGGTAGCGCCCTCCGGACAGCTCGATGACGCGCCACTCACCGTCGGGGTTCTTGATGCGAAGGCTCTTCGGCTTCGGAGCACGCCGCAGCCACGACCGCAGGTCAAACATGGGTCACCGCCGTGTTCACGGGTTGCATGGTCACCTTGTGCACGGCCGCGTGCGCGATGCCCAGGGGCTTGCTCGCGGTCGCGGTGGCCACGACCGTGGGCTTGCGGAGCGTGAGCGCCGGCAGGTGCGGCGCGGCGTGCGCCGCCGCGGGGTGCACGACCATGGGCACCACCTTCGTGGCCGCGCGCGGCTTGGGCGGCGGCTTGGGGCTCGCGCGCGGGGGCGCCTTGATGGGCATCTTGCTCGCCGCCGCAGCGACCGCGCTCACGGCCGCAGCCAGCGGACCTCCGGCCGGATGCGAGCGCAGCGCGGCACTGACAGCCGCGGCTTGCGCCGCGGTCATGGGCGTGCCCTTGGGGGCCTTAGCCGTACCCGTGTTTTTGACGCCGAGATGGCCCACGATGAGGTGCGCGAGGCTCGCGGCCACGCTGCGCGGCGAGATGGGCCCGAGCTTGGGCGCGTCCGGCACGGCACTGAGGATGCCGTCAAGCACCGCGCTCTCCACCGGCTCATGGTGGACCGTGAGCGCGATGAGCGCACTCACGACCGGGTCCAGCACGCCGTGCAGCGACGCCGCGCCGGGGATGCTCGCGAGCGCGAAGTTGTACGCGCTCTTGATGGCGCCCTCGAGCGGGTTACCGCTCGCCAGCGCCGCGACGGTGTCATAGGCGCTTTCGGCCGCCGCGACGATGTCACTGACGGCAGTGCCGAGGCCCGGCACCACGGAGGCCGCGGCTTCGACGCCGTGCAGGATGTCGCCCACCCACGGCCCGACGGTGTGGGCGACTGCGCTGGCCGCATGTCCGATGTCGCTTACGACACTGGACGCGATGTGGCCGAGGTCATCGAAGAAGCCGCCCACGATGACCGTTCCGACCATCGACTGCGAGCCCGGGAAGCGCTCGTAGCCGGACACTTGCATCGCGCGCAGCTGTTTGGACAGCACCTCCGGATGTTGTCCGCTCTGACGCCCTTGCTCCACGAGGTCGGCGTGCATCTGATGCACGAGCGCATCATGCACCTGCCCCGGACTCATCCCCGCTTGCGCACTCTGCAGGGCAAGCAGGCGGTAGCGGTCGAGCGGGTGCACGAGGTCCGAAGCGTCGCCGAGCAGCACGGCACCGACCAGGCACCCACTCAGAGCCGCATGCTTGGTGGGCGCGAAGTGCGTCACACTCATCGCGTAGGGCAAGACGCCTCCGCACGAGCGCTTGTGGTGCCCTGGCTTGTGCCGCCGGTACGCGCGCACGTGGATGAGTGGGCTTCCCGAGATAGGCACGTCCACACGCGCCTGGTAGCAGCCGTCGACACCGCGCACGGCGAGCGCGGGACCGCAGCGAAGGTTCAGGGGGCCCACCGTGGGCATGGCCGCGCCCTGGTAGATGCGGCCGTCATGCGGGTCGCAGGCCCAGAGCTGCATGCTCTCGCCGCCCGAGATGTTGGCCGGGTGGCTCGCCTTCATCCCCGCGGCGACGCTCGGGTCTTCAATCTCTCCGCTACTGCGCTGCGTGACGGCGTGGAAGGTGTTCGGGCCGCTGGGCACCATGATGGTGCGTGCCCCCGGGTCGGTGCCGTTGGCGCGCAGCGTGGCACTATGAAGTGGCGCCCAGTCATCGCAGTCGCCCCACCCGCGCTGCGCGATGGTGCCTCCGTGGTCGAAGTGCTCGTCACCCATGTTCTCGGGGCGCCAGATGGCGCCCGCGCGAATAAGCTCGTGACTCGTCGGCGTCTGGCCGGTGCGAATCATGTGCTCGTTGAGGCGGGTGACAGCCTCGAGCACGGGTTCCACAACTTCCGGCGTCACGTGCTCATCGGGCACACCAACTCGAATGCGCATCTGTCTGCCTCCTTGCGGGGTCTACGACAACGCTATGAAAGAAAGAGGACCCCTCCCGCGGAAGCGTTCACGGGAGGGGCCCGCGGGGAGGGCAGAGCCCTCTACCCGCGCTTAGTGGAGGTAGTGGCCGATGGCGGTGACGGTGTACGCCGCGAAGTCCGTCCCCGTGGGAAACGCCACGTTGAGGGTCGCCAGCACGCGAATCCACACGCCGGGCTCGGCCTGCTTGAAGCTAATCCAGGTGTCGAACGCGTTCGCGGCGCCGAGGCTCTCAAGGTCGATGTTGCCAACCTCGCCCTGCTGCAGGTCGGTGCCGATGTAGACCTGTCCGACGAGCGAGACGGTGAGCGCGCTCGCTCCCGACTTAGAGCCCTTGATGAGCAGACGCGTCGTCTTGAACGGCTTCTGCGGCCGCGCGCTGAACGTGATGGTCGTGCCGGCCGGAGCGCCGCCGCCCGCCGTGTTTCCGAACACGCCCCCGAACGCTTCGGGGTTGAGCGGGATGGGCACGTGGCCCTCTCCGAGCGGAGGGCTGCCCGGCGCCATCATCGGCCTCCAGGGCGGAGCGTGCACCGCGGGCGGTCCGCCGCCGTAGACCGGCATCATGTGCGGTGAGGGTCCCGCCGGTGCGGGGGCGAGCATCGGAGGCGCTTCCGCGCCCGCGAGGTAACCGTGCATGCCGTAGTGGCCGGGCATGCCGGTGCCCGGGTAGTAGCCAATCACGCGAGGATAGCCAGCCATGTCGTGCTCCTTTGGGAGTGTGCGTCTCGAAAGTGAGGCGCGATATCGTGCAGAGACCTCCAGTACCGCTGCAGGTCAGCCGGGCCCTCCGGGGAGGGAGAACTCAGTATCCGGCGACGTACCCGATGCCCGGAGCCTCGTCACCCACGATGGTGCCCGTCGACCCGAACTCGTGCGCCGCGATGACGAACGCCGCGGTCGCGATGTCATTCGCGAGCGCGTTCTTGCCGCCGTTGGAGAGCAGGTACGCGGCCAGTCCCACCGTACCCGCCTTGCCGATGAGCGGCAGGCTCGGAAGCTGCTGAAACAAGGCCTGCTTCTCAAGAAACCCGAACGCGAGCGCGCCGGCCACGATGCCGATGCGCTGCTTGTTCATGAGTCCCCCGAGACCGAAGCCGCTGCCGTGATGACGGCGGTGATGCTTCTTGTGCTTCACGACCTTGGTGGTCCGGATGACGATGGGCTTGGGAGCGCTCGGACGGTAGAGGGCCAGCGCGCGGGACTTGTGCTTCGAGTGGTGACGACGGGCCATGGGTCACATTCTCCTTGACAATAGGCCGCGCGTCAAAGGGCGCGCGGGAGGTCGTTGCGGGTGGACGGTTCCTTGAAGGCCATCACGCGGCCTTCCAAGTCGAGCATCGCGCGTGTCTGCATGTGCATCCCCTCGGCGTCCAGCAGCACGTGCATCGGCAGGCCCGCTTCGTCGGCGAGACGGCAAAAGCCGAAGTCCTCGCCCATGAAGGTGCCATCCTCCACGCCATTGCGGAAGATGTACGGACACATGTTGGGGTCCTCGGGGCGCACGGATTCGCGGAAGTGCTCGGCCTGCATGGCGAGCTTCTCCACAAGGTCACGATGCAGGGCCACGAGGCCCATCCCGACGCGGTCCACGTCGCGCACCGGATGCGGCAGCCACTTCGTGGGCGGCGAGACCTTGCGGTAGGTCATGCTCCCGCCGTCGCGATTCACGTAGGGCAGGGCGCAGAGGCCGCGCGTCTGCCGCGCCACTTCGACCAGTCGCTCAATCACGTCGGCGTCGGCGTACACGTCATCGTCGCACGTGACCCACACGTCGCAGTCCTTGCCGGCGCGGTAGAGGAAGTTCCCGGCTGCCACGCACCGCGCCCGGTCGATGTACGTGGACGCGTCGACGTGCACGCGGCACTCGGCGACGCGCACCGCTTGCCCCAGCGTCCGGAAGCCGTGCCAAGGGGACTCGTCGAGGTTCTTGAGTTCGTGCTCGAGAGCCGCAGGCCAGCGCTCGACGCCGATGACCTTGCACGGCGCGTACATGAAGGTGGAGAAGAAGAGCGGAGTCATCGCGTGATGCGCTTGTTCGCGTACTCGTACGCAATCCACACCAGGGCCATGACGCCGAGCGCGCCCAGGCCCGTGCCGCTCTGCCCCACGAGGTTGCGCCTACGCCGCGGGTCGTTGGGGTCGGGCTCGTCGTAATACGGCCACGCGTACGGGTCGGCGTAGACGAAGCCAGGGCCGAAGCCCCACCCGCCCCCGTGGCCATGCCCCCCGTGGCCGCCGCCACCATGGCCTCCGCCGCCCCCATGCCCCTCTACGTTCTGGAAGTACCCGCCGCCTTGCTCCCAGCTCGACGGGTCGTCCAGGTTCTTCCACTGCGGCACGGTCCAATCGTGCTCGGTGTAGGGGTTCGGCGGTGGGCGAAGGTCAAAGGGAGGATTCATCGCGTGCCTCGGTTGGAGAGGAGCAAGAACGCCAAGCCCAGAATGAGCAGCGCGGAGCCGCCGAACTGAATCGCCGAAAGCGCCTTGCCCGTCCACTGGTACGCCTTGAGGTCGAAGTCGGGACTCGTCGGCTGCGGAGGTGCACCCGCCGGCCACGGGCATCCGGACTTCTGCGCGTAGGTCGTGACGAGCGCGTGGAAAGGCTCTGCGGCGGCAAGCACCTGGTCCCACGCGTTCTTGACGCCGAGCGGGGCGGCGACGGGCGTCACGCTGCGGAGGCCCTCCGGCACGAGGTCAATCTGCGCCTCGGCGTCGGCGAGAACCTTGTTCATGGCCGCGGTGGCGTCGAACACGCTGGCCGCCCACGCGCCATACCCCAGCGGGTCTTTCTCTGCCCAGCTCGCGCATCCGCTCTTCGCTTGGTCCAGTTGCGCAAGGTTGAAGTGCTGCACCGCGACGAGGTCCGCAAGCTCCCCGTAGGTGGGGAGCCCGAGGACCGTTCCGACGCGGCGACGCGGCATCAGCGCCCCGCCGCGAACTTGCGGCGCGCCGCGAGCACCTTATTGGCCACGTCGATGGCCTCCTCTGGCGATGGCATCCGTGCCGGCTCGCCGGGCGCGTAGAGCGGACTGCTCAGACGCACGCGCACGATGTCATCCCAGAGCGCGAGCTCCAGGTCAGGCGGGGGTGCGGGCTTGAACGATTCGAGCCCCTTCATGATGGCCGTCATGGCCACTTCAGGGGTCAGCGGAAACGGGCGCACGTTGTCTTCGCTCATGCGTTCGCTCAGAACTTTAGCTGTTTGCTGAGCAGTAGACCAACGACTCCGCCGATGAGCATCTTTTGCGTCGCCTCGGCGGCATGCTGGCGCGCGAGCGCTTGCGCCCCTTCGACCATCTTCTGCACGCGGTCTATCTCGGTCTTCGGCACGAGAACGAGCTCGTGTTCCTTCATGAGCTTCGTCGCTTGCACCGCCGCAGTGCGTGCTTCCTCGGTGTCGCCGCTCGCGGCGAGCTTCACCAGATTGTGGACCTTCTCGAGCACCTTCGCATCGGTCGTAGCCATCGTTTGAATCCTCTCGGTTGCTGTCACGCTAACATATTGGCACGCTCGCCCATATCTTGGAGCGCTCTCACGGCTCCGGAGACTCGATGATGCCCAGCAAAACGAGCGCGACGAGCACGTGTTTCACCGCGGCGCGCATTCCCTCGCGCTCGCTTTCGTCTCTCTGCATGAACGTGCGCATCATGTGGGGAGGCAAGAGCGCCCCCTTGGCGCGCGCCTCGTCGGCGTGCAGCCGCAAAACGAGGTCGGCGACTTCGCTGAGCGCCCCCTTGCCGAGCGCGCACTTGACCTCGCGGCCCTGCACCACCAACTCGTCCAGCTTACCCATGGCGTAGAACCCTCCGGCGTGCGCGGCCCCTTTCGAGGCCGCACGCCGCAAGGCTCTACTCTTGTCGACCGACGGTAAAGAGGTGTGGGTTGGTCTTGCTGGGCACCGCCTTGGGGTCCTGCAAGCCCTCGTAGCGCACGAACACGTGCGTCCCCGGGTCGATGTCCGCCAAGGCGCTCGTGTACCCCGTCTCATCGAGCCCCACGACCCCGCCGGGCCCGATAAGCTCTCCCTCGTCAATCTGCGTCTCGCCGTCGGTCACCTCGATGCGAAAGACGTTCTTCTTGCCGAACTTGCCCGTCGTCTGAAAGCTCCCGCGCAAGACGCCCTGAATCGAGTTGCCGGGCTCCCGGTGAAAGAACCCATCCAGGCGCGTGCGCGCCTCGACGAAGCCTGCCGGGAGTGATGCCTTCTTCTTCGCTGTCTTCTTTGCCGCCATGAGTGCCTACCCTTCTTTCGGTTCTGGAGTTGCGAGCCGCGCGTGCGCCTCCACGATGAGCCGTCGCAAGACGTCGCTGGCCGTCCGGTCGTAATGCCGGGCGAGTCGTTGAAGCTTGCGAGCTTCAACCGTCGTCATGCGAAAGTGCATCGGGGTGGAGTATTGCACGGCGCGCTTCATGCGTAGCATCGTGCGCCACCGCGTAGCACGGGTCAAGCCCTACGCTTGACGCGCCTTCCACCGAGGAGCACCATCAAAAACGCCCCCCGAAAGCCGTGACGACGCGGCTCGCGGGGGGCGGAGGGTCCTCATGGCGACGAGGCGACCTAGAAGCAAGCGTAGCACACCGTCCGCACATGGCCGCAAGCGGAAAGGTCCCACCAAGGCCGAGCTCAAGGCGCGAGCTCTCAAGGCAGCGGAGACCAGACGCCGCAACGCACGCGAAGCAGAGCGCAAGAAAGAGCGAGCGCGTGCCGCACGCCGAGAGCGAGAGCGCATCAAGGCCGAGGCGCATCGAAAGCGCGTCGAAGCGGGACGGCGCGGCGCTCTCAAGAGGCGCGCGCGCGAGCGCGCCGCCGCGGCGCTCGGGGAGTTCCGCAAGGCGGTGGACCAAAGCGTCCGCGGCCGGGAGCTCGAAAAGGTGCGCGAGAGCTGGCACCGGAGCAAGCAAGAGCTCCTGCGCGGCGTGGACGATGACTACGAGCGGTATCTCTCTATCCTCGACGAACTCGCGGACGACGAGGGCATCGAATGGGACATCGCGTACGGGGAGACGGAGAGCGCGGCCTAGACGAGCGCGACTCCCGCGTGGTCCGGTTGCTCTTCTTCGAGCTCTCGCATCCTGTCGAGCTCGTCGCCGATAGCGCTCTGCTCCGCCACGCCGTACGGGACAGAGACGCACGCGGGGCTGCGCGGCAAGCGCCACGGCTCCAGACGAAAGTCGGGCTTCACGCTCTCACGCTTCGGCGTCGGCTTGTAGCTGATGGTCCGCGTCTCACTCGTCCACCGCCCATAGAGCGCGTCACGCACGAACTCCTCCCCTCCCTTGCGCGCACGCACCGAAAGCTTCGCCCCGTGAAAGAAGCTCGGCGTGGGAAGCGTCACGCTCTTCATGGGGCTGCGCTTCCACGCTCTGACAACGCGCCTGCGATTGTCGTGCAGAGCCTTCGTGCCGATGCCGCGCGCGGCCGTCTGGCCTATCTCCCCGCGCAGCGGGAAGCGCACGCCAGGCCGAAGGAGAAAGGCGCCGCCGGTCCAGTCCTTCGCTTCCCACGCACCGAGCGCCGGGTCTTTCGTGACGGCGTGCAAACCCGCGATGGGCGAGAGCGAAAGCACGCTATCGGTTGCCAGTTCCAAGACGTGCCACGCCTCGGAACATGCAGCCACGGCACCCAAAAGGCGCGCACGCGTCATGGCAGTTACCAGGCCTGCCCGTACCATGCAGCGAAAACGTCCCTTGCCGAGCCGCTGGGCACTCTTGCCATAGAGAGAGTTCAGGAGGAGCTTCAAGACGAGCCCCCGTGCCGTCTTTCCCCACTGCTTGCGCAACGAGAATAGCTCCCGCACACGTGACGCGAAGGGTGCTTGGCATTCGCACGTAGGTCGCCATGTCCAGCACTCTAGCGCCGTCACGCCTGGATGCAGCTTCTTCGCGGCCCGGTACTCGGGCAGCCACACCCACCCGCCCGCGCTCTCGAGCGGAAAGAGGATGTCCCCCTTCGGCGTCCGGTGCGGCAGCGGCCCCCACGCGGGATGGGCCTTGGCATGCGGCCTCACCTCGAACCGCACGCATGTGGCAATGGGGTGGACGCCCTTGAGGCGCCCACTCTTGCGCCGCACCCACACGCCGTGATGAGGGTCGAGGCACGGGATGCGCGTAAACGCCCAGGGGTACGCGCTCGCGATGTCGTAGGCGAAGAGGCGCTTGTACTTCGGGAGCGGCTTCACGGGCCCGACGCGCGAGCACTCGAATCGCCCCCCGAAGTACGCGCACGCCACCGCGAGCGCCATGCGGTCGGGCACGCGCGCCTTTTGCAGGTCCGCGCGGAGCTCCTCCAGCACGACAGCCGCGGTGCTCCCCGGGCCGTAGTAGCTGCGAAGGCGAATCCCCGCGTCCTCGTGCGCCTTGAGAAGCCGCGTCACGAGCTCCGCGAGCAGGCTGCACTCCGTCTGGCAATAGCGCTCCTCCTTCGGACCGATACCCCCGAAGTCCCCCCGGCGCGCCTTCTGGCGTTCGATGAAACGCTGCTGCGCCTTCGTGCCGACCTCCCACCGCGTGATGGCCTTCACGAACGAGCTCTGGAAGAACTTCCACACATCCCACACCGTCCGCGACTCGTCGGGCTCATCCTTGCGCCGCACGGTCATCCGCGTCGCGACGAGGTTGACTCGCCAGCCCTCGCAATCGACCGGCAAGGGCCCGCTCTTGCCCTGACGAGCCTCGGGCCGCATCAGGCGCCACACGCGCTCGTCGGGCCAGCTCTCGACCCACTTGGTGCGGTCGTAGCCGAGCGCGAAGCCGACGAGCAGGGCCTTCTTCGGCAAGGAGAGGAGCCAGGAGAAGACCTGACTCGCCGTCAGGCCGCGCTTGTTCCGGACGTGCGAGACGAGCCCCTTCGGCGAGGCGGCGGCGAGGTACACGTAGCGGTGCGAGCCGTCCCGGGCTGTATAGCCCTCGCCGTCGATGCCGATGACAAGCCGGTCGCCGCGCGCCTCGGCGGCCGAGGCGCGGCGTCCTTTCTTTCGGTTGTAGGAGCGGAAGTAGTCGGCGCGGGCGCGCTTACGGCTTGCCTGCAAGGAGGCGCGTCCGCTCGGCAAGCAGGGCTTCCACACGCGCGATGAGCCTGCGGGCCGCGTCGTCACTGATGGCGACGTCGCGCGTCACCATGGTGCCCGTGATGGGCATGGGGAAAGTGACAGCGATGACCAGACCCTGGCCGGGGACGTTGCGAGGTTCGAGGGAGATGCGCTTGGCGGTCATTGTCTGCCTCCAAACTGCTTGCAGCACGTGCACGCCTTGCACTGCTCGTATCGCTTCGCCTTGCAGTGCGGGCACTCCACGGCGAGCACGGCTGAAACGTCCGCCTCGTGCGCACGCTCATAACGGTCAAGGTGCGTGCCCGGAACCGCACGCCCGCGAAGGCGTCCAATGTCCAGCATGGTCATCGGCCTCATGGCAGCCTCACCCATCGGCCGCAGGCGCAGTGCACGGCGCTCGGCTGCACGCGGAGAAAGCCCGTCATGACGCGCCGCTGGCACTTCGGGCACGTGGTCTGGAAGGCGAACGAGCCGTCACCGAGCGAGGTCTGGAGCCATTCGACGCCGTCGACCTTGATGCGGGCCGGGCGGAGGCGCTTGGCGGGCAGCGATGGCAGGGAGAGGAGAAGGGCGCGGGCGGTCATAGGCATCCCTGCCCGTAGCAGTCGGAACACACGCGGCTCACGTCCACATGCTCACCAGGAAGAAGCCCGGTCCCGCCACACGCCGAACACGTGAGGAGCGTCGGGTCGGCGGGTGGGCGGTCGGTGTCGTGGGCGGGAACACGCAAAGCCAAGTCAGAACGCTGCCAACTGCCATCGGTCGGTGCACGCCAGGCCCCGCAACGTTGGCACCACGGCGTATCAGCCTTCGCGTGTGGATGAGTGCAAGAGGCAAACTCATTCATGGGCGGGGCCGGCTCCGTGTCAGTGCGGTCCACGAAAGCGGCGAGAAGGAGGTGCTCGCGCATGAGTTGCAGAACGCGGGAGAACTCGCCGAGACCATGCCCGTCTGCCGCGAATGCGTCCTCCAGTTCGCGGATGGCGGAGATGAGCACGGTGCGCTGAAGGCGGAGCTCGGCGCGGGGGTCGGTGGGGAGGGTCATCGGGAACCTCCGCAGCCCGGGCACGAAACAAGCTTCAACGGCTTGCCGCACGCGATGCCGTCCACGTCGTGTCCGCAGCGGTCCTCGCGTGCAATGTCGACCGTGCACTGGTGCCCGGCCGAGCATTCGAACAGGTGCAGGTAATTTCGGTCGTCTATCGGTTTCGCCATGAGTCACCTCGTGTGTACAGCGTAGCACGGGAACGCGGCCGCGGCGCAACGGTGACAGCGGCCGCTGCAACGGAAGCGGCTCTGTAGCACGCCGTAGCCACGAGAGGGCCGGAATGCGTGTAGAATGCAGGTGGGTTGCACGGACGACTGCCC